>Ga0302290_10000157_pt1 | contig 14175 bp, 10 predicted proteins | sample III_Fen_N1_3_FD_194547 | JGI IMG/M metagenome (GOLD analysis project Ga0302290, IMG submission 194547) | Peat permafrost microbial communities from Stordalen Mire near Abisko, Sweden - III_Fen_N1_3 | ecosystem: Environmental > Terrestrial > Soil > Wetlands > Permafrost | place: Sweden: Abisko... | reverse complement strand
TGATCGCGGCCTGCGTTCTCCGTCCTGTGGCCTAACGCATAAACCCTCCCATTTACTCGTTGGCACATCCTTAACTTTTCACCTGGGCTCCAGCGCATATCCGCGTTCACTCTTTAATTAGCCCGCCGCCCGGACATAATTGGGGTGTCGTCTGTGGTTCGGCTATTTCGGTTGCGTTGCGAAAGCAACGTTACGGCACGAAGGTTTCATTGGATGAGAATTTCTGGCCCGCACTTGACTGTAATGTGGAGCTAGGCTTTCTATTTCGATTCGATGGCACTGCGCTAGTGATTTCCCCGCCCTGAATTCTTGGTCAATGTTCCGCCATGTTGCATCACATCCCCATCCCTTGGGTTGGCTTGTCGCGATCGACTGTGGCAGCGCTTGCCTTGGCGGCGGCGATCTCAACCCAGGCGTGCGATAGGCTTTCGGCATCGCCCGGCGGAACCGCGGTGGCGGTTCGCTCGCCAGGAAGCTCTTGGGCCGACACCGGTCAGCGTGCCTGACAATTGGTCACTGGAATCATCGCCACCAAGCCATGCATCATGACTGCACGATTTTTTTGACCTGCAGCAAATGCAGCCCGCACGTTGACGCAGGACGGAGGGGATTAGCCAAATAACATAAGATGTGAAAACCGCGCTGCCGCTATGATCAAAAAATATACTCGCTGTGGGTGGCGTACGGCCACGTGGGTTTTGACGTTTGTCGCAGTGCAATGCCTGCCGGCTGGATTGTGTGCGCAGAAAGCTGAACTGAGGGAAAACAGTTCGACCTCGCTCTGGTATCTTCGGCCAGCCCAGCAGTGGACGGAAGCGCTCCCGATGGGCAACGGGCGCATGGCCGCCATGGCCTTTGGTACTTTTCCCCGCGATCGGCTGCAGCTGAACGAGGAGACAATTTGGGAGGGTGAACCAACGGACCGCACCAATCCGCGGGCGCTTGAGACGTTGCCGAAACTGCGCGAAATCCTGTTCACCGGCCGCAACGCTGAGGCCGCAAAGGTGATCGACGAATGCTTCGTGTCACCACGGCGTCATCTCGACTCCTATCAATCGGCGGGCGATTTGTTGGTGGATTTCGTCGGTCACGGTTCAGCGCCAGCGACGGGACCGTGGCTGGTCAACCCCAGCGAAACGGACCCCAATCCCTGGATTTCCGGCTACGGCTTGCTCCACTATGAGCGTAGCCTCGACCTGACGACGGGCATCGCGACCAGTCAGGGGAAGTTCGAGCATGTTGCCCAAAAGCGTGAGAGTTTTGTCAGCTGGGCCGACGACATCGTGTGCTACCGGGTGACGTGCGATGCAGGTGAGGGTGATTTTGACCTCTCGCTGCAACGCGAGCTCGACGTCGTCCGCCGCGAGGTTCCGGACGACGGTCTGCTTGTGCTTGAGGGACGGATCGGCCGCAGCGGCCGGCCTTTTTGTCTCATGGCCGAGGTTCGGGTCGAGGGAGGCACGCGTCACGCGCGCGGAGCCCGGCTGGAAATTCGTGGTGCCAGCGCCGTCGAAGTGCGCATCGCCATTGCGAGCTCTTTTGTTTCCCGCACGGATTTCAGTGCCGATCCGCTTCAGCGCTGCCGGTCGGTTCTTGCGTCGGCCGGGCGCTACTCGTGGCCGGAGCTCAAAGAGCGTCACGTCGGTCTTCACCGCGCGGTCGCCGGGCGCGTCAGCTTGAACTTGCCGGTGACAGACGCGGCAGGGCTTCCCACGGATCAACGCCTGAAACGTGTACAAGGGGGGACCGACGATCCGGCGCTGGTTGCACTCTACTTCAACTACGGGCGCTATCTTCTAGCGGGTTCCAGCCGGGCAGGAGGATTGCCGGCAAACCTACAGGGTAAGTGGTGCGGAGACATGACGCCGGCGTGGAACAGCAACTACACGACGAACATCAACGTGCAGATGAACTACTGGCCGGCGGGACCCTGCAATCTCACCGATCGGGCGGAAGCCTATCTGCGTTGGGCGGAATCGTTGGTTGAGCCTGGACAACGCACAGCGAAGAAACTCTACGGCTGTCGCGGCTGGGCGCTGCATCATAACAGCGACATTTATGGCGCCACCGAGGTATTCGACGGGCCGGCCGGCATGTGGACGATGGGCTCGGCCTGGGTATCGGCGCAGTTGATCGATCTGTGGCGTTTCAATCGCGACCGTCAATGGCTCGAGCGCGCCTGGCCGCTCGCGAAGGGCGCGGTGGAGTTTGTACTCGATTTTCTGGTGGAGGCTCCGGCCGGTTCGGCATGCCCTGGAAAATGGGTGACGAACCCTTCGAACTCGCCAGAAAACGAGCTGCTCCTTCCCGACGGCACCAAGAGCCAGTTTACCTATGCGGCGACGATGGACCTGGAGATAATTCACGATCTGTTCGCCGCCTCTCGCGAAGCGATCAGCGCTCTCGGCGTTGACGAACACGCGCTCCTCGCACGCATGGACGAGGCCGAGCGCCGCTTGCCGCCGCTGCAAATCAGCAAACGTACCGGACGACTGCAGGAGTGGATCGCCGATTACGAGGAAGCCGAACCAGGTCACAGGCATATTTCCCATCTTTTTGGGCTCTATCCCGGATCGCAGATTTCTGCCGAGGGAACGCCAGACCTCTTCGCGGCGGCCCGGGCTTCGCTGGACGGACGCCTGGCTGCCGGTGGTGGCGGCACGGGGTGGAGCCGGGCGTGGATCATCAACTTTGCTGCGCGTTTGCGTGATCCAGCATTATTCCATGAGCAACTGCTTGCTCTCCTGAGGAAATCCACCCTGCCCAATTTGTTCGACAATCATCCGCCGTTCCAAATCGACGGTAACTTCGGTGGTTGTGCGGGCATCGCTGAGGCCTTGCTGCAAAGTCAGGTTCGCATGGCAGACGGTGGGTACCGGATCGATCTGCTGCCGGCACTTCCAGCGGTTTGGCGGGACGGTTCGGTTGCGGGCCTGCGCGCACGCGGCGGTGTCACCGTTGATATCGAGTGGAAGAACGGACGACTCGTGGGCGCATGGCTCACGGCCGCGCAGCCGGGAACCTACAGTATTCGCAACGCAGGCACCCCGCCGGTTGCCATCGCGCTTCGTGCCGGGGTGCGCACTGCTTTCGCTCCCGCCAACAAAGAATGAACGTGAAGCTGCTCATGGCGCCAATACCCTTCAGTGACCAGCGATTGAGAAAAGCGCACATCAACTGGCGTCCGTTGGTTTGTGCACTGGCCGCTCCCTTTCTTTTTGCCACTGCCTTCGCGACCAATCCCCTGATCATGGATCAGTTCACCGCCGACCCGACGGCGAGAGTGTTTGAGGGCAGAATTTACGTCTATCCGTCCCACGATATTCCCACTGAACCAGGAAAAGGCCGGCCCGGTTGGTTTTGCATGGAAGACTATCACGTGTTCTCGTCCGACGATCTGACGGATTGGAAGGATCACGGCGTCATTGTCAGCCAGGCCAACGTGGATTGGGTCAATTCCAATGCCTATAGTATGTGGGCGCCGGACTGTGTCTTTAGGAGCGGCAAATACTATTTCTTCTTTCCGGCGATCGCCAAGGCCGGAGGATTTCGGGTCGGGGTAGCGATAGCAGACAAGCCCTACGGCCCGTTCAAACCGGAAGCCGAACCAATCGAAGGCGTCCGCGGGATTGATCCTTGCGTCTTCATCGACAAAGACGGCAGCGCGTATCTGTATTATTCCGCCAAAAAAATCTATGTCGCCAAGCTCAAGGATAGCCTCCTGGCACTAGAAGGGACGCCGGCCGCTATTGATAATCTACCGGCCAAAGGGTTGCTGGAAGGAGCGTTTGTTTTCGAGCGGAACGGGATCTATTACCTGACTTATCCGCACGTGGAGAATACGCGCGAAAGGCTCGAATATTCCACCAGCACCCATCCCCTGGGGCCGTTTCAGCAGCGGGGCGTGATCTTGGACGAATCGCCCACCGGGTGCTGGACGGTCCATCACTCCATTGTCGAATACCAAGGGCAGTGGTATTTGTTTTATCACGACAAGGACTTGTCCCCGGACGATGACAAGAACCGGTCCATCCGGGCCGACCGTTTGTTCTTTGATGACGACGGCGCGATCAAGAAAGTCGTCCCGACGCTTCGCGGTGTAGGAATCGTCGAGGCGACGAGCAAACTGCAGATAGATCGGTATAGTGCCGCGAGTGAAAAAGGAGCAACGGTTTCATTTCTTGATCGTGCCAAACCGGGCGAGGGATGGGCAATCTCGCTTGAAGGCGCTGGTTCCTGGGTTCGCTTTGATCGGGTTCTTTTTGCGGAGGGCACACTCAATGATCTGATCGCCCGAGGAGTTTCTTCGAAGGGTGGGGCGGTCGAAGTCCACCTTGATGACGCAGCCGGTCCCGTGCTCGGCAGAATTTCGTTTGAAAAAGGCTCTGAATGGAAAATTGCCAGAACCAAATTGGAGAAAGGCCCCACCGGCCTCCACGATATTTTCGTCACGCTATCCGGAAACGCTACTGTCGATGTTGATTGGATCAGCTTCGAATAAGCAAATCCAGGACCGCCTCGCATATAACCATGAAAACCTACCCATTAAGATTAGCGCTAATGCTGATCGTCATGCCCCTTTGTGCCCTGGCTCGCCCGGCTGCGATCAAGATTGATATTGATCGCACCATCGACGCCGTCGACCCGCGCATCTACGGAGTTTTCATGGAGCCGATCGGCTTCAACCGCCCGGAGATGAAGTTCAACACGCTCTACGGTCCGCTCTACGACCCCAAATCGTCGCTGGCCGACAAGAACGGTTTTCGCACCGACATGCTCGACGCCGCGCGCGAGCTGCAACTCACGCAGATGCGCTGGCCGGGCGGCAACTTCGTCGCGGGCTACGACTGGCGCGACGGCATCGGACCGAAAGACAAACGTCCGAAGCGCATGGAACTCGCGTGGGGCGTCGTGGAGACCAACCAGGTCGGCACCGACGAGTGGGTGGAGCTTAACAAACTGATCGGCACTGAGAATGTCATGTGCATCAACATGGGCACGGGCACCCTCGATGACGCGCGCACTTGGGTGCAATATTGCAACGCCCCCACCGGCAGCTACTGGGCCGACAAGCGCGCCGAGTTCGGCCACCCGGAACCCTACGGAATCAAATATTGGTGTCTCGGCAACGAGGTCGACGGCGAGGGCTGGATCATGGGTTATAAGAATGCCGAGGATTACGTGAAGTTCGCCCTCGAAGCGGCCAAGCTGATGCGCCTGAGCTCCCCCGGCACCAAGCTCGAGTTCATCGCCAACGGCCCGGCCAACTACAAGGACAACCTCAACTGGGTCGAGTGGACCTGGACCGTCGTGAAGGGCCTTTACGGCGTGGCTGACTACGTCTCGATGCACCGCTATTGGGATGCGTCCGACGACTATTATGTGCTCATGGGCCAGCGCGGGATCGATCTGGAAGAGCGCATTGAGATCGTCGCCGGCCAGATCAAAGCCGTCCATACGATCCAGCAGAAGAAGCCCATGTATATCTCGGTCGACGAATGGGCGCCACCTTTCCGCGGTGGACATCTGTCGACCCTTGCGCTCGCGCAGTACTTCAACGCGTTCATCCGCCACGCCGACACCGTGAAGATGGCCAACTACACGCTGCTCACCTCGCTCCTGAGCCGGGACCCGAAGACAGACGCCACCTACAAATCGCCGCTCTTCCATACCTTCAAGTTGTTCTCCACCCGCTGTCGCGGCACGGCGCTTTCGCCCACGGTCGTCTGCGACACGTTCCGCACCAGCGACCACTACGCGAAGATCCCTTATCTCGACGTCTCCGCCACCTACGACGAAAAGGCGAAGCAGGTCGTGATCAATGTGGTTAATCGCCACAAAGACGATCCTATCGCCACCGACATTCAGAGCATTGCAGGCACCTTCAGCGGAACCGCCACGATAAGCCTGGTTACCAGCGAGGACGTCGCCAACAAGCCGTACACCTACGAGGCGCGCGACACCTACCCGCCGAAAACCGAATCACTCGCTGTATCGGGAACTTCCCTACACTATACGTTCCCCGCGCACTCTTTCACCCAGATCGTCGTCAGCGTCGTCCGTTAACCAGAGCCCCTCATGAAACCTCCATTGATCCGACCCTTCGCACTCCTGCTGCTCGCCGCCGCCATCGCATCCGGCCAGCAACCGGCACCCGTCGCCACCGAGTATGGCCTCGTCCAAGGTGCCGCCGAAAACGAACTCACTGTTTATCGCGGCATACCTTTCGCCGCGCCACCCGTCGGAGAGCTGCGCTGGCGCGCGCCCCAGCCACACGCGAAGTGGGATGGCGTGCGGCCTGCCACGCAGTTCGCGGCCGACCCTTACCAGGGCGACGGCAAGGGTGTGAGCGAGGACTGTCTCTACGTGAACGTCTGGACGCCGGCAAAGTCCGTCACTGAGAAGGTGCCTGTGCTCGTCTGGATCTACGGTGGTGGTTTCTCCTTCGGCTCGACCTCAACGCCCGTTCACAATGGTGAACATCTCGCGCGCAAGGGCGTCGTGCTCGTCAGCATCAACTACCGCGTCGGCCCCTTCGGTTTTCTGGCGCACCCAGAGTTGACGGCGGAGTCGCCGCATCATGTCTCCGGGAACTACGGCTTGTTGGATCAGATTGCGGGCCTGCAATGGGTGAAAAACAATATCGCGGCGTTTGGCGGCGACCCAGACCAAGTCACGATTTTTGGTGAGTCGGCGGGCGGCATCTCGGTCAGCATGCTGTGCGCTTCGCCCTTGGCCAAGGGCTTGTTCCGCGGCGCCATTTCGCAGAGCGGTGGCTCCTTCGGCCCTTCGCGTGCCACCACTTATCCAGGGGAGAACATGCGGCGTCTCGCCGACGCCGAGCAGTCGGGTGTGGCGTTCGCCACGAAAGCCGGCGCTACATCGCTCGCGGAGCTTCGAAAGGTCGCTCCCGACAAGCTTCCCGGCGGCTGGGGCAGCGGCTCAGCCTGGCCGATTGTCGATGGTTGGGTGATTCCGGACGATCAGCACAAGCTTTATGAAGCGGGCAAGTACAACGACGTGGCGATCCTCGTCGGTTACAATTCCGACGAAGGCCTCAGTTTCTCGCGGGAAAAAACGCCCGAGGAATTCATCGCGAACACGCAGAAACGTTACGGCCCGTTTGCTGACAAACTCCTCGTGGCTTATCCAGTCGGCAAGGATTCCGTGCCCAAGACCGCGCGCGACCTGATGCGAGACGCGGCGTTCGGCTGGCAGACTTGGGCTTGGGCCACGTTGCAAGCGCAGACCGGCAAATCCAAGGTGTTCGTATATCATTTTGACCAACACGCGGAGCATGCCGCCGGCTCGCCTGAGGCTGACCACGGCACCCCGCACGGCGTGGACGTGCCCTACGTTTTCCAGACGCTCGATCCCAAAGATCCTAAGGTTACTGAGGGAGATCGTGCGATTTCGGAAACGATGTCCACGTACTGGACCAACTTTACGAAGCGCGGCAATCCCAACGGTCCCGGCGTCCCTTCGTGGCCTGAGTTCACTGCGAAGAATCGCCCGGTGATGTATTTTCACAACACGGCCACCGTGGGCTCCGTGCCTAGTGCCGATGCGCTCGCGGTGCTCGATGCGTATTTCGCCTGGCGCCGCACACCGGAAGGCGAAGCTTGGGCAAAGTAAATAGCGGAAAATCATGCAGCCGATCATCGCCGCCGGGACCAGAATCGCAGGCATCCGCCTAAGCGTCGTGTTGCTCGCGCTCTTTGCCTGCGCGAGCCTCACGGCTCAGGAAGCCGTGCGCACCCTCGCGCCCGTCAAGCCGCGGCTGATCGTTCTCACCGATCTCTCCAACGAGCCGGACGACGAGGAATCGTTGGTGCGACTTTTGGTGTATACGGATAAGTTCGACCTCGAGGGCCTCGTTGCCACGACGTCGAACTGGCTGCAGCAGAAACCCCGCGAGGATCTTATCCGCCGCGATCTCGACGCCTACGCGCAGGTGCGGCCCAACCTGCTGAAGCACGCGCCCGGGTTTCCGTCCGTCGAAACCCTGCGGTCAGTCACGCGCACCGGACAGCCTGGTCTTGGCCTCACGTCGGTCGGGCCTGACCAAAGTTCGGGCGGGTCACGTCTCCTCGTCGAGGCGGTGGACCGTGCCGACCCGCGACCGGTCTGGGTTTCAATCTGGGGCGGACCCAACACCCTCGCGCAGGCGTTGCGGGATGTGCGTGCTTCGCGGCCTGCCGCCGAGTTGGATAAATTCGTCGCCAAACTGCGCGTCTACGCGATTTCGGATCAGGATGACTCGGGTGCGTGGATCCGGCGTGAGTTTCCAAAACTGTTCTATATCGTCAGCCCCTCCAGCCCGACGAGTTATCTGGAGTATTACCGCGCCACGTGGAGTGGCATTTCCGGCGGGCAGGAAGTCCAGGCTGCCGCTGGTTATCACGCAGCGCTGGTCGCCAATCCGTGGCTCGAGGAGCACATCATCAAAAACCATGGCCCGCTCGGTGCGCTCTATCCGCACCGGCTCTATCTCATGGAAGGCGACACCCCGAGTTTTCTCGGCCTGATCGACCGCGGACTGGGCTGGGATGTCAGTCCGGCCTTTGGCGGCTGGGGCGGACGCTACGCGCTTTATCAACCCTCTGGAGAAACGCGGCCCATCTGGACTGACAATGCCGTCACCTGCGACCGCCTCGAGGTGGAGCCGAACCGATTCGACAGCTCCAACCAGGCAACGATCTGGCGCTGGCGGGAGCATTTTCAGAATGATTTCGCCGCGCGCATGGATTGGTGCGTGTCCGATGATTTTGCGAAGGCCAATCACAACCCGCATCCCGTGCTCAATGGCGACCGCTCGACCGGCGTCGTCATGATTTCGGCCAAGGCCGGTTCGACGGTGAAACTTTCCGCCGTCGGAACCGACGCCGGCGACTCCGGCCAAGCAGTGAAGACCAGCTGGTGGATCTACCCAGAGGCCGGAACGCTGACCGGTGCCGCGCTGACCCAGGCTGACGGTTTGACCACCGAGGTCGTACTGCCAGCGACGACGATTTCCGGCACGGTGCATGTCATTCTTCAAGCTGACGACGACGGCACGCCCCGGCTGTTCGCCTACCGGCGCATCGTGATCGAGGTCAGCCCCTGACATACCGAACCAACACTTTGATGAAATCATTTCTGTTTTCCCTCTGCGCCGTAACCTTCGCCTGTGGCCTTGCCCAAGCCGCGGGTGACGCGCCCGCAGTCCAACCCGCCCAGCCGCCGATTCCCTTCGCGGTTCCTGCTTCTGCGCCGCGCCGGCCGACTGGCATCGTGATCGTGCCGGAGCTCTCCACGCCGGCAAAATTCCACGCCCCGTCTGAGGCGGACCTTGCGGGTTACCTGATGGTTTATTTCAAGGATCAAACCCATTCGGCCTATTTTGCGATCAGCCGCGACGGCTATAACTTCACCGATGTCAATGGCGGCGATCCGGTCTTCGACGGCGCCACGCTGGCCGAACAGAAAGGCGTGCGTGATCCGCACATCACGCGCGGTCCCGACGGAGCGTTTTATCTGGCGATGACCGACCTCCACATCTTCGGGAAGCGCGCAGGATTTAGAGATACCGAGTGGGAGCGACCGCAGGAAAAATACGGCTGGGGCAACAACCGCGCCCTCGTCCTCATGAAATCGTGGGATCTTATCCATTGGACGCACTCTGATTTCCGCGTGGACCGGGCCTTTCCAGAACTAGGTGACATCGACTGTTCCTGGGCGCCGGAGACCACCTACGACCCCGTCAAGGGCAAGATGATGGTCTATTTCACGATTCGTTACGGCAACAAGAACGCCAATATCTACTACGCCTACACCGACGACGCCTTCACCAAGCTGGAGACAACTCCTAAGATGTTCCCCGACATCGGCGGTATCGACGGCGATCTCACGCATGTGGGCGACCGCTGGCACTTTTTCTACGTTGCCGACGCCAAGATCCGTCACGCCACGTCGACCCAGATTGTGGACGGCTATACTTCGCTTCCGCAGAGGATCGACCCGGAAACCGTACCGACCGAAGCACCTAATATCTTCAAACGGCTCGGCACCTCCACTTACGTGCTCATGTATGACGTCTATGGCGCGCGGCCGAACAACATGGGTTTCAGCGAAACAGAGGACTTCGTGACCTGGCGTCATCTCGGCCGGTTCAACGAGGGCGTGATGAAGGGGACCAACTTCCAGCGGCCGAAGCACGGTGCGGTGACGCATCTCACCTTGGACGAACTCCGGGCGGTCGCGGCACACTGGAACGTGGACATCAAACTGGACTGAGCGCGCCTCTTCGCCGCACAACCAAAAATTACCGATTCAGCAATACATGACTCCACCAGTAGCAGTTATCACGGGTGCAACGAGAGGGATTGGGCGAGCCGTCGCCCTCCGATTGGCTTCGCGTGGTGTTTCGGTAGCTACAGTGTACCGAAGCGACGTTGCTGCCGCATCCGCACTTTCGGAGGAGCTGGCGCGGCTACATGCCGATTCACTCGTTTTACGGTGTGACGTTTGTGATTTTGACGGGCTTCGCAATTTTGCGAAGCAAGTGACCACGCATTTCGGAAAGGTGGATTATCTCGTGAATAATGTCGGGCTCGATATCTTTAAGACTATCGATGCCGTCAGTTTTGACGAGTGGCGCATTTCGCAAGATGTGATTTTGAACGCTCCGTTCGTATTGACGAAGGAGATATTGCCCATCATGCGAGAGCGACATTTTGGACGGATTATTATGCTCGGGGCATCTTCGCGGGATTACGAAAAGGGTGCCGCTGGGTTAGGCCCGTTTGGAGTGCACAAGGCAGCACTAAAGGTGCTCATGCGCACGCTCGCGCTAGAAGAAATCAGCCACGGTATCACCGTTAACATGGTCGCTCCCGGTAGTACCGATGGCGCTGGATCAGTGCCTGAGGATCTGCGTATTCCCCTGAACAAAATCCCAATCGGGCGCCGTATGTTGCTCGATGAAGTCGCAGGTGCGATCGATTATTTTCTTTCTGACTCAGCTGCTGCCGTTACTGGACAATGCCTCGGTGTCAACGGAGGGATGAGTACTTGAAATCGACGAACCAGTCAAAACAGCCAATGGTGGCCCACCGAACGGAGTTTGCTCAGCGACTTCGCCCCCATGCTTTCCCCATGAACGATCCCAGAAATCTCCGATCGCTATTTCTTCGCGGCTCCGGCCTGCTTATGCTTTTCGCCCTGGCGTCCGCATTCGCTGCTCCTGCCGAAAAGCCAAAGATCGACGCGACCGGCGCTTATGTGGCCCCGCCGCCAGCTCACCCCATATCGATCCTGCCGGCGTTGCCTGCTCCCGAGGACACGTCGTTTTACGCGGTACAAGCAGTGCCGCATGGTCGCGTTGAAATTGTCCGCTACAAGACAACCGCCGGTACGGAAAAACAGCTGCACGTGTATTTGCCGCCTGGTTACGATGCAGCGGGCGATGCTCGTTATCCTGTCCTCTACTTGAACCACGGTGGCGGCGAGAATGACGGCCACTGGACCGCAACCGATCCCCGTGCGGGCGGTTTTGCCCACCTGATTCTCGACAACCTCATCGCCGCCGGGAAAGCGCGCCCGATGATCATCGTGATGCCGAACACCAGCGGCCTCGTCTCCGGCACGCCGCCAAAACTTGGCGAGGACGACGCCTGCACGCGCGAATATCTTCAGGACATCCTGCCATTCGTCGACAGCCACTACCGCACCCGTGCGAACCGCGAAAGCCGCGCAGTGGCGGGTCTTTCCATGGGCGGTTTCGTAGTGCTCAACACCGGTCTCACGCATCTCGAGACGTTCGGCGAGCTGTATGTATTCAGTTCTGGATACTGGCCACGCGAGCTCGAGGCGTTCAAAGCCAACATCGAGACATTGCTTGCCGATCCTGCGATCAACGAGCGCTTTCGCGTCCCGATCTACTTCGGCGTGGGCGAAACCGACATCGCCTATCTTAACAGCATGCGGACGCTCGCCGTTTTCGCCCAACACGGTATCCGCAATTTTTCGGTTCTCAGCTCTCACGGCCACGAGTGGCTGAACTGGCGCCGCTACCTGTGGCAAACCGCACAGATCATGTTTCCAGAATCTCCGTGAACGAATCCCGCACCACAAACCCCTCAATGCTTATGAAAACCCACCCAACTAGACTGATTATTCTGTTCCTCCTCGCTGTGTTTCTCCCCGCGGTCGCAACCTGTGCCGATACCGCGGCGAAATATACCTTCGTCGTTGTCCATGGCGCCACCGCCGGCGGCTGGGAATGGAAACGCGCCGGCAAATTTCTCACCGATGACGGTCACACCGTTTATCGCGTGACGCTCACCGGCCTCGGCGAGCGCGCGCATCTCAGCAGCCCGGATATCGATCTTCAGACCCACATCAACGACGTGGTGAACCTGATTCTCTTCGAAGACCTGCACGACGTCGTGCTCACGGGCCACAGTTACGGCGGCATGGTCATCACTGGCGTGATGGACCGAATTCCGGAGCGCATCCGCCACGTGGTTTTCCTGGACGCGGCCGTTCCCGACGACGGCATGTCGATCTGGGATCTCTTCGGCGGCAAAGGTCCCGCCGGTCCGAACATCGTCGATGGCTTTATGCAGGTTCCCTGGGTCAAACCCGGCGACAAACCACCGTACAGCGTTAAACAGTCGATCAAATGTTTTAACCAGCCTGTCTCCTACAAGAATCCGTTGGCCAAGGCCCTGCCTGTGACCTACGTCGCATTCATACCAAAGGACAAATCGGCCGAGGAACGCGCCAAGACAGATCAGAGCTGGCAGCGCGCGGTAGCTCGTGGTTGGACGATCCGCACCTTTCCCGGAACGCACGTCGCCCATCAGGAGGATCCGCGAGGTGTCGCCACGCTGATCGAGGAAGCCGTCAACGACCAAAACAAACCGGCAGAGGTAAAGTCGGCGGTTCCTGCCGGCAAATAACCGTTTCAACAATCATCAACCAGGGGCAAGTCTCCGGTCGCTCACATGAATTCGATCCACCTCCCGCTCTGCAGCCTCTCGGTCACTGTCCTCAGTCTCGGGCTGGCGGTCGGTGCCATCGCCCAGAGTAACCGCCTGCCGCAACTTCAGTCACCGGTGGTCCATCCTGACCACACGGTGACGTTTAGCTTCAAGGCTCCCGACGCAAAGAAGGTGGAGTTGAGCGGCCAGTTCTTAAAAGAAAACCAACTGCTCCAAAAGGGCGACGCGGGTATTTGGACAATCACCGTGGGGCCGGTCGCTCCCAACCTCTATCCTTATAACTTTGTCGTAGACGGGGTGGGAGTGGCCGATCCTGCGAATCAAGACGTCTTCCCCAACGAGCGCTTCAAGGCCAGCCTGGTGGATGTTGCGGATGAGCGGCCGTCGATTTACGCCGTGCAGGACGTTCCGCACGGCGACGTGACCTATTGTTGTTACCAGTCGAAAACACTCGGCCTGACGCGTCCGCTGCTCGTCTACACCCCTCCCGGTTATCGCGCTGGTACCGACAAATATCCAGTTCTCTACCTCGTCAGCGGCACTACCGACACCGAGGAAACCTGGTTCCGCGCGGGCCGGGCCAACTCCATTCTCGACAACCTCATCGCCGGAAAAAAAGCCGTGCCCATGATCATTGTCATGCCCTACGGCAACATGATGAACGGCACGCCGATGCCGTCCTCTCCGGAAGCCGCCAAGATGTATCAGGTTTTCAACGACGAACTGGTTGGAAACATCATTCCCTACGTCGAGGCCAATTACCGTGTCATTCCTGACCGTGAAAAACGTGCCATCGCCGGTTTCTCGCGTGGCGGTGGACAGTCGCTGTTCACCGGTTTCAACAACCTCGACAAATTCGCGTGGATCGGCTCCTACAGCGCCTATCTCACGCCGGAGGTCTTCGACCAGTATTTTCCCAACGCCTCCGCCAAACCAGACACTACCAATAAGCAGCTCAAGCTCCTGTGGCTCGGTGTAGGCAAAGCCGATTTCCTTTACCCTCAGGCTACCGCATTCATCGACTTTCTCGAGAGCCGGAAACTTGTTCACCAAACGCTCGTCACTGAGGGCGGTCACACCTGGATGAACGCCCGGCACTACCTCGCTGAAACCTTGCAGCGCTATTTTCAGTGAACGACGCGCCTGTCTCCATCCATCCCATATCTTTCCATGAATAATTCGATCCCCC
>Ga0302290_10000156_pt1 | contig 14204 bp, 7 predicted proteins | sample III_Fen_N1_3_FD_194547 | JGI IMG/M metagenome (GOLD analysis project Ga0302290, IMG submission 194547) | Peat permafrost microbial communities from Stordalen Mire near Abisko, Sweden - III_Fen_N1_3 | ecosystem: Environmental > Terrestrial > Soil > Wetlands > Permafrost | place: Sweden: Abisko... | reverse complement strand
GCAAAAGAGGATCCGCAGACGGCGCGTGACCTGAGCGGCGGCTGGATGGATGCTGGCGATACGAACAAGTACGTCACGTTCTTACCCGACGTGATCCATTCGTTGCTCTATGCCTGGCAGGACAACCCCGCGGCGTTCACCGATGATTTTGGGATTCCTGAGAGTGGCAACGGACGGCCCGATCTGCTCGACGAGGTGAAATGGGAACTCGACTGGCTCGTGAAGATGCAGGATGCCGATGGCGGTGTGTTCATCAAGATGGGCGACATCAAATATCTAGCGTCTCAGCAGCCGAGTTCGGCTACCGAAACCCGCTACTATGGGCCAAAGGGTTCGGCCTCTGCGATCGCTTTTGCCGGTGTCACCGCGCACGCGGCACGAGTATTTGGACGATTTGCCCCTTGGAAAGAGTTCGCCAACGAGCTCACCCGGCGCGCCGAGCAGGCCTACGCGTGGTACAAGACTCACCCGCGTACGACCGATACCGATTCGGGCGAAATCAAGTCGGGGAACGCCAACAAGACGCTGGTTGAGCAGGACGCGCTGGAGGCCGCCGCAGCGATGCACCTTTTTGCACTTACCGGTCGAGACGAATACAAGAAAGCATTTGCGCAAAATTTCCCCCTGTTTCGTCAGATGGCCGATGAAATCTGGAGCCCCTACGATTCGGGGTTGGGCGAAACCTTGCTCGAATATACCCGTCTGCCGGCCGCCAATCCGGTGGTGAGCAAACGCATCCTTGAACAGCTCTCGGCCAGTTTATCGCAGCCGCTTTTTAGTCCAACCGAGCAAACCGATTTATACCGGGCAGCGATGCCTCGGGCGGCCTATCATTGGGGGTCAAACTTCGTGCATGCGGGATGCGGGAGCATTGCACTTGATGCCGTGAATTATGGCGTGGCGGGTGATCGCGCCAGCGCGCTCCGACAGCGCGGTGCTGACGTGCTTCATTCGTTTCATGGGGTGAATCCGCTCGGGCTTGTGTACTTGTCCAACATGCACTGTGAGGGCGCTGAAATTAGCGTGAAGCGGATTTTTCATAACTGGTTCAACAAAGGAACGCCCTTCGAAACGAATCCGGCTCCTGGATACGTCACTGGGGGACCGAACCCAACCTTCGGAGGCAAGGCCAAGAACGATGCACTCGCCTGGATCGCCCGGCAGCCGCCCGGTAAAGCGTATGCTGACTTCAACGACGGTTGGCCGATGAACAGTTGGGAACTCACTGAACCTGCGATTTATTATCAGGCGGCGTACATCCGGTTGCTGGCTAATTTTGCCCGCCCTGCGGCGGCGCGATAGAGTCAGGTCCGGCAAGTTCGCTTTGCTAATTAGGTAGTCGATCTGTCACGTTTCTACGCGGAGCTCCTGCGACAGGCGGCAGCAAAACTGACCGCGATTTGTGCAACGAACTTCGCTGACAGGACACCAGAAGCTTTGCCGGGGATTCGACTCCTGGAATTTGTAGGTGGCGCGCTGGTCGCGCCACGGTGCGAGACAAGCTCGCAACCTACAGCCGCAATAGAAATTCAGGTGCGCGATATTATTTGACCGGCTCGAGCTGCTTTCCAGCAGCTAGTTCTCGGCGAGCAGCATGACTACCCAACTTCGTTTTCAGGTAAGGCGCAGTCGGCGAATTCTTGATTTTCAACAGACCTTCGAGCGGGCCTTGATACATCAACTCGCCTCCATCGGGACCGCCGACCGGGCCCAGTTCTATGATCCAATCGGCCTCGGCCAGCAGATCCAGATGATGTTCAATCACGACCACCGTGTGACCGTGATCGACCAGCGAATGCAGCACGCCAATGAGTTTCTCGCAGTCGCTCAGGTGCAGACCAATCGTTGGCTCTTCCAGAAGGTAAAGGTTGCGCGGCTGTTCACCCCGGCTGCGTTCGCGATAGCTGGCGAGGCCATGAGAGAGCTCCGTGACGAGCTTGAGGCGCTGGGCTTCGCCGCCCGAGAGCGTGGACGAACTCTGGCCGAGGCTAAGATAGCCGAGTCCGCAATCGATCATGAGCTGGCAAATCTGCGCGAGCTGTGAATGAAAATCAAAAAACACCGCGGCCTCGTCAAAGGTGAGCGCCAGGATCTGGCCGATGTTTTTTCCTTTCCAGACGATGTCTGAAAGTTCGGCACTGTAACGCGAACCACGGCAGTCGTCGCACGGCAGATACGTGTCGGGCATGAAGGCCATTTCCAGCTTGATCCGACCGGCCCCGGCGCAGGTCTCGCAACGACCGCCGGAAGTGTTGAAGGAGAAACGCGAGGCCGTGTAGCCGCGCATCTTTGATTCCGGCAGCGAGGCGAAGAACTGGCGAATGAGGTCAAAAATGCCGAGATAGGTGGCGGGTGTGGAGCGCGGAGTCTTGCCGATGGGAGATTGATCGACCTCGATGACGGACTTGAAGACGTTCGCCGAGAGGAGCTCGTCGAACGGAGGCAAAGGGCGAAGGGCTTCAGGCGATTCAACGTCGGAAACGAAGCCCGTGGCTTTGACGAATTCGCGTCCGGTGAGTTTCGCCTTCTTTGCTTTGATGGCGTGCGTAACGGCAGGGTTCAGCAGATCCCGGAAGAGTGTGGATTTGCCGGCGCCGCTTGGGCCGGCGGCCATGATGAGACGCCCGAGCGGCAGGCGGAGATCAAAGTTTTTCAGATTGCGCAGACGGGCGCCGCGGAGGGTGAGCCAGCCGGAAATAGAAGCCAGAGGCCGGAGGCCAGAAGCCAGAGACGAGGATGTCGCAGAGACCGGGATGTTCTTGTTGGCCGACTTCTGACTTCTGACCTCTGACTTCTGGCCTCTAGCTTCTGGCTTCCGGCCTCCAGCCTCTGTTGCCTGGATCGGGCGGTACGCGCCGCGCTGCGGATGCACGAGGCCTTTTGCGAGGAAAAGTCCGGTGAGGGATTTGCTGTTGCGTTTAATTTCCTCCGGAGTGCCGCTGGCGAGTAGTTCGCCACCATGGATGCCGGCACCGGGGCCAAGGTCGATGATGTGATCAGCCCGGGCCATGAGCTCGTCATCGTGTTCAACCACGAGCAGGGTGTTTCCTTTTTCACGCAACGTTTGCAGCGTTTCGATCAGCCGCTCGTTGTCGCGGGCGTGCAGGCCGATCGACGGTTCGTCGAGCACGTAGAGCACGCCGGAAAGATTGGAGCCGAGTTGCGCCGCGAGGCGGATGCGTTGTGCTTCGCCGCCGGAAAGAGTCTCAGTCGGGCGGTCGAGCGAGAGGTAACCGAGCCCCACGTGATCGAGGAATCGGAGGCGCTCTTCGATCTGCGGCACGATGTCTTCGGTGATGAGCTTGCCGCGTTCGTCCAGCTGGAGCGATCGCAGATGGGCGAGCAGTTGTGCGGGGACAACGCTGAGCAATTGCGGCAACGAGAGTGGAGATTGGCTGCCGCGAAAGTGGAGTTTGACCGAACGCACGACGCGGTTGAGACGTGCGCCGTGGCAATCGGGACAGGGCTGGCCGCTGTCGGAAATGTCGTCGGCTGATTCGACGCCGAACGCTCGCAGACGCAGCGCAGCGTCTGCTTCTTCACCCTCAGCCTCTTTGTCGAGTTGAAGCATCCAAGGGAAGACGCGGCCGTGTCCACGGCAGGTCGGACACCAACCGCGCGGTGAGTTGAAAGAAAAATGCTTCGGGTCTAATTCAGGGAATGATTCGCCGGTGTCGATGTCGGTGCGCGTGGTGGAGAACCAAGAAAGGATCTTGCCGTCCGGGGTCAGCAGAAAGCAGGCACCACCGCCCAGACGCAGCGCTGTTTCCAGCGCTCTGCTCGCGCTGTTAACGGTTCCGAGTTTGGGGTTCACGGTTGTCGCGGCGGTGGTCTTCGACCGTGAACTTTGAACCGTGAACGGTGAACTTTTTGCCGACTTCAGGTCAGCCACCACGACCTCGATGTCGTGCTCTGAGTAGCGGTCGAGTTTCTCAAATGTATCCACGCGCAGGAGACGACCATCGGCGCGCATAAGTTCGTAGCCCTGGTTTTCGATCCAGGTGGCGATGGGCTGGTGGTGGCCTTTGCGTCCGCGAATGAGGGGAGCGCAGAGGTAGAGGTGTTTGGCCTTTTTCGCCGCGGGCGTGGCGAGCACCTTTTGCAGAAGCTTTTTCAACTGGCCGATCGACAGTGGTTCGACTGCTCGATCGGAGTCAGGGTGGTGCTGGATGCCAAGGCGGGCGTAAAGCAGGCGCAGGTATTGCGCGACCTCGGTGATGGTGGCGACGGTGGATTTGCGCGAACCGCGGGTGACGCGCTGTTCAATGGCAACGGTCGGCGGAATGCCCGTGAGCCGGTCGATGTCGGGCCGCGGAAGCTGTTCAACGAACTGCCGCGCGTAGGGCGACATCGACTCCATGAAACGCCGCTGGCCCTCGGCAAAGACGATGTCAAACGCGAGGGTGGATTTGCCCGAACCGGAGACACCCGTGACCACCGTGAGCTGGCGGTGCGGAATGGTAAGGGAAAGATTCTTGAGATTGTTTTCGCGAGCACCAGTCAGTTCCAGCGTGCCGCTGGAACTGCGGTTCAACGTCGAAAGTTCACGGTTATCAGTTATCGGTTCACGGTTTGCTTGGTAGAGGGCCGGGTCTTCTGCGGCTAGCAACTCTGAACCGTGAACGGAGGACGGTGAACTTTCTGCGAGCGCAGCTCGCAGAAATGGCGAAGTGGCGGTGTTGGCGTTGGCGACTGTCTCGGGCGTTCCCTCGGCGACGACGCGGCCGCCGGCCGATCCGGCATCGGGGCCTATTTCCAGAATCCAATCGGCGGATTTCAGGACGTCGAGATTGTGCTCGATCACGACGACGCTGTGGCCGCACTCGACCAGCGAATGCAGGACGCTGAGCAGCCGTTTCACGTCGTGCCGGTGCAAGCCGGTAGTCGGCTCGTCGAGCAACAACAACGCGCCCGGCGCGCCGGTCGCGCCAGACGGCGCGAGTTCACGGTTCGCAGTTTTCGGTTCACGGTTGGAAGCGCCCGAGAACGGTGAACTTTGAACGGTGAACTGTGAACCCGCTTGATCCGTGAACTGCGAACTTAAGTAGTGAACGAGTTTTAGCCGTTGCGATTCGCCGCCGCTCAAGGTGTTGAGCGGCTGGCCGAGTGTCAGATAGCCGAGACCAACGGACGCGAGACAGGCAAGGCGGGATTGGATGGCGGCATGTTCGGCAAACAGCGGAAGCGCCTCATTGATGCTCGTGGCGAGCAAATCGGCGACAGATTTTCCGTTCCAGGTGATGGCAAGCACCTCGGGTTTGAAGCGACGACCCTCGCAGACCGGGCAGGGGACAAATACGTCCGAGAGGAATTGCATCTCGACGCGTTCGTAGCCGAGGCCCTGACAGTGATCGCACCGTCCATCGCCGCTGTTGAATGAGAAACTCGACGGGCTGAATCCGGCGGCGAGCGCGGCAGGAGTGCGGGCGTAGAGTTCTCGAATGGGTTCCCAGGCGTCGGTGTAGAGCGCGGGATTCGAACGCGGCGTGCGGCCGAGAGGTGATTGGTCGACGAGGACGACTTCGCTGAACTTCTGGTCGCAGATGATATTGCCGATGGTGGCCGGATCATCAGCGAGTTGATGATTCTGTGACAGCAGGCCTTGATAAATGACGTTGTCGAGCAGCGTCGACTTGCCTGAACCAGATACTCCCGACAAACAGACAAGCCGTTGCAGAGGCAGGCGGAAAGAAAGGCTGGCGACGTTGTGCTTCGAGACGTCTTGGAAATGGAGCGACGGATGGGACGCGGTGACCGGCCGCCGCGAGGCCGGCACCGCGATCGTCTCGCGACCGGAGAAATATCGACCCGTGATGCAATCCGGATGGCGCAGCATTTCTGCTATGGTTCCTTGAAATACGATATGGCCGCCGCGTTCGCCCGGTTCCGGCCCCACTTCAATCACGTGTTCGGCCGCGCGAATCATGGCTTCGTCATGCTCGACGACGACCACGGTATTGCCGGCGGCGGTGAGCGAACGGATGATCGCGATGAGGCGGTCGATGTCGCGCGGGTGCAGGCCGACGCTCGGTTCATCGAGGACAAAAAGCGTGTCGACGAGCGAAGTTCCGAGGCAGGACGTGAGATTCACGCGCTCCACCTCGCCGCCGGAGAGCGTCTTCGACTGCCGGTCGAGTGTGAGGTAAGCGAGACCGACCTGCTCAAGATAACGCAACCGCGTGAGAATGGATTCGTGGGCGAGGTCGCGTTGGTGATGAACGCTGGCTCCGGAAAGTTTGTCATTTAATGGATGACAAGTTCCCAGGAGCGCGAGGAGTTTGGCTACGGAAAGTTGGTAGAGGTCGGGCAGGGTGTGACCGCGCCACTTCCAGCAGAGGGCCTCGGGCTGGAGGCGTTGTCCGTGACAGGTGGGGCAGAGATTGTAGGCACGGTAGCGCGAGAGAAAAACGCGCACGTGCATCTTGTAGGTGGTCTTCTCGAGCCAGCGAAAAAATCCTTTCACGCCGTACCATGCGCGGGGCCATTCCTTGCCATTTTCGCCATAACCCGGTTCGCCATCGATGACGAAGGACTGTTGTTCGGGCGTGAGCGCGGCGAAAGGAATGTTGGTGGGGATCTTTTTCCGCTTGGTGAAAACGCGCAAATCCTCTTTTGACGCGCTGTAGACTTCGCCTTCCCAGCATTTGAGCGCACCCTCGTCGATCGATTTGGTCTGATCGGGAATCGCGAGGCGGTAGTCGATCTCGATCACGCGGCCGAAGCCTTTGCAATGCGGGCAGGCACCGAGCGGAGAGTTAAAAGAAAACAGCGCTGGTGCGGCGGGTCGAAAGGTTCGGCCTGTTTTAGGCGAATGCAGACCGCGAGAAAAATGGTGGAGCTCGACGAAGGTGTCCCCGGAAAAAATAAACACCTCGCCATGCCCAAAATGCAGCGCGGTTTCAATCGCTTCGAGGGCGCGCGTGCGGCTGGCGTCTTCGGCGACCAGGCGATCCTGAGCGACGAAAAGACGAGTGGCGCTGGCCAAGGGCGAAAGTTTTGCCGGAGCCGTGGTGAGCAGGTCATCGATGCGATGAGTGGTGGCGGCACCATCGGTCGTGGGAATCAGGACACGGACATATGATTGTCCTTTTAGGTTTTGAAGAATCTCCGACCAGGTGAGGCTGTCCGGTTTCGTCACGCGAAAGGCGATGACAAGTGGTTCGCCTTTGTGTGCGGCCAGCGATTTTTCCCAGATTGTTTTCGGGGAATCGTCTTCGACTTTTTCGCCGGTTTCCGGGTCGAAGCATTCGGCAACGTGACTGAACCAGACTTTGAAGAAGTCGGTGAGCTCCGTCATCGTGCCGACGGTCGAGCGCGAGGTCTTGACGGTGTTGGTTTGCTTGATGGCGATGGACGGGCGGATGTTCTCGATCGAGTCCACTTTTGGTTTGTTCAGCAGATCGAGAAACTGGCGGGTGTAAGCGCTGAAGGTTTCGACGTAGCGCCGCTGGCCTTCGGCGTGGAGCGTGTCGAAAACGAGAGATGATTTGCCTGCGCCGCTCAGGCCGGTGACGACGATGTAGCTGCCGAGCGGCAGATCGAGATCGAAGCCTTTCAGGTTGTTCTGGCGCACGCCGCGCAGGCGGATGCACTCAGGAGCATGCGTCTTGAGCGGGGTGCCGGGTTTTGCGGTGTCTTTGAACACAGGGCGAATACGGATGTGTACCGCAGACGGGAACGCAACTTTGCGGTGACGGATTAGCGGGTGAAACCGATGTCTCCTGACATAGCGTTGTCAGGAGCAGCCACCCTTTCGGCGAGCGATGCGAACGAGTCCGGCCGTCATTAGCGGCTTTGCTCTGGGATCAGGCGCGAAAACAGTTCCAGATAGCGGGCAATCTGTTGGTCGTGATCGAATGTGGCGCGGGCGAACAGGCGGGCGCGCTCGGCGCGTGCGGACTGGGCAGACGGGTCGGCTTGAGCGAGCTCAGCGATTTTTTGGCAAAAAGCGGCGCGGTCATCTCGCGGAATTACAAAGCCGGTGTCGCCGGGCACAAAACATTCGGCGATGCCTTGGGCATCGTAGGCGATGGCGGGCAAGCCGCTCGCTTGGGCTTCGATCAGAAAATTGGACAACGCCTCGCTGGACGATGCGTGGACGGCGAGGTCGGCGGCGGCGTAGAGCGACGACGGATCGCGCTGCCAGCCGAGGAAACGCACGTGTGCGCCGAGGGCTTTTGCGGCCACGAGTTTTTCGCAGGTGGCTCGGGCAGGGCCGTCGCCACCGAGCCAAAGCTGCCAGTCAAGACCGGCCGGGAGTTGGGCGACGATCTCGATCAGCTCGCGCTGGTTTTTTTCCGGACGAAACATCGCCACGCAAAGCAACACCGCAGTTTTGGCGGTGGCGCCATGGTTGGCGCGTAGCTTTTCGCGCATCCCGGACTCCGGCGCAGGCGAAAAGACGAGTGAGTTGTGGATGACGCTGACGCGCTCAGGGGCGACGGCGTAGCTTGCAATGAGATTGGCGCGGGCCTCGTGACTGTTGGCTACGACCTGGCGTACGATGCCGAGCGAGCGACGAAAGAGTCGCGGAAGTTTCTTGCCGGTGCGCATCGTCGCGATCACGGCGGTGGTGGGGAAGCGTTCCTGCAAGCCGCCCGCGTAGCAATTGGCCATGCGGCCCATGCAAAGAATGACGTCGGGCGCAGTCGCGGTGATGCCGCGGTAAAGACGAGGTGCAAACCAGTCCAAGCGGGTATCGAAAGGTTGCAGCACGCGACGGGTGACGGCTGAGGCGACGGTACTGGCGAGCGCGCCACCGGGGCGGAACGTGAGCAGCGTCGTATCGTGGCCGGACGCGGCGAAAGCGTTGGCGAGAAGGATAGATTGGCGTTCGGTGCCGCCGCTGCGGAGCCGGTCCTGGACGATGAGAATTTTCATTGCTCCGGGCGGCCGGTGGAGGAAAGTGGAGGGCGTCGATGAAACATCCGTTGCTTCAAATGCTGGTACGCTGGTCGGTGCTAGCCTTGGGCGTAGCGCTCTCCACCAAGATCGTTAAAGGCATCCATTGCGATGGCCCGTTCACGCTGATGTGTGTCGTGTTGTTGCTGACATTTTTCAATGCCATCCTGAAGCCGTTGCTGGTTTTCTTCACGTTGCCGTTCATTGTTTTGAGCTTGGGCGTGGGCTTGATTGTGATCAATGCCGCATTGTTTTATCTCGTGGGCCGTATTGTTGACGGGTTTTCCGTCGAGGGCTTCTGGCCCGCTTTGTTTGGCGCGCTCGTCGTCGGCATAACCAATATGGTTGTCAGCCAGCTCCTGCGCGGTGGAAAACGTCAACCTCCGGCACCGCCGTCAGCGCGCCCGCCTTCGAGTGGTCCTGACGTGATCGATATCTGAAGCAGGCGAAGGGGGCCGTTAGGTTCGAAGGACCGCGCCTGAATAGGCGCGACTACGAAAACGCAGCTTTGGCTGCTCATCCCGATTTGCACTGAAACATACAAAAAGAGGCAAGGGAGAGGGACGGCCCGGGTCGTCCCTGCCGTTGTCTCTTTTAGTAGGTTTGCGTGAGAAAGGGTTTTAACTTGGTTGCCGCGACCGCCGGACGCGCCGCAACCAACGCGGTCACCCATTGCCCGGTACAGAACACAACTGCCGCCCTGTCTTCCCAACTATTTTAGGGACATCATTCTGTTCTTAAAACGGCTACCGTTTAGTTGGAAATGCTCCAAGGATAACGCGCCCTGCCATGATTTGAGGGCCAGCGGCGATTCGTATCAGGTCAGGTCTGCGGCGAGTTGCACGTGATGGTGCTGGGCATCGACGATGCGCAGTGTGAGGTGCAGCGCATTGGACGGCAACCAACCGGCGATCTTCTCCGGCCATTCCACCGCAAGACAGTAGGGGCTCACGAGAAAGTCTTCCAGCATAAGCGAATCGATCTGCCGATCATTTTCCAACCGGTAAGCATCGAGATGCACGAGCGTCCGGCTGCCTCCGCGATGCAGGGTGAAAATGTTGAAGGTCGGACTTGTGACGACGTCGGTCACGCCAAACCCCTTGGCCAGTCCCTGCACAAACGTAGTTTTGCCCACGCCGAGGTCGCCGTGCAGTGCGAGGGTGGCATCAGTCAGCAACGCCTGTGCGAGCCGGGTGGCGAGTGCCTGGGTTTCGCTGGCGGAGTGCGTGGTAATTCCCGCGCGCAGTTCAGCGAAGATGCTCATAGCCGTGGTAGTCGCTGAGATCGATCGTGCCGGTTGGACGTTCGCCTTTTTTTACGAAACGACCGAGGCAGGTGAGAGACGTTTTGAAACGCCGGGGCCAGGCGCGTTCGAACGCGGTGCGGTCGGTGGCTTTGCCCACCGCGAAGAGTAACTCATAGTCTTCGCCATCGCTAAGGGCGTGGCTGAGCGCGGTGCGGCTGGATTTTTTTGCGAGCCGGAGCGCATCGCGACTGACCGGCACATCGTTGGGATTGATTGAAGGTTCGGCATTCTCGGGGGTGATGGCCGGCAGATCCTTCGCCATACCGTCGCTGAGGTCGATCATCGCGCGGACTTCAGGGCGACTCGCCAACCAGGCACCGGCAGCCAGGCGCGGTTCAAATTTGAAATGGTGGCCGGCAATGCTGCCGCCGAGTTTGCCCGTGACATAGATCCAGTCGCCGATTTTTGCGCCGGTACGTAGCAGCATGCGCTCGCCCGCCGCCTGTCCGAGAAGCGTCAGGCTGGCACTTAGGATGCCGTTGGCTTGGGCGACGTCGCCACCGACGATTGGCACGCGGTATTCGCGGGCGCTGGCGGCGAGGCCGCGATAGAATTTTTCCAACCAGGAAAGGCTGACCCGCGGGTCCAGTGTGAGCGCGATGACCGCGGCGGTCGGGTGCGCGCCCATCGCAGCGAGGTCGCTGAGGTTCCGCTTGAGCAGTTTTGCACCGACATCACGCGGCGGTACTTGATCGTCGAAGTGGCGTCCGTAAATCACCGGGTCAACCGTGATGGCCTGCTGACGCGGAGACGGTGGCAGCACTGCGCAATCGTCGCCGATCCCGTGCGGAGCCTGAGGTGAAGCCGGGCCGAGCCAACGCCGGATCGCTGCAATGAGCTTTTCTTCGCCGAGCGAGGCGACGGAATCAAAACTTTGTTCGGTGAAGGGCGACATCTTGGGTGGAAGACTTATACCATTTCTCTTTCAAACGCATAATAACCTCTGACGTTTGGATGGTAGGGACGGACCGCCGGGCCGTCCGGTTGGATGTGGACCGCTGACAGGCGACGTTCGCGGACGACCCGGCGGGTCGTCCCTACCTTTGCCTCTTTTGGTATGTTTGAGTGAGAAATGGTATTAGTTGGCCAAACCTAGCAGTAAAAAAACGACGGTGTGCAGATTAAACAGTGCATGAGCGACCATGACCACAGCGATGTGCCCGGTGCGTTCGTAAGCGAGCGAGAATACGATGCCGAAGGCGAGCAACGGCGCGAGCGTGACGAGACCTTCGAAGGTTTGATAGTTCACGTGCAGCGCTGCAAAAAACAGGGCGGGCAACACCAGCGCCACCCAGTGCGGAGCCCGATCGCGGAGAAAGCGAAACAGTCCACCGCGAAAAACCAATTCTTCCGCCACGGGCGCGAGTAGCACCGCGATCGTGGCCAGGAGCGCGATGCGCGACGGTGCAGCGGTGCGATAGAAAATCTCCACCATCTCCTGATTCGCCGTCGGTAGGTGCCACGTTTCGAGCAAATATTTCCAAAGCGCTTGCACTGGAATTACGATTGAAACGGTGATCACGAAAGTAACCAGCCCGGCTCGAAAGAGGCCGACTTTTGTCGACATGACAGGCAGGGGTTTTTCGGCCGCAGGAGTGCGCGTCGTAACCTGACGAATGTAGTATATCCCGGCTACCACGCCCGCGAGCAGGCCGAGTTGTGAGAGCGTGCCACCCAGAATAGTCGTCAACGGCTCGTCTGATTTTATCGACGGGAAATGATGCAGCAGCTGACCGTATGCAATCGAAGCCGCCAACCAGCCGAGGCACACGCAAAGCCCGGCGAAGGCAAAGCCTGCTCCGTCGATGTTCCAGCTGGGTAAGGGCGGTCGATTGATTTTTCTCGTTTCCCGCGCTGCCCGAGAAAACTGCAACCGCCAAATCAGTATCCAGCCAGCCACGACGAGACCGATCTCGAAGATATTGGCGGCAAGAATCTTTGGCGGCAGGTCGGTCATACGGTGCTCCGGGACTTGCCCGGAGCGTTTTGCAGAGAGCGCAAGCTCAACCGAGCTTCAACGAGCCGAGCAGTTGTTTCGTGAGGAAAGCTGTCTGGATGGCAGAGAGCTCCTTCAGACCTTTTTGCGCGAGGGCGAGCTGACTTTCCAGCTGTTCGTGAGAAAACGTCGCTTCTTCGCCGGAGCTCTGGACTTCAACGAACTGTCCCTTACCGGTCATGACAACGTTGGAATCAACTTCAGCGTCCTTGTCCTCGACGTAGGCAAGGTCGAGCAACTCGCGTCCCTCGAAGAGGCCAACGCTGACGGCGGCGACGGAATCGGTGAGCGGGTTTTCGGCAAGTTTTTTTGCGTCGAGCAGCTTTTGGATGGCGAGGCGCGCGGCGAGGTAGGCTCCGGTGATCGAAGCGGTGCGGGTGCCGCCGTCGGCTTGAACCACATCGCAATCGACCCAGAGCGTGTTTTCGCCGAGCTTGGAAAGATCGAGGACGGCGCGAAGCGAGCGGCCGATCAGACGTTGGATTTCAACGGTGCGTCCGTCGATTTTGCCTTTGGAGATATCGCGCTGCTTGCGGTCGAGCGTGCTGTAGGGGAGCATTGAATACTCGGCGGTGAGCCAGCCGCCCTTGACGCCCTGCTGGCGCATCCAAGTGGGCACCTTCGGCTCGATCGTGGCGGCGCAGATGACGCGGGTGTTGCCGAAGCCGATCAGGACGGAGCCAGTCGCGTAGGGTGCGAAATTGGCCTCGATGGTGATCGGGCGGAGTTGATCGGGACGGCGGCCGTCGGCGCGGGCGGAAGAATTCGTCATGGTTGGGAAGCACACGGCACCACGCGCCGGGCGGCAAGCGGGAAGCACCGGCTCGCAGTTGGTTAATTAACAAAAAATCCAAGGGCGAAACCGCCTGATTATAGCCTATTGAATGAAATTTTAGCCGTAGCCGCTGCCATACAAGCAGCGGTCATCAGAGGAGTGCGCAGCGCAATCCCGCGTCTCAATGGACGCGGCTACGTTTGTTTGTAGGTGGCGCGCTGGTCGCGCCACGTTGCGAGGCAAGCTCGCAACCTGCAGCGGCAAAAAGAAATGAATTCCGGAGCTGGCGACAGGCTCTCAGCGCTCGCGTTCTTCGGTGTTGGGATTTTCGGTGTCGTTGCCCAAGCGGATGGTCTTTTCCGGGACGGCAGCCTGCTGCGCCATGAACTGGATCAGGCGGTCATTAAAATCTTTCGCCGGATCGTGGCCGGTCTTTTTCAACGCCTGGGTCAGTGCGGCGACTTCGACCAGTCGGGCCATGTCGCGGCCAGGACGTACGTAGAGGATGACGTGGGGAATGTGCAGGCCGAGGATTTCGTAGAAATTTTCCTCCAGGCCGGTGCGCTCTTCGACCACGTCGGGCGTCCATTCGAAGAGCGAGACAACCAGGTCGATGCGCTTGTTTACGCGGATGCTCTTAATGCCAAACATCTCGCTGATGTTGATGATGCCGATGCCGCGGCACTCCATGTAGCCGCGATTGAGCGCGCGCGACGACGCCATCAGTTCGCGTTCGTCGAGGAGCTTGATGACGGTGAGATCGTCGGCGATGAGTGAATGTCCACGCTCGATCAAGGCCAGGGCGCACTCGCTTTTACCCACGCCGCTGGAGCCGCGCAGCATCACGCCGATACCGCGGATATCGAGCATCGTGGCATGTTCGGTGGTTGAGGGCGCAAATTCGTTGTCGATGCACAGTGTCGCGAGATTCACGTAATTCATCGTGATCATCGGCGTGCGGAAGATCGGCAGATCGCGCTCTTGTGCGACGGCGAGCATCGCCGGTGTGGGGTTGAAATTTCGCGTGAGGACGAGGCAGGGAATCTGGCGGCTGGCCATCTCGTTAACGATCGAGATTTGCTGGGCCTGGGGTTGGGTTTTAAAATACGTCATCTCGGCCGCACCCAGAACCTGGATACGTTTATTCGCGAAATATTTAAAGAAACCGGTGAGCGCCAGCGACGGACGGTTGATGCTGCCCTCGCGGATCATGCGGTGCATGCCTT
>Ga0302290_10000155_pt1 | contig 14214 bp, 15 predicted proteins | sample III_Fen_N1_3_FD_194547 | JGI IMG/M metagenome (GOLD analysis project Ga0302290, IMG submission 194547) | Peat permafrost microbial communities from Stordalen Mire near Abisko, Sweden - III_Fen_N1_3 | ecosystem: Environmental > Terrestrial > Soil > Wetlands > Permafrost | place: Sweden: Abisko... | reverse complement strand
TGGGCAAGCAGCGATGAGCGCCATCAATACCCACCTCCTGCCCCAAGCGCTGCGCGACCTGGTGCGCGCGCTCGGCGAGGGCGCCGCCTTCAAGCTGGTGGAGCGGCGCGGCGGTGGGCGGCTGATCGTGCCCAAGCGCGTGCACCCGGACCATCGGCTGATGGACGAGCTGGGCCTGCAGGTGTTTGCCGCGCTGGTGGACTCCTTTGGCGGTGAGGTGCTGGAGCTGCCGAAGTACGACTCGGTCGCGCGCCAGCTGCGCCATGAGCGCGTGCGCAAGCACCGCGCGGCGGGCCTCACCATCGACCGCGTGGCCGTGGCCACCGGCTACTCGCGCCGCCAGGTCATGAATATTCTGGGCGACGTGGCGCCCGAGGATCGGCAGATCGACATGTTCGAGATGCTGGCGCTGGACGACCAGGCTGCCGCAGCGCAAAACTATGCTGGCGCCGCGAATGACCCGTTTGGGCTCACCAGCAAGACACTCTAGGCAGACGGACCGCGTTTAAAACCGCGCCAAACCCGTTTAAAACCGCCTGAAGCGCCCGACCCGCTGCGTTGGGACAGGCGCCCCGGTTTAAAACGCTCCTAGGGCCTGTTTTCAAAACGCGCCCTCTGGCGCATCCCTTGGCCCACACCCGCTCTGGTGAAGCACTTCACCAAGATTTAGCGGACCCTGCCCGGCACAGTGCAGGGCATGCCAAGCACACATCCCACCCAGCACCAGTTCAAAGGCCTTGCCGACTGGATCGAGATCCTCAAGGTAGGCGATCACGTTGATAGCAAAGGCCGCTCGATCAGCTTCACTGCGGCTGACCTGGACCAGATGGTGGCTAACAACGCGGCGCTGGGCGCAGCGCCTTTGGTGTTGGGTCACCCCCAGCACGATGACCCCGCCTACGGCTGGGCCAAGGAGATGAAGCGCGAGGACGGCTCGCTCTTCATGAAGGCGGCTGATGTTCTGCCCGCCTTTGAGGCTGGCGTGGTGAGTGGGGCCTACCGCAACCGCTCGGTGCATGTGTTTAAGCAAAAGGATCATGGATGGCGCGTGCGGCACGTGGGCTGGCTGGGCGCTGCGCCGCCCGCCATCGATGGACTGAAGCCACTGGAGTTCTCGGCACCCGAAAGCGAGGGCTTTGAGTTTGAGGCTGACGTCGATGCCTACGACCTCTCGTATGCGCTCGACAGCATCGCCTCGCTGCTGCGCGGTCTGCGCGATTCCATGATCGCCAAAGACGGCCTGGATGCCGCCAACACCGCGCTGCCCGACTGGACCATCACGTCGATTGGCAGCACCGCCAGCCGCATGCGTACTGCGGCAGCTGAAGCCAGCTCGTCGCCCTTTACCCAACACAACACCGGAGCCGATATGACCTTGACTCAAGCTGACCTTGACCGAACTGCAGCCGAGACCGAAGCGCGTGTGCGGGCTGAGCTTGGCAGCCAGTTCACCGCACAGGCCGCTGCAGACAAAGCCGAGTTGACCCGCCTGCAGGCCGAGCGCCAGGCTGAGCGCATTGGCGCGCAGATTGCCGGCTGGAAGGCCGCAGGCCAATTGCTGCCGGCCGAAGAGACCGGCCTGGCCGAGTTCATGGCGGCGCTGGACGGCTCAGCGGGCGGCGAGTTCCAGTTCACCGCCGCCTCCGGCGCACAGCCGACCAAGAAGACGCCCGCGCAGTTCTTTGCCGAGTTCGTGGCCTCGCGCGGCCGGCTGGTGAAGCTGGGCGGCAAGTCGGCCGCAGACCCGGATAACGAAGGTACGGCGCTGGACACCACCAATGCCGCCGCCATTGCCGATGCTGCGCGCGAGTTCCAGGCGGCGGAATCTGCCAAGGGCCGCACGATCAGCATCGACCAGGCAGTGACCCACGTCACGCGCCAGGCCAGCGCGGCCTGAGCGAGCCACTCCCTCTCTCACCAACGGAGATTTTCAATATGGGTTTCAACAGCATTTCTCGCGCTCGCGTGGCGGAAGCCGTCGTGGAGAAGTTCCGCATCGTCAAGACGGGCGTGGCGGTGGGCACCTGCATCAAGGCCGCAGCCGCCAATGACAAGCTGCTGGGCACCAGCGATGAGCTGGACCACAACGCCGGCGAGGTGGTGGATGTCTCCATGGGCACGGTGCCCAAGGTCAAGCTCGGCGGCGCCGTCGCCGTGGGCGATGCGCTCACCAGCGATGCCAACGGCAAGGCCATCGCCACCACCACCATCGGCCACCGAATCATCGGCTTCGCCGAGGTGGCAGGTGTGCTGGATGACGTCATCACCTACATCCGCGCGCCGGGCGTCGTCTGACGCTGGCCCTCATCAACACCCAATCCATCGGAGCTGAACACTCATGTCCTCACGTCCTTTTGTGATCGTCCCCGCGCTGTGCGCCATTGCGGTGGCCTACAACCAACCGAAGCTGATCGCCGACCAAGTGCTGCCGCGCGTGCCGGTGGACACCGAGAGCTTTCGCTACCTCAAGTACTCGCTGGAGGATGCCTTCCAGATGCCCGATGACTTGGTGGGCCGCAAGAGCGCGCCGAACCAGATCGATTGGGGCTCGTCTGAGTTGACGGCCTCTGTGCAGGACCACGGCCTGGATACGCCAGTGCCGAACTCGGATGTGATGGCGTTCCAGATGGCGCTGGCCGCCAACCCGAACAGCGTGAGCCAGACCGACCCGCTCGGCCGCGCCACACGCCTGGTGACGCAGACCGTGCAGAACCGACGCGAATACCGTGCGGCCAACCTGGTGTTTAACGCCAACAGCTATGGCGCGAACAACAAGACCACGCTTGCCGGCGTTTCGCAGTGGTCAGACTTCGTGAACAGCGACCCGCTGGTGGCCATCATGGGCTATCTGGACAGCATGGTGGTGCGTCCGAACGTGGGCGTGCTGGGTCGCGCCACAGCGACCAAGCTGCGCATGCACCCGAAGATTTGCAAAGCGGTGTACGGGAACAATACCGACGCCGGCGTGGCGCCGCTGCAGGCCATTGCCGACATCCTAGAGCTCGACGAGATCCTCGTGGGCGACGGCTGGGTGAACACGGCTGCGCCTGGGCAGGCTGCCGTGCTGGGGCGCTGCTGGGGCAAGCATGCAGCCTTCATGGTGCGCAACAAAGAAGCCGATACCAAGGGCGGTGTGAGCTTCGGGTTCACCGCGCAATGGGGCGACAAGGTGGCCGGCACGCTGGAAGACGGCGATGTGGGCCTGCGCGGCGGCACGCGGGTGCGTTCGGGTGAGTCGGTGGTGGAGTTGATCACCGCCAATGACCTGGGCTACTTCGTCCAGAACGCGGTGGCCTGAGCCCAGGCCTCACCTCACTCACTCACAGATTAGGACGGTCTCACATGAGCCAGAAGATTGAGTACGTGGTGCGCACGCGCATCGAGAACGGCCCCGAAGTCCTGGTGTACGGCGACCCGATCAGCTTGACCGCCAAAGAGGCTGAGCCGCTGCTGGCCGTGAAGGCGATTGAGTTGCCCGGCGCAGTGGCGGCCGGCACTGCCAGCACGCTGGTGGACGCGGAGCCGTCTGATACGAGTCAACTCGTGCAGCAGCTCGCTGCCGCCGAACAAGCGCTGGCTGAGCGCGATGAGGAGCTGCTGAAGCTGCAGGCCGCCGTGGATGCAGCCAACATCAACGCGGACTTTCGGGCGACCGAGGCGGCCGAAATACAGACGGCCTTGCAAGCCCGCGAAGCTGATCTGCAGGCTGCGCAAACCCAGCTGGCCGCCGCGCTGGCCAGCCAGGCTGAAACCGAGGCGAAGGCAGCAGCGCTGCAGGCCACGCTGGATAAGACCACTGCCGTGCTGACCCCGGCGCAAGTCAAGGCCTTGAAGGCCACCGCCACCTGATCGGCTGCGGCCGGCGAGACGACAAGCAAGCAATCCACGAGGTAAACGACGATGGCGATCCTGATCAAGAAGGCCCAGAAGATTGCGGGCATCGACTGCCCCAATGGCGTGCTCGTGCTGGGCTTGGAGAAGGATGTTGAGGCACAGGTGCAGCAGGGGGGTGGGGCTGATCCGGTTTCGCTTGGATCATTGCCCGTTGTATCGCCATCCGCACTTGCTCACCAACCCGACAGCCTCGTCGCTGGCGTTGCAAAGGTAGCTATGGGCCAATGGGCGCTCGGTCGCCCAGCTCGGGTCCAGTGGGGCGGCAATTCGCTGGTCGATACATTTGGTGGTTATGCCGAAGCGCTGGGCTACTGGAGCGCAACCTCTCACATCATCAACACACTCATGATGTGCGGCGGCGCGATTGACATGCGTAACCGCCTGTCGGTCGGCAACGATGCAAACACCTGGGACCGGTGGGGCAACGTGGGGCATGGCGGCGCCACGATGCCCACCATCACGAGCGATCTGCTCAACGGTGGACTACTCGCGCAAATGGCTACCGATGGTGTGCCTCCACCCGATATCTATGTCGCGGCGGCGCTGCCCGAGAACGATATCGGTACTGAGGGCGTCGACGCCGCGACCGCCATTAAGCGCTTCAATTTGCACCTGCAGACTGTGGCGGCAGTGTGGCCGGGCGTGCGCTTCTTGCTACTGACGCCCTGGGCATCGGCCTACTACGACACCGGCGCCAAGCGAGCGACCGCAGATGCCCTGCGCACTCATGTCAAGTCATTGGAACTGGCAAGCGCAAACGTGGCAAGTGTTGACGTATCGCGCCTTTACGCTGGTGATGACTGGCAGCCGTATGCCGGGCTCACGGATGGAATCCATCCGGTCAACACTGACATCACGGTCAGCCAGCGTGTCGGCCGTGCAGTAGCAAAGCGCCTACTTGGCCTTCTTGGCGGGCGCGCGTCTTGGGGCAAGGCTTTGCGGAGCCCGAACCCCGGGATGACAGGCACGGTGGCAGCGGGTGCGCTGGGAACAGCGCCGACAGGCTGCTCATTCACGAGCGCCGCGCCTGCCGGAGGCACGATTGCTTCTGTTGCCGAGCAACCGGGCTGGACCATCACGTTCGGCAATGTCGATGGGGTCATCGGCAAGGACTTCGGCGATTTCTCGCTGGCCAATATCGTTCCGAGCGATCTGACAAAGATCGATCCCGTCGTCGCCATGACGATTGAGTCGGGTGCAGAGAACTTTCTGGCTATCCAGATCCGCTGCCGGATGTTCTATGACGATGCGAGCAACGATTTCAAACTCATCGTGATGCCGCAGGGAACATTCCAGAAGTCGGAATGGCTCAACGGCGACCCGATCGATTGCGTGCTCCCTCGAATCGTTCCGACAGCCGGCAAAACGCTGACGAGCATCGCGATCTACTGCAAGGCCTACATGAAGGGCCAAGTCGGTAGCACCACGATTCGGGTCAAAACGCTCGGCGCACTCTGATTTTCAAGCCCCTGCCGGTGCACATTCGATGCCCTACGCCACCCCCACCCATTTCATCGCCAAGTTCGGCCTGGCCGAGACGGTGCAGCTGCTTGCCGATGAAGAGCAGCTGCTGACCGCTGAGCTGTTGCTGGGCTCCATTGCTGGCGCATGGACCGGTGCGTCGTCTGCAGCTGAGCAAGCCGCAGCCACAGCCGCCTTGGCCCGCCTGGTGACGGAGCTGCAGGTGGCCAGCAACTTCATGGACGGCTACTTGCGCGCCGTGGTGACGCTGCCGCTGGCAGAGGACGATGCCAATGCGGGCACGCTGCAGACCTGCTGCCTGGCGCTGGCCCGCGTGGGTCTGGCTGACGATCCTGACAACGCGACCGAGCGCATGGACAAAGCGGCTGAGACCTGGCGCGCCTGGCTGAAAGACATTGCCGCCCGCCGTGTGCAGCTGGTGACGCCAGCCGGTGACACACCCACGGGCACGGCCAGCGTGCGAGCCGGCCAGGCCAAGAGCGGATTTTGCTGGGGTGTGCATGGAGGGCTGCCGCGATGACGGGCGTGGTGCTGCAAGCCGGCTTTGACAGCTCGGCCATCACCAGGCACCTGGCCATGCTGGCCATCATGGACGCTGGCCGGTACGACGGCACGCGGCGCGAGATCGGTGAGTACATGGTGGGCGAGATCCAGGACGCGCTGGACGGTCAAAAACTCTATGACGGCTCGCCGATGCCGCAGAGCAAGGCGGCCAGGCTGCGCAAGGGCAAGACGCTGATCGCCAAGCACCACCTGTACGACAGTTATGTGTACCAGCTCGTGGGCGGTGGCGTGGAGATCGGCTCCGACAAGATCTACGCGGCCATCCACCACTTCGGCGGAGAGACCGGCCGCACCGGGCACCGCTTCACCCTGCCGGCTCGGCCGGTGATGGGTATCACGGATGCCGTAGAGATGCGCATTGGCGACCTGCTGATCGCCGACATCGAGGCGGCGCAATGAGCGTGCAGCTGCTCAAGGCTGCGCTGTCGTTCGTGCGTGGCCGGTTCACGAAGCAAGAGGTCGTGGAGGTGCGTCAGTACGCGGGCGAGTTCAATTCGGCAGAGATGGACCAGCTGAGCTACACCTGCCCGGCCGTGCTGCTGACGGTGCTGGGCTGGCAGCCCAAGCCTGCTGGCGGACGCATCACGGGCAAAGGGACGATGGAGGCACGCTTGGCGGCCTTTGTGGCCACCAAGAGCCTCAAGAGCCGCGATGACCGGATGGACGCAGCGATGACGCTGGCGGCTCGGCTGAGCGCTGAGCTGCAGCTCTGGACGCCAGAAGATGCAGCGCTGCCTATCTATCTGGGCAGCATTGAAGAAGGCGGATCGCGCTGCGAAAACCTCTTCAGCCGTGCCATCGACGCCAAAGGCCAGGCGCTGTGGCTGGTGAGCTGGACGCAGTGCTTCAGGCCCAAACCCAACGTGCCGCTTGGCGAGCTGTACGAGCTGCAGACGGTTGAGATTGACGACATGACCCGACAGGGCGTGGTGCCCACGAAAGGGGTGGTGCCCACGCCGCTCGCCGTGCGGGAACAGGTGGACTTTTCCGCCCTGTGATTCCTTGATTCCTTTGAATGAACTGGAGCGCCCTATGGCCAAAGACAAGACCTTGACCCTGGCTGAGCAGATCGACGCGCTGCGCCTGGGCCAAAGCGTGACCGTGAAGGTGCCCGCTGGCGGGCAGCTGATGAATAACGAAAGCGGCGCCTGGTTTGAGCCGGACGTGCCGACGCCGCAGACCGTGACGGTGACCCTGCTGCGCCGCTTGCAAGACGGTGACCTGGTGCTGGTGGCCTGAGCGCCGCTTAAAACCCCTTTGAGGAGCGATTGAAATGTCTTTGACCAATCTATTGAGCTTGAGCTTCTTGGTGCCCTTCGTGGCGGCCAAGAATGACTTCAGCCGCGCCATCCGTGGCCTGCGCGGCATGCCCCGCCGCCTGCTGCTGGTGGGCCACAAGCTCGCGGCCGGCGCAGCAGCCAGCAACGTGATCCGCACCGTGTCGAGCGAGGGCGATGCCATCGTGCAATTTGGCGAGGGCTCGCAGCTGCTGGCCATGTGGCGCGCGGCCAAGGCGAATGCGGCGCTGGGCTTGCCAATTGACTGCATTGTGATCAACCAAGGCCCTGCTGCCGTGGCCGCCAGCACGACGCTGGTGCTGGCCAACGCTGCCGGCGCGGCGGCAACGCTGACCAATGCAGGCGAGCTGATGGTCTACATCGGCGGGGTGCGCGTGAGTGTGGGGGTGACGACGGCCGACACGCAAGCGACAGCAGCGGCCAAATTGATCAACGCCGTCAATGCCGTGGCAAGCCTGCCGGTGGTGGCTGCTGCCACTGCCAACACGGCGGAGGTGAAGCTCACCTGCCGCTGGGGTGGGACGACGGGCAATGACATTGACGTGCGCAACACCTACTACCTGGACGACGCCATGCCCAGCGGCCTGACGCTGTCCACGCCTGCGCTGAGCGGCGGTGCGGTGGTGCCCGATGTGACGCCGCTGATCGCCGCTATGGCCGGCTATCGGGCGACCGAGATCGTGTGCCCGTTCACCGACTCGCCGAACCTGTTGCTGCTGGAAGCAGAGCTGGCCGCTCGCTGGGCGGAGAACAATATGCAGGATGCGGCGGTCGTGAATGCGATTCGGGGCACCGAGGGCAGCAACACCGCTTACCTTGCGCTGCGCAATAGCCCGCATGTGCACACCATCACCACCACCAAGGACGCCACCAGCCCGTGGGAGACTGCTGCGATGGCCGGTGCTGCGCTGGAGAGCCAGGCAGCCATTGACCCGGCCGTGCCGGCTACCGGCATCAGCCTGGTGGGTTACAAAGGCCCGAGCCAGGGCAACCACTGGACGGTGGATCAGCTCAACAACATGTTGACGGCGGGCGGCTCGCCGCTGCAGGTGGCCAGCGACTACACCGGCACCCTGCTGCGCGTGGTGACCAACTACAAGCGCACGCCGGGCGGCGCCGCTGATCGCAGCATGGCCGAGCTCTGCTGGATCAAGACGATGAGCTACTACCGCTGGTATCACGTCACCGAGTTCCAGACCAAGTACTGGGGCTACAAGCTGGCGCAGTACCTCACTGAGCCGATCCCCGGTCAAAAGATCATGACGGCAGAGCTTGCCGAGGAAATCATGATTGGCCTCTACAAGACCTTCTTGGACGTGGGTCTGTGCCAGAACATGGCGTATTACCAGCAGACGCTGACGGTGGAAGTGGACGGCCCCAACGGCAAGCTGAAGATCCAGGACGAGCCTGTGATCGTGACGCAGCACTACCAGACCGAGATCACCAGCTACTTGGTGGCCGGCTCGGTTTGAGCGCGGTCTGACTGAACTTCAAAGGAGCACGACATGGCGGGCGAGACCCAACTCTTCAAGATCGATACGGTGGTGGCCGATGGCGTGGCGCTGCCCATTGCCGACGACAGCGCCAGCCTCACGGGCGCCGCCCGTTGGGAAAACGAGGTGCAGGTGAGCAGCAGCGGCGATGACTTCAACAAGCGCAAGCGCGTGCCGACCACGCTGGCAATGAAGCTGCAGTTCGGGCCGACCACGGACCCGGCCGCTTTCGCCGCGATGGCGGACATCCAGATCACTGGCCGCGATTCGCAAAGCGGCCGGCGCTGCCTGATGCCGCGCTGCAGCTTCGGCAGCATGGGCGCCATTGGCGGTGGCGCGGTGGATGTGGTGTTCAACGTGCTGGCTGCGCCGCAGTGGCTGTAACTTCAATTCTGAAAGGACGATGCAATGAAGCCTGATACCAAAACCCATTTGCTGGGCGGCCTGGTGGTGCTGCTGGTGGCCGCGTGCTTGGCCGCTGTGCTGCTTGCGCTGGGCGCGCATCCTCTGACCGCGACTGTGGCCATCGCGGGCTTGGTGGCCGGCGCGGCCGTGGAGGGCACGCAAGCCAATGACAACCGGCTGGCCCGCGCCCAAGGTCTGCCCAAGCCACATGAGGTGTCTTTGCGCGATCTGGTGAACAGCGGCTTGCCGTGCTGGATTGCGGCGGTGCTGATTGAATGGTCCGCCAGGGCCGATCTGTTGCACTGGCCCAGCGCCTAGACACTCAGATTTGTGATGAGCACCCAGGGCCTGGCCATACCGCCAGGCCCTTTGTCATTGGGGGCTGGTGAAGCGCTTCACCAAGACCAGCGCCGCCAGGCTGAAGACACTGTTTGCCATGGACACGAACACCGCCCCCACCAAGCCGTCGACCATCGATGACCTCTTCAAGCTGCACCTGGTGGATGGCCTGAAGGCCACCGCCGAGGGCAGGGCCATCCACTACAAGGTGGTGCGGCTGCGTGAGACGGATGTAAACGATGAGCGCCTGGCTACACGCCTGGCCGAGCGCGTGGTGAACGTGCGCGGCGTTGACAAGCTGCTGGTGAGCGATGCCGACTTTCGGATTGCACTCACGATGAGGCACGTCGAGGCATTCGAATGCGACGGCCTGAAGATCCCGCAAGCGGCGCTGGACCTCGATCTGTTCGGCAAGCTCTCATCCCACGACCTGGGCCTGATTGAGCGGCGCGTGTTCTTGATCACCCTGGCGGCCGAGGTGCGCTACGGACTGATCAGCCAAGAAGACTTCGACACCATCATGGCGGGCGGCTCGCCGAGCCAGGAGGGTAGCCCTGCCCCGCGATCCATGGGCCAGGCTGCAGCGGTGGGAGCGGTTGATCCTTCGCCTGAGCCTGGCCCTGCATTGCTCGCCGACTTCACTGGACAGCCTGCCGCTGGTGCGCCTGCGCGCGCTGGACGCTGAGCTGGCAAAAAGCGAGGGAGCCTGAGCGATGAGAGAGCTCAAGCTGAAGTACTTCATTGACCTGGTCAGCAACGTCGGCAGCAAGGCCCAGGCCGATGCCAAGCTGATGCAGCGCGCGCAAGAGGTAATGAATGCAGCGGTCACAGGCACGAACAACAAGTTCCTGGACTACAACAAGCTGACCTTGCTGGCCGGCAAGAACACCGCGCTGATGCAAGAGGTGATCACCGGCGCGACCAGCAAGTTCGTGGCGCTGGAGCGGGCCATGGCCAGCGCCGGCCGCAATACCAGCCTGGAGCGTCAGGTGGGCTATGTGCAGCGCCTGGCGAGCGCCTATGACACCGCGCGTGCCAAGGCGGCAGCCCTGCGGCAGGCGATGGCCCAGGGGCTGGCGAACGGCGTGGCCAATGCGCCCGAGAAGTTCGCCGAGCTGGCGGGCGGCTACTACGGCGCGCGGGCCGTGATGGCGCCGCCCATACGTGCGTTCAGCACTTTGGAGGCCGCCACGCAGGACTTGCGGCTGGCGATGACCGATGCCAGCGGCAAGGTCAGCAAGGACTTTGGGAAGATCAGCGCCGAGGCGGTGGCTTTGGGTAACCAACTGCCCGGCACCACCAAGGACTTCATGCGCTCAGCGCGAGCGCTGAGCACGCAGGGCGTGCCGACCAATGTGGTGGCCAATGGCGGCCTGCGCGCGTCGGCCTATGCCGGTGTGCTGATGGACATGAACCAAGAGCAGGCGGCCGAAGTGATCGCCAAGCTGCGCGAGGCGCACGGCCTGAAGGACAACGAGCTGGTGCCGATGGCCGACCTGGTGCAGCGCGCATTCTTTGGCTTCGGCATCAAGCCGCAGGACTACCTGGAGACTGCCAAGTACGCCGCGTCCACATACAACACCATGGGCATTACCGGCCTGAACCAAGCGCGCGAGACGCTGGCCATTCAGGGCATGGCCGCCAACGTCGGGTTGGAAGGCAGCAGCTTCGGCACGAACTATGCACAGATGCTGACTCGCCTGGCGCAACTGGAGCCGCGCCTGGCCAAGAAGAGCGCTGCGGCGCGCGATGCGAAGGCGATGCTGGGTGAGCACGGCATCTCCATGGAGTTTTATGACGATCAAGGCCGCTTCAAAGGCAACTTGAACATGCTGCAGCAGCTTGCCAAGCTGCGCGCGCTGAACCCGCTGCAACAGACTCGCACGCTGAACACGCTGTTCGGTGTGGAGGCTGGGCGTCCGGCGCAGATCCTCGTCCAGAAGGGCCTGGAGGGCTACCAAGCGGCCCAGGGCACGATTGCCAACCAGGCTGATCTGGACACGCGCATCACGATGAAGATGGATACCTTCGCAGCCAAGCTGGAGGCGCTGGGTGGAACTATCGAGAACCTGATGGCAGCGATGGCTAAGCAGCTCGGTGAGCTGGGCAAGCCGGCCATGGATAAGGCAAATAGCGTGATCGGCGGCCCGATAGGGAGCTTCTTCGACGCAAACCCCACTGCGGGTAGCCTGGCTTTGGGTACGGGCGGAGCATTGAGCGCCTGGCTGACCGCACGATTCGGCGCTGCGGCAGTGAAGGCACTGCTGACGCGCGGAGCTGCAGGTGCTGCAGGTGCTGCCGCTGAAGGTGCTGCTGCAGGCGGTGCAGGTGCTGCTGGCGTCGGCATGTTGGCACCAGCGGCGGTGGGCCTGGCGAGCATATTTGCCGGCTCGCAGCTTTGGCGGCTGGGTTCAGCGCTCGGTGACTTGTCTGCAGCGAATGCGCGTGAAGGCGTCACGCTTTCCAGCTATGCGAGAAACCGGCTATCTGGTAGCCCTTCTCCCGATGCGATGGGGTTGCGCTTCGGCTTGCCGCAAGACTATCTGACCATCAATGCGCCGGGCGTTGGGCCGCAAAGCGTTCCTGCTGGCCGGGCGACCGAGCTGAAGATCGGCGAAGGTGTGCTGAATGTGCGTGTGACCGTGGATGACAACCGGGTGACCGCCTCCACCAGCGTGGCGCAGCCTATGTCGCTGGTGCGCATCAACAGCGGCAATACCAACCCAGCGGGCTACCAGGCCGGGGGCAACCGATGAGCTGGCTGGATCAATTGAAGATGGCCAGCTTTCGGGGCGTTGAGTTCTGGGTCGACACACTGGAGCACTCGGCCGGCGACAACGTGGTGCTGCGCGAGTATCCGTTCCAGGACTTGCCCACGGTCTTCAGAATGGGCGAGGCTGCCGAAGAGATCAAGTTCTCGGCCTATGTGATCGGTGACGATTACAACGAACAGCGTGATGCCTTGCGCAGCGTGTTATCGGGCGGCGGTGTGCTGATTCACCCAACGGCAGGGTCGATGCAGGTGTTCGTGAACGGCCGCTTCACGATCAAGGAATCGCCAACGACAGAAGGGGGCATGGCCCGCTTCGACTTGAACTTTGTGCGGGCCGAGCCGCGCCGCTACCCACAAGCGGGGCTGAACACCAGGCTGACGGCCGAGCAAAAGTCGAAGGCGGCAAAGGATGCGGCGAAGGCCTCATTTGAAGCGCACTTTAAAGTGACCGACAAGCCGGGCTGGGTGGCTGACAAAGCGGTGGCGCGCGTCAAGAGCGCGGTGGCCGCCGTGTGGAGCAAGCTGGCCAACGCCACGCAGGGGCTCAGCACCTTCACCAACACGGTCACGGGCAACTACCAGGCGCTGAACAGCGGGCTCAATGACCTGGTGCGTACGCCTCGCTTGCTGGCCGACCAGGTGGGCACGCTCTTCGAGCTGCCGGGCGACCTGAGTGCGGCGGCGGCCAGGGACTTTCAAGCGGCCTTTAAATGGGTATTTGACCTGGATAAAAGGATCAGCAACACCGACTTTGAAGTGTCCATCATGCCGGCCGTAGGCGCGGGCCTGGTGATGTTTGGTGCGGGCAATGCAGCGGCGCTGGGCGCAGGTGCGGGCATGCGGGCGCAGCTGGCAGTGCAGACCACGGCTATTGACCAGCTCTTCGAGTCCCTGGCCACGGCGGCATTTGTGGAGGCCACTGCCAAGGTCGAGCTGGCGAACTATGACGACGCGATGGCGGCGCGCAAGATCATTAACGACCAGATCAAGCGGCTGATGCTGGAGGCCAGCGCTGCAGCGGCGGCCAATACGCTGCCGGCCAGCAGCTGGCACGACAACATGCTGGCCTTGCAGACCGCTGCGCTGGCAGACCTGCAGACGCGCAGCCGCGACCTGGTGCGCTTGACCAGCTACACACCGCAGAGCTGGCAGCCGGTCTGGTTCATCAGCCACAAGCTGTTTGGCACGGCGGCCTACGCGGACGAGATCCTGGCCATGAATCCACACATCCGCAACCCGCTGCTGGTGCCGCCTGGCCGGGCGCTGCGGATTGTTCGACACGACTGATTGAGGCACGACTGACCATGGCCCAGCAATACACCCGCGACCAGGCGCAGATCACCGTGACGGTGGGCGGAAAGGATTACCAAGGCTGGCTGCAAAGCGAGGTGGAGCGCAATCTGGAGGCGATCAGCGGCACCTTCAGCATCCCTGTGTCGCTGGTGCCGGGCAACCCGCCCGACATCAAGCGGCAGGACCGCGTTCAGGTCAAGGTGGGCAGCACGGTGGTGATCGACGGCTATGTGCTGGCGGCCGAGCCCTTTTACAGCCGTGGCGAGTGCGGCATGCGGGTGACTGGCCGCGACCGCACGGGCGACCTGGTCGTGTCGTCCGCCATTCACCAGGGCGGGCAGTGGCGCCAGGCCGGCCTGCTGCGCATTGCCACCGACCTGGTGGCACCCTTTGGGCTCAAAGTGCTGGTGGAGGCGGACCTGGGCGCGGTGATTCAAGACTTCAAGCTCGGGCACGGTGAGACGGTGGTGGATGCTCTAGCCCGCGCCGCGCGGCTGCGTGGCGTGATGGTGACGAGCGGCGAGGGCGGCAACCTGCTGCTGACCAAGGCCGGCACGAAGCGATTCAAGGGCGAGATTCGGCGCGGCAGCAATGTGATTGCGATGAGCAGCGTGGGCACGGATGAGCACCGGCACAGCCAGTACATCGTCTATGGCCAGTGCAACACCATTGA
>Ga0302290_10000149_pt1 | contig 14462 bp, 9 predicted proteins | sample III_Fen_N1_3_FD_194547 | JGI IMG/M metagenome (GOLD analysis project Ga0302290, IMG submission 194547) | Peat permafrost microbial communities from Stordalen Mire near Abisko, Sweden - III_Fen_N1_3 | ecosystem: Environmental > Terrestrial > Soil > Wetlands > Permafrost | place: Sweden: Abisko... | reverse complement strand
AAAGTAGTCCTCGCTGCCGCTTGCGGCAGCATCGGCCCACAATCCTGTCCACCTGCGGGCGCCCCCTCGCGCGCTCCCGCCTGCTGGTTTCATGTCGACAGAGGAAATTCGCTACCCATGGTAGTTTCAATTTTAATTAATATCTATCAACATTTCGATACCAACCGAAAGTATGTTATCCGTGTAAAACCATTTCTGTCCTCTAAACCTAGGCAACCAGAGAAAATATGGTTCTAGTGTAAAACCGATTCAGCCGCTGAACGTAGGTTTCCGGCTCAAGTAGGGTAGCGATTTCTTTGTGTCGCCAGAAAACCGGCAGGCAGGGCTGAGAGGGTCGCTCGAAGGAGGACAGGCTTGTCGGTCAGCGTTACCACGCGCGGAGCCTCGAAGGTGTGTAAACAGGATGGTATCGCGTGGTGGCGCTGGACGACTATCCTGTACTTCAAGAGCGACCCTCACAGCCCTGCCGTGTAGAATGGCGACACCCGAAGGTTTCCAAAGGGCGAGCGGAAAGCCCTTTGGTGCATCCACAGATGCATCCCCTTGCCAAACATAGAAATTCTAAAGAATAAAGGCACCCGAAGCCTGCAGGGGCGAGCGGAAAGCCCCTGAAACCCTGTTGTATGCAATGGTTTGTACATAACCGTAAAAAAACGCATTATTAATAGGAAGAAAAGTTGCATTAAATGCGCAAAAATGGTATAATAAATCGTTGAAAAATATAGCTTTTTCAAGCTTGGCGAGACAAATAGCGGCGGGCGAAAGCCCGTCGCAAATTGTCGGGAAAAAGCCCTCGCGGGAAAGGGAAAAGCAGCCCATTCGGCGGCTTCGCTACCTTCGGTAGCCGCCCATTCTACGCTCGCCACAAAGGAGTGTATCATCCGGTGTTAAATGTTTCCCCTGAAAACGAAAGCAACGAAATCCTGACCGATCCCGATCAGGTGGCAGAAATCGATGACGAATCCGCCGCCTCCGAGGCGGAAAATGCGGGCACAGCGCCCCACAGCAGCGCCACCAGTTCCACCGCCGTACAAAAAGATGTGTATGACGAAAACCAGATTCAGGTGTTGGAAGGCCTCGAAGCCGTGCGCAAACGCCCGGGCATGTACATCGGTTCCACGGATTATCGCGGGCTGCACCACTGCGTGTATGAAATCGTCGATAACGCCGTAGATGAGGCGCTCGCAGGCTATTGCACCGATATCCATGTTATGCTGCATGCCGATGGCTCCTGCGAAGTGCATGATAACGGCCGCGGCTTCCCCGTGGGCATCCACCCCAAAGTGGGGCGCCCCGCCGTGGAGGTCTGTTTAACGGTGCTGCACGCAGGCGGCAAGTTCGGCGGCGAAGGCTACAAGGTATCCGGCGGCCTGCACGGCGTAGGCGCGAGCGTGGTCAATGCCCTCAGCAAGCACTTGCAGGTCAACGTGCGGCAGGATGGCAAGGTGTACCAGCAGGAGTATGAGCGCGGCAAAGTGCTCTACGATTTAAAAATCGTCGACACCACCACCGAAACCGGCACCACCATCCGCTTTTGGCCGGATGTGAAAAGCGAAGAAAACCCCGAAGGCATTTTTGAATCGGGGGATTTTCAGTTTAACATTCTGAAGGTTCGTATGCGCGAGATGGCTTTCCTCAACAAAGGCATCCGCATCACCATCGCGGACGAGCGCACCACCCCGACGACCGAGCGTGTGTACCACTACGAGGGCGGCATCCGCGAGTTTGTCAAATACCTGAACAAAAATAAAGAAGTGCTCTTCCCCGAGCCCATCTACATTGAAGGGCTTGTGGGTGATACGTATGTTGAAGTTGCCTTTCAGTATAACGACAGCTATCAGGAGAACCTCTTCTCTTTTGCCAACAACATCCATACGCCTGAAGGCGGCACGCATCTGACCGGTTTTTCCACCGGCCTCACCCGCGCCATCAACGACTATGGCCGTCAGTTCAAAATCCTCAAAGAGGCGGAGTCCAACCTCAAAAGCGAGGACATCCGCGAGAGCATTGCAGCCATCGTGAGCGTAAAGCTGCGCGATCCGCAGTTTGAGGGGCAAACCAAAAGCAAGCTGGGCAACAGCGAAACCCGCACCATTGTGGATAAGCTGGTGTATGACAGCGTAACCACCCATCTGGGCGAAAACCCGTCCGTTGGGCGCGCCATCCTCGATCGCTGCCTGGGCGCGGCGCGCGCGCGCGAAGCCGCCCGCAAGGCGCGCGAGCTCACCCGCCGCAAAAGCTATCTGGAAAGCGCCTCCATGCCCGGCAAACTAGCCGATTGCACCGAGCGCGACCCCGCCAAGTGCGAGATCTTCCTGGTAGAGGGCGACAGCGCCGGCGGCAGCGCCAAAACCGGCCGCGACCGCATGTTCCAGGCCATCCTGCCGCTGCGCGGCAAAATCCTGAACGTGGAAAAGGTACGCATCGACCGCGCGCTTGGCAATAACGAAATCAAGGCCATGATTACCGCTTTCGGCTGCGGCTACGGCGATGATTTTGATCTGGCGAAACTGCGCTACCACCGCATCGTATGCATGACGGATGCCGACGTAGACGGAGCACACATCCGCATCCTGATGCTCACCTTCTTTTACCGCTACATGCGGCCTCTGGTGGAAAACGGCTATGTATACATCGCCATGCCGCCGCTGTACAAGGTAACCAAGGGCAAAAAGGAATACTATGTTTACAACGATGAAGAGCTTGAAAAGCTGATGCTGGAAATCGGCCGCGATCCCAAGCCGGAAATTCAGCGTTACAAGGGTCTTGGCGAAATGAGCAACGAGCAGCTCTGGCAAACCACCATGAACCCCGCCACCCGTACCATGATGCGTGTGACGCTCACCGACGCCATCGCGGCGGATGAGATTCTCACCCTGCTCATGGGCGATCAGGTGGAGCCGCGCAAAGAGTTCATTGAGGAAAATGCCAAGCTCGTCACCGACTTGGACATCTAAGCGTAAAGCGCTAAGGTTTGCCGCGGTTATGCTCGCGGCAGCGCATGGGGATGCGCCTGTGGGCGTACCAAAGGCACCGGAGAGAAGCGAGTGTCCTGTGGGCACTTCGCCGGAGGCGAAAGCGACCCGCAGGTGGGAGGTTTCGCAAGCGCAGGGCACGGCAGTGCCTTGCGTGCCCACGAGACCGATCGGGTCTTTCCGCTCGCCCTTTGGAAACCTTCGGGGTCGCCTCTTATATGTCGGTTCTCGTTGTTCAGGTCGATACAATTCCCTGCCAGCTTGGCGGTTAGGAGTATTACAGAATGTCTGATATTAAGGATAAGCTCATACCCACGGATTTAGAGCATGAAATGAAAACCTCGTTCATGAGCTATGCGATGGCGGTGATCATCAACCGCGCTTTGCCGGACGTGCGCGATGGTTTGAAGCCCGTTCACCGGCGTATTCTGTATGCCATGAACGAGCTGGGCATGACGCCCGATAAGCCCTACCGCAAATGCGCCCGCATCGTGGGCGATGTGCTGGGCAAGTACCACCCGCACGGCGACAGTAGCGTGTACGATGCCATGGTGCGTCTCGCACAGGATTTTAACATCCGCTACCTGCTGGTGGAAGGTCAGGGCAACTTCGGCTCGGTGGATGGCGACGGCGCGGCTGCCATGCGTTACACCGAGGCGCGCATGGCCAAGCTGACCACGCACCTGATCGGCGAAATCGATAAGGATACGGTCGATTTTTACCCCAACTTCGATGAAACGCTCATGCAGCCCTCCGTGCTGCCCAGCCGCTTCCCTAACCTGCTGGTGAACGGCTCCAGCGGCATCGCCGTTGGCATGGCCACCAACATCCCTCCGCACAACCTGCGCGAGGTGATCGACGGCTGCGTTTACATGATCGACCATCCCGAAACCTCCGTAAGCGACCTGATGGAGTTCATCAAGGGGCCGGATTTCCCCACCGGCGGCCTCATTTTGGGCTACAGCGGCATCCGCGCGGCATACCACACCGGCCGCGGCCGCATCCTCATGCGCGCCCGCACCGAGGTCGAGCAGATGGCGCTCAACCGCCAGCGCATCGTCATTACCGAAATCCCCTACATGGTCAACAAGGCCAAGATGGTGGAAAAGGTCGCCGAGTTGGTGCATGAGAAGCGCGTCGAGGGCATCAGCGATATCCGCGACGAGAGCGACCGCAACGGCATGCGCGTTGTCATTGAACTCAAGCGCGACGTCAATCCGCAGGTGGTGCTCAACTTCCTGTACAAGCACACCCAGCTTCAGGAAACGTTCGGCGTGAACATGCTGGCGCTGGTGGATGGCGAACCGAAGGTGCTCACCCTGCGCGAAATGCTCTACCACTACATTCGTCACCAGAAGGACGTAGTGACGCGCCGCACCAAGTATGATCTGGACAAGGCTCAGGCGCGCGCACACATCCTGGAAGGCCTTCTGAAGGCGCTGGACCATATCGACGAGATTGTGCAGATCATCAAATCCAGCACCGACGTTGCCAACGCGCGCGCGGCGCTGATCGAGCGCTTCGAATTCAGCGACAGGCAGGCGCAGGCCATCCTCGATATGCGTCTGGCACGCCTGACCGGTCTGGAGCGCGACAAGCTGATGGCCGAGTATCAGGAGCTGGAAAAGCAGATCGCCTATTTCCTCAGCCTGCTCAATGACGACGGGCTGCTGATGGGCGTTATCAAAACCGAGATGCTCGAAATCCGCGATAAGTTCGCCGACGATCGCCGCACGGAGCTGACGCATCTGGAAGGCGAAATCGACATTGAAGATTTGATTCAGTCCGATGATATGGTGGTTTCGTTTACCAACTTCGGCTACATCAAACGCCTGCCCAAATCCACCTACCGCGCGCAACACCGCGGCGGGCGCGGCGTATCCGGCATGACGACCCGTGAAGAGGATTTTGTCAAGCGCCTCATCATCGTAAACACGCATGAGGAGATCATGTTCTTCACCAACAAGGGGCGCGTATACAGCCTCAAGTGCTACCAGATTCCCGAGGCGGGGCGCACGGCGCGCGGCATCGCCATTGTGAACCTGCTGGCGCTTTCGGGCGAGGAAAAGGTAACCGCGATGATCCCCGTACCCCGCGACATCGAAAACCACAATGTGGTCATGATGACGCGCGACGGCTTTATCAAGAAAACACCGTATGACGAGTTTGCCAACCTGCGCAAAAACGGCCTGATCGCCCTCACGCTAAACGATGGCGACGAGCTGGCCGGTGTGGAGCTGACCGACGGCACCGAAAGCCTGCTGCTGGGCAGCCGCTATGGCAAAGCTATCCGCTTCAGCGAGGAGAACATCCGCGCCATGGGTCGCACCGCGCGCGGCGTGCACGCCATGAAGCTTCGCGAAACGGATTACATGATCGATATGAGCGTCGTGAGCGATACCATGAAGGTGCTCTCCATCACCGAAAACGCCTATGGCAAGCTCACCGACCCGGATGCCTACCGCGAGCAAGGCCGAAACGGCATGGGCATCAAGGCCATGCAGCTGAGCGACAAAACCGGCCTGATGGTCGCCCAGCTGACCGTGAACGACGATGAAGATGTGTTGCTGATGACCGACGACGGCACCATCATCCGCATGGCGGTATCGGCCATCCGCGAAACAGGCCGCAACGCGCAGGGCGTACGCCTGATGCGCCTTGGCGAAAGCACCAAGATCGTGGCCGTGGCACGCGCCGAGCAGGAGCAGGAAGAAGACGCTGCCGAGGATGCGCTGGAGGAAGCCGTGGAGGCCATTACCCAGAGCGACAGCGACGTGATCGGCGAAAACAAGGCCGAGGCGTTTGACGCGGAAGACGAAGGGCCTGAAACGGAGAAGCCACAGGACGACGGGGAGATTTAACCATACCCGGCTGAGCGGGTCGCCGGATGGAAACATCCGACGGCCTGCCCAGCCTTTTTTCATGCGCGCAACCTGCGCCCTTTAAAGCCGAAACCCCACCGAACGCCAAATCCGGCCTCAATACACCCGATAGGAATCATTCCAAATGGGAGGGGATGGTTTTCATGAATGGGAAACCAAAGTATGGTACCTGGCTCAAGCGCAAGCAGCTGTTCCTGTTTGCCGGTATCGCCCTGTTTTTGCTTGTATTGGCGGGTTGTCTGCCTGTGACGTGGCCATGGAAGGCTGCCATGCTGCTGGTAGCCGCGCCTTTCCTGTATATTTCGATGATTCTGGTGTGGTGCTACTTTCAGTTATCCGCCTACGGGGGCGATTTTCAGTCCAAAATCCACGCGCTTCTGGTCGATCGTCTGGCCTGGGACGGGCAAGGGACGTTGTTGGACATCGGTGCCGGCAGCGGGTCGCTGGGGATCAAGGCCGCCAAGCGGTTCCCACTGGCGCAATGCAAGGCGATTGACTACTGGGGCGAAGGGTGGGAATATTCCCAATCGCTGTGCGAGGCCAACGCAAAGGCGGAGCATGTGGACGAACGCATTGCGTTCATGAAAGCAAGCGCTTCCAGATTGCCCTTTGCGGACGAAACGTTTGATGCTGCCGTCAGTTGCCTCACCTTTCACGAGGTAATGGATGAACCGGATAAGCGCAAGGTGCTTGCGGAAGCGTTTCGAGTGCTCAAAAAAGGCGGACATTTCGCGTTTATGGATTTGTTTGGCGACCCGACGATTTTCGGAGAGTACAACATGTTTCTGGAAAGCCTTCGTGCGGCTGGCCTGTCGCAACTGGTGGCGGTGCCGCTGCACGAAAGGCTTCCTCTTCCGCTGATCCTGCGGCATAAGAAAGTGCTCGGCTATGCCGTGTTGCTGATCGGTCAAAAGTAACGGTACCGACGCGTGCTCCCATCCCTGAAACACCGCTTGACCATTGCGTGGATCGGAACCCGCCGATCACGCACAAACCGGAGCAGCCTGAAGGCCGCTCCAGCCAGACTGTCCAAAAAGTGGGTCAAGGGATGGAATCCCTTGTCAGAATTCCCAAGGATGAAATCCTTGGGTGGGTTTGGGTAAAACCCAACACTTCATGCCACAGCGTTTCGCCAGAAGCGAGCGAACAGCCCGAAGAGCTGGAAGACGAGTGGCAACAACGGTTTGCCTAGGTTTTTGATAGCCTGACCGGAGTGGCTTGAAGGCCGCTCCGGTTGTTTTCTATCCATGAAGTTTTTTCCTGTTGCGGCAAGGAGAAGGATTCAGCCTATACCGCTCGGTGTCGGTTTTATGCTGTGTGGGCGATGGCTTCGTTGGGGGACTTCCGCCAAAGGACGGCGTTACCGGCTATCTGCCCTCCAGATACTTCCTGACCCCGCCATACCCAGACCCCTTCATCAGTTCCTCCACTGGCGGGAATTCCGTCATTGCCTGCGTGCGCGCTTCCACCGCCTCCAGATCAAACCCCTGTTTGAGCACGGCAAACTTGACAAACTGCGGCGCAATCGCCTTTGTGGGGCAGCCGTACAGGCAGCGCGTACACAGCACGCAGCGGTTGCCGAACACAGGCCGCCCGTCCGTGAGGGTAATGTTGCCCCGAGGGCAATGATCCGCGCACCAGCCGCATCCGGTGCAATGCTCGTTTGTTTTCAGGTGCTTGCCAAACATGCGGCTGCCAAAGTGCTCCACCAACAGCAGGCGGGTCAGCAGCCTGTCCACCCCAATCGGGCGGATGCGCTTCGTTTTACCAGAGAGCACCTCCTCCGCGATCCGCTCCGCAAACGGCGTCGCTTGTTGAAGCAGAAGCGCGGAAAGCGCGTCGCTGTAGCCTTCCAGAAAATTGCTGGGCATCACGGCCATGGCTTCGTACAGCACATGGTAGCCTTTCGCCTCCAATGCGCGGTTCGTCGGCACGCGGCAGGCGGTGTTGGGCGATACTTCGCCCCCGCCGGAGACCGAGATCACCACAACGGGCATGCCGTTCCCCTGTGGCAGGGTGGCGATCCATTCGCCAATGGGCTGAGGCGCGTTAGCTGCGTACACAGGGTAAAGCAGCACGAGCAAATCCGCGGAAGGTACAGGCTTCGCCCCGCGTGTAAGCTCCGATTTGGTTACGTCCACACCCCGCGCGACAAACGCCCGTCGCAGGCATTCCGCCACTCTCGCCGTGCCGCCGGTCCCGCTGAAAAACACGATGTGCGCTGTTTGCATCCCTACCATACGCGATGCCTCCATCCAGATTTGATTTAAAACTTGAATACTTCGGACTCTTTTCGTTCGCCCTGCTAGCACTGCCGCAGGTTGCGGATTTTTTGAGTACTGCCTTTGCTCATCCGCTCTGTGCCCATCCGCCGCTATTCCGCCTGCCCCGCCAGCCTGCCGCTGGCAAATGCGAACATCAGGTTAAAGCCGCCGCAATCGCCATCCACATTGAGCACCTCGCCCGCCGCATACAGGTGTTTGCATAAACGGCTTTCCAGCGTGGCGGGGTCAAAGTCCGCCGTTTCTATTCCCCCCGCCGTCACCTGCGCCTGATCCCACCCGCGCGTGGCCGTGATGGGCAATCGCAGCTCGGCAAGGGTCGCGGCCAGCCGTCGCAGATCGTTCTGCCGCAGTTGCGCCACAGGCATGGAAGGGTCGCCCAGCTTCGCCTCACGGCACAGCAGCCTTGCCACCGGCGCGGCAAGCGTGCCCGTGAGCAGATCACCCAATGCGCAATCCCGACGCAATGCGGCAAGCGCCTGCAAGTGTTTCAGCAGGGAGGTATTCGTTAATGCTTCAGGAGCGCCATCAGGCGCCTTTTTCACAATCGGCGTTTGTTCCGGCGAGGGTACTTCATTCGTCGATGCTCCGGCAGACTGCCTTGCGCCATCGGCAGCAGGGACGGCGAATGTCTTTCCAGGCAGCGTTCCGGCTATCGGTTCCGCATCGTTTTCCACCCATCCGGTGGCGGGGCGCAAATCCATCGACAGACTGGCACCCGCCTGATAAAAGCGAGCCAGTTGCATGGCCGCGATCCCGCTGATGGCGTCATCGCCAAACAACACTTCGCCTTCGGCGGCGTGCAGGGTGTGCCCGTCGGGCGCAAGCAACGCAAGCCCCGCCTTTACGCGCTGGCCGGATAGCCCCGCGATGCGGCGCGGATCGGTCAGCAGCGCGCACAGCGCCGGTTTTAGCGTCGTGATTCGGTGCCCAAAAGCGGTCAGCAGTCCATAGGCGCTGCCATCCGTGCCATGGGCAGGCGCGGCAGCGCCGCCGACCGTGACAATCACGCGGTCGGCCTGCAAGGTGAGCGGCGATGTTGCCGCCGTCTGCGCACCGCGCGCGGCGGCCTTGCTAGCCTTGCCCCCCTTGCGCTCATCCGCTTCTGGCGCGGTTTGTGTCGCGCGCACGGTGAAACCCTGCCCGTTGTGTTCTATTGCGTCCACACGCGTACCGGTTATCCATTCAACCCCCAGTTGCGCAGCGCGCAAAAGCAGCGCTTCCACCACCACCGACGCCTGCAACGCAGCGGGGTACAGGCGGCCTTCGGTTTCCTCCCGCAAAGGTACGCCCAGCGACGTAAAAAAGGCGCGCAGTTCGGCATAACCCACGCGGGCAAGCACAGTCTTCGCAAAAGCTTCATCACCATAATAGAGGGGCGTTCCGCTGTTGAGTACATTGGCGCGGCCGTTTCCGGTTACGCCCAGTTTTTTGAGAGGTTTGCGGTTGCGCTCCAGCACCAGCACACGCTGCCCGCGCTCCGCCGCCGCAATGGCTGCCGCAATGCCCGCCGCGCCGCCGCCGATGATTGCCGTGGTCATGCTCATCCCTCCCCATGCGCGTATCATAACAGATGTGCGCTGGTTCGGCAACGGTTTTGCTAAGGTGTGCGCAGAGGTTCCCGCCATACACTGATAGAAAAACAAACCCGTTTTCGCTAGCCATGAAGAATTGACCTGTGTTTCGTACTTCGGCAGGAACGCTTGCGCACGTTCCCTTGTTTGCGACATAAAGCGCCGCCCTGTTCGCCCTCGCAAAGCCGTAGGGGAATAAAAGGAAAGTCACAGAAAAGGCGCGTTTTGTCGCCCTGAACTGCCCTGTTAAACAGGTTATTTCTCCTGCGCCGTACTGTGGAAAACGATATGGATTATCACAAGCCCCATCGTGGAAAACCCGTGGGAAACCCATGGAAAGGCCATTTTATCAACGAAAACTGGAACGATGAAATTTCGGTTACGATGTAAGCGTACTTCGGTTCCGTTCCGATGCGTTCACCCATGTGAAACCATTCTGCCATAAGCGTTTCCCTTTCTTTTCACCCCATGAAAACAAGGGAATGCGCGCCTTGATGGATCGCCTTAAAATCGATCCGGAACACCTGTACAACCCCTGTTGAGGGCATGTGGAAAACATATGGAACAAACAGCGCTTCCGCGAGGGTTTTACGTGGAAACTGCGTGGAAACCACGTGGAAACGTTGACTGACATGCGATCGATTCTCCCTCCTGTCGCCGTATTTTTTGCAGAACGGGGCAGAACCGCCATCCTGTTTTCCTGCTTTCCCATGGAAGCATCCACCAACACTCCCGCCTAAGCCACTTACGGTGGTCACAACCATCTTGGCTTTCCTTTGGAAGCATCCATCAAAACCCCTGCCTGTCTGAGAACCGCACCGAACCCGCGATGCGTCCTTTTCTATCCTTGCCAGCGCTATGCCGCATTCCTTTTTGAAACCCTTGCAGTGCAGTGCTTTGCGGTAGGTCTTCCCAAAATCGGTCAGTCGCCGTACAATAGGGGAGAACGCTGACCGAATCGGTCAGACCGGAGGCTGCCATGAACCCATCGTTTTTCGATCTGCCGCTGGCAAAGCGGCGCAATCTGCTGGGCGCGGGCTATCAGGTGTTTGCGCAGTCGCCCTACGGCAAGGCTTCGATCTCTGCCGTCGCCGTCCGGGCAGGCATCTCCAAGGCACTGCTTTTTTACTATTTTCAAAACAAGCGGGAATATTACCTGTACCTGTTTTCACAGGCGCTGGAGCTGATGAAGAACGAGCACCTCGAAACCCCGCCGGAGCAGAAAATCGATCTGTTCGAATGGGTCGATCAAACCGTGCGGCACAGGCTGGCTCTGCTCAAGGAGTACCCTTACCTGATGCGCTTTGCGACACGCGCTTACTACGAAAACGACCCGAATGTGCAACCCGCCATCGCGCAAAAAAAACGCGCGCTGCTGGGAACCGGCGTTCCGGAAATCCTTGCGCGCATCGACCTTGCGCCGTTTGTGGATGCCGCCGACGCGCAGGTGCTGCTGACCCTCATCCTCAGCATCGCGGAGGGCTGTATGCGCGGGCAGGAAGTGCTCAACGCGCCCCAACTCAACGCGGTGGTCGCCGGTTTTGATCAAATGATGGATTCGCTGCGCCGCCACTATTACCGCCCCGAAATCTGGAAGGAGAAAAAAGTATGAACGAACGGATACTGTCCCTTGCGGGTATGAACCTTACGGTTTATCAGCAGGGCGCGGGAGAAATCCCCCTTGTTTTTCTGCATGGCGCCGGGGTTGATTCCGCCATGTTATCCTGGCGGGAAGTGATGGCTTGCCTGCCGGAACGCTACACCGCCTACGCCATCGACCTGCCGGGTTACGGCCACAGCGACCGTCCGGACGGCATGGAAGGACCCGCTTTTTATGAAAAACACATTGCGGCGGTGGAAAGCGTTGTGGATACGCTCGGTCTTAACACGTTTGTGCTCTCCGGCCTTTCCATGGGAGGCGCCATCAGCATCGGGTACGCGCTCGCGCATCCCGGGCGTGTGGCGGCGCTGGTGCCTGTGGATTCCTGGGGGCTGGTAAGCCGTATGCCCATGAACGGCCTGTACTACTGGAGTTTGAACACCTCCCTGCTTCGCACCTCCTTCCGGCTTTTCGCCCGGCATCGCCGGCTGGTGCGGTGGTCGGTTCAGTCGTCGCTGATTGGTGATCCGGCCAAGGTGACCGACGCACTGGTTAGCGAGGTGTTCGCCCTGTGCCAGTTGCCCAATGCCTGCGCCTCCATGCAGGATTTTCAGCGCAGTTCCCTCACCCGAACGGCCGCCATTCCCGATTATACCGGCAGGCTTTCGCAGCTCGCGATGCCAACGCTGTTCATCAACGGCGAAAAGGATGCGCTGGTGCCCTGCAAGGTGTCCGGCGCGGCGGCGCAGCTAGTGCAAAACGGCCGCCTGCATGTGATGAAGGGTTGCAAGCATTGGGCACAGAAAGAGCGGCCGGAAGAATTCGCGGCGGTCGTGGACGCATTTTTACAGAAAGTCGGCCTATAGCCGCCCAAGCAAGGCGCATCCGCGCATGAGCCGTTTCAATCCCAACAAAAAAGCACCTTTTCAGGTGCGTCAAGCGGCCGATTTGTTGGCTTGCTCCGACCACATCCCCACAACGACCCCACGAAGCCAGCCTGAGCTTCCTACAGATGCAGGAGGCGCAGGCTGTCCAAAAACCTCTGCAAACCGTTGTTGCCACTCGCCTTCTAGCCCTTCGGGCTGTTCGCTCGCTTCTGGCAAAACGCTGCGGTGTCATGCGTTGGACTTTGCCCAAACCCACCTAAGGATTTCTTCCTTTTGAATTCTGACAAGGGATTTCATCCCTTTACCCACTTTTTTGACAATCTGCGCTTCCTGCCAAAAGCAGGAGGCGCAGGCTGTCCAAAAACCTCTGCAAACCGTTGTTTCCACTCGCCTTCTAGCCCTTCGGGCTGTTCGCTCGCTTCTGGCAAAACGCTGCGGCGCAAAGCGTTGGGCTTTGCCCAAACCCACCTAAGGATTTCTTCCTTTGGAGTTCTGACAAGGGATTTTCCAATCGGTTTGATCGACGCGCGCGGCACTATCGTGCCCTGCGCTTGTCAAACCTCCCACCTCCGGTTCGTTTTCGGCTTCGCCGAAGTGCCCACAGGGCACGCACTCACCTTCGGTGCCCTTGACCCACTTTTTTGACAACCTCCGCCACCTGCCAAAAGCGCAAACGGTCAGGTGCTCTCTTTTTCCTCAAAGCCCCACGGCATCACCAGCGGAGGCTGCGGTTCTCCGGCGATCATGCGCAGAAGCATCCGCACCGCTTCCTCTCCAAGCAGTCTCTTGGGATGGTCGAGGGATGTAATCCGCACGGCCGCCAAATCAGCCATGGTGCTGTTATCAAAACTGATGATCGCCAAATCTCCGGGCACGCTCATGCCCGCGTGCAGCACGAGGTTTAACAGCGGTACGGCCACCTCATCGTTGTAGCACACGACCGCCGTGCAGCCCTCCACCGTGCGCAAGCCGTACTGGGTGACCATGTCCGCGCGGTTGTGGGTAGAAAACCACATCACATGATCGTCCAGCAGCTCCAGCCCATGGTCGATGAGCGCGCTGGCATAGCCCAGATAACGCTCGTGACCTTGCCGGTCATCGTTCTTAAAAATGCCTGCAATTTTGCGGTGCCCCTTGCGGATGAGAAACTCGGTCGCATCATAGCCGCCCTGCCGGTCATTGGTCACAATGTGGGGAAAATCCTCCAGCGCCTGATAGGTACTGTTCAAAAACAGCACTGGAATCCCGTGCTGGCGAAGCTTCCGGTAAAAATCGAGGTTCGGGTTGGGCAGTGCGCTCTTGGTGCCCTCCACCAGCAGCCCGTCTATGGGCTTTTGCAGCAATTCGTTGAGGATACGGCGCTCACTGTCCACGCGGTTGTTGGTGGCAAACAGCATCGCCGTGTAACCGTTGATGCTCAGTTCGTGCTGTATGCCTGCCAGAATACCGGGCAAAATATACTCGCTGATGTACGTGCTCACCACAGCCACATTGTGCATCCAGGCGTGTTGCACGGGCGTGCCGCCGCTTTTGACAAAGGTGCCGCTGCCACGCACCCGCTCGGTCAGCCCTTCCTCATCCAGAATGCTCAATGCCTGCCGCACCGTCTGTCGGCTGCACGCGTACATTTTGGTCAGCTCATTTTCCGAGGGCAATTTATCGCCGTTGCCGTATTTTCCGCTTTGGATGGCGGCGCGCAGCGTATCGGTCAACAGCAGGTACTTGTACTTGTCCACCGAGTAACGCCTCCTTTGCGCATTTCCCTGCGTAGGGTTGAATCGGCTTTCCAAGCCGTAACGCATCCCACTCACGGTGATTGAATCCGCTGATCGCTTGTACGAAACCTCGACGCGTCCGCGCGGCGCCGCCGATTCCGTTGCATGCCAGCCACCCAAATCGCCCGCAAATGCCGATGTGTGAAGGGTTGAAAGCAGTAACCGGTTTGCCCGCGCAGCCTTTTCGCGCGCAGGTCAACCTCAAACAATGATTATATACCATAACAGGGCGCCGTCAACCATAAGATGCTCGTGGTCGGCGGCGCCCTGAATGGGTGTGGGATGATGCCCTGGTGTGGAGTTTTGTTGCACGCAGGCCGGATTGGTTCGGTGCGCTTACAGACAGAATCCGACCCATGGTGACGCAGTGGTTACTTTTTCTTTTTGCTGACCACGTCGAACGCGACCGCCATCAGCAGAACGAAGCCCTTGATGGCCTGCTGCCAGTCGATGGAGATGCCCATGATGGACATACCGTTGTTGAGCA
>Ga0302290_10000145_pt1 | contig 14554 bp, 13 predicted proteins | sample III_Fen_N1_3_FD_194547 | JGI IMG/M metagenome (GOLD analysis project Ga0302290, IMG submission 194547) | Peat permafrost microbial communities from Stordalen Mire near Abisko, Sweden - III_Fen_N1_3 | ecosystem: Environmental > Terrestrial > Soil > Wetlands > Permafrost | place: Sweden: Abisko... | reverse complement strand
ACGGTACCGGTGGCGCGTCGGGGTAGCGTTCGTTGCGCTCGGAACCGAAGATCACCACCTGCAGATCCACGCCAATCTGCGGCGCAGCAAGCCCCGCTCCGTTGGCCGCTTTCATGGTGTCCACCATATCGTCCAGCAGCGCCCGCAGCTCGACCGTGTCGAACTCGCGCACCGGCTGTGCCTGGCGAAGCAGCCGCTCGTCGCCCATCTTGAGAATTTCACGTACTGCCATGCCGCCCTCTTTGATCTATCGTTGGCGCATTCTATGGAGACACGTCAATGCAGCAACATGTGCAGGATCTTGGCGCAGGTATCTATTGCATCGATACCGGATTCCAGCGCGATCATTTCGACGCCGCTTATCTGATCGTCGACAACGGCCGCGCCGCCTTCATCGACACCGGCACCAACCATGCGGTCCCACGCTTGCTGGCCGCGCTGGAGCAGTTGGGGCTGGCGCGTGATGCGGTCGACTGGGTCATCCCGACCCATGTGCATCTGGATCACGCCGGCGGCGTCGGGCTGCTGATGTCATCGCTGCCGAAGGCGCGGGCGCTGGTGCATCCGCGCGGCGCGCGTCACATGATCGACCCCGCCGCCCTGTGGCAGGGGGCGCTGGCCGTCTATGGCGAGGCCGAGATGCAGCGCTCCTATGGCCAGCTGGTAGGCGTACCGGCAGAGCGGGTCGTCGAGAGTGCCGACGAGATGGGCATCCAGGTCGGCCAGCGTGAGCTGTTGCTGCTGGACACCCCGGGCCACGCACGCCATCACCACTGCATCTGGGATGAGCGCAGCCGCGGCTGGTTCACCGGCGACACCTTCGGCCTTTCGTATCGAGAGTTCGACACGACGCAGGGCGCCTGGATCATGACCACCAGCACGCCGGTACAGTTTGATCCGCCGGCCTTGCGCCAATCGATCGCCCGCCTGCTGGCAAAGCAGCCTGCCGCGATGTACCTGACCCATTTCGGGCGAGTCACCGACGTGCTGCGGCTGGCGGCCTTGCTGGACGAACAGATCGGCGCGATGGTGGCGCTGGCCGTGCGCTTGCGCGATGCGCCCGATCGGCACGCTCAGCTCAAGGCCGGGCTGTCAGCGATGTATCTGGAGCGCCTGCAAGCCCATGCCTGCACCCTGCCCCTGCAGACCCAGGCGACGCTGATCGCCATGGATGTGGAACTCAACGCCCAGGGCCTGGGCGTCTGGCTCGACAAGGCCTAGCGGCCGGCTGCAGCCGCTGCGAATCAGGCATCCAGGCCGAGTTCCTGGATCTTGCGCGTGATGGTGTTACGACCGATGCCAAGCTTCTGAGCCGCCTCGATGCGGCGGCCGCGCGTCACGTCGAGCGCGGTCAGGATCAAGCTGGCCTCAAAGCGGCGCGTCAGCGTGTCCCAGACGTCCGGCTCGCCAGCGGCCAGCAGGCGGCGCGCCTCGCGTGCCATCTCGGCAGCCCAGGCCTCGGGGCCGGCGGCAACCGGCGCCGCCGAAATGGGCTCAACCATGACGGCATGCTGCAAGGGGCCGGGCAGCGCTGCAGGGGCCAGCGGGACAGCACTGGTCATCAGGTCCTGCGGAAGATCCTTGGCCTCGATCAGCTGCGAGGGCGCCATCACGCTGAGCCAGTGGCAAACGTTTTCCAGTTGCCGCACATTGCCCGGAAACTCGAAGGTCTCCAATTGCGCAACCGCCGCATCGCTCAGGCGCTTGGGCTCGACACCTAGCTCCGTAGCGCTGCGCTGCAGGAAGTAGCGCGCCAGCATGGCGATGTCCTCTCGGCGTTCGCGCAAGGCCGGCAGACGCAGGCGGATCACATTCAGGCGGTGGAACAGATCCTCGCGGAACGCGCCCTGACGCACTCGCTCTTCGAGATTCTGGTGGGTCGCCGCGACTACACGCACATTGCTGCGCTGCGGGCTGTGGCCGCCAACGCGGTAGAACTGTCCATCCGACAGCACACGCAGTAAACGCGTCTGCAGGTCCAGCGGCATGTCGCCAATCTCGTCAAGGAACAGCGTGCCGCCATCGGCCTGCTCGAAGCGGCCGCGCCGCGTCGCTTGTGCGCCCGTGAAGGCGCCACGCTCGTGGCCGAACAGTTCAGACTCCAGCAGATCCTTGGGGATAGCCGCTGTATTGATGGCAACGAATGGGCCTTCGGCACGCGGGCTGTGCTTGTGCAACGCATGGGCGACGAGCTCCTTGCCCGAGCCTGATTCGCCGGTGATCAGCACCGTGACATTGCTCTGGCTCAGCCTGCCGATGGCACGGAACACATCCTGCATGGCTGGCGCCTGACCCAGCATCTCGGGGACTTTGGCGGCGGCCTCTTCGCCGACGGCTTCACGCAGGCTTTCCTCCTGTGCGCGCCGGATCAGTTCGACCGCACGTTGCAGATCGAAGGGTTTGGGCAAGTACTCAAAAGCCCCGCCCTGGAAAGCTGAGACGGCACTGTCAAGATCCGAGTAGGCCGTCATGATGATGACGGGCAGACCGGGTAGCCGCTCCTTCACCTTGGCCAGCAAATCCAGGCCCGAGCCGCCAGGCATGCGGATGTCGGACACCAGCACCTGCGGGCTGTCCTCGTCCAGCGCAGCCAGCAGATCGCGGGTGTTGCTGAAGCTGCGGACCGGCAAGCCCTCGCGAGTCAGCGCCTTCTCCAGAACGAAGCGGATGGAGTGGTCGTCGTCAACAATCCAGATGGACTTCATGCGGGACTTTCAGGGCAAAGGCAATGTAATTCGGAAATCTGTCCGGCCCGGTTCGCTGTCGCAATCAATCATGCCCTGATGTTGCTGCGCGATCGTCTGCGAGAGCGTCAAGCCCAGACCCGATCCGCCATCCCGCCCGGAAACCAGCGGGTAGAAAATGCGGTCTCGTATCTCGGCTGGCACGCCAGGTCCGTTGTCCTCTATATGCAATTCCAGTGCCAAGCGCCAGCGCTGCTTGCCGATCGTGACCTGGCGGGCAATCCGCGTGCGCAAGGTGATGACCGCATCGCCGGCCTGAATACGCGCATGCAAGGCCTGCGCGGCGTTCTGCACGATATTCAGCACCGCCTGTATCAGTTGCTCCCGATCGCCGCGAAAGTCGGGTAGGGAGGTATCGTAGTCACGCACGACCTCCAGGCCGCGCGGGTATTCGGCCAGGATCACCGAGCGCACGCGCTCGCAGACCTCGTGGATATTCACGTCCACCACCACCTGCGCGCGGCGGTGCGGCGCCAGCAGCCGATCCACCAGCGTCTGCAGGCGGTCAGCCTCATGCACGATCACCTGGGTGTATTCGTTCAGATCAGGCGAGTCGAGTTCGAGAGCCAGCAGCTGCGCCGCACCGCGAATGCCCCCTAGTGGATTCTTGATCTCATGCGCCAGATTGCGGATCAGCTCCTTGGTGGCCTGCACCTGATCCAGTGTGCGCTCCTCGCGATCCTGGCGCGCCTGCTGTTCGTTCTCGATCAACTCGACCAGCACCTCGTCGCTACGGTCCAGCTGGCTCACGATCACGTGCACCGGCAGCAGATCCTCATGTGCGCGTGGGCCGCGCCGCAGCAGCGCGTCGAAGCGGCTGCTGGAATAGGCATTGCGCGCGACCCCATCCACCGTGTCGCGCAGCCGGCTGGCGTCGGCAAACCAATCGAACAGATTGCTGCGTTGCACCGCACGGCGCGACAGCCGCATGATGTTCTCGAAGGCCGCATTGGCGAACTGACATTCGCCATCAGGTCGCACGACGGCAACCATGGTGGCGAGCAGGTCAAAGGTATCGTAGGAACTGGTCTGGCGTCGGATTTCAGTCATGTTGGCCCGCTCCGCGTCCAGCCCAACTGCCCGGCACTTCAGGGCAGCTTGCTGATCTCGCGTTTGAGCGCCTGGATATCGGATTCCTGCCTGGTGATGCTGGCCTTGAGTTCGGCCACGCGGTCAAGATAGCGCTGGTAATTGCGTTCATCACCGCGTCGCTCCGGCGTGCCGCCCGCATAGTCGCGCTGCAACGCTGCCAGACGCTCCTCGCTCTCGCGCAACTCGGTCTCCAGCACACGCCTGCGCTCGCCATCGCGGCTGCGCTGCTGCGCCGGGTCGACGCGGCCCTCGCCGCCTCGCGCGCTCGACGCCGCCACATCGTTGCCATGGCTCGTGCTTGCAGCCGGCCGGGGACGGGGCGACTGCACCACCGTGATCGGCGTGCCCTCGATGGTGTGGCACCCCTTCTCCTGGGCTTCCTTGGCCGAGAGCGCATCGGTGTACAGCACCGGCGGACCCGGGCATCGATACACCACAGAGCCGCCCTGCGCCAGCGCCACGCTGCCGGGCCAGCCTGCGGCCAGCAGCAGCGCCAGCAAGCTGGCGTGCAAATGCTTGTTCAAAATCCTCATGCGCGAATTGTGAGGCATGGCGAACGCGCCTGCTGCGGCCAACTGCAACACAAAGAACAAGGGACGGCAGCAAGCCGTCCCTCGTCGTGCTGGCCGGGCCGCTGCGCGTGGAGTCACGCGAAGCTGCCATGGCGCATCACAGGCTGTAGTACATGTCGTATTCGACCGGGTGGACCGCCATGCGGAAGCGGGTCACTTCCTGCATCTTCAGGTCGATGTAGGCGTCGATGTAGGCATCGGTGAACACGCCACCCTTGGTCAGGAAGGCACGGTCCTTGTCCAGATATTCCAGAGCCTGATCCAGGCTGTGGCAGACGGTCGGGATCTTCGCGTCTTCTTCCGGCGGCAGATGGTACAGATCCTTGGTGGCAGCTTCGCCCGGATGGATCTTGTTTTCCACGCCGTCCAAGCCCGCCATCAGCAGGGCCGAGAACGCCAGGTAGGGGTTGGCCGAAGGATCGGGGAAACGCGCTTCGATGCGGCGGCCCTTGGGGTTGGCCACATACGGAATGCGGATCGAGGCCGAGCGGTTCTTGGCCGAGTAGGCCAGCTTGACCGGCGCTTCGAAGCCAGGCACCAGACGCTTGTACGAGTTCGTACCCGGGTTGGTGATGGCGTTCAGTGCGCGGGCATGCTTGATGATGCCGCCGATGTAGTACAGCGCAAAGTCCGACAGGCCTGCATAGCCGTCACCGGCGAACAGGTTCTTGCCATCCTTCCAGACCGACTGGTGAACGTGCATGCCGGAGCCGTTGTCGCCAACGATGGGCTTGGGCATGAAGGTCGCCGTCTTGCCATAGGCATGGGCAACGTTGACGATCACGTACTTCTGCAGTTGCAGCCAGTCAGCGCGCTCGACCAGCGACGAGAACTTGGTGCCGATTTCCATCTGACCAGCGTTCGCCACTTCGTGGTGATGCACTTCGACCGGAATGCCAAGCGATTCGAGGATCAGGCACATTTCCGAGCGCATATCCTGGCCGGCATCCACCGGAGGCACGGGGAAGTAGCCGCCCTTGACGGTGGGACGATAGCCGGAGTTGCCGTGCTCGTATTCCTTGCCCGTGTTCCAGGCGGCTTCTTCGGATTCGATCTTGAAGAAGGAGCCGGACATGTCATTGCCCCAGCGGATCGAGTCGAAGATGAAGAACTCAGGCTCGGGTCCGAAGAAGGCGGTGTCGCCCAGGCCGGAAGACTTCAGATAAGCCTCCGCACGCTTGGCCAGCGAACGTGGGTCGCGCTCGTAGGCCTTGCCGTCGGCCGGATCCACCACGTCGCAAGACAGGATCAGGGTCGGCTCTTCGAAGAAGGGGTCGATATTGGCCGTGTTCGGATCCGGCATCAGCAGCATGTCGGAAGCTTCGATGCCCTTCCAGCCAGCGATCGACGAGCCGTCAAACGCATGACCCGAGCTGAACTTGTCTTCATCGAAATGCGAAACGGGCACGGAAACGTGCTGTTCCTTGCCACGGGTGTCGGTGAAGCGGAAGTCAACGAACTTGACCTCGTTCTCTTTCACCAGCTTCATCACGTCGGCGACGGTCTTGGCCATCAAATGCTCCTAGCGGAATGGGGATAAAGGATCTCGAACGAATTCGGCGCGCGCCAACCAAGGCGTACCAGCTCAACTAAGCAGTTTGTGTGCCAAGCCGAGCCCACTCTGCACTCACGGCTCGCCAATGCGGTGCATGCCCGAATTGCTGCGCATTATCGGCCGTAGCCGGCGTGCCGCCGAGGGGAAGAAACAAACATTCCCTACACACAGCACTCTTTGCGTGCGCCACCCAAAGCGTCATCGCACCAATTCAGTGAGTATGGTTGCACCAAATTGGACAAGGCCATTTTTGAGCGCTTCATAGGCTGCCGGCACCGATGTTGCCGGCCCCTTGACGCCCAGTTCGATATGGCGCCCCCACTGCGGGTGGTCAACACTGGGCAGGCTGAACACCTTGATGTCGGCAAAGTCGGCCTCAATCAACTCCATCAGGGGCGTGAGGCTCGCCTCCATTGCGCCCTGCACGATCAGCGAGCGTTCTTGCAAGACCGTCAGGTGCTGAATCCTGCGGTAACGGCCGTCTAGCAAGCCCTCGATCATCGGATGTGCCATGACCGGGAAGCCCGGCATGAAATGCACATCGGCAACGCTGAAACCTGGGATCTTGTTGTAGGGATTCGGGATGATCTCGGCGCCAGCAGGGAACATCCCCATCTCAAGTCGACGCAAGGTGTCAGGATGGTCTGGATCGAGTGTCGTGCCCTGCTCCGCCGCCATCTGTGCCGCGCGCTGCAGGATCAGTTCGCGCGCCTGCGGATGCAGCACCAGCTCGCGCCCCAGCGCTGCGGCAGCAGACTGCCGGGTGTGATCGTCAGGCGTGGCGCCGATGCCGCCGCAGCTGAACACGATGTCCCCGCTTTCGAACGCGCGCCGCAGCTGCGCGGTGATGCGTGCACGGTCGTCACCGAGGTAATGCGCCCAGTCCAGCGCCAGGCCGCGCGCACCGAGCAGCTCGATGACTTTGGCCATGTGCTTGTCCTGACGCTTACCGGAAAGGATCTCGTCGCCAATGATGATCAGGCCAACCTTCTGAGGTTCCATGGTGAGTCGCACTTTCAGATCAGGGGAAGCGGCGGTGGCGCTTCAACAAGCACAGCGTCCGGTGTAGCGGAGTCAGTTTGGGCAGGGTCAGGCATTGCCTGCTCGCGCCGGCGCAATACAGCCAGCGCCGTCAGCGCGTAATGTGTGAACCACAGCGAAGAGAAGGCAAAGACCAGGGTGTAGAGCCAGACCGACGCCAACATCAGAAAGGGCGCAAAAGCGATCGTCATCACGCCAAAAGCCCAGATCGAGGCGGGCGCTGCTCCCAGGTAGCCGGTCACCAGACCCAGCAGCAGCAGTGGCCCGCGATGTTCACGCAAGAGCTTCCGGCGTTCATCTGCCGAGGCATGCTCGGCCAGGACATCATAGGCAAACACGCGGTAACCAAGCCAACCCCAGATCAGCGGCGGCACGAACAGCGCCAGCGGCGGGATGAACCAGAACGGCAGACTCACCAGCAGCGCGAACAGTGCCACCACCGTGTGCGCGAGCGACCACGCCAGGCTCTGCCACCAGGCAGCCCCTTCACGGATCTCCAACTGTGCAAAACGGCGTCGCGCCACCATGCGCACCAGCGCCGGCGTCATCAGCAACGCTACCAGCAGCAGACTCAGCACCACGATCACCGGCACCGTCAACGCCAGCAACACCATCGGCGCCATCACGCTGCGAAACCCCTGCATACCCATATGATCGAGCCAGCCCAGCAGCGTATCGATCAGGCGCCAGGATTCCAGCGTCGCGCGCACGCCGGCGACCGCAGACTCCCAGAAGAAATACATGAAGCCGCCCGCTAGCAGCAAGGCAATCAGCAGCGGCAACAGCGATAGCAGGATCACCCGCGGATGCAGGCAATAGGCGGCAGCGCGCCAGAAGGCGTCGGCCAGGCGGCCTGTGGAGTGGATCATCGGCGTGGGATAGGGCTTTGGCGTCGCGAGGCGCCAAGCATAGCGGGATCGCTCAGGCCCGGCCCAACAGACGCTTCACACCCAGCCATTGCTGGGCCCAGAAGCCGCGGCCATAGTCGCGTCCCCCTTCATCCGGCAATTGGTCGCGCACGCCGGTGGCGTCGTAGCGCAACTCGAAGTCGGCCGTGCCAAACAGCATGTCCCAAAAGGGGAACAGCACGCCGAAGTTGCAGCCGCCAAGGCTGCCGCGCCCCTTGGACTCATGACCGACACCGATCGAGTGATGGCGGCGGTGAAAGCGCGGACTGACGACCAGCCGCTCCAGCACCGGTCCGAACCAGAGCCGCACATTGGCATGCTGCAGGTTCTCCATCAATTGCGAGAAGGCCACCAGGGCGACGAACTGTCCCGGACCGACACCGATGAAGCGCGCCAGCAGCACGAACACCGCATCGCGCAGCACATCGTCCAGCAGATGATTGCGGTTGTCGCTCCACAGCGTCATCTGGCGCTGGCTGTGATGCAGCGCGTGCAAAGACCACCACCAGTTGAACTGATGCTGGGCGCGATGCAGCCAGTAGTTGGCCAGATCGAAGGCCAGCAGGTAGAGAACGAAGCTGGCCCAGGGTCCATCGCTGACACCGGGCCACACGGTATCGAGCTGGAAGCTCGGCACGCCGGCCAGCCGCATCTGGCCCGAGAGCTCCAGCCACAACGGCTCGGTGCTGAAGAACAGCAGCAAACGCACCAGGCCCAGGCGATGCAGCAGCGTGTAAAGCATGTCGACGCGCACGGCCTGCCGATCGACGACCGGCTCGACCGGTCGCCAGCGTTCCAGTTGCCGGATCAGCAGCAACATCACGGCGATCTGGATCAGCCCGACCAGCAGCCAGCCGGTCGCATCGTAGGCATCTTCAAGCAGATTGCCGCCACCGAGATTGAACACCAGGGGCTGCACCAGCGATTCGAACAGCCATTGCTGCGCCAGTGCGAAGAGTTCGGTCAGGCGATCCATCAGCGTCTTCCTTGAGCTGCGAGCGAGGCCTTGCTGCCATCCTCGCGCATGGCCGCTGCATAACTCGGGTGCTCGCGCAGCGGCGCAAAGCAGATGCCGCGCGCCGACAGGCCCTGCAGCAGCGGCTCCAGCACGGCTGGCGCCCAGGCATCCTGGCGGCGCCAGATGCCCAGATGCGCCATCAGGATATCTCCGGGCTTGATGTCGCGCAGCGCGCGCTCCAGCAGCAGCTTGTTGGGATAACGATCACTGGGCAGTTCGTCACCCAGAAAGCCTGCCGGGCTCCAGCCCACATGCACGTAGCCGCAGATCTTGGCCGCGGCCAGCAGCGCCGGTGAGGTGCGGCCCGCAGGTGCGCGGAAGATCGGCGCCATGGCCTGCCCCGTAATCGCCTTGAAACGCTGCGACACCTTGTTGAGACTCTCGCAATACTGCTCGGCGCTCAGTTCGTGCACGCGCGGCGGCTCGATACCACCCGTGGTCCTGAACCGGAAGCGGCCATCCGGCAGATCCTCCATCCAGGTTTCGTGGTCCCAGGTGTGCGAGCCGAAGTCATGGCCTTCGGCCACGCGCTCGCGCCACCACGGCGCCCACTCCTCGTCAAGCGTGCGGCCGTCCGACAGCGTCGGCTCATTGGCGAGAAAGAAGGTCGCGCGCGCATCAAAGCGCTTGAGCGTGGCCGCGATCAGCGGCGCCACACCCATATGCCCGGTATCGAAAGTCAGGTACACCGGCTTGTCGCAAGCCACTGCTGCCGGCACAGGACACAGCAGCGAGGCTATCAACAGGCCGAGCAGTGGGCCTTGCAGGAACAGCTTCTTCACTGACGCGATGCGTGGTCGAGAGTCCAGACACCGTGCGGCGACTTGCCGACCGACACCTGCTTGATGATCTGGCGCGTTGGCATATCGATCATCGTCAGCTTGCGTGCCCAGCGCGAAGACACCAGCAGCGTCTTGCCATCGGGTAGCACCTCCATATCGTCAGGGCCGCCTGGCCCCGGCAAGGTGTCAACCACATTGAAACTCTGCAGATCAATCTTGCTGATGCTGTTGCCAGCGCGGTTGCTGACCAGCACATGGCGGCCATCGCCCAGCGAGCGGAAGGAATGTGCGCCGTCGCCCGTCTTCAGGCGTTTCACGAGCTTGGGCGCCATGCCCGCACCGGCGCTGACGTCGTAGACCTCGACGTATTTGTCACCGGTCAGCGCCACCAGCAGGAACTTGTCGTCGCTGGTCAGGAAGATATCGGCCGGCAGCTTGCCGACCTTGATCTTCCAGCGCGTGTTCAACGTGGCCAGATCCAGCGACAGCAGCTCGTCGCTGTCTTGCAGGCTCACATAGACGATGCTGCTCTTGCTGTCGATGAACAGATGGCTGGGCGTCTTGGGCGCCGGCACGCGCCTGACCAGTTCCAGCGGCTTGTTCGCGTTTTGCGGCTGCCAGCGGTACAGGGCCACATGGTCGAGCCGATTGCCCGCAGTGACGAACCACTTCATGTCGGGCGAAAAGCGCAACTGGTAGGGATCGGTGATGTCATACACCACACGCTGCACCTCGGCCGTGATCGGATCCACGAAAGTCAGCGAATCGCCCAGTGCATTCGCCACCACCATGGACTTGTCGTCCGGCGTCAGGTAGAGGTGATGCGGCTCCTTGCCAGTCGGAATGCGCTTGATCTGTTTGAAGCTGACCGGATCGATCACGCTGATGTCGGCGTCCAGCGAGTTCAGCACAAAGATCGGGCGCGGCGGCGCGGCAGCAGCCAGCAGTGGCGGGGCAAACGCAAACACCAAGGCAGCCAAGCGCTGCCAGTTCGAAGCGAGCATCGGTGAGGAATCCTTGAAAGGACTAAGCAGGGTCGCGGCCCCAACGGCGTGCCCTGTAGTGCCCTCAAGTGTAGGGCGCTCGCCAAGCGTCGCTGCAAACCGGAGCTTGCGCGTCGTCAAGGCATTACGCGCCGAGCAAGACTCGATCAGTCATCGTCCCCGCCGAGCAAGCCACCCAGCAAGCCGCCGCCCAACACGCCGCCCGCCGCGAAGCCCCCCAACACCGAGCCCTCTTCCTTATGCCCGCCCATCTGAGGCGCCGCCGCGAAGATGCGCGACGCCAGACGCGAGAACGGCAGGCTTTGCAGCCAGATCTCGCCCGGCCCGGTCATCTTGGCCAGGAACAGGCCCTCGCCACCGAACAGCGCCGTCTTGATCTTGCCGACGTACTGGATCTCGAAGTTGACGTTGGGCGTGTAGGCCACGACGCAACCGGTATCGACCAACACCGTCTGGCCGGGCTGCAGCGTGCGCCGCACGACCGTGCCGCCGGCGTGCACAAAGGCAAGGCCATCGCCTTCGAGCTTCTGCATGATGAAGCCCTCGCCACCAAAGAAGCCGACGCCAAGCTTCTGCTGCAGCGCAATGCCCAGCGAGACGCCGCGCGCCGCGCACAGGAAAGCATCTTTCTGGCAGATCAGCGTGCCACCCAATTGGCGCAGATCCATTGGCAGGATCTTGCCCGGATAGGGAGCGGCAAAGGCCACACGCTGCTTGCTGTGGCTCTGGTTCGTGAAGATCGTGGTGAAGAGCGATTCGCCCGTCAGCAGTCGCTTGCCGGCTCCCAGCAGCTTGCCGAGGAAGCCTCCCTGGGCCGCTGAGCCATCGCCGAATACGGCATCCATATCGATGCCGGCATCCATGAACATCATGCTGCCGGCTTCGCCGATGGCTGCCTCGCCGGGATCGAGTTCGACCTCGACGAACTGCATCTCCGCACCCTTGATCTCGTAGTCCACCACATCCATCGCCATTGCATCGCTCCTTGCCGGTCGCCGGTGACCGGATTGGGCGCGATGTTAGCGAATCCAGCAGCGCATCGTCAGAACAGCAGCGCAACAAAAAGCCCGCCAGAGCTGCCCCGGGCGGGCGGATCGGTACGGGAGTCGCGGATCGCGGGACTCAGCCCATGTGCAAACCGCCGTTGCAGGAAAATTCAGCGCCCGTGGTGAAGCCCGAGTCGGGCCCGGCCAGCCAGGCGACGATAGCGGCAATTTCCTCAGGTGTGCCCAGACGCTTGACGGGAATCGTCGCGACGATCTTGTCGAGCACGTCCTGGCGGATCGCGTTCACCATGTCGGTGCCGATATAGCCCGGGCTCACGGTGTTGACAGTGACCCCCTTGCTCGCCACCTCTTGCGCCAGCGCCATCGAAAAGCCGTGCATCCCGGCCTTGGCCGCCGAGTAGTTGGTCTGACCGAACTGGCCCTTGACACCGTTCACTGAAGAGATGTTGATGATGCGGCCCCAGCCCTTGTCCAGCATGTCCTCGATCACTTGCTTGGTGACGTTGAACATCGAGTTCAGATTGGTGCCGATCACGGCGTCCCAATCGGCGCGCGTCATCTTGCGGAACATGCCGTCGCGTGTGATGCCGGCATTGTTGACCAGCACATCGATGGGGCCATGTTCGGCCTTGACTTTGGCAAAGGCCGCCACGGTCGAATCCCATTCGGCCACATTACCGACCGATGCGTAAAACGTGTAGCCCAGGGCCTTCTGCTCGCTCAGCCATTTGTCGTAGTCCCGGCTCGGCCCGCAGCCCGCCACGACAATGAAGCCCTCCTTGTGCAGGCGCTGGCACATCGCGGTTCCGATACCACCCATGCCACCGGTCACGTATGCAATCTTCTGGCTCATGTCTATCTCCTTGCCTCCATGGCGTTGTTTGTCGAGAGTCGTTCCGGCGCCGCGTCCGACGCGCCGGCCGAGTCCATATCGGGTAAGTTGCCAAAGACGCGCTTAGAGCGTTCCGCAAGCCCGATGACGGGTCAAGCGGGTTGCCCCTAGTCGGGATTTCTAGAGTTCAGTCGCGCGCGGTTCAACGCTCCACGGTCAGCGCCACGCCCATGCCGCCGCCGATGCACAGGCTCGCAATGCCCTTCTTGGCGTTGCGGCGCTGCATCTCGTGCAGCAGCGTCACCAGGATGCGCGCACCCGAAGCACCGATCGGGTGCCCGAGCGCAATCGCGCCACCATTCACATTCACCTTGGACAGGTCCCAGCCCATTTCCTGGTGCACCGCACAGGCCTGGGCGGCAAAAGCTTCATTGATTTCGAGCAAGTCCAGGTCCTGCGGCTTCCAGCCGGCACGTTCCAACGCCTTGCGGGCGGCGGGCACCGGGCCCATTCCCATGATGGAAGGGTCCAATGCAGCACTTGCGTAGGACGCAATGCGCGCCAGCGGCGTCAAGCCCAGTGCTGAGGCCTTGGCAGCCGTCATCAGCAGCAGCCCGGCGGCTCCATCGTTCAGGCCCGAGGCATTGCCGGCCGTCACGCTGCCGGCCTTGTCGAAGGCGGGGCGCAGCCCGGCCAGCGCTTCGGCATTGGACTTGCGATTGATGAATTCGTCGGCCGCAAAGACGATGGCATCACCCTTCTTCTGCGCAATCGTCACGGCGGCAATCTCGTCCTTGAAGCGTCCGGCATCCTGTGCCGCAGCCGCCTTCTGCTGCGAGCCCAGCGCCAGCGCGTCCTGCGCCTCGCGGCTGATGCTGTATTGCTTGGCGACGTTCTCGGCCGTGATGCCCATGTGGTACTGGTTGTAGACGTCCCAGAGACCGTCAATGATCATGCTGTCGACCAGCTTCCAGTCGCCCATGCGCTGACCTTCGCGCGAACCCGGCAGCACGTGTGGAGCCAGGCTCATGTTCTCCTGGCCGCCGGCGATGACGATCTCGGAGTCGCCGTCGCGGATCGCCTGGGCCGCCAGCATCACGGCCTTCAGCCCCGAGCCGCAGACCTTGTTGATCGTGAAACCCGGTACCGTCTGCGGCAAGCCCGCCTTGATGACGGTCTGGCGCGCCGGATTCTGGCCCGATCCAGCCGTCAGCACCTGGCCCAGGATGAGCTCATTGATCTGCGCCGCCTCCAGGCCGCTGCGACGCAGCAGATCCTTCACGACGACCGCGCCCAACTCGGGTGCCGAGGTCTTGGCGAGCGTGCCGCCGAACTTGCCGATGGCGGTACGGGCGGCTGCCACGATCACGATGTCTGTTGTCATGTGTCTTCTCCACAGTTTGAAAGGGTTGAGCTCAGGCTTTTTGCTTGACGTAGCGGCCCGGAGCCGGCTCAATGGGTTTGTAAGTCCGATTGCCCGGCAGCTTGGGAGCCGCCTTCTTGGCGCCCGCGTGGGCGGCCAGCCAGTGCGACCAGTCCGGCCACCAGCTGCCCGCGTGCTCAGTCGCCTTGGCCAGCCATTCGGCCGACTCGGCCGGCAGCACGCCCGGCTTGCCGATCCAGTGGCTGCGTTTCTTCTTCGCAGGCGGATTGATCACGCCGGCAATATGCCCCGAGGCCCCGAGCACGAAGCGCTTCTTGCCGGTGAACACCTGAGTGCTGCGATAGGCCGCATCCCAGGGCACGATATGGTCCTCGCGCGAGCCGTAGATATAGACCGGCGCCTTGATCAAGGACAGATCCAGCGGCACGCCGCAGACGGTCAGCTTGCCCGGCACTTTCAGTTCGTTCTGCAGATAGGTGTGGCGCAGATACCAGCAGTACATCGGACCGGCCATATTGGTGGCGTCGCCGTTCCAATACAGCAGGTCGAAGGCAGGCGGCGCCTCACCCTTCAGGTAGTTGCCCACCACATAGTTCCACACCAGATCGTTGGGTC
>Ga0302290_10000141_pt1 | contig 14757 bp, 12 predicted proteins | sample III_Fen_N1_3_FD_194547 | JGI IMG/M metagenome (GOLD analysis project Ga0302290, IMG submission 194547) | Peat permafrost microbial communities from Stordalen Mire near Abisko, Sweden - III_Fen_N1_3 | ecosystem: Environmental > Terrestrial > Soil > Wetlands > Permafrost | place: Sweden: Abisko... | reverse complement strand
AGCAAGGTGCCGGTGGACTGACGAATATGGCATTGGCCGCCGAAGTGGGGGTCGATCCGCTGCAGTTGGAGCCGGTGCTGGACGAACTGCTGGATCTGGACCTGATCGGCCGCCTGGAGGAGGGCGGGGCACAGCGCGTGGTGCTGACCTGCGCGCCTGCGCATCAGAGTGCGGCGCCGCTGCTGCGTCGCCTGCTCGCCAGCCCGACCGACAGCCTGCAGCCCCTGTGGCTGCGCAGCGACTGGGAGCATTTGCGCATTGTGGATCTGCTGGCGCCAGCGGTGACGCAATGACGCGCTGACCCTTCTCAGGGGTGCAGCACCACCAATAGGGCGCTCGCCACACCCTTGCCGAGATTGCGGATCGCATGCGGCGCATCGGCCGCATAGCGCGCGGTCTCATGCGCCTTGAGATCGCTTTGCGTCTGCGCGGATTCCACGCGCAGATGGCCGTTGAGCACGCTCAGGTGTTCGCGTGAGCCGGGCTCGTGGGCGGCAGACTCCAGTGCGCCGCCGGGCTGGATGGTCAGCTCATACCACTCGAACTGCCCAGCCAGGTCGATCGGCCCCAGGATGCGCAGTTGGCACAGTCCGTCGGGGCTGCTCATGCTGGGCGTGGCATGGGCGGGCACGGTTTCGATGGCGGGTGCCGGCGGCCGTTCGCCGCCCAGCATTTCCGCGAGGTCGACACCCAGGGCGTTCGCCAGCCGCCAGACCACGGCGACCGTCGGGTTCGCCTGATTGCGCTCGATCTGCGACAGCATGGATTTCGAGACACCGGCGCGTCGCGAAAGCTCATCCAGCGATAAAGCGCGCGCCTGGCGCAGGCTCTGCAGGGTGGCGCCGACGCGTGGCGGTTCGAGGACTTCGTTGATCTGGCTCGACATGGGGATCGCTTGACCTCTGGGACTGAATCCTTGATACTGCACGAAAGTTCGATATATCGAACTTTGTTTCACTTGATGGATTGTGCACCAGGAGGCCCACCATGACCAGCAGCGAAGATTTCTATGCCCATCTGCGCGAGGAGCTGCAGGCCGTCCGTGAGGCCGGCCTCTACAAGAGCGAGCGCATCATCACCACGCCACAGGGCGCGGTCGTGCAGACCAGCGATGGCCGCGAGGTGATCAATCTCTGTGCCAACAACTATCTGGGCCTGTCCTCGCATCCGGCCGTCATCGAGGCGGCTCACGAGGCCTTGCGCACGCATGGCTACGGCCTGTCCTCGGTACGCTTCATCTGCGGCACGCAGGACCTGCACAAGACGCTGGAAGCCCGACTGGCGCGCTTTCTCGGCACCGAGGACACCATCCTCTATGCCGCTGCCTTCGATGCCAATGGCGGCCTTTTCGAGCCGCTGCTCGGCGAAGCCGACGCCATCATCAGCGACGAGCTGAACCATGCCTCCATCATCGATGGCATCCGCCTGTGCAAAGCGCAGCGCTGGCGCTACAAGCACAACGACATGGCCGATCTGGAGCGCTGCCTGCGGGAAGCCAAGGCGGCCGGCGCGCGCTTCACCCTGGTGTTCACCGATGGCGTCTTCTCGATGGACGGCACGATTGCGCAGCTCGACCAGATCCGTGAGATCACCGACCGCTACGGCGCGCTGCTGGGCATCGACGAATGCCACGCCAGCGGTTTCATGGGCCGGACCGGCCGCGGCACGCACGAGTACCGCGATGTCTTCGGCAAGGTCGACATCATCACCGGCACGCTGGGCAAGGCGCTGGGCGGTGCATCGGGCGGCTTCACCTCCGGCCGCCGCGAAGTGATCGAACTGCTGCGCCAGCGCTCGCGGCCCTATCTGTTCTCGAACACTGTCGCGCCCAGCATCGTTGGCGCCTCGATCGCGGTGCTGGACCTGCTGGAAGCCTCGACCGCCTTGCGCGACAAGCTCGAAGCCAATACGGCCTGGTTCCGCGCGGCCATCCAGGCCGCTGGTTTCGAGATCAAGCCCGGCACCCACCCCATCGTGCCCATCATGGTCTACGACGCGGTGATGGCCCAGCGCCTGAGTGCGCGCATCCTGGAGCTTGGCATCTATGCCGTGGGCTTCTTTTTTCCGGTCGTGCCCAAGGGTCAGGCGCGCATTCGCGTGCAAATCTCGGCCGTGCACGAGCGCGAGCATCTTGAAGAGGCTGTTGCGGCTTTTGCCCAGGCCGGGCGTGAACTGGGCTTGATCAAGGGTTGAACGAGATGGCAAGCAAGATCCTCATCATTGGCGAAGGCTCAGGAGTGCACCAATGAAGATTCTCATCATTGGCGCGAACGGCCAAATCGGCACCGAGCTGGCGCAGGCCCTGGCCGAGCGCCACGGCCATGCCAACGTCATCACCAGCGACGTCGCGCCGCAGGGTCGTGTGCCTCAGCTCCAGCACGAAATGCTGGATGTGACCGATGCGGCGGCCTTGACTGCGACGGTGAAGCGCCATGGCGTCACCCAGGTCTACCATCTGGCGGCAGCGCTCTCGGCCAATGGCGAGAAGCATCCGATGTGGGCCTGGGACCTGAACATGAAGGGCCTGCTGAACGTGCTGGAACTGGCCCGCGTGCAAAAGCTTGAACGCGTGTTCTGGCCCAGCTCGATTGCTGCCTTCGGCCCGCAGACGCCGCAGCAGCACACGCCGCAGACCACGGTGATGGATCCGACCACGGTCTACGGCATCTCCAAGCTGGCGGGCGAGCGCTGGTGCGCCTGGTACCACGCCAAGCACGGCGTCGACGTGCGCAGCCTGCGCTATCCCGGCCTGATCAGCTGGAAGACGCCGCCCGGCGGTGGCACCACGGACTACGCCGTGGAGATCTTCCACGCAGCCCTGCAGACGGGGCGCTATACCTGCTTCCTCGAAGCGGGCCAGGCGCTGCCGATGATGTACATGCCGGATGCGCTGCGCGCCACCATCGAGCTGATGGAGGCGCCTGCCGAGATGATCCGCGAGCGTGGCTCCTACAACCTGGCCGGCGTGAGCTTCACGCCGCAGGAGATCGCCCTGGCCCTACGCGAGCATCTGCCGCGCTTCGAGATCGACTATGCACCGGACTTCCGGCAGGCGATTGCCGCGAGCTGGCCACGGTCCATTGACGACCGGCGCGCGGCGTCCGACTGGGGGTGGAAGCCGGCCTTCGATCTGCGCGCGATGGTGGCCGACATGATCAAGGAGTTGCGGCCGCTGCTGCTGGCACGGCGCTGAGCTGCTCGGGATCAGAGCGAGCTTGTTTCGTTCGGGCAGGCCTATTGAGTCGAAGCGTGAACCGACGCGGCACTTGGCACGCCAGTGGGAATCACCTCCCGCAGCGTGGCCAGCAGCAGCTCGGGGACCTCGGTCATCAGCGCATGGCCGCAGGGCAGCAGGCTCACTTGCGCGTTCAAGGCCTGGGCCAGCGCCCGGGCTTGCCTGGCCTGGGTCATCTGGTCGTGCGCGCCAAGGATGAAGCGCACCGGGCAGTGCACCCTCGCCGCTGCGTCAAGGCCGCCGGCATAACCATCGCAGACCTTGAAGTCGTGCTCGAAGAGATTGCCATGCGTGTAGCCCGTCTGCATGCGCCGCATCAGCTGGCGATTGCCGCCCTGCAGCCATGATCCTGGGCCAGGGTAGGAAGGCTTGCTTGCCATGCGGCTGTGCGAGAACACATTCACCATGTCGATCGCCTTCAAGGGCTGCTCGCGAGCCGTGTTCAGCAGTGCTTCGGATACCTTCATCGGATAGGCCGTACCCACCATCACGAGTTGCTGGCAGCGTTGCGGCGCCTGCGCTGCGGCCGCCAGCGCAATCAGCGAGCCCATGCTGTGGCCGAGGAGCGTGGCCTGCGAGGCGCCCGCGCCGTCCAGCACGCGCCACAGCCAAGCGCCCAGCGCCTCGATGCTGGGCAAGGCCTGACCCTCGCTTCGGCCATGCCCCGGCAAATCCAGCGCCAGCACGCTGCAGCCATGGTGCGCAAACCAGCGAGCCAGCAGCGTCCAAACGCTGTGGTCGTGCAGGGCGCCGTGTACAAACACGACACAGGGGCGTTCGGGGTCGAATGTCTTGCCACCGGTATAGGCATAGGCCGAATGGCTGTCGATAAGCAGTTTCATCGCGAAGGCCTCACTTGAACGCGAACTTCAGTGCCGCCTTCAGGTCGGCGATCAGATCATCTGCATCCTCCAGACCGATCGACAGGCGAATCGTGCCCGGCGTGATGCCGGCCTGAACGAGTGCCGCGTCATCCATGCGGAAATGCGTAGTCGACGCCGGATGGATCACGAGCGAGCGGCAGTCACCGACGTTGGCCAGATGCGAGAAGATCTTCAAAGCCTCAATGAAGCGCTGACCCTGGGCGCGGTCGCCCTTCAGATCGAAGCTGAATACCGAGCCGCAGCCACGCGGCATCAGTCGAGTGGCCAGTGCGTGGCTCGGGTGTGCAGGCAGGCCCGGATAACCGACCTGCGCCACCTGGGGCTGTGCGCTCAGAAATTCAGCGACCAGCTGCGCGTTGGATACGTGTCGTTGCATGCGCAGCGACAGGGTCTCGATGCCCTGAAGGATCAGCCAAGCGGTGTGCGGGCTCATGCATGCGCCGAAGTCACGCAGGCCTTCGCGCCGCGCGCGCAGCAGGAACGCGCCGACGGTACTCTCCTCGCTGAACACCATGCCGTGGAAGCCGGCATAGGGCTCGCACAGCTCCGTAAAGCGGGCGGCGTAGGCTGCAACAGTGCCGGCTGAGTCAAGCGCTCGTGATCGCAGTTCCGCAACACTTCGATCATGCGCGGCCTGCCAGTCGAAACTTCCACCGTCGATCAGCACACCGCCGACCACCGTGCCATGCCCGCAAAGGAATTTGGTGGCCGAGTGGTAGACCAGATCGGCACCATGTTCAAAGGGGCGGATCAGATAGGGCGTGGTCAGCGTCGAGTCCACCAGCAGGGGCAGGCCGGCCGCATGGGCGATCTCGCTTACTTGCCCGATATCAAGCACATCGAGCCCGGGATTGCCCAGCGTCTCGCCAAACAGCAGCTTGGTATGGGGCCGGATCGCAGCGCGCCAGGCGTCCATGTCGCCGGGGCGCACGAAGCTTGTCTCGATGCCGAAGCGCGCCAGCGTGTAATGCAGCAGATTGTGCGAGCCGCCATAGAGCGCGCTCGACGCGACAATGTGCGAGCCCGCACCAGCGAGTGTGCAGATGGCCAGATGCAGCGCCGCCTGGCCACTGGCCGTGGCAATCGCTCCGATACCGCCTTCGAGCGCAGCCATGCGCTCCTCGAACACCGCGTTTGTCGGGTTCGATATCCGCGAATAGACATGCCCCGCGCGTTCCATATTGAACAGCGAGGCCGCGTGCTCGGAGTTCTCGAATACGAACGAGGTGCTCAAATGCAGCGGCACGGCGCGCGCGCCGGTGCTCGGATCGGGCTCGGCGCCGGCATGTAGCGCCAATGTGTCAAAGCCAGGATCGGCATAGCCGGACATGGTGTCTCCGAGGTGTTGGTGATCGGAATTGTGTGCTATGTTGGGCGCATCATTTTCGCGCGGCAAAGACTGCGTCGACACCGGAGCCAACACCATGAAAGTCATCGACATCCTGCGCGTCAAAGGCGGCACGCTGTTCACCGTCTCGCCCGAGCAACCCTTGGGTGAAGCCGTCGCCACGATGGCCGATCTTGATATTGGTTCGCTCGTCGTGATGGAGCACGGCGAGCTGGTGGGCATGCTGACCTTCCGCGAGGTGATCGCGGCCATCCAGCGCAATGGCGGTTCGGTCGGTAGCTCGCTGGTGCGCAGCGTGATGGATGATCATCCGCTGACCTGTACGCCCGAGACCGAGATCGACGAGGTGCGCCGCATGATGCTGGGCCGCCATGCGCGCTACATGCCCGCACTGGATGGCCGTCAGCTGATGGGCGTGATCTCGTTCTACGACGTCGCGAAGGCCGTGGTCGACAGCCAGGACTTCGAAAACCGCATGCTCAAGGCCTATATCCGCGACTGGCCGGTTGAAGAGGGCCCGGTCGAGGCGTCGAAATTCAGCTGAGTCGCTGCGGCCAGTGTTTGGCCGCCGACAAGCTCGATATCCGGATCAAATCGAAAAAAGCCCCGCTGGCATGGCCTGCTGTGGGATGATGGCGCCCGGATACTGGATCACCACGCCAGCCAGGGTGTTGCCCGCCTGCGCAGCTTGCCGCATGTCAAGCCCGCGCAAGCGTGCGGCCAGGTAACCGGCGGCAAATGAGTCGCCGGCAGCGGTGGTGTCCACGACCTTGGCCACGCGGGTGGCGGCGACTTCGGCTGTGCTGCCATTGGCGAGCAGCAAGAGCGTTGGCTGGCCGCCGCGCTTGACGACAGTCTCGGCGCAACCATAGCTGCGAATGCGTTCAAGTGCCTGCGCCTCATCGACGCTGCCAAGCACATCCTGTTCGTCGTTCAAGGTGATCAACGCGATGCTGGCCAGCGCGTAAGCCGCCACATAAGCCTGGTGGGCCTCGTCGGCCGACTTCCATAAGCGCGGCCGGTAGTTGTTGTCGAACACCACGCGGCCCCCGCGCTGGCGCAGCCGCGTCATCAGACCGAACAAGCGCTGGCGACCTTCGGGCGGAAGTATGGCCAGGCTGATGCCGCTCAGATAGAGCACGTCGACTTCGTCCAGCCGCGCCTCCAGCGGGCAATCCGCCAGGCTGAAGTACTGGCGCGCCGGGGCATTCTGGCGCCAATAGGAGAAATAGCGCTCGCCACTCGCATCGACGTGGATGGTGTAAAGGCCGGGCAGCTCGCCCGTACGCCGCGTCACGAAGCGGGTGTCTATCCCTTCAGACTCCCAGCCGGCAATCATCTCCTTGCTGTACGGGTCGTCGGCGCCAATGGCCGTCGCATAGCTGACGCGATATGCCTCACCAGCCAGACGCGCCAGGTACAGCGCGGTGTTGAGGGTGTCGCCGCCGAAGGACTGGCGCATCGTGGCGCCGTCGATCTGGCGCAGTTCGATCATGCACTCGCCGACGGCGACAAGGCACGGGATGTTTGGAGTCATGGCTATCGTCCTTCCGGACGCATCAACGCCCGGAGGCGTCTTCGGTGAAATGATTGACGAAGTAGTCGGGGCGGAAGGCGCGCGTCACCTCGACGATGGGCAGCACATGGTCAAGATGCATACGAATGGCCTGTGAGGCCTGCTGGCCTTGTCCAGCCTGCAGAGCATTGATGACGGCCATGTGCTCGGCCACGACGCCCTCCATGCGGCCGCTGATCGGCAGCGTCAGCCGACGGAAGCGGTCTACCTGGATCTTGGCCTGGAGAATGGTCCGCCAGACGCCGGGCAAGCCAGCAATGTCGGCCAACGACGCATGGAACGCTTCGTCGGTGCGGTGGAAGCCATGCTGGTCTTGCGTGCTGACGCAGACCTCTTGTTCTTCGATGATGCTGAGCAGGGTGCTAAGGCCCTTGGGCGTGATGCGCTGTGCCGCCTTTTCGACAATCGCCACTTCAAGCGCTGTACGCACGAGCATGGCCTCTTCGAGTTCATTGACGGGAATGCGCGCGACAAAGGTGCCGACACGTTGCACCACCTCGATCAGTCCTTCTTCGGCCAGACGCTGCACGGCTTCGTGTACCGGCGTGCGGCTGACGCCTTGCTCGGCAGCGATGTCACGCTCGACGATGCGCGTGCCCGGTGCCATGACCAAGTCGAGGATGCGCTGTCGCAGCACCGCATAGACGCGCTGCGAAGCGCTGGTGCCAATGTCATGTGCCTCGCTCGCAGCAGCGAGCTTGCGCTTGGCCCGGCGGCTATCGATGGCGGTCGGATTCTGTTTCAAACCTTGACGGGCTGGCCCGCTTTTTCTGATCATCATGGCGATGTGTGGAACGTCGTTACGCTAACGCCCTGATTCAGCGGACAAGCCGGATCGGAGCGCTAGGATTATGGAGGTTCTCCGTCATCGCTGGCATGGCTGTTTCCCCCTGGGGCGGCATCGTGACGATGCCGCCCCAGGGGCACAGCCCCCTTACCAACCGGTCTTGCTGGTCAGTGTCGGGAAGTCCACATAAGCCTTGCTGCAGTCGATGAACTTGGACGCATCAACCGCCTTGGTTGCCGTGCCATTGACCACCACGCGACGGTCCGCATCCGACACCAGCGGCAGGTTCACACCGCTGATGGTCAGGTTGGCGTCCGAAGAGGTCACGCTCATCGCCTCAGGCGAAGCCGCCACCACGTTCTTCAGCGTCATCACCAAAGGATTGGCCGGGCCAGTGATGCCGTTGCTGTCTTTGGCGTAGCCCACGAACTTCAGGGCACTGGAATCTTCGATCAGCATATTGCTGAGGAAGATGTCGTGGAAGTTCGGGATCTTGGCCGTGCCGCTGACAGCCTTGGTGCTGTAGTAGGTGGTGAACAGCAGTGCGTTTTGCGTGTCGCGAGCGCAGATATTGTCGTAGTAGATGTTCTTCACCTCACCGCCACGCGCGTAGTCCGACTTGATTCGCAGGGCCTCTTCAGCGCCGTTGAAGCTGTTGTCGTAGACGTGCATATTGGCCACACCGGAGTTCGTTTCGCTGCCGATCGAGATGCCGTGGCCCCAGTAGATGTGGTTGTGGGCAATCATCAGGCCGTACTTGCGATCCGAGCGTGCATCGCGGTCACCGTCAACCCCGATCAGGCCGGAACCTGCGGGGCTGGGGTTGTTGCTGCCCTTGATGGCGATGTCGTCATCCCCAGTGGAGATGTAGTTGTAGGCGAACACCGTGTTCTTCATGTAGCCATCAAAACTGATCTTGCCGGCAGACGAGGTGAGTGCGGCCTGCTTGCTCAGGTCGTACCCCGTGGTCAAGGCGATCGAGGTTTTGCTGCTGGCGCTGCCCGGGTCAAACGCGTCGGTGTTCTTGACGTTGTCTTCATAGAAGACGATGCCGGTGTACAGCGGGTTTTGATTGCCAGCCGGGTTGGCATAGGCAGCGGCGGACGGCGTCTGCACCTTCACACCCCAAACGGTGAGTCCATCCACGCCGGACGGCACCATATGGAAGTTGGCGCTGTTGTTCATCGTGATCTTGTACAGCGTCAGATTCTTCGCAAAATTGAAGACCATCATGCGGAAGTTGGACTGCGATCCCACGCCGGTGATGCCGTTCTCGACCATGTTGCCCAGATAGGCCAGATCCCACCAGGTCATGTTGCGGACCTTGGACTTCGAGTCGACAAAGGTGCCGCCGTTGTCGCAAGGCGTGTTGTCTGCAGCGACGGTGCCTTTGACCCATGCGTCATAGGTGTTGGAGCAGCTCAGGTCGACCTTCATCAGCGGATACTTCGGGTCGGTGGTGACGATTTCAGAATAGGCGCGGCTGTCGATCGCACCTTCCCCCATCACGGCCGAGTTGACCAGGTTGTCGCCGTTAATCAGCGCCTTGCAGTTGCCCGAGCTGCCGGCCTTGCCCCACAGATTGGTGTTGGCGCAGTATTTGCCGCTGGCAGACTTGGTGGTGCTCATGTTGTAGGCCGTCGCATCACGAGTGCCGAACAGGGTCACACCCTTGTCGATCCACAGCGTCACGCCCGAGGGCAGCGTCAGCGGACCCGAGATGAAGCTGTCTGCGGCTGAGCTTTTGCTGACGACCAGACGCACTGCAAACTTGGTTGCGCGGTAGGTGGACTTGGCCAGTTCTTCGCCCGTTGCACCTGTCGTGTTCTTGTTGGCAACAGCTGCAGCAATCTGCTTAGCGGATTCATCCGCGTCCTTGGCATAGATCTTTGCGCCAACTTCAGCGTCGACTTGCGCGCCGCAGGCGTTCAGCGCGGCCTGGATGCGAGCCTGGTCAGGGTTGACGGAGGCAGGATCGGCGGTGAGGCTGATGCCGGCTGTCGAAGGATCGGCTTCGAAGGCGAGTGCGCCATCAGAGCGCTTCACCAGCAGCTTGGCGTAGGGCGACACATTGTCACCAGCTTCAAGCGTGGCACAGACCTGCGCGTCGGTAGGCAGAGTGGGCTCGGCCGGCAAGTCGGCGTCGAAGCTGGTGGTGCCAACCACGTAGGGCTTGCTGGAGTCATAGTTCACGGCCGTGGCGTTGTCGCTGCCGCCGCCGCCGCAAGCGGCGAGGATGGCGGCCAAGGCCGTGCCGCTCAGTGCGAGCAGCGCTGGCTTGAACACAAGCTTGTTAGAGGGCTTGTTCGCAGAGATGCGAACGTGATGGGACTTACTCATGACAGAGTCCTTTCGATGGTGCCCGTTGCTGCTGGCCATTCGTGGCGATTGCAGGCGGGCTGGAGTTTTTTCTTAGTGCGGCTCGCGAAGAGCGCGTGTCTCGTCTATCTACTTGCTTAGCTGTTCGCTCAGAAGCTGGCGATCAGTCCAACGCCGATTGCACGCGGGCTGTCGCCGGGCGACAGATAGGCATTGCTGCTGTTGGCATTCACGCTGAACAGTGGCGATTGACCGAGGTTCAGGCTTTGCTGAGCATGGTTCTTGATGCTCGTAACAAAGGCATAGGTGCTGAGGTATTGGTTCAGCTTGTACTTGCCGCCAAAGGAATACTGCGTTGCCGCGTAGTCGTCCTCGCTGCCGAAGAAGGCGTTCTTCAGATTGCCGATGCGGCCTACCGAGAACATCAATACAGCGCGGTCGTTCAACTCCTGTGCCAATGAGGCCATCACGCCTGTCTGCGTCGATCGGCCGATGTTCAGCCTCGGATAGATGTTGGTGCCAGACGGTGGCACAAACTGCGAAAAGCCATAGCGGGCACGCTCGACGCCGAAGCCCAGGTAAGTGCCTGTGGGCAGCTTGTAGGAAGCAACTGCCTTGAAGAACTCGGTCTTCACACCCTCTTGGCTGCCTGTCTTGAAGCCGTAGCCATCTTCAAGATTTTCGACATCAACACCAATATTTGACTGACGGTCATATCCCAGTCCGAGGGACAAAGGGCCATTGCTGTACTTGGCAGCCAGCGAGAATCGGTTGTGATTCACGCCGTCCTTGCGGGATTCGTCAAAGCCCAGTGAGGCTCCGGCCTGGAATCCTGCAAACACGGGAGACAGATAGTGAACGGAGTTCTTCAGCCGCGATTCACCGCGCCCGAACAGGCTGTAGCTGTTTCCTGTGAGCTGTGCCGTGGTGTTGTTCCACAGATCAAGACCGAGACTACTCAGACCCAGATTGCCACCAAGCTCACCGCCGGAACCCACCAGGCTGCGGTAGACAGAATCGTTGTTGCCGACAATAAGTCGGCCCAGATGGATGTCCTCGATGCCGATGAAGGTGTTGCGTGAAACCAGGGTGGAAGAAGCGCCCTGGTCATTCACACCGCCTTGTTCAAACTCATTCAGGCTGCCCTCCAATTGCCAGATGCCCTTGGCGGTATCGCTGATGGGAATGCTGCCCGAAATACCCACGCGCGAATTGCCATCGCTGATACGTCCGCGCTTCTCGTAGGGCGTGGTGCCACCCTTGGCTTCCACCGCTTCGATCTGTGCGTTTAGGAAACCGTAGATCTTGATGGGCGGCAGAGTGATGCCCTCGGCGAACGCGCCGCCAATCAAGCAGCTCCAAAGCGCCGGTGCGCCGACCAGCAAACGCCGCAAGGTGTGTTTTTGCAATGAACTCATCGTCTTCTCCTGAATGTTGCGTGTGAATGTGCAGTGCTTGTCAATGCAAGTTGCTGCAGCTTGATGCCCGCTATCGCTGGCGTGGTTTGGGTGAATGAAGGGGCTCAGGACGTGGAGGTCTTGAGCTGTCCGGGTAGAGGGGATTCGGCCGTGTCGCCAGGCACCTGATGGCGCTGCGTGGCCAGTACGCACACGACGACAGCGGCAACAAGATCGAAGATCGCCAACACGACGAACAATGGGCTGTAGCCGATCTTGGTGACCAGCACGCCGAACATGGCGGTGAATGCCGCTGCGCCCAGATAGCCCATCATGCCGCCCATGCCGGTGGCCGTGGCCACGTCATGCTTGCCGAACATGTCGGAGGTGACCGAGTACAGGGCACCCGACAAGGTTTGGTGCGCGAAGCCGCCGACGCACAGCAGTGCAATCGCTGCATAGGGGCTGACCACCAGGCCCACGCAGGCAGGGCCGGCCATGCACACAGCGCCCAGCACGACGACCAGCTTGCGCGAATTCAGCAAGGAGACATGGAGATATTTGTGGAAAAAGGGGCTCATATAGCCACCCAACACACAGCCGATGTCAGCGGCCAAGAAGGGCAACCAGGCGAACAGCGCCACTTCCTTCAGATTCATATGCCGCTCAGTCATCATGTACAAAGGAATCCAGGCATTGAAGGTCTGCCATGCAGGTTCCGAGAGGATGCGTGGAATGCCGATTGCCCAGAAGTTGCGGCTGGCAATGATCTTGGTCCATGGCAACTTCTTGACCGTGGGGTCGCTGTACTGCGCTTCCTGGCCCGAGATGATGTAGTCGCGCTCGGCGTCGGTGAGATGCTTTTGCTGGCGCGGGTGCTGGTAGAACAGCATCCACAGCGTGGTCCAGACGAGGCCCAGCACGCCGACCGTCAGGAAGGCCCATTGCCAGCCGCCATTCATGATGGCCCAGACGACCAGCGGGGGCGCCAGCAGGGCGCCGACCGAGGAGCCGATATTGAACCAGCCAATCGCCACCGAGCGCTCTTTCGCCGGGAACCACTCGGTCGTTGCCTTGACGCCCGCCGGAATGCCCGCCGCCTCACTCATGCCCAGCAGGCCACGGAAGAAGGCCAGGCTTCCCCAACCCGTGGCCAGTGCAGCCCCCGCGCAAACCAGCGACCAGGCCAGCGCGAAGGTGGCAAAGCCGATCTTGGTGCCGACCACATCGACGATATAGCCAGCAATCGGCTGCATCACCGCGTAGCAGATCTGCCAGGCCACCACGATATGGGCGTATTGCTCTGTCGTGATGCTGAGCTCAGTCATCATGGTTGGCGCAGCCACCGACAAGGTGTTGCGCGCCAGATAGTTGACGACCAGCCCGGTGGTCACCAGGCTGACCATCCACCAGCGCATTCCTTTGATCTTCCTCACTTCGTCTCCTTGATCAGGCTTGTGGCCCGCAATGTGTTCTTGCTCGGGAGCCCTGGCAGAACCTGGGCTAGGCCAGCACTGCCGGCTCCAGCGAAAGTTGCTTGTTCAGTGCCTGAAGGGCAGGGCGCGGCCCAGCCTCGGCAATCGATCGCAGGGACTCGGCCAGCGCAGCCGCAAAGCCGGGCACCTGGTTGAGGTCCTCGCCCCACAGACTCATGCGCGCCAACCATTCGGCGGCGAATTGCGCCCATGACTTCTGGCCCTGCTGCTGCAACTGCCATGCCGCGTCAAACCAGGCCAGATGGCTGGGTTCGTCCGCCAGATCGATCACTCCGCCGCGATAAAGATGCATCGTCGCCGCCAGCGCAAACACCAGGCGTTGCGGCAGGCGGCCGTTCAGGCGCTGGTAGGCCAGGATCTGCGGCATCACGCGCGCAGCAAACTTGCTGCAGCTGTTCAGCGCAATCGAAGCCAGCCGGTGCTGGATATAGGGGTTACGAAAGCGCCGCAGCACGTCGGCGGCAAAGGGATCGAGCTCGGTGCGCGGCAGCGGCAGGGCGGGAATGATTTCTTGATCGAGGGCCTCTTTCAGAAAGCGCTCGACGTCCGCATCCTTCATCGCCTCGCCCACCGTGCTCAGGCCGGCCAGCAGCGCCACCGGCACCATGGTCGTGTGCGCGCCGTTGAGTACCCCCACCTTGCGTTGCTTGTAGGGCTTGATGTCTTCGACCAACTGGATGTTGAGGCCGGAGCCTTTCAACTTGAGCGCATCGCCCACCCAGGCTGGCCCTTCGATCAACAGCAGATAGAAGTGCTCGGCAGCGACCAGGAATTGGTCGTGATAGCCCAGCTCCACGTCGATCTCGGCCATTTCCGCAGCGGGGTAGCCCGGCACGATGCGGTCCACCAGGGTCGAGCAGAAGGTGCAGGACTGATCGATCCAACACGAGAACTCGTCGCCCAGGGACCACAGCGTGGCGAAATGCTGCACGGCGGCCTTCAGGGCCTTGCCGTTGTCGTCGATCAGTTCACACGGCAGGACCAGCAAGCCCTTGTCCGCTGCGCCGTTGAAATGGCGGAAGCGCTCATGCAGCCAGCGGGTCAGCTTGCCCGGGAAGCTGTCTTGCGGACGGTCGTCGTAGCGGTCGGTGTCGTTGATCGCAATGCCAGCCTCGGTGGTGTTGGACACCACGAACTGCAGGTCCGGCTCGTGTGCCAGCAGCAGGTATTCGTCAAAGGCATCGCCCAGATCGATCTCGCGCTGCACGCACTGGATCTTGCGGTACTCCTTGACCACCTCGCCGCGCTCGTCGATGCCGCGTACCAGGGTGGTGTAGACGCCGCCCTGGACATCCAGCAGTGGCGCTGGCGAGCGCAGGGTGGGGCGCACAATCACGACCCCCGCGTTCAAGCCGCAGCGCTCGTTGAGAAGATCGATTTGCCAGTCAATGAAGCCGCGCAGGAAATTGCCCTGGCCGAACTGGACGACGCGGATGGGCAGGGCGAAGGGCGCTTCGCGATGGAGTGCTTGCATGATGTGTAGTTCTTATGGTTCAGAGCGAGATGTCGCGCTTCCAGAAAATGAAGTCGTACTGCTGCAGGCGGTCGGCCTTGGCCTGGTACTGGCCGCCGGCAGTGGCGACCACCATCTCCAGCAGCGCATCGGCCACCTCGGCCATCGGCTTGCCTTCGATGACCGGGCCGCAATCGAAGTCGATCACGTCGGCCAGCTTGGTCGCCACGCGGGTGTTGCTTGAAATCTTCAGCACCGGCAC
>Ga0302290_10000139_pt1 | contig 14917 bp, 17 predicted proteins | sample III_Fen_N1_3_FD_194547 | JGI IMG/M metagenome (GOLD analysis project Ga0302290, IMG submission 194547) | Peat permafrost microbial communities from Stordalen Mire near Abisko, Sweden - III_Fen_N1_3 | ecosystem: Environmental > Terrestrial > Soil > Wetlands > Permafrost | place: Sweden: Abisko... | reverse complement strand
GCGCGACCGGATCAGCTTTGGCGTCGACTGGACACTTCAAGCCATACCATTTTCCACCAAGGTACATGCTGACATCGCCGACTGCCTTTGGCGATGGCGAGGCGTTTTCAACGAAGCCAAATATCTCCTTTACCTTCGCAAGAAACGCAGCCGGCGTGTGTCCGTTGAGATCGAATACGAGGCGGTTGTAAGGCAGAATCTTCAACTCGCTCGCGGGAAAGAGCACGCATAGGAACCAATTGTAATCTTCCGCACCGGTATGCTTCGGGTTGCGCTCGCGGCGCAAGCGGGCCACACGGGCGGCACTGGCGGCGCGATGGTGTCCGTCGGCGATGTAGGTCACGGGGACTTTGCCGAACGCCTTGATCCATTCCTCACCGCCAGCGATGCGCCAAACGGTATGTCGAATCCCGTCAGGTGCGGTCAGCTCATGCAGCGGTTTTTCCTGCGTCTTTGCATTCACGAGCGCCGTCACAGCCGCTTCGTCACGATAAGTCAGAAACACCGGGCCAGTGTTGGCGCCGAGTGTATCGATTAAACGGGTACGGTCGTCCTCTTTGTCCTTGCGCGTCTTCTCGTGCTTTTTGATCAGCTCGGCATCATAGTCCTCGACGTTGCAAACCGCGACCAGGCCACGCTGACGATGGTTGCCCATCTGCTGTTGGTAGACGTAAAGACTCGGGCCGGACTCGCGAGCGAGCACGCCGTCGCGCTGGAGCTTGAGAAAGTTCTCGTTGGCCTTGGCGTAGACCGCATCGCTGTGCGGATCGGTCTTGGCGGGCAGGTCAATCTCCGCGCGGTCAACGTGCAACAGGCTGCGCGGTTTGCCGGCGGCAAGCGCGGCGGCCTCGGTGGCGTTGACCACGTCGTAGGGCACGCAGGCCACTTCGGCCGCGAGGGCGGGTTGAGGAACGAGACCTTGGAAAGCGCGGATTCGCATAAAGCAGAAATGCAGGCGGCGGGACCGCATGGCGTCAAGCAGCGGGTCGAATGCGCAAGGAAACGTTTTTAGCCTGATCAGATGAAACACCGATCAGCGCGGACAATCGCCGAAACGCGGAGGAGCGGAAGCACGGAAGATGCAGAAGAGATTTCCTCTGCGGCTCCAGGCTTCTCCAGTTTCCGCGATCCGGTTTCTCTGGCGTGTGGAGGTAGGGACGGACCGCCGGGCCGTCCGGTTGGGCGTGGGCTGGTAGTAAGCAACGTTCGCGGACGACCCGGCGGGTCGTCCCTACCTTTACCTCTTTCTGTTTTTGCGCAAAAAAAGCCCTCCGGGTCAGGGAGGGCTTCGAGAGTTGGGTGTTAGTCAGTGGGCGCTTACTTGGCAGCAGCTGGCTTGTTGCTGCGCTTGAACTTATTGGTGAATTTTTCGACGCGTCCAGCGGTGTCGACGAGGCGCTTCTCGCCGGTGTAGGCGGGATGCGAGTCCATCGTGACGTCGCGCAACACCATGAAGTATTCCACCCCGTCGATATTCTCCTTACGGGCGGATTTCATAGTGGACTTGGTGAGGAAACGCTTGCCGCTCGCAACATCGAGGAAGCAAACATTATTGAGAGTAGGATGGCCTTCGGCTTTCACGGCAAAAATATTGGGTTGGTGGCTCAGCCCTGACGCGCTTTGTAGCGGGGCTCGACCTTGTTGATCACGTAGATTTTACCACGGCGGCGAACAACCTGACACGCAGGGTGACGCTTCTTCGCGGATTTGATGGAGGAGACGACTTTCATAAAGTTGACCAAAACACCGACCGGCGGCGGCCCTGTCAAGATCCTAACTAGAAATTCACAACCGCTTTTGTATCGTAAATACAGAAGCCGATTTCTGCGAATCAGTTCAGGCTCGGGTCATCCGGTTCGTCGACGAGCAGTTTCCAATCGTGATTGAGTTCGGTGAGGATGCTCCGCCAGAGGGATTCGTCGGACTTTTCCTCCATCAATTTAGCGACCAACGGCGTGACAACCCAGGTGTTCTGGCTGAGTTCATTTTCCAGCTGACCGCCCGACCAGCCTGCATAACCAAGGAAAGCGCGCACGTGCGTGCCCTGCTCTTCCAGCAGCTCGATCGCCTTGTTCGGATCGATCCCGAACATGAGCTGAAAACCACTCTGGTCAGGATTAAATTTCCACGCGCAAAGCAACAGCTGCTCCGTCTGCACCGGCCCACCCTGATAGAGAGGCACGGACGAAAGCGGACTGAGCGCAAACTCGGCATTGAGCTGCCCGAGGTGTTTGCCGAGGGGACGGTTGAGCACCACGCCCATCGCACCTTTTTCGTCATGCGCCGAAAGCAACACCACTGCGCGACGGAAATTTCCGTCACGCATGGTCGGGTGCGCCAGCAGCAGCGAGCCCGCGAGCGCTTTGTTATCAGCGGAATGGTGATCGCGCATGATTTCTAGGACAATGGCAGAGGGTCAAAGTTGAAGGATTTTCACGCCGGCGTCCACCAGCAGCGGTACCACCAGCGGGTCGTTGCTATAATCGCGGCGGTAGCGGATCTCGGCGATACCAGCGGCAGCGAGGATCTTCGCACAGTTGATACAAGGAAAATGCGTGACGTAAGCAATGCACCCTTCGACCGAACTTCCTCTGCGAGCAGCGTCGGCGATAGCGTTTTGTTCGGCATGAACCGTGGCCTGTTCGTGGCCTTCCCTCACCCGCGAGACGTGCGGCGTGCCCGGAAGAAAACCGTTGTAGCCCGCAGCGATGAGGCGGTTCTTGCGGTCGCCACCACTCACCACGACACAGCCGACATGCAACCGTTCGCAAGGTGACCGCGTCGAAATCAACATCGCCGTCGCCATGAAATACTCATCCCACGAAGGACGGCCTTCCATCGTCTCGGCGACGTGTGCAACCTGGTCCATTAACGATTGCGTCTCAGCATTCATCGGGCGCAGCTTGAAAAACCGGGATAAAAAAGCGATAGCGAAGAACGCATTTTAGGTGTTTGCCCATTGGGCATTTTCCTCGTCCCGGGACCAATAATCCATTTTGAAATAACCGCCCCGCTTTCATGTCATCCACGCCGATTTCTGCCCGCCGTCTTTTTATCTGGCTCGGCCTCGCCGTGGTTCTGGTGGCGGCCGGTGCCGTGACCGGCCGTGCGTTTTGGCGCAGGGCGATGAATCGCACTCCGGTCGCCGCATACCTTGTCCCCATCGACAACGTCAGCCGGATCAAACCCTCCTGGTGGCACTCGTTTGCCTTGAAGACGCCACGGGTGTTGCGCTCCGGTGAACGCGTCTCGGTTCCGGCCGGCGCGAGCATCCAGCTCGTTCACGCCGACACAGGTGTGGCCGAACTCGTCACGGGGCCGGCAAAATGCCTTCTTCAAATCAAACTCCCGGTTGAAACCAACGCGCTCGTCTCGCCATTGACCGAGGTCCTCGCCACCTCAACCAGTCCGCAGCTCCAGCCGGGCAGCTCGCCCATCACTTCGCCAGTGAGCGTGACTCGTTACCTCAATCCGCTTGTCACCTGGGTTGCGCGCGAGGGAGTTTCGTACGATGTCGCCGTGGCCGACGCGGCCGATCCCTTTGTGCCCTTGCGCAAAGCTTCTGGCGTCCGACCGCCAATCGCACTCGCCGATCTGGATACACCGCAACGCCGCCAGCTCGGCGTCGACCGCAACTACGTCGTCGCCGTCCGCGAAATCGATTCAACCACTCCTGCCGCGGGCGCTCGTTTCCTCACCGCAGCCAACGCCGAGCTGGAAAACAAAATTCCTTCCGCGCCCGCCGAGCTGATTGCCGAGGCCACCGCCGCTCTGGCCAAAAAACCATATCGCACCGGCGACGCCTGGCTCGCGTTGTCGCGCCTGCCGCCCGGCTGGCTGCAATCGGAACCGGGCGTGCGCCTGCGCCTGCTCGTCGCGACCGAACTGGGTTTGCCCGACGAATTTGTCCGGGCACGAGCCGATGCTGCGCTGCTTCGCTCACGCCCGTAAAAGTCCCTCACCGATTATCTGGAGGTTTTGCAGAAGGTAACGAAGCGTCGCTGATTTTTGGCGTCGAGTTTCCATGGCCCCGTTTAGAACCCCAGCGGAGCAAGCTGCGGTTCTTCGTTACCTTCGTTTCCTTCTGTAAAATGGTTTGGAATTCTTTGGTTCTCGAACGAAAACACCGTTCTTGCCCGGCTTCACCTCCGATGCCACCGTCGCCCATGCCCACGCTGCAAGAACTCGTCGACTACTGCGATCAACGGACACGCCGCACCGCTTTTAAAGATGCGCCTGGTGCCTTCAATGGTCTGCAGCTCGCCAACAACGGCCGCGTGACCAAACTTGGTGCCGCCGTCGATGCGGGCGTCGTACCATTTCAAAAGGCCGTCGCCGCCGGCATCGATTTCCTCGTCGTGCATCACGGCATGTATTGGGACATGCCGCGCCCGCTCACCGGCCCAGCCTACGATCGCGTGGCCACGTTGATCCATGGCAATTGCGCCCTTTATTCCAATCACCTGCCGCTCGATGGGCACCCCGAGATTGGCAACAACGCCCTGCTCGCCCGCCAGCTCGACCTGGCTCCCACACGGCCATTCCTCGTGCGCGACGGCGAGCCGATTGGCTGGATCGCCGGGCACAAGGAAACGCGGGCCGAACTCAAAGCCCGCCTCAATAAACTCTACCCACGTGTCATCGCCATCGAATGCGGTTCCGAAAAGCCCGCCGCGGTGGCGTTTTGCAGCGGGAGTGGCAATAGTGCCCTGCCTGAGTTGGGCCGAGAAGGCGTCGACACCCTCGTCACCGGCGAGTTGCGCGAGGAATGGTTCAACTTTGCCCAGGAACAACACCTCAACCTGTACTTGTGCGGCCATTACGCGACCGAGGTCCACGGCGTGAAAGCACTCGCCGCCGAGCTGTCCGCAAAATTCGGCCTGCCCTGGGAATTCATCCCCACCGAAAATCCGCTTTGAAAAGCCGTGCCAGAATACATGAATGTGGAACTCAGGAAAACTGGGACGATCCAGCCCCTAACCTGCAGGATCTGGGTAGAACTAGTATTGCCCTTCCGATCCCCTTCCTGATTTCCTGAGTTTCCCATTTTCTCCGCTTCAAATTTCCTTCCATGAAAAAGATCGCCATTCTCAACGGCCCCAACCTCGACCGGCTCGGCAAACGCGAGCCGGAGATCTACGGTTCGACCACGCTGGCCGATCTTGAACAACAGCTGCGCGCGGAGTTTGGCGCTACGGCCCAGTTGGAGTTTTTCCAGTCCAACCACGAAGGCGCGCTGATCGACAAAATCGCCGCGCTGGCCGACGCAAAATTCGACGGCGTCGTGCTCAACGGCGGCGCGTTCACCCACACGAGCGTGGCCCTGCGCGACGCGTTGCTCGGCTCAAAGCTCGCGGCCGTGGAAGTCCACATTTCCAACATCTACAAACGCGAAGAATTTCGCCATCTTTCCTACACCGCGCCGGCCTGCCTCGCGGTCATCAGCGGACTCGGACTCGAAGGATATTTCGCAGCCGTGCGTTTCCTGCTGAAGCGTTGAACGCCGCCCTATTTTCCTCCCCTGTGATCCCGTCTCCGACAGACGTGTGCTGGTTCGTCTGCCACACCAAACCCCGTTGCGAAAAGAAATTCGCCGCTCTCATGAGCGCCGAGCATTTCGAGCATTACCTGCCGCTCGTCACGAGTGTGCGACGCTATGCCAAGGAGACGAAGCGCTTCACCAAGCCGCTTTTTCCTGGTTATGTTTTTGCCCAGGTACCGGTGGCCTTGAAGCCGCGGATTTACCAGCAAGAGCTGCTCGCCCGCGCGATCACGATCGACGACGAAGCGAAGTTTTTGCACCAGCTTCAGGACGTGCGTACGCTCGTCGATTCCGGCCTGATGCTCAGCCTGCACCCGCTCGTGAAGAAAGGTGCTCGCGCTCGCATCGTCGGCGGACCGCTCCGCGGCTTGGAAGGCATCATCGACGACCCGGATAACCCCAAGGGCATCGTGCTGTGTGTCGACGTCCTGCAACAAGGGCTGCTGGTCAAAGTGCCACTCGACGATATCGAAGCGTTGCCGTAAGGCCGTAAGGTTCGGCATTATCTTGCTGGGCGCGTGGAAGAATGCTCTGGGTGGAGCCCGCAGTCCCTTGCGGGCTAGGCGACGTCGCGGGCATTTCTGCCTCAAAACCAAACCAACGCGCAAGGGACTGCGCGTTCCACCTCTGCCTTATTTCGGCGCGTATGCCACCTTGCCTCTCTTACCCGTGATGGAAATACAGCCAAGCCGCCGCCGCAATGTGCATGACGCCACAGGCCGCCAGCGCCGCCGCCACGTCGTCGAAGACCACGCCCCAACCACCGGCAAGGTCTTGCAGTTTAAAAATCCCCAGCGGCTTCGTGATGTCGAAGAGCCGGAAGAGTGCAAACGCCGCGACATAGATAATCGCTGGTGCAACCGATATCGGCAGCACATCCGCGATGTGATGCCAGCCGATGAAGCACAGCGGCATCACTACAAATTCATCGAGCACGATTTCGCCAGGATCACGCTTGCCGAGACGAAACTCCGCCTCACCGCAGATGCCCACGGCAAACCAGATCGCAATCAGACTGAAGAGTACAACCGTCAGCCACGATTGATAGTGAAAAATGAGCAGTTGGTAGACCAACCCGGCCAGCGAACCCCAGGTGCCCGGTGCTTGCCGCATGCGCCCGCACGGTCCGACCCGCGCAATCGCGAGTACGATTTTCGTCGGCAAAAACCGCGGCCAGATCGGTTGGCGCAACCTCATTTTCCAGAATCGTCAAACACCCGGCGGTATTTCAACCCGTAGCTCACACCAGAGCTTACCGTCAAAGCGGTGGCCACGATAAAGATCACCAATCCCGTTTTGTAGAGCATCTCACCATAATTGCTGATCGAAAAAGGCAGAAGATGCGCCCAGTCATTTTCCATCGCCGGCACAAACAACAGAAATCCCACGGCGATCAGCTGCATGACCGTTTTAGTCTTACCGCCTCGTTCGGCTGATACCACCACGCCTTTGGTCGCGGCGATCATTCGCATGCCGCTGATCAAAAACTCCCGGCATAGCGTAAGCAGCACCATCACGAGAAAAAGTTTCGAGCTATATAGCTCCACAAATGTCACCATGATCCCGAGGATGAGCACCTTGTCGGAAAGAGCATCCATGTATTTTCCGAAGTTGGATACGATGTTCCGTTTCCGCGCGAGGTAGCCGTCGAGCCAGTCGCCGATCGCAGAAGCAATAAAAAGCCAGAATGCCAGCGTCGCTGCACCCCACCACGAACAATACATCAACCACACGATGATAAACATCGTCGGTATCCGCGAGAGCGTGATTAGGTTGGGCAGGTTCATGGCCGTGGTTGGTCAGTGTGAAAACTTACTCGTCTTCGTCAGTCGAATTGTGAATCGTGTTCGCAATCTTCCAACTAGATGCGCGATCACGACCGAGATTTCCCGCGCGAGCAAGAATCCTTTCCTTCCTGATGAGACATTGCATATATCCCGGCACTTTTGACCCAATCACCTATGGGCACCTCGATGTCCTTGGACGCGCCACCCGCCTGTTCGACCGGGTCACGGTCGCGATTGCCGACAATCCCGGCAAGGGACCGCTCTTCACGACCGCCCAGCGGCTGGAGATCGTGCGGCCCAACCTCGAGCAATTCCCCAATGTTTCACTCACGAGCTTCGACGGATTGCTGGTGGATTTCGCCGTCGAGCAAAAAGCCATCGCGATCATCCGCGGCCTGCGCGCGCTGTCCGACTTCGAATTTGAGTTCAACATGGCGCTGATGAACCGGCATCTAAAGCCTGAGATTGAAACGATCTTCGTCATGCCGAACGAATCGTACAGCTACACCAGCTCCAATCTCGTCAAGCAAGTCGCGCGCTACGGTGGGGACGTCTCAAACTTCGTCCCACCCAACGTCGCCGAAGCGTTGAAAAAAGCCTTCGCGCAAGAGCAGCGGAAACGCTGAACCTCAAGGCTCAGCGTCGGGCTGCTCCATTTCACGCACTTCACGTAGCGACAGATCTGGCGACAGGTTCGCCTGGGGCCGCTTGCCCGCGCCGATGCGTTGCGCGGAGTAGATACCGGAATGTCCGCTGAAATAGTAGGCGACAAAACACGCCACAGCAAAATACACCGTGTAGTGCGCGCCGAAGAGTTCGATCCCCATCACCGTGCAGGCGAGCGGCGTATTGGTGGCTCCCGCAAAAACCGCGATGAAACCAAGGCCTGCAAAAAGATCGACCGGCGCTCCAAAGAGCACTGCCAACGTGTTGCCTAACGCTGCACCGATGAAAAAAAGCGGCGTCACTTCGCCGCCCTTAAAACCAACTGCCAGCGTCACCACGGTGAAAAGAAGTTTCCATGCCCAGCTCCACGGCTGCGCTCCGCCCGCGGTGAATGCAGAGAGGATCGTCACACCGCCGGTGGCGGGGGCATGGACGCCGAGTCCGAGGTAATCACGCGTGCCGGCCAGATACATCAGTGCAATGACCAGTCCGCCGCCTAGTGCGGCCCGAAGCGGCAAGGACTGCACCCGTTGTTTGAGATTCTTTTGTAACCAATGTGTTAGTTCGGCAAACAACCGGCTCGTCAGTCCGAAGGCCATCGCCGCCAGAACCGTCAACGCCACGAGCCGCCCATCGAAGGCCGCGTGCATCCCGGCACCATCGGCTATGCCAATGTGGTAGACGCTGTGATGCACGCCCCACGCGGAACAGGTCACGTCGCCCACCACGCTCGCCACGAGCACAGGAATGAGCGCCTCGTACTGCATGCGGCCAATCACCAGCACTTCCATGGCGAAGATCGCACCGGTCAACGGCGTGCCAAAAACCGAACCAAAGCCTGCCGCCACACCAGCCATCAGCAGCACGCGCATGTTGTCCTCTCCGAAATGGCAGAGCCGCCCGTAAAAGCTGGCCAGGCTTCCGCCCATCTGAACCGCTGTGCCTTCGCGCCCGGCGGAACCGCCGAAGAGATGAGTCACCAGCGTGCTCACGAGGATCAGCGGTGCCATGCGCCTCGGCACGCCGCCGCCTGGTTCGTGGATCTGGTCAAGGATGAGATTGTTGCCACCCTCGGCGGACTGGCCAACACGGTGGTAAATCCAGCCGACCGTCAGTCCGGCCACGGGCAAAAGAAAGACCAGCCAGCCATGGGCCCAACGCAGTTCGGTGACCCGGTCGAGCGACCACAGGAATAATGCGCTGGCCGAACCAGCCAGTATCCCCACCGGGACGACCAGCAGGGTCCAGCGCAGAAGTTGCGCGATGCTGCCGAGGTGTTCGCGGTAGTCGAAGAGCCGCCTCATTGTCCTGCGCCCTCCACCGGGAAAGCGCCGTTTTGGTGGCGATAGTGCAGCACGCGCACCTTTTCGAGCGTGACCAGTCCGCCGCCGATCATCGTGTCGAGCACGGGCAGGAACGCGTTGATTTTCGTCTCCTCGTCCACGATCTCGACGATCATCGGCAGGTCGGAGGAAAGGCGAAGAATCTTCGTGGTATGCAACCGGCTGGCAGCGCCAAACCCCATCGGGCTGCGCAGCACGGTGGCACCGGCCAGCCCGGTTTCGCGGGCCTTGAGCACGATGGCTTCATAAAGTGGCAATCCGGCGTAGCGGTCAGACTCGCCAATAAAGATGCGGAGCAAGACGGATTCGGTGGGAAGTTGCATGATCAGTATCCTTTCAACGAGTTTAGCCACGCTGCGCACAGATAGCCAAGCCACACGGCAATGAAACAGATCACGAAAGTCGCGGTTGCGTTGGCCCCGGCACGAAACCATTCGCCATCACGGGCCAGCGAGAGCGTTTGCAGACTGAACGACGAATACGTGGTGAAGCCGCCGAGCAGCCCCGTCGTCACAAATTGACGGGTCGTGCCGCTGACCAGGAAGCGCCCGTCAGGATTGGTCAGCGTAGAAAAGAACCCGATGATGAAAGAGCCGGAGACGTTCACGATCAGCGTTCCCCAAGGAAATGTTTCACCGACGTGGTGGGCGACGAAGCCGGACAGGGCGAAGCGAGCGAGTCCACCGAGGGCGCTGCCAAGTGTTATCCAGAGATAAAGGGACATATGAATTCCTAGTGCGTTGGTTCGCAGTAGGAGTCATCAGCACCAGCGCGAGCCGGGCGGTTTACCCGCGAAAAGCAGGAAGGCAGAATCCATTGCCGTCGCCCATGAAGATAAAGACCCGTTCCGCATACAATCCAAAAACTCGCTGCGCCAGCCCACCCGGGCCGCGTCCCCCGTTCACTCAAGGCCCGCTAAACCAAACCGGCACGTTACTTGGGCCGAAGTTCGACGTCACTGCGACCGCCCGCTTCCAACACGAATCCAACTCCGTGTCTTCCGCCTGCGGTAAGGCGCTAGTTGCTTCGCCCGGGCAAATTCATTTCCTCTCCAATCCATATATGGCAAAGAATCGCAGCTTCGGTGGCTTGATTATCCTTGGGCTTATTATCGCCGCAGTCGCGGCCGGTTACTTCTACTGGACCAAAGGTTCAGAAAAACCACCCGAGATCTCCACCGTCACAATCGCACGCGGTGAACTGGTACAAACCGTGACCGCCACCGGCGGCCTCGAAGCCGTGCTCAACGTCAATGTCAGCAGCCAGATTTCCGGCATCATACAAAAGCTGTACGTTGACTGGAATTCGCCCGTGAAGAAAGACCAGGTGCTGGCCGAGCTCGACCCGTCGACCTACAAAGCCTCCGCGCTGCAAGCCGAGGGCCAGCTGGCGAACGCCAAAGCCAATTATAACCTGGTCAAGGCAAACACCGAGCGCACAAGAAAGCTCTTCCAACAAAACCTGGTGACCCAGTCCGACCTCGACACCGCCGAGGCCCAGTTACAGCAGGCGGAAGCCCAGATAAAAATCCAGACTGCGATGCTGGAAAATGCGCAGGTGAACCTGGCCCGGTGCACGATCTATTCGCCCATCGACGGAACCGTGATCTCCCGGCAGGTCGACGTCGGCAACACCGTCGCCGCCAGTCTCAGCGCGCCCACTCTGTTCATTATCGTTAATGATCTCACTCACATGCAGATCAACGCCGACGTCTCTGAGGCCGACATCGGCAACGTCGATCTCGGCCAGACGGTTTATTTCACGGTCGACGCCTTCCCCGGTCGCCAATTCCGCGGGCGCGTATCTCAAATCCGCAATTCACCGAAAACGTCCCAAAACGTTGTCGTCTACTCCACGATCATCGACGTCTCCAACGACGACCTCAAACTAAAACCAGGCATGACCGCCAACGTCTCCGTCGTGGTCGCCCGCCGCGACGCCGCGCTTAAAGTATCCAACGGCGCATTACGCGTTCGCGTGCCCGACAGCATTAAGGTCCTCGCCGCCGATGGTGCGACCCCGGCCGCCGCGCCGGTCGCCAAGCCACTCTCCGACGACGAACGGCGCAAGGCGATATGGGGGATTATGCAGGAGGTGGGTTTCCAGCGCGGCAGCGGTCCGATGTCTCCCGAGATGAAACAAAAAGCCGAGGAACTCGCCAAGGCGCGCGGTATCGAAATCGATTTCAGCCGCTTCGGTGGAGGCAGTAACCGCAGCAGCGCGCCAGCCGGTGTACCGGTCACGCGCACCGTTTATAAACTCGTCGGCACCGATCCAAAGGCCCCGCAACTTCAGGCAGTCAGCGTCAAACTCGGAATTACCGACGGCATTGCCACCGAGGCAATCGACGGCCTGAAAGAAGGCGACGTCATCGTGACCGGCATCAGCGTTGCCAACAAAGGCACCGCCAGCGCGCCCGCCAGCAACCCTTTCGGTGGCGGTCAGCGGAGGTTCTAACGCGACGCCATGACACCCCCTGTAGTTAAGCTAGAGGATATCCACAAGATCTACGGCAACGGCACGGAGATCTCGGTTCACGCCGTCCGTGGCGTCACCATAGATATCCAAAAAGGCGAGTTCGTCGCGCTCATGGGCGCTTCGGGCTCGGGCAAATCAACCTTGATGAATATCCTGGGTTGTCTCGACCGGCCTTCGCAGGGGCGTTACTCGCTCGACGGGGTCGATGTGTCGAACCTCGATCGCAACGAACGCGCCGATATCCGCAACCAGAAGTTAGGTTTCGTCTTTCAAGGTTTCAATCTCCTCGCCCGCACCACCGCTCTGGAGAACGTCGAACTGCCGATGCTCTACACCAAGCAACGCGTGACCGCCCACGACATGCGCGACCGGGCGATGCAGGCGCTCGATATCGTCGGCCTCGCCAAGCGCGCCGACCATTTGCCGAACCAGCTCTCAGGGGGACAGCAGCAACGCGTCGCCATCGCCCGCGCCCTGGTCAACAACCCGCAGGTGCTGCTCGCCGACGAACCCACCGGCAATCTCGATAGCCGCACGTCCGTCGAGGTGATGGGCGTTTTCCAAAAGCTCAACGAACAGGGCATCACCATTTTGATGGTTACACACGAGCTCGACATTGCTCACTTCTGCAAGCGCAACCTCATCCTGCGAGATGGCCGCGTCGTGAGCGACGTCCAGGTCAATCCACGCCTGATCGCCATTGAAGAATTGAAAAAACTAAATGACGCCGAAGCCGCCGCCAAGCTGATCGGAGTCTCGCCATGAGAATCGCCGCCACCTCGCTCATCGCTTTACGCGCCCTGCGGCGCAACAAGCTCCGCTCCGTCCTCACCGCCCTGGGCATCATCATCGGCGTCAGCGCCGTTATCGCCATGGTCAGCATCGGCAACGGCGCGAAAGCCCAGGTCGAGGGGCAAATCGCCAGCCTCGGCCAAAACGTGATCCTGATTTTCTCCGGCAATTTTTCAACAGGTGGCGTGCGCAGTGGCTGGGGTGGAGCCGGCACGCTCACGGTTGACGATGCCGTCGCGATCGAGCGTGAAGTGCGCGGTGTCGCCGCGGTCAGCGCCGAGGTGCGTGACCGCCAACAAGTACTCGCCGGCGGCCTCAACTGGGGCACCACCATTCTCGGCGAAAGTCCGGACTATTTGACCATCCGCGATTGGGCGCTGACCAGCGGTTCGATGTTCACCGATCAAGATATCCGCAGCGCAGGCAAAGTCTGCATCGTGGGCAAGACGATCATCACCCAGCTCTTTCCCAACGAAGACCCGATCGGCCAGACAATTCGCATCCGCAACATCCCGTTCAAGATTCTCGGCGTCCTCACCTCGAAAGGACTTTCCGTGATGGGCTCAGATCAGGATGACGTCGTGGTGATCCCGTACACCAGCGCCATGAAGCGCGTCTCAAAACGAACCAATGTTAATATGATAAACGTTCAGGCCGAATCGGCGGAGGTCGCCAGTCGCATCCAGACCGACATGGCCGATCTGCTCCGCCAGCGGCATCGCCTCGAAGGAGGTCGCGACGACGATTTCACGATCCGTGGCCAGGAAGAGATTGCTAACGCCGCCACTGCCACGACCCGCACGATGACGCTCCTGCTCGGTGCCATTGCCGGGGTTTCGCTCTTGGTCGGCGGTATCGGAATTATGAATATCATGTTGGTGAGCGTTACCGAGCGCACCCGCGAAATTGGTATCCGCCTCGCCATCGGCGCTCATGGCCGCGACATCCTCACGCAGTTTTTGATAGAAGCTGTCGTGCTCAGCCTGCTCGGCGGTATCTTAGGCGTGCTGGTTGGTGTTGGCACTTCTCAACTTATTTCCGCCCTTAATCACTGGCCGACCCTGGTCTCCACCTCTGCCATCACCGTCGCCCTCCTTTGCAGCAGTGCGGTAGGCGTGTTCTTCGGTTTTTACCCGGCGCGCAAAGCCGCTCAACTCGACCCGATCGAGGCCCTCCGTTACGAGTAGTTGCCAGCGCAAAGTTGCGCCGAGTTCGCGCGAACGCTTGAAACTTTTTGCTCACGCATCTGTTTAAGTAACCATGCGTGCAGGCATTTTCTCCACTTTAGCCTTCTTTGTATTGGCAAATCTTGCCGCCGCCGCGCCGCTCGACGACGCCATTGCTCTCTATAAGGAAAGAAAATTGCCCGAGGCTCGTGCCGCGCTGGAGACAATCACCGCGGCCGAGCCCCAAAATGCCGCCGCCTGCCATTATCTCGGCCTCACGCTGATTCGTACCCACGACCCCGCCCTTCTGGAAAACGCCGTGGTCTGGCTCGAAAAAGCCGTTCAGCTCGAACCAGAAAACATCGCCTATCTTTTTGAATACGGCGGGGCCTCGCTCAATCTCGCTGGGAAAAAACGTTCACTTGGGGCGGCCAATCATGGCCGCGACGCTCTGGAGAAAGTCCTGAAACTCGATCCTGGCCACCTCGATGCCCACGAAGCGCTCTATCAATTCTACCAGCAGGCGCCTTGGCCCATCGGCAGTAGCTCCAAGGCCAGTGCACACCTCGAAGAAATTCAAAAACGCGATCCCTACCGCGCCACGCTACTCGCCATCGTCACTAAAACTAACGCCAAGGACTATCCCGCTGCCTTCAAGCTTTGCGACGACGGCTTAGGCCAGAAACCAGACGACTATATTCTCTCTCTGCAGTACGGACGGATTGCGATTCTCAGCGGACAGAACCTCGATGTTGCTCTGGCCAAACTCAGAAAGTGCCTGACGTTGACGCCGCCACCCAAGGCTCCTGGCCAAGCCTTTGTTCAGTGGCGCATAGGCGTGATCCTAGAAAAAACGGGCGACAACCCCGCCGCACGCGCCGCCTACGAAGCATCTCTCGCTGTTGACCCCCTCTTCAGCCAAGCGAGCGACGCCCTGCAAAAGCTAAAGTGAAGGCACCCATCTAGGGTTACACTTCCATCGCCTCCTTCATTGGTCGCCCACTTGCATCCAGGCCCGGGCTGCATCTGGTATGGCCGATATGCCAGTGTCGTCGCCCATGGTTGAATTCACTTCGGTGCAAAAGCGCTTTGGCACCGGACCACTGGTTCTGGACAGAATCAATTTTACCGCCCTGCGCGGGG
>Ga0302290_10000136_pt1 | contig 15039 bp, 11 predicted proteins | sample III_Fen_N1_3_FD_194547 | JGI IMG/M metagenome (GOLD analysis project Ga0302290, IMG submission 194547) | Peat permafrost microbial communities from Stordalen Mire near Abisko, Sweden - III_Fen_N1_3 | ecosystem: Environmental > Terrestrial > Soil > Wetlands > Permafrost | place: Sweden: Abisko... | reverse complement strand
TCGGATTTTTTCGGAGCGGTCATAAACGTGTGACATTTTTCCGGGCTTTATGCCTGAAAATGTCACCAGTATGTAGCATCGCGACCGCTCATAGAACAACCCTGCTATTGTTACGTTTTCTGTCGAATCGCGGTTCCCAAGGTTCTAAAAATCCAAGCTATCGCAATTTTCTCAACACCTGCCTTCGTCTTGCCGCAAACTACGTTTTAACCACGCGCAGCCATGAAACTTTGGGGATTAGATTTGGGCGGCACAAAAATCGAAGGAGCCATTATCGATCCGAGTCGACCCGACGTCGCGCTCCATCGACTCCGGTTGCCGACAGAATCTTCGCGGGGCTATGATCACATCATCGCCCAAATCGGTCGTGTGGTAACTCAGCTGGAAGCCGTATCGGGGCTCAAACGTCCCGCAGTCATCGGCATTGGAACGCCCGGTGCCTCAGAGCCAGCCACGGGTTTATTGAAAAATTCCAATACAATCTGCCTCAATGGTCGTCCGCTCAGCACCGATCTCAGCGCTCATCTTCAGGCCAAAGCCCGTCTCGCGAACGACGCCAATTGTTGCGCCCTCGCCGAGGCCACTCTCGGAAGCGCCCGTGGGCGAGCCGTTGTGATGGGCCTGATCTTGGGGACCGGTGTAGGCGGTGGCATCGTGATCAACGGCCAGCTCATCGAGGGGTGTCACGGCATCGCCGGCGAATGGGGTCACAACCCCATCGGCGGCGAAATCACACCCTGCTATTGCGGGCGAAAAGGCTGCGTTGAAACCGTGATCTCCGGCCCGGCACTGGAGCGCTATTATCGTGCACAACGCGGTGAACCGATCCATTTGCCAGAGATAGCTCAGCGCGCCAAAGCCGGCGAAGCGCTGGCCCGCGCAACCCTCGCACGTCTCCGCGACAAATTTGGCGAAGCGATCGCTGCGGTGATTAATATTCTCGACCCCGACGCAATCGTGATCGGCGGCGGTGTGGGCAATCTCGATTTACTTTACGAAGAAGAAACACGCGCCGCGATCCTGAAGCATCTCTTCAACCCTGAACTGCGCACCGAACTCCTTCGTCCCGCCTTGGGTGACAGCGCCGGCGTCTTCGGCGCGGCCATGCTCTGCGCCAGCAACAAAGCGTGACGCAGAACCTGCCGCAACCTTCAGACAGGTGTAATTTCCATTCACCTACGGCCGGGCCGAGGCGTAGCGGATATGGAAGGTAAGGTGATCGGCCTTCGCGTGAGAACGCGAACCGTTGACCTTCTCCGCTTGCACGATCGCCTCGCCGCGTTTCCAGCGCTCGTCTTCGCCAAGGAAAATGTACCCCGACTCGAGCGCGCGGGCGCCGGGTCGCGGATCCGGCACGTCGAAATGCAGCCCGTCACTGCGGTATGACACATGCACCGAGGTTTCATTCGAGGAATTCTGCCGACGAAATACGACATCCATTTCTTCCTCCCGACTAATACGGAAGCTCACCGGGTCGTAGGCATAGTTTCTGCCGAAGAATAAAACCGAACCACCATCAATCGTTACATCAATCACATCGCGCGGCCCCATGGGTCTCGGGTGCTCCCGATGCTCCATCGGCCGACGCCCGCTCTCCTCAGCATAGAGCACATGGCGGAAAGGTTCGGGGTTCTGACGATAGGCCTGGATAAGGCGGATCTCTTCGTCCGAAAGGTTGCGAACAGGGGCACCATAATCCTGAGCCAGCGCAAATATCGCGCTGCCGAGCACAAGGGTTAAGAGAAACAGATTTTTCATTATATATAGTTTTCCAGCCGGGTCGGACAGGGGGGTTGGGTAAAACGATGCGCCTCTGCGGGAGGATCTAGGCGGGGCGCACCCTCGGTTTCAATGCCCGAATGGTTCGGTTGACACACATTTCAAATGTAGATTTGTACTTGCCTAATGGAAACTTTCGATACCTTTAGCGTTTCCTCTGTTTCCTGATGCCTAAATCTGCTCTACCGTCCGCTGTTGAGTCGCCCCAGGCCGATGCCCGTACCCGCATTCTGACTCTCGCGAACAAAAATTTTTTCGCCTACGGCTACAGTGCGCTCACGATGGACGAACTCGCCCGCGAACTGGGTATCAGCAAGAAGACCCTCTACGTGCATTTTCGGAGCAAGGACGCCCTCGTGGAGGATATCTTCAATCAGTTCGCCATGGGGGTCCGCGCCCAGGCTGATGCTATATTCGCTGACCAAGAACTCTCGTTCACCGTCAAAATGCACCGCTTTGGCGAGACCATGGTCCATCGCCTCTCCCGCCTTAGTCCGCATGTTTTGCGCGACCTTCAACGGTTTGCCCCTCACATTTACCGGCGACTCGAAGAACTCCGACATCAAAACATCCCATATATTTTTGGCGGCATCTTGCGCCAGGGCCAGGCCGCCGGCATCGTGCGCAAGAATGTCGATCTGGCTTTTGCGGTCGAATTCTGGCGCCCTGCCCTGCAAAGCCTGCTTCACCCCGACACTTTGGAACGCCTCAAACTCAATCCACACGAGGTGATGACCCAGGCCATCGATCTGTTTTTCGGCGGATTACTCACGCCCACTGGACGCAAAGACTATGAAAAAAACCACCCACTCTGAACCACGCGGCGCTCGCAAAGCCTCGGTCTTCCTTCTCGTCACTGGTTTTGCTTGTGCGCTGCTCCTCGGCGCCTGTTCGCGCTCCGACGCCGGGCAGGCCGGCGATCTCGTGCTCTCGGGTAACATCGAAGTCAGCGATGCCCAGCTCGGATTCAAAATTCCCGGTCGCGTCGCCTCCCGTCCCGTGTCCGAAGGCGAACGCGTTCAAGCCGGCCAGCTCATCGCCCAGCTCGACGACCAGGATCAAACTCAGCAACTTGCCCAGAGCCGCGCTGAGCTCGCCGCCGCCGAAGCCGCCCTGGCCGAACTCGAAGCTGGCTCGCGCCCGCAGGAAATTGCCGCCGCCGAAGCCACGCTCCGCAGCGCCGAAGCCGAACGCGAACGCACGCGCCTGGACTTTGCCCGCTCCCAAGAACTGCGCGGCAAAGAGGTGATCGCAGACCGCGATTTCGAAACCGCTCAAGCTCAGCTCAAAGTCGCCGAGGCCCACGCTGCCGAGGCAGACGAACGGTTGAAACTCGCCAAAGAAGGTCCGCGCATCGAAACCATCCACCAGGCTCGCGCCCGTACGGATCAAGCCCGCGCCGCCGCCGCACTCGCCCAGATTCAGCTCGATAACACACGCCTTTCCTCGCCGCTCACCGGCATGGTCCTCTCCCACAATATCGAGCCCGGCGAGTTTGTCGCCGCCGGCACGCCCGTCGTCACCGTCGCCGACATTGCCCATGTGTGGGTGCGTGCCTATCTCAACGAAACTGACTTCAGCCGCATTCACCACGGCCAGCAGGTCATCGTGCGCACCGAGAGTTTTCCGGGGCGCGACTTTGCTGGCACGGTCGGTTTCATCGCTTCCGAGGCTGAGTTCACACCCAAAACCGTCCAGACGCCAAAGGAACGCGTGAAGTTGGTTTTCCGCGTCAAGGTCGACATCGCTAACGACAAGGACGAGCTCAAGCCCGGCATGCCGGCCGACGTGATCATCCGAGCCGCGCGCTAGAAAGCTGATTCTGCCGAAGCAAGAGCTCCGCAACCAACGCCAACCGCTTATCCGATGTCCGCCATCCTAGCCAACGGTCTCCGGCGCACGTTTGGTGCCGTCACCGCCGTCGACGGACTCGATCTCGACGTGGCGGAGGGCGAAATCTTCGGCCTGGTCGGCCCCGACGGCGCTGGGAAAACCACCACCATGCGCATGCTCACCGGCGTGCTCACGCCCACAGCCGGAACCGCGCAGGTGGCCGGCCTCGATGTCGTGCGCGACACCGAATCCCTGAAAGAAAACATCGGATACATGAGCCAGCGCTTCGGTCTTTATCCAGACCTCACGGTGCTGGAGAACATCGATTTCTACGCCGATATTTACAGCGTCACCGCGCGCGATCGCGCACAAAAAATCGACCAGCTCCTCGGCTTCAGCAATCTCACGCCGTTCAAGCAACGCCTCGCCGGCAATCTTTCCGGCGGCATGAAACAGAAGCTCGGGCTCGCCTGCGCACTCATTCACACGCCGCGCGTGCTCTTCCTCGACGAACCGACCAATGGTGTCGACCCCGTGTCGCGCCGCGACTTCTGGCGCATCCTCTACCAACTCGTGCGCGACGGCGTCACCCTTTTTGTCTCTACCGCTTATCTCGACGAAGCCGAACGTTGCAACCGGCTCGCCCTGATCCACGAAGGCCGCCTGCTCGGCGTCGGCACGCCCGACGAAGTTAAGAAAATGATGCCCGGCACGCTGATCGAAGTCCGCACCGACGCACCCCGGCGGACCGCTGCTTTGTTGCGCGAACAACTCCCCACCGACAGCGTCGGCCTCTTCGGCGACCGCGTTCATGTGGCCACACGCAACTCCGCCAGCATTGAGGCCCGCATTCGCTCCCTCCTTTCGACCGCCGGTTTTACCATCGAGTCGCTGCACCCAATCGAGCCTTCGCTCGAAGATGTTTTTATCTCCGTCATCGCCGCGCCCAAGGAAGCGAACACCCGTTTGTAACGTAATACGTTACAAACTAATCCGTCCCGCCAAGCCATGCGCGCTCCACTTACCACTGCTGAAACCGTCGTCGAGGTACAAAATCTCGAAAAATATTTTGGCACGTTCAAAGCCGTCGCGGGGGTTTCGTTCACGGTACGCCGCGGCGAAATTTTCGGTTTTCTCGGGCCCAACGGCGCGGGCAAGTCCACCACCATTCGCATGCTCTGCGGGCTGCTCACACCGAGCGCCGGCACCGGCCGCGTCGCGGGTTTCGACATTGTGCGCGAGTCCGAGAAAATCAAAACCCGCATCGGCTACATGAGCCAGAAGTTCTCCCTCTACGATGAACTGACGGTTGAGGAGAACATCGATTTTTACAGCGGCATCTATTGCCTGCCGCGCGAGAAAAAAGCCGCGCGCAAAGACTGGGTGCTCACCATGGCCGGCCTCAAAGACCACCGTACGGCGCGCACGTCTGAGCTTTCCGGCGGCTGGAAACAGCGCCTCGCCCTCGGTTGCGCCGTGCTGCACGAGCCGCCCATCCTCTTTCTCGACGAGCCGACTTCCGGCGTCGATCCCAACAGCCGCCGCCAGTTTTGGGATTTGATTTACACGCTTTCCGAGCAGGGCGTCACCGTTTTCGTAACCACGCACTACATGGAAGAGTCGGAGTATTGCGACCGGCTCGGCATTGTTTACCGCGGCGAGATCATTGCGCTCGGCACCCCGCGCGCGTTGAAAACCGACCACATGCCCGAGGCTGTCCTGGAAATAGACTGCGCTCGTCCCAACGAGGCCATGACTGCGATCGAGCATCTGCCCGAGGTGAAGGAAGTCGCCCTCTTCGGCAAAGGCCTGCATGCCGTCGCCAGCGATGCGGCCGCCGCGACCGCCGCGATCCGCGCCGCCCTCGTTGCCGGGAAGTTCCACCTCGACCGGATTGAGCGGGTAACGCCGACGTTGGAAGATGTTTTTGTTTCGCTGATCGAGGGCCGCGACCGCGCCGCCGGATCGCAACAGGAGGTGCGCCGATGAACCTGCGCCGTCTCTGGGCTGTCGCCCGCAAGGAGTCGCTCCATATCCGCCGCGATCCGCGCAGTCTCGGTCTCGCCGTGGGCATTCCCATGCTCATGCTGCTCATGTTTGGTTATGCTCTCACCCTCGACGTGGACCGCGTGCCATTTGTCGTCTGGGACCAAAGCAGCACACCGCAAAGTCGCGAATTCATCGCCCAGTTCACCGCGACGCGGTACTTTGATTTCCGCGGCACCGTCACGCGTTACTCCGATCTCGAGCGCGCCATCGATAAACGAGACGCTTTGCTCGGCCTGATTATTCCGACGGATTTTGCCCGGCAGATTCCCGCCGGTCGCAGTGCGAGCGTGCAGGCGATTGTTGATGGTTCTGATGCCAACACCGCTGGCATCATCCTCGGCTACACCCAGGCCATCGCCACGCGTTTCAACCAACCACTCGCCATCGAACAGATCCAGCGACTCACCGGCACCGCGCCAACCCAGGCACTCGACCTGCGCACCCGCGTCTGGTTCAACCCCGATCTCGCCAGCCGCAACTTCATCGTGCCCGGCATCATGGCAGTGATCATGGGGCTGATTGCCGCCCTGCTTACCTCGCTCACGATCGCGCGGGAATGGGAGCGCGGCACGATGGAGCAGCTCATCTCGACGCCGGTAAAACCCGCCGAATTGATTTTGGGAAAACTGCTCCCCTACACCGCCATCGGCCTCGCCAACATGGTCATCGCCGTGCTCATGGCCGTGTATCTTTTCGACGTGCCTTTGCGCGGTAGCGTGACGCTGCTTTTTGGCGTTGGCGCTGTGTTCGTGGTGGGAACGCTGGCGCAGGGAATTCTCATCAGCACGCTGGCCCGGCAGCAATTGCTGGCGAGCCAGCTCGCGATGGTCTCGACGTTTCTGCCTGCGTTTTTACTCTCTGGCTTCGCCTTTGCCATCGCCAACATGCCGCCGGTCGTCCGCGGCATCACCTGCATCATACCCGCGCGGTATTTCGTCGCACTGGGCAAGGGCATATTCCTGCGCGGCGTCGGCGTCACTGCGCTCTGGCCTGACATCCTTTTTCTCAGCGTATTCGCGCTGCTGGCCATCGGCATTTCCATCCGGCTCACTCGCAAAACCCTCGGCTGAAAATGTGGGAACGTATTTTAACCATCCTAAAGAAGGAATTTCGCTCGGTCCTCCGCGATCCGCGCATGCGCATGGTCATCATCGGCATGCCGGTGATCCAGACATTGATCTTCGGTTACGCCGTTTCGCTCGATGTCCGCCATGTGAGCCTGGTTGTCGTCGATCGCGACGGCACCCCGGCCAGCCGTGCGCTCACCGCCCAGTTCACGGGGTCGGCCTACTTCGACGCCGTGGCCAACACCCAGGACGATGACGCCGCCCGCGCCATGATCGATTCCTCCCAAGCATCGGCCATTCTCCAGATCAACGCCGGTTATGAAGAAAATCTCCGCGGCGGCCGCACCACGCCTGTTCAACTCATCGTCGACGGCTCTGATTCCAACACCGCGCGGTACGTGGTAAACTATGCAGCCCAGATAGCCGCCACCGCCAACAACGCCTATGTGCTCGACCAGGCGATGCGCCGGGCCGGCCGCACGATTCCCGTCGGCTCCGTGGATCTGCAGCCACGCGCCTGGTTCAACGCTGATTTGGAAAGCCGCAACTTCTACGTGCCTGGCATCATCGCCCAGCTTGTCATGCTGGTCGGCCTGATGCTCACGAGCATGGCCATCGTCCGCGAAAAAGAAGCCGGCACGATCGAACAGATCATGGTGACACCGATCCGCCCGGTGGAATTTATCCTCGGGAAATGCGCACCGTTTGCCGTGATCGGCTTCATCAACACCGCGATGGTGACAGCTGTCGCTTTGTATTGGTTCGATATTCCGTTTCGCGGCAGTTTTCCGCTGCTCGTGCTCGGCGTCGCGCTGTTTCTGATCAGCACGCTCGGCATCGGGTTGTTCATCTCAACGGTCTGCCAGACCCAGCAACAGGCCATGATGACGACGTTCTTTGTCTTTTTTCCGGCGATGCTGTTCTCGGGATTTATCTTCCCCATTGCCAACATGCCGACCGTCATTCAGTGGCTCAGCCTGCTCGATCCGCTGCGCTACATGCTCGTCATTATTCGCGGCGTGTTCCTCAAAGGCGTCGGCTTCGACGTACTCTGGACGCAGTTCGCCGCGCTGCTCGCCATCGGTATCAGCGTGCTGATGTTCGCCGTGGCGCGCTTCCATAAAACCATCGCTTGATTGTCCGCATGGAATGATATGGCACGCAGGACCACCGAACACACTTCTATCATGATTCAATCGATGGGAGAGACGGCAACGGCAGTAACGCACACCGACATCGCCCTCGCCAGCAAAGTCGTGTGCAAGATTTTGTGGGGAAAATTTTCTAACCATCCAGGCACAACAAAGCCCGTCGGGGGTTCGACGGGGCTTTGGCTCTTCGAAGGGACTTGGGCTATCTGCGACGGATTGCCAAACGCATCAGAGCCGCGATGCCGAGGGTTGCGAGGTATCCGATACCCGCCGCACCAGCACCATCGTGGCCGCTCGTCGAGCCACCGGAGGAACTGCTGCTCGAGGAGGAACTTGAACTACTCGAGGAAGACGAACCGGAAGAACTTGAGGAGCTAGAACTGCTCGACGAAGATGAACTCGAACTGCTGCTTGACGAAGAACTGGAGCTGCTGGTCGTCTCAGGTTTGAGCACTGCCATGCCAACTTGGTTCACCGTTCCAGAGGAAGCCGTACATCCCGACAGCACCAAACGCCCATCGCTCAAAAACGTAATACCGAAGGCCACGCGATTGACCAAGTCGGGCAATGCAAACAGAGTATCAAGCGTCCCATCGGCGTTGAGGCGTGCGATGCCATCGACTGGCGTGCCCTTATAGGAAGTGAAACGACCGCCGACGAGGATGCGTCCGTCGTCTTGCAGCGTGATCGCCCCGATGACCGGCAGGAGGTTAGAAGAACCATCAAGAGCAAAACCGGAGCCCAGTGGGTTGAAGGCGGTATCCACAGAGCCGTTGGGCTGTAGCCGGTAAAAGCCGCCCGCGACACCATTGGCATCACCTCCGACGAGAATCTTTCCATCGGGCTGCACGGCAACACCGTACACTGTACTCAGATCGAGATTACCGGCATTGAAAGAAGGATCAAGTGTGCCGTCGGTATTCAGTCGGACGATACCGAGATGACTGACGGTGTTATAGGAGCCAAAGCTACCTCCGACCAAGATGCGCCCGTCCGGTTGAAGAGCAGAGCAATACACGGCGTTGTCGAAGCCCGCTCCGCCGAGGTTGAAGGTCGTGTCGAGTGTGCCGTCGGTTTTCAGACGGACAAGCCCGCCATGGGACATGCCGTTGAACTTTTGGTAAAGGCCGCCCACAAGAAGGCGCCCATCGCTCTGGACAGTGATGCTTTCCACTTCCTGATCAAAGCCGCTGCCAGGCGTGAACGTGGTATCAACGGTTCCATCCGCGTTGAAACGTGCGATGGCGTTCGATGTCGCACCGTTCAGCGCGGTGAAATCTCCGCCGACGACGATTTTTTCGTCGGGCTGCACGGCTACGGCCGCAACGGATGCGTAGTCAATGACTGAAGTTGCCGCGCTGTTGGCAAACGTTGTATCTAATGTGCCGTTTGGGTTTAACCGGGCGAGGTGTCGCCGTGCCGTTCCATTCACGAACGAAAAGTAGCCTCCGACGATTATCTTTCCGCCGCTTAGGGGAAGCGCCTTGGCAGTGCCCGCCTTCCCGAGATTGCCACTGGCAGAGGCCTCAGGGGTGCCGACGGCGGAAAGCCGGACGTGGCCGAAAGCGGGCGTGCCGTTGAAACTGTCGAATAGCCCACCCACCACGATCTTACCATCACTTTGAATGGCCACGGAATAGATGACACTATTTGCGCCCGTTCCGGGATCAAATGTCGTATCAACGGCGCCGTTGGAATTTAGACGAGCAATGAAGTGACGGCTAGTTCCGTTGACCGAATCGAACCCGCCGCCAAGGACAACCTTGCCATCACTCTGCAGCGCCAACGACAGTACTATGGTGTTGGTGCCGGTGCCGATGGCGAAGGTCGTATCGAGCGTGCCGTCGGTATTCAAACGAGCGGCACCGTTTTGCACCGTGCCGTTTAGGTCGTTGAAACCACCTCCGATCACGATCTTGCCGTCACTTTGCACGGCCACGGCATTGACGGACTCATTGAAGCCTGTGCCGGGAAGGTGGAACGTAGAATCCACTGAGCCATCCGCATTCAGCCGGGCAATGCACTTGGTAAAAGAACCCGCTGCAAGAACCTTCCCGTCGCTTTGTACAGCCAGAGATAGGACGAGGTCGTTGAAGCTGGTGCCGAGACTAAATGAAGAGTCCAGTGACCCGTCGGCATTCAGGCGAACCAGTGTGGCTTCAGCATTGCGTCCTGTTCCAGTCACTGCGGTGACGAGAACCTTTCCATCGGTTTGCAGTGCGAGCGCCAATACGGTGCTTCCGGCGGCCAGATGCGCACCCGGTATAAACGTTGTATCCAACGAACCATCGCTATTCAGGCGTGCCACCGAAGCGCAGGCATCTCCGTTGTAATTTGAAAATCCACCACCCACGACAAGCTTACCATTGCTTTGTACGGCTATGGCGAGCACCTGGTTGTCAAACCCCACGCCGGAGTTGAACGCTGTGTCGAGCGTCAGATCAGCTTTGATTTTGGCCAGATAGCAATGGCGTTGCCCACCGACCGCGTCAAAAATACCCCCGATAAAGTACCCTCCATCGGCTGCCGAGGCGACGACCTGAGGAAATCCGTGCTCTTCGAGTGCCGTCACGAAACTTGTATCCATCCGATAGGTGTTCGCGTAGGTCGCGGCGCGCACGACCGAAGTCACGAGATCGGTCCCCAGTATGGAGACAACGATGGTTGAAACAATGCTCACGAAACGAGCAACCCCGCCAAATCGTATTTTATTCATATGAACGCTGGATCATTTGACTCACGCTACCCTTATGCCGAACAAGGACGTGTATGAGGGACAAGTTCAAGCAGTTTGACAGAACCAATTTTTACCATTGGTGCTAAGCACTCGTTTTGCTCATCCCGCGGCGATCGATAGCTAAATGGGAAAAGAGATTGGAGAATCTGTGTTTATCTACGTGCAACGGTGGTTCCAATATCAGTACGGCTTGAGTCAGAATTCTGTCTGCTGCGAACAACGTATTCTCCGTTCCAGTTTTCCTGAGTGTCCGACTGTCGCTGCGCTCGGTACCCCATTCAAATCCGTATCCGACTTCGTTGGGTCGCCACTGGCCGCCAGACTACCGCTAATCGCTGGCAAAACCCGATAAATTCGGCGCGTTTTCTCGCTTGTGGTTTCGGATCGATCGGAACCGTATCGACCGAACCCGTTTTAATTTTATGGCGAAAATATCGGTGAGGTTGAGATATCTAACAGGTCTCAAGAGGGAGATCTTTTCCAATGCGCGGCTGAGTGGAACCTGGGACGAACAAGGGCACGTTTCCGCCAACTGGCTCGAAACGCCGATGGAGCCGATCACCGCCGAGGACGGCTGTCCGGCCTTCATCGCCACGGTGCAACTCGACGATAGCGAAGTCGGCACCACTTTCCAATGGGGCGTGCGGGTTGATACGCCGTCGGCCGCCAACCTCTGGGCCATTCCAACCGAGGTGAATGATGCGCAAAAAATTGATCGGGTGCGGGAGTTTCAGCTCCAGCCCGCCGACATCCCACAGACGGAGACGTTCTATTTTACCTACGGTCGACGGTTCGGTGCCAGGAAAGTTTTCCTCAACGGTCACCACAGCGGCGCCGCCCTGCGCTTTGCCCTCTGGTCGCCCAATGCCCGCAAGGTCGAAGTGGTCTTCGGCAATCCAGCCTATGGATACATCGCCGATGACGGTTTTGGCATCGACGCAGGGAAGGCCGCTATCCCGCTTACGCAGGTCCAGGGCGGAGTCTGGCAAAGCGACCTCGTGCCTGATTTCGCCGCGCATGAAGGCCTGCCCTACATGTACCGAATCGAAAATGCGCAGGGCCGCACGGTCTTTCGCACCGACCTTTATTCGCGCCAGCAGATTGGCACCGGTACCCTCGATCCCAAGGGCCAGCACTGGGTCACCGGAACCGAGACACTTGACGGAACCAAAAGCTGCAGCCTGGTTGTCAGCACCGAAACCGTCGCGCGCGACCGACTCCAGGGCAGGTTGCGAACCCGCATCGCGGACGCGGATTTCTGGGCGCACGAATTCACACCGGGGCTGCCGGTGCCAAGTCGCATTCAGGATCTAGTTATCTACGAGCTACACATTGGCGCGTTGGGCTTTGGCAAGGACCGGCCGGGAAACCTGCTGGATGCGATCGCGCTCCTGCCTTACTTGAGCGCGTTGGGCGTCAACGCTGTCGAACTACTGCCGATGTCAGAATTTTCCGGCATCGGCTGGGGTTATGGCGATTCACACTTGTTCGTCGTCGAGTCGTCAGCGGGCGGTCGCGACCTGTACAAACATTTCGTGCGTGAATGCCATCGCCGGGGCATCGCGGTGCTCCAGGATGTCGTCTACAATCACTTCGACGGGAACGCCGATCGCGCCGAGTGGGCGTTCGATTCCGACCAGCCCGAGGACAATAGCTATTATTGGTACGAGGGGAAAAGCGCCGACTACCCCCAGCCTGACGGCGGTTACGTGGACAACGGCTCCACCGGCTACGCGCCGCGTTACTGGGACGAGAAGGTTCGTCATCTTTTCGTCAGCAGCGCCGCGGCTTTCATCGAGGACTGTCATGTCGATGGCCTGCGCGTCGATCTCACGCAGGCGATCCACCGCGACAACGCCCTGCACGCCGACGGGCGCAGTATTGGAGATGCCAATTCATTCGGCGCGAAGATGCTGAGGGAATGGAGCCGCACCCTGCGCTTGATCAAACCCACCGTGATGCTCGTCGCCGAGGATCACTCGGGCTGGGATAAAGTCACGCAGCCGCCCGAGGTCGGCGGCCTCGGCTTCGATTCGACCTGGTACGCTGCGTTCTACCACAATCTCATTGGCGATTCCGACATGGCAGGCGGTCGAGCGCGGCTGCTTAAATTTGCCGGCTTCGGCGATGACGGCGCGCTGGACATGGGACAGTTCGCCAGCGTCCTCTACGCCAGCCAGTACAACAAAGTCGTGTATCATGAATCCCACGACGAAGCAGGAAACTCCGGCGGTTCGACGCGGACCCTGCCCTGCGCGGTCAATGGCGCCGAGCTCACCGGTCTCACCCGAGTGTACGCGGAAGCGCGTTCACGTGTGGTTTTTGGGCTTTCGCTTTTCTCGGCCGGCACGCCGATGTTTTTCATGGGCGAGGAAATCGGCGCGCAGAAATCATATACCTGGGATAAATTCATGGAAAACCGTGAAGACCTCTTTGGCGATCGCGACGGCACCGGAGCAAACCTGTATCGCTATTACCAGGACGCGATCCGCTTCTCACGGCGTCACCCCGCAGTGCGCGCATTGGCCATCGACATCATCCATGCCAACGACGACGCCCGCGTGATCGCCTTCACGCGCTTCGCGGGCAGTGACCAGCTATTGGTCATCGCCAGCCTGAATAATAGCGCGTTTCCAGAGTATGTTGTGCAGACCGACCCGTGGCGCTTGCCCGACGGAGTCTGGCGCGAGATTTTCAACAGCGACGCCGCTCTCTACGGTGGTTTCAACATCGGCAACGCGGGCGCGGGGTTGCCAGCAACCAACGGCCGCATTCAAATCGCCCTGCCCGCCAACGGTTTTGTCGTATTCGAAAAAGACTAGAACATTTCTGGCAAAGCGGTAGCTGCTTGATGTAGCAGGGGCGCAGGAGAGGCCTGTCGCGGGCTCTAGCCGCTGTGTAGGTTGCGAGCTTGCCTCGCAACGTAGCGCAACCAGCGCGCTACCTACAAACGCGAAATCTTGATACCGCCTCGCAACGTGGCGCGACCAGCGCGCCACCTACATCGAAAGCCACGCTCGATTCAGCGGCCAAAAATTCCGTTCACTTCACCTCATCCGCAATCGGTTGTTTCTTGCGGTAGGCCAGTCCCTGGAAAATCGCAACCAGCGCGCCGGTGGCGTCAGTCACGTTCACCGTGTAGCTGGAGAGTTTCGGGTTGAGCGCCACCTCACGCGCCTCGGCCGTGAGCGTCCCACTTGTCGTCGCCTTGATGTAGGTGATGCTCACATTGATCCCGACTGCCGCCGTGCCGTAGCCGTTTGAAGCCACGCCAAACGCGTAGTCGGCAAGGGTGAAGATCGCGCCACCCTGCACGATGCCCAGGGCGTTGTGATGCAGCGGCTGCACCGCCATCCGCGTCAGTGCGTATCCAGGTTTATAGGACACCAGCTCGATACCGCAGTGGTTCACAAACTGGTCGTTTCGCATAAACTCATCGATTGTCTTCATGGCGTGAGGGCAAACGTATCTTCGCAGCCACTTTTTTAGCAAGCGTAGCACCTTTATTGCTGCGCGGGCGCCCCCCTCGCCGAGAGGCGACCCTGGCGCCTAATCGCTGTAAAATTTTCATGCCTCCACCCGTGGCACAGGGCCTGCTGAAAAGGACGCGTAACACGTTTTGATCAAAAAGTAACACTCGCCATACCATGATCCTATCTTCCCTCCGTCACCGCCTGACCGTTTACCTCAGTCTTTTCCTCCTATTAACTGGATTAGTTTCCGCCGCGCCGCTCAAGGTCGCCTATAGTGACTGGCCGGGCTGGACCGCCTTCGCCATCGCGTCCGAAAAAGGCTGGTTCAAGCAAGCCGGCGTCGACGTCGAACTGCTTTGGTTCGAATACGGCCCGTCGATGGAGGCGTTCACCAATGGTAAGGTCGATGCCGTCATGGTCACCAATGGCGATGCGCTCGTCACCGGTGCTGGCGGTGCAAAAAACGTGATGATCCTCGTCACCGATTATTCAAACGGTAACGACATGGTCATCGCACAACCCGGTATCGGCTCACTCAAGGACCTGAAAGGCAAAAAAGTCGCAGTCGAAATCGGCCTCGTTGATCACCTGCTTCTCCTCAACGGCCTCAAAAAGGCCGGCATGAAGGAATCCGACATCGAGCTCGTACCGACGCCGACCAATCAGGCCCCCCAGGTTTTGGCCTCAGGTCAGGTTTCGGCCGTCGCCGCCTGGCAGCCCAACGCCGGCGCCGCACTCAAAGCCGTGGCCGGTTCCAAAGGCATCTACACCAGCGCTGACGAACCAGGCCTTATCTACGACACCGTCACGGTCAGCCCGCAGAGTCTCGCTCAGCGCCGGGCCGATTGGGTGAAATTCGTCTCGGTCTGGGACCGTATTGTCTCCTATCTCGCCGACCCCGCGACCCGCGACGATGGCATCAAGATCATGGCCGCCCGTGCCGGCGTCGA
>Ga0302290_10000132_pt1 | contig 15190 bp, 12 predicted proteins | sample III_Fen_N1_3_FD_194547 | JGI IMG/M metagenome (GOLD analysis project Ga0302290, IMG submission 194547) | Peat permafrost microbial communities from Stordalen Mire near Abisko, Sweden - III_Fen_N1_3 | ecosystem: Environmental > Terrestrial > Soil > Wetlands > Permafrost | place: Sweden: Abisko... | reverse complement strand
CAGCTCTCGCACAATGTGAAGCCACCGCGGCCGGCTGCCAGCCGGCCCGAAACCGGCACACCGGCACCCGCTCCGGCACAGGTAGCGGCCAGCAAGCCGCCCGTCGTCGCGCCCAACAAGGCAGCCGAGCCAGCCAGATCAAGCCGTTCGGCCGAGCCCAGCCACAGCAAGCCTGCGGGCTCAGCGACCGCCACTCCATCTGCGGCGCCGCCTCGCCTGCAAGCAAGCACGCCAGCCGCTGCGCTGGAGAGGCCGCAGCTTCAGCCAGGCGATCTGCCGGCCGGCGCCGAAACCCCTGCTGCCGATGGCAAGCGCGTCGCTCTGGTCGGCCCGGCCAGCGCCAACAAGGCGGATGCGGAAGCGCTGATGGCTCGCATGCTGGCGCAGGTCCAGCAAACCATGGGCAAGTCAGCCCCAGTGCAGGCCCAGGTGTTCAAGACGCCGGATGGTTGGCGGCCCGCCGTCTGGCCCTTTGCCAGCCGCGAACAGGCTCAGTTGGTCAATGCCACCTTGGTCGCGCGCGGCCTGCGCGCCAAGGCCATCGATTTTTAGGCCTGCGCACGCGCCTTGCTACATTGCAGTCTGGACTCACCGACTGCGCGCCTCCCGGCGCCACCCCATGCTGACCATCAACAAGCTCATCTCCCGCGGCCACGGCCTGGCCGCTGTATTGCTCAAACGTGCCAGCGAGGTCGAGCTGGACTGGGATGTGCGCCAGAAAAGCCGCTTCGACGCCACCGACAAACTGGGCCGCCATCTGGGCGTCTTTCTGCCACGCGGCCAGGTCGTGCGAGGCGGCGATGTGCTGGTGGCCGAGGATGGCTCGCTGATCCGCGTCATCGCGGCACCGCAAGCGGTGCTGGAAGTGCGCCACTGCAGCCAGCATGGCAGCCCTTTCGATCTGATGCGCGCCGCCTATCACCTGGGCAATCGCCATGTGCAACTGGAGCTGCAGGCCGATCGCCTGCTGCTGGAGCCCGACCATGTGCTGGCCGACATGCTGCGGCAGATGCATTTGATCGTCAGCGAGGCGCAACTGCCCTTCGAACCGGAGTCCGGCGCCTATGCGAGCGCAGGGCACAGTCATGGTCACGAACATCACGATCATGCTCATGCACCAGCACCGCAACCCGAACCAGGCCCGCACGGCAAGCCCATCGGAATTGCAGTGAAGGCCGCACCGGACGAGCATGCCGGCCACGGCCATGTGCATGGCCCGCACTGCAAGCACTGATGCCCAAGGTTCTTGCCGAGGCGCCACGCCTGAGCGCCAGTGCCTGGCTGCAGCTGATGCAGCTCGCCTCGCCCGCCCTACCGGTAGGCGGCTTCAGTTACTCGGAAGGGCTGGAGGCTGCCATCGAGGCAGGCCGGGTGCAAAGCGAGAACGATGCGACGAGCTGGCTGAGAGATCAACTGCTGCTGGCCCTCGGTCGCGCCGACCTCCCGGTCTGCGCAAGCGCCATGCGTGCCTGGCGCCGTGCGGACCTGACCGAGATTGCCTCGCTCAACGACTGGGTGCTGCAAACCCGCGAGTCGCGCGAGCTGCGGCTGCAGACCGAGCAGATGGGACGCTCACTCGTCGAGTGGCTGCGCAACAAGACGCAGGCTCAGTCGGCTCGCGAGCAAGTGCAATGGCTGGCGCAGCTGGGTCCGGCGCCGAGCTGGCCGATTGCCTTTGCTCTGGCCGCTGCGCAGACCGGCGCACCGCTGCGCGAGGCCCTGCTGGCCCACGCCTTCGGTTGGGCCGAGAACATGGTGCAAGCGGCGATCAAGTCGGTGCCGCTGGGACAGAGTGCCGGGCAGCGCATGCTGCAGCAGCTGAGCGATGCCATCCCTGCCGCCGTCGATATGGCCATCGCCATGCCGGCCAGCGAACGGCAGGCCTTTACGCCGATGCTGGCCATCTTGTCCGCCCAGCACGAGGCGCAGTACTCAAGACTCTTCAGGTCCTGAGCGGCCTTGGATCAGCTGCGGTAGTCGGCGTTGATCGAAACGTAATCGTGACTGAGATCGCAGGTCCAGACTATGGCACTGGCTAGGCCGCGATTCAGGCCGACACGCACCGTGATCTCGCTTTGCTTCATCACCCGCTGACCATCTTCTTCACGGTAGTCGGGATGACGTCCGCCCTGGGTGACCACATGCACATCGTCCAGATGCATCTCGATCAGGCTCTGATCCAGATCGACGATGCCGGCATAGCCCACCGCCGCCAGGATGCGACCAAGATTGGGGTCGCTGGCGAAGAAGGCCGTCTTGACCAGCGGGGAATGGGCTATCGCATAGGCCGCCAGCCGGCACTCGGCCTCGTTGCGGCCGCCATCGATCTGCACCGTGATGAACTTGGTGGCCCCCTCGCCATCGCGCACGATGGCCTGCGCCAGCTCCTGCGAGACGGCAATCACCGCCTGACGCAAGACCTGCCCCTCCTCGGAATCGAGCGACTCAATGCGAGCATGATCCACCTTGTGCGTGGCGATCAGCATGAAGGAGTCGTTGGTCGAGGTATCGCCGTCGATTGTGATGCGATTGAAGGACGCGTCTGCAGCCTCCTTGACCAGCGATTGCAGCAGATCGGTATGAATATTCGCATCGGTTGCGACGAATCCGAGCATGGTCGCCATATTCGGCCGGATCATGCCCGCGCCTTTTGAAACGCCTGTCACGGTCACTGTCTGCCCGCCGATCTGTACCTGGCGCGATGCCGCCTTGGGCAGCGTGTCGGTAGTCATGATGCCCTGCGCCAACTCGCCCCAAGCATCCAGGCGCAACGCCTGCAGCGCGGCCGGAAGGCCAGCTTCAATGCGATCGACCGGCAGAGTCTCCATGATCACACCGGTCGAGAATGGCAACACCTGCGAACGGGCGATACCCAGCAGATCGGACAAGGCATCGGAGGTTTGCCGCGCGCGCGCCAAGCCGTCTTCGCCAGTCCCTGCGTTGGCATTGCCGGTATTGATGAGCAGTGCTCGGATCGATGCACTTGCGGCGAGATGCTCGCGACAGATCTGGACAGGCGCCGCGCAAAAGCGGTTGCTGGTGAACACACCGGCCACCGAACTGCCCTCATCCAGCACGATGACGCTCAGATCCCGCCGATTGGCCTTGCGAATACCCGCCATGGTGACGCCGATGCGCACGCCGGCAACGGCATGCAGTTGGGCAGGATCAGGGGCTAGCAGATTGACGGGCATGGAGTAACTCTAGAAAAGCTGTGGATCGTAGCGATGCCATTGTAGGCATTGGCTTCACGACATCTGCCGCTTGGCGGCGCAGGGCCGCCGACAATACAAAAGGGCGACACCAAAGTGTCGCCCTTTCAAATTCCAGCCAGCCTCATCCGCCTAATGCGGAAGCAATTGCAGATGAGGTGATGCCGTGTTCAACCGCGAGGCTGCTTAGGCAGCCTTGCGGCGACGTGCCACAAAGGCAACAGCACCCAGGCCAGCCAGCATCAATGCGTAGGTTTCGGGTTCCGGAACCGGCTGCGACACGGTGTTCAAGTTGCCACCCCACGAGCCACCCTTGTAGCCGCTGGTCAACGTGCCGGAGACCACCAATTGATAGGTGCCAGCAGTCAGACCTGCAAACGAGAAGTCAGCAGGCGTCAAATCCGTAGCCAGCGTCACAGCGCCTTGCTTCAATTCGACCTTGCCAACCGACAGATTGAACTTGCTGTTGTTGCTCAGCGTCACGGCGCCATTGGCGTCGTTCACAAGGCTCAGCGTGAACTGAACGACGCTCTCGAATGTCTTGTCTGAAGCCAGCGCGGTATCGAACTTCCACGTGGCGCCGATATTGGCGGTGGAATCGTCGAAATTTGCCAGATCAGCAAAGGAAGCGTAGTCGGCAGCAAAAGCGCTCGACGCCAGAACAGTCATTGCCGCAGCAATCACAGAAGACTTGAAGTTCATAGGAATCCCAACAATTAATTATTTGGTCAAAGAAGATCCACCGAATCACTCCCCGATGGCCTGAAGCGAACTGTAGTGAAACTCCACTAGTTAGCCCATCCCGCGACTGCGGGGGTGGCATTGTGCTTAGTTCACACTCTCAACACATCAACTTGACCAAGCCAGGTATGAAGCGCGAGCACGCACACCTAAACGAAGAGGGGCGACACCAAAATGTCGCCCCTCTTTTATCGCCATCCCCATCCGCCCAAGACGGATGAAAAGATGCCAAACCGCTTAGGCCGTCTTGCGGCGACGTGCCACGAAGCCCACAGCGCCCAGACCAGCCAGCATCAGCGCATAGGTTTCGGGTTCCGGCACAGCCGACGTTGCCGAGAACTTGTACGTCGCGCCCGTCGTCTTCTTGAACGTACCGGTGACGTCGAACAGATAGGTACCAGCAGCCAAGGACACGCCGGAAATGCTTCCGCCGGTTGCGCCGGTTGTGAACGCATATTCGACCGTCTTGGCAGAATTCCACAAGCTCAGAACCGGAGCTTCAACCTGAGGAAACAGCGTTGTCAGCGATGCGGACACTTTGGTACCCGAAGTCGTGATGGTAAAGCTGTAGGTGTCGTCAAAAACCGAGTTCTTGGCGCCCGTCACCGTCACACCAGGCAACTCGAAAGTCAACGGTGAAAGGGGCAGAACGATATTGGTGTTGGTCGCGTTGGCAACGCCCGTGGCAGCCAAAAGAGCAAGCGCGACTGCAGCAAATTTACGAGACATAGGATCTCCTGAAATGGGTGTACGAATCAAAAACGATGTCTGGGGAACGAAGTCGTTCACTCAGATCAGGCTTGCTTGCGGCGACGAGCCACAAAACCGATGGCGCCAAGGCCCGCTGCCAGCAGCGCATAGGTGCTTGGCTCAGGAACCGGCGTTGCCGTCGCGATGAAATCGTAGCTACCACCGGCAGAACCGGTCGCGTCGCCAGACACACGGAAGTAATAGGTCGAGCCGACCGTCAGGCCAGCGAACGCATCAATGTACGAATAGCCCGGGCCATCCTGACCAATATTGATAACCGTCGACTTGTCTGACGCCAGCAAGTCCACATGGATGTTCTCGATCCACAAGGGAACCAGGTTCACTTGTGACGATGAGGCAGAAACATCGCCCGTCAACGGAGCCACTTCGAACTTGAAGTAGTCCGTAAAGAGCCCGGTAGCGTCAACGGTCACCGACTGCGAAAACACCGCAGGGTCAAAAGGCAAAGTACCCGGGATGGTGTAGTCAGCCGCAGATGCTGCCATGCCCACAGCGGACAGTGCCAATGCGATAAGTGGCGATTTGAAGTTCATAGGATTCCCAAAAATCTAAATAAGGTTAAAGAGGATCCACCGAAACATTCCTCCCGATGGCCTGTACTGAACTGTAGGGAAACTTCTAGGTTCAGCCTATCCCGCGACTGCGGGGGGTGCTGATGTGTAAAGTTCACAAACAGTTCAAGCACTAATCATGCAAAAGTCATGCCACGCACTCAATTCAGCTTGCCATGGCACTGCTTGTATTTCTTGCCACTGCCGCACGGGCACGGGTCGTTGCGACCCACATGCGCCATTTGAGGGCTGTCTGGCTCACCGTCCCGCGACACCGAGCCATCCTCGTTGGGATGCGTATAGGTCACGTTACTGACCGCTTCAGCACGCTCTTCCATCGCTGCCGCTGCTTGGCTCGCTTCTTCCTGTGACTGGATGCGCACGTTCAGCAGCGTGCGGGTGACTTCCATCTTCACCACATCGAGCAGTTGCGAGAACAACTCGAAGGCCTCGCGCTTGTATTCCTGCTTCGGGTTCTTCTGGGCGTAGCCGCGCAGATGAATGCCCTGGCGCAGATAGTCGAGTGCAGCCAGATGTTCGCGCCAGTGCTGGTCGATCGATTGCAGCAGCACCATGCGCATGAAGGGCGTGAACTGGTCGAGTCCAACGCGCTCGACCTTTTCGGTGAATACGACGTTGCCCGCAGCGATCGTCTTTTCGACGATGTCCTCATCGGTGATGGAGTCGCTGGCCTTGACGGCTTCACGCAGCGCCACTTCGAGTTGCCACTCCTCCTTCAGCACCCGCTCCAGCGCGCCCAGATCCCATTGCTCCTCCAGGCTCTCGGCCGGGACAAAGGTGCGCACAACATCCGTCAGCGTGCTGGCGCGCAGATTGTCGATCTGTGCCAACAGGGACTCGGCTTCGAGAATGTCATTGCGCTGCTGATAGATGACCTTGCGTTGGTCGTTCGAAACGTCGTCGTATTCAAGCAGTTGCTTGCGGATATCGAAGTTGCGTGCCTCGACCTTGCGCTGCGCGCCTTCGATCGAACGCGTCACGATGCCAGCCTCGATGGCCTCGCCTTCGGGCATCTTCAGGCGGTCCATGATGGCGCGCACGCGGTCACCGGCAAAGATGCGCATCAGCGCGTCGTCCAGCGAGAGGTAAAAGCGTGAAGAGCCTGGGTCGCCCTGGCGGCCCGAACGGCCGCGCAACTGGTTGTCGATACGGCGGCTTTCATGACGTTCGGTCGCAATGATGCGCAGGCCGCCGGCGGTCTTGACCTGCTCGTGCAGTCCTTGCCATTCGTCCTTCAACTGCTGAATGCGGCGCGCCTTCTCATCAGTGGGAATAGCTTCGTCGGCCTCGATGAATTGCACCTGCTTCTCGACATTGCCGCCCAGCACGATGTCGGTACCGCGGCCAGCCATATTCGTTGCAATCGTGATCACGCCGGGCCGGCCCGCCTGCGCCACGATCTCGGCCTCCTTGGCATGCTGCTTGGCGTTCAGCACCTGATGCGGCAGCTTGGCTTTGGTCAGCATGGCCGAAATAAGCTCCGAATTCTCAATCGAGGTCGTGCCCACCAGTACCGGCTGTCCACGCTCATGGCAGCTGCGGATGTCCTGGGTCACTGCATCGAACTTTTCCTTCGAGGTCTTGTAGACCAGATCCAGTTCGTCCTTACGGATGGTCGGGCGGTTCGGCGGGATGACCACGGTCTCGAGGCCATAGATTTCCTGGAACTCGTAGGCCTCGGTATCGGCCGTGCCGGTCATGCCCGAGAGCTTGCCGTACATGCGGAAGTAGTTCTGGAAGGTGATCGAAGCCAGGGTCTGGTTCTCGCTCTGGATCTGCACGCCTTCCTTGGCTTCAACGGCCTGATGCAGGCCATCGCTCCAGCGCCGGCCTGTCATCAAGCGACCGGTGAATTCGTCAACGATGATGACTTCGCCGTTCTGCACCACATAGTGCTGGTCACGGTGATACACATGATGCGCCCGCAGCGCGGCGTACATGTGGTGCATCAACGAGATGTTGCCGGCGTCATAGAGGCTCGCGCCTTCCGGCAGCAGGCCGGCCTTGGACAGCAACGCCTCAGCGTTCTCGTGACCTTCCTCGGTCAGGTAGATCTGGTGCGACTTTTCATCAACGGTGAAGTCGCCGGGCTCGATCACGCCCTCGCCGGTGCGGGGGTCCAACTCGCCGATCTGCTTCTTCAGAGAAGGCGCAATTGCATTGATGGCCTTGTAGACCTCGGTCTGGTCTTCAGCCTGACCGGAGATGATCAGCGGCGTGCGTGCTTCGTCGATCAGGATCGAGTCCACCTCGTCGACGATGGAATAGGCCAGTCCGCGCTGCACACGATCTGCGGTCTCGTAGACCATGTTGTCGCGCAGATAGTCGAAACCGAATTCGTTGTTGGTGCCGTAGGTCACATCGGCGCGGTAGGCTGCCTGCTTTTCCTCGCGCGGCATCTGCGGCAGATTCACGCCCACCGTCAGGCCGAGGAAGGTGTAGAGCCGCCCCATCCACTCCGCATCGCGGCGTGCCAGATAGTCATTCACCGTCACCACATGCACGCCCTTGCCGGTCAGTGCGTTCAGGTAGACGGGCAAGGTGGCCATCAGCGTCTTGCCTTCGCCGGTGCGCATTTCGGCGACCTTGCCGGAATTCAGCACCATGCCGCCAATCAGCTGCACATCGAAATGGCGCATCTTCAGCACACGTTTGCCACCCTCGCGCACGACGGCAAATGCCTCCGGCAGGATTGCATCAAGGGACTCGCCGCCAGCCACGCGTTGCTTGAACTCCTCGGTCTTGGCGCGCAAAGCCTCGTCGTCAAGCTGCTCGAATTGCGATTCGAGCGCATTGACATCCAGCACGACGCGACGGTATTGCTTGAGCAGCCGGTCATTGCGGCTACCGAAAATCTGGGTAAGAAGCTTGGGCAACATGCAGCGTGTGATTCTTTGGCAGGTGGGTGGTGCGGTCAGCGCGGCCGCGCCTACTGTCATTGGCAGGAGGCGCCATGCAACTCATTGGCACACCAGGCTCGGGCGCAACGCCCCCGAGTGACTGTTCTTGCTTGGTTTGTTTTGCTTAATTCTCAGGAGATCCAAGCTTGGGGTGTATCCAAAGGATGCAAGCCCCGGGCGCACAGACGCACCTTGAGAAAAACCCGCAGAGTTTAGCATTCGACCCCCTATTGCATGCCGAACACAGGCCCGGGACTACACTGAGCCCATGCGCAAAGCCCCTCCGCGGAGCCCCAACGTGCCCGACCCCATGTCGATTGGCCAGGCCCTGGCCGGGCACGAGGCTTTGGCGCGCCTGGGCCTGCTGATGCAGGAATCGAACCGCCGCATGGCCATCGTCGCGCCCGCCCTGCCCGGCGCAATGGCGCGTTTTGTGAAGGCCGGCCCGATCGACGACGAGGCCTGGAGCCTGCTGGCGGCCAATGCCGCCGTCGCCGCCAAGCTGCGGCATCTGCAACCCCGTCTTGAAGCCATGCTGCAAGCCCAGGGCTTGCAGCCCAGCGCCGTACGGATCAAGGTCCAACAAGGCTGAGCGCTGCGAGCAGCTCGGCCAAGCCGCACCCCAGGGTGCTTGACGCATCGCAACACGGCCCCGGTCAATCAGCACACAGTCAAGCCACCGCGTGATCTGAAGGTGTTCGCCATGGATGTCATCGTGCTGGGGCCGGGTTGCAGCAAGTGCCGCACCACCATCGAAATGATCGAGCGAGTGGCCAAGGAGACTGGCATAGACGTCGCGATCACCAAGATCCAGAATCCCGACGAGATCCGCCGCCTTGGCGTCCATGCGACGCCGGCAGTGATGATCGCAGGCCAGATCGTGCACAGCGCAGGCCTGCCAAGCCATCAAGCGGTACTCGGCTGGCTGCAGGCCAAGCCGATGGAGTTTCTGAACCGGGCAACACGCTACCTGTTCTTCACCGGCAAGGGCGGCGTCGGCAAGACCTCGCTGTCGACCGCCGCAGCCCTGAGCCTTGCGGATGCTGGCAAAAGAGTCCTGCTGGTCAGCACCGATGCGGCATCAAATCTGGATGAAATGCTCGGCATCGAGCTGCGCAACACGCCGACACCAGTGCCGGGTGCGCCGGGCCTGTCGGTGCTGAATATCGATCCCGGCACCGCTGCAGAGACGTACCGCCAGCGCGTGCTGGCGCAGATGGACGCGACTGCCAGCGAGCAGGACCGCTCCACCGTACGTGAGCAGTTGTCCGGCGCCTGCACCACCGAGATCGCCTCGTTCGACGAGTTCGCCTCGCTCCTGTCCGACAGCAATGACAGCTTCGATCACATCGTGTTTGACACGGCACCCACGGGCCACACGCTGCGGCTGCTGAGCCTGCCCAAGGCCTGGAGCGGCTTCCTGGAGGGCAACGACCGGGGCGCCTCCTGTCTCGGTCCGCACTCGGGCTTGAAGATGCAGGAGGCGCGCTTCAAGGCCGCACTCGAGGCCTTGAGCGATCCGGCTCAGACGACGGTCGTCCTGGTGACCCGCCCCGACAAGGGCGCCATTGCTGAGGCGGCACGCACTGCGGAAGAGCTGCACGAGCTGGGTCTGCACCATCAGCGGCTCGTCATCAATGGCGTCTTTCATGCCAGTGGCCACGGCGACGCCGTGGCCTGCGCCATCGAAGCTCTGGGCCAACAGGCGCTGCAGGAGATGCCCGATCTGCTGCGCCAACTGCCGCAAGACAGGGTGCCCCTGCGCGCGTTTGATACCGTCGGGCTGAGCGCCCTGCGTGCGCTGCTTGGCACCGGTCCGGCCCCAACACTGGCTGCTGCGCTCGCGAATGAGGCGCCGGCCTTGCAGCTTCAGGGCCTCGCAGCGCTGGCCGATGAACTGGCCGCTGCAGGCCATGGCCTGATCATGGTGATGGGCAAAGGCGGCGTCGGCAAGACGACAGTCGCCGCAGCGCTGGCCCTAGGCCTGGTTCAGCGCGGCAAGAGCGTGCATCTAAGCACCACCGATCCGGCCGCCCACCTGGCCGGCACGCTGGACGGCGCGGTGCCGGGACTGCGCGTCGATCGCATCGACCCCAAGCTCGAAACGCAGCGCTATATCGACAAGATCATGGCCGCCAAGTTCCCCGGGCTCTCGACGCAGGAACAGGCCCTGTTGCTGGAGGATCTGCGCTCGCCCTGCACTGAAGAGGTGGCGGTCTTCCATGCCTTTTCGCGCATTGTCTCTGAGGGGCGCAGCGCCTATGTCGTGCTCGACACGGCGCCCACCGGACATTCACTGTTGCTGATGGATGCCACAGGCGCCTACCACCGCCAGATGACACGCGCCTTCGAGGGGCAGACCCACACACGCATCGTGACGCCCTTGATGAGGCTGCAGGATGTGGCTTATACAAAGATCATCCTGGTGACCTTGCCTGAGGCAACCCCAGTTTCGCAGGCCGGGGCCCTACAGGATGATCTGCGCCGCGCCAGCATCGAGCCCTATGCCTGGGTGCTCAACAAGAGCGTGCTTGCTGCGGGCACCCATGATCCGCTGCTGGCCGCTCGGCTCGCAGGCGAGCGCAAGCAGATGGAGCGCATGGAGGGCGGCATGGCCAAGCGCATTTTCGTCCTGCCCTGGATGATCCGCCCACCGATTGGGCACATTGAGCTGGCCAAGCTCGTCATGGACTGACCCCTACTATCCGGCCGCAGACGCCTCTCCAATCATGAGCAGCGTGTCGCTCGCAAAGCGATAGGGTGGAATCTCGAGATTGGTGGGCGCCGGCTTGTTCTTGAAGACCCGCCCTGCGCCGTCGAAGGTCGATCCGTGGCAAGGACAGAAAAAGCCACCGGGCCAGCCGGCCGGCAGGCTCGGGTTGCTGGATCCGGCGGGGGCATTGCTGGGCGAGCAGCCCAAGTGCGTGCAGATGCCAATGGCGACAAAGACCTCCGGCTTCATAGCTCGCTCGGCATTCCTGGCAAATGCTGGCTGCTGCTCTCTTGCTGACAGCGGATCAACAAGCTCATCATCATGTCCATGAAGCTTTGCCAGCATCTCTGGCGTGCGCCTCACGACCCAGACGGGCTTGCCACGCCATTCGACCGTCTTGCTGCCGCCTGGAGCGATATCCGAAATATCCACCTCGACGGGGCCGCCCGCCGCCTTGGCACGCTCACTGGGAGAGAAGCTGACTACAAAAGGAATCGCCGATGCCGCGGCCGCTGCGCCACCCGCTGCACCTGTCGCCAGCAACCAGATGCGCCGCTCGGGGTCGCCGGGCGTGCTCATATTGGTGGGTGGGGGAAGAGTCTGGTCCATCGTCGGCTCCTTGCCGTGTCTGATCGGTTTGATCGATCTCGGAACTGACTCCAAGAACCGTGCCATTGCCGCGCGAAACCGCTGCGCCTGTGCTTGGTGCCCCGTTGACGCAGGGCAATTTGGCCGGGCCGTGCATGGCTCCGCGCCTGCCATTTCCTGGATACAACTGCCACAGTTACTGCCATAGCTCAGCCAACGATATGCCATGACAGTCACCACAAGCGCCGTCCTGTCCGATTACCTGGGGAAAACCCAGGAAATTTGCTTGGCCGGAGTCTTGCTTTTAGTTAATTGGAGAAATCGGTTTGGCAGTACGCCCAAACTGTAGACGCGAAGCCAAGTAGAACCCACCATGACCCTGTTCCATCAAGATCCAGCCGCAGCCAAGCCCGCCGCCGACGACGCTGCGGTGCAAATCGTTTCCCTCTATCAAGCGCAGAAGAAGATCTACCCTCGGGCAGTCAGTGGCATATTCGCCGCCTGGCGCTGGGCCTTCGTCTGGCTCACCCAAGTGGTGTTCTATGGCCTGCCCTGGCTGGTCTGGAACGGCCGGCAAGCCGTGCTATTCGATCTGGAACTACGCCGCTTCTACGTCTTCGGCCTGGTGCTCTATCCGCAGGACTTCATCTACCTGACCGGCCTGCTGCTGCTCTCGGCCTACTCACTCTTCATCTTCACCACCGTGGCCGGCCGGCTGTGGTGCGGCTACGCCTGCCCGCAGACGGTCTACACCGAGCTGTTCATGTGGGTCGAGCGCAAGATCGAAGGTGACCGAGCCGCGCGCATGCGTCGCGATGACGGCGCCTGGAACCTGGACAAGCTCTGGCGCAAGACGGCCAAGCACTCGGCATGGGTCGCAATGGGCTTGTGGACCGGCTTCACCTTCGTCGGCTATTTCACACCCATCCATCGCCTGGCGGCCGAGGTGATCAGCCTTGGCCTCGGACCCTGGGAATTGTTCTGGGTGCTGTTCTATGGCTTTGCCACCTATGGCAATGCGGGCTTCATGCGCGAGCAGGTCTGCAAATACATGTGTCCCTATGCACGCTTCCAGAGTGCAATGCTGGACAAGGACACGCTGATCATCACCTACGACAGTGCGCGAGGCGAACCCCGCGGCGCGCGCTCGAAAAAAGCCGATCCCAAGGCCCTCAATCTGGGCTCGTGCATCGACTGCAATCTCTGCGTGCAGGTCTGCCCGACCGGCATCGACATCCGCAAGGGCCTGCAATACGAATGCATCGGCTGCGCGGCATGCATCGACGTCTGCGACGACGTGATGGCCAAGATGAACTACGCGCCCGGCTTGGTGCGCTATGACACGCAGACCGGCTTGGCCCAGAACCTCACGCGCAGCCAGCGCCTGCGTCGCATCTTCCGGCCGCGGGTCTTCGTCTACAGCAGCATCCTGCTGGTGATCAGCTCGGCGCTGGCCACCAGCATTGCAATGCGCTCGCCCTTCAAGGTCGATATCGTTCGCGACCGCTCGTCACTGGCGCGCCAGCTGGACGACGGCTTTGTGGAAAACGTCTACCAGCTGCAGATCATGAACGCCACCGAGCTGAGTCAGCACTACCGCGTGACGGCAGAGGCCGAGGGGCTGCCGGGCCTGCAACTGCGGGGGCCGGTCGATGTCGAGGTGGCGCCAACCCAGGCGCGCTGGCTATCCGTCGGGCTGCGCGTGCCGCCCGAGACCGCGGCGAACCATGCCCCCGGTGCGCACGAGATTCACTTCACGATTGAGCGCTTGGCGACGAACCAGGAAGCCGCCCGCAGCCTGCGCGAGAAGTCAACCTTCGTGCTGCCACGCTAGGCATTTCACGCCAGACCGAGCGCCTTCATCCGACGATAGAGGGTTCGCTCGCTCAGACCCAGTCGCTGCGCCAGTTCACGCCGCGTGTACTTGCCAAGTTGCGCCAGGCGCCTGAGTTCGGCTTCTTGATGTTCTCGCTGCTCCCAGCGCGAGAGTGTCGGCGGCGGCACCTCCTTAGCATCGCCTCTGCGGCCACGCGCCACGGCCTCAGGAAGGTGCTCGACTCGCACGAAGCCATCATCTGCAAACAGCCGAGCCCGATCCAGCACATTGCGCAGCTCGCGGATATTGCCTGGCCAGTCATGCGCCTGCAGTCGCGCCATCGCTGCGGGCTCAACGGCAAAGCGCTGTTTGCCGCTGCCGCCACGCTGCAAGAAAGTATCGACCAGCATCGGAATGTCGTCCACGCGCTCACGCAGCGGCGGCAGCTCGATTGGAAAGGCGCTGATACGGTAGTAGAGGTCCTGGCGGAAGCGCCCGTCGGCCACCATCTGTTGCAGCGGCTTGTGGGTTGCGGCAACCAGCCTGAAGTCAGCCTGCCGCGTTTCGATGCTGCCAACGCGCCGGAAGGTGCCGGACTCGATCAGGCGCAACAGCTTCACCTGCATGGCCAGCGGCACGTCGCCCATTTCGTCGAGGAACAGGGTGCCACCTTCGGCTGTTTCCACCAGGCCCTTCTTGCGCGCATTCGCGCCGGTAAAAGCGCCCTTCTCATAGCCAAACAACTCGCTCTCGAACAAGGTTTCGGTCAGGCCCGAGCAATCGACCACGACGAAGGGACCATCCGCCCGTTCGCTCGCCTCATGCACGGCGCGCGCGAACAGCTCCTTGCCCGTGCCCGACTCACCCAGCAGCAACACGGGCAGCATCGAACGTGCCACGCGCTGCACGGCGGATAGCGCCACATTGAAGGCCGGTGCACGCCCCACCAGCCCCGCGGTGCTGGGCATGGCCGAGGCGCTGCGCACGGTCACCAGACGCTCCACATAGGCCACCACCTCGCGGCCAGCATCAAGAATGGGTCGCAACTCCACATCCACATGCTCCGGCCCACGCGGTGTGTGGTGGATGTGAAGCACGCGATCAGGCCCCTTCAACTCCAAGGCCTTCTTCATCGGGCAATGCTCGCCTGCCTGGTCGCAGGGCACATCGTAGTGATGCGAGATGCCATAACACTTATGGCCGATAGAGGACCGCCCAGCAATGCCGAACTGGCGCTGATAGGCCGAGTTGGCCGCCAGGATGTTGTAGTCTGGATCGAGCACGATCATCGGCTGGACCTCATGATCGAGATAGGAGATCAGGGCCTGCACCTGTGGCGCAGACCGCAGGCCGCCAGCGTCAGTCAGCCCTGCAGACAAGGCGTCCTGGCGGGTCCCATGTGGGTGCGTGTGGCTGTGTAACTTGGTCATCAAGTGCAGATGTCGACGGGGTCGACTCCATTGTGCGCCGCGTTGCCAACGCTGCCATCGACCTGCCTGGTTTCTCCGAGACCTTGGTTTCTAGGAAGATGGCTCCCGCCCAAAGAGGAGCCCATGAAGAAGAGTCGATTCACGGAAGAGCAGAAGGTCGCGATCCTGCGCGAAGCGGGCCGCACGACGGTGGTCGAGGTGGTCAAGTGCCTAACGGTCGTGGACGAGTACACCCGCGAGTGCCTGGCCATCGACGTAGCCGGTGCCATCCGCTCCGAGCGTGCGAGCGAGGTGCTGTCGCGCCTAGTCAGCTGCAGGGGGCGCCGCAGTTCATGCGCTCCGACAACGGGCCGGAGTTCGTCAGCCAGGCGATCCTGGAGTGGATCTCGAGCGCCGGCATCGCCACCGTGCTCAATGATCCTGGTAGGCCCTGGCAGAACGGCACCG
>Ga0302290_10000131_pt1 | contig 15249 bp, 14 predicted proteins | sample III_Fen_N1_3_FD_194547 | JGI IMG/M metagenome (GOLD analysis project Ga0302290, IMG submission 194547) | Peat permafrost microbial communities from Stordalen Mire near Abisko, Sweden - III_Fen_N1_3 | ecosystem: Environmental > Terrestrial > Soil > Wetlands > Permafrost | place: Sweden: Abisko... | reverse complement strand
CAGATCCAGCCAGTCGTTCATGATGCCGCCGATGGTTGTCGCCAGCGGTGGCACCTCCAGCGGCGCAAACAAGCGGTACTCCGCCAGTTCTTCATTGAGCACAATCTGGCCCCGGGCGCGGACGTGGTAGGCCAGCAGCACCTGGTTCTTGCGCTCAAAAAAGTAGTTGCCAATCAGGGTCACCGACTCGGCATCCAGGCCGGTTTCCTCCTTCACTTCCCGGGCGGCGCCCACTTCTGGCAACTCGCCCCGATCCAGATAACCGGCAATCAGGCCGAGGGTTCCGGCCTCCCAGGCATGGTTGCGGGCCAGCAGGATGCGGCCCGTGGACTCGCCCGGTTCCAGGTATTCGACAATGGCCATCACCACCGGCACCGGATTGTCCCAGTGCACAAAACCGCAGGCAGTATCAGGGCAGGCCAGATAGGGCCGCGCCTCGAAAATCCGCTCCACTAGCGGGCTGGCACAGTTGGGGCAGTAGCGCATGCTGTTCTCCACAAAAACAAAAGGTCCGCCGAATCGCGGACCTTTTGCGTGTTTTTATATCAGTGCTTCCGGTTTAGAGCTTGGCTTCAACCCAGGCCGGAACAGACGCCAGCGCCGCTGGCAAGGCAGCAGCATCGGTACCGCCAGCCTGAGCCATGTCAGGACGACCGCCGCCCTTACCGCCCACTTGCTGGGCAACGAAGTTCACCAGTTCGCCGGCCTTGACCTTGCCTGTGAGGTCAGCAGTGACGCCAGCAATCAGGCTGACCTTGCCGTCATTGACGGAGGACAGCAGGATCACAGCGGACTTGAGGGTGTCCTTCAGCTTGTCCAGGGTTTCGCGCAGGGCGGTAACGTCGGCCCCTTCCAGGGTTGCCGCCAAGACCTTGGCGCCCTTGATGTCGGCGGCCTGGTTCACCAGATCGTCGCCTTGGGAAGAAGCCAGCTTGCTCTTGAGGCGGGCCAGTTCTTTTTCCAGGGACTTCACGTTGTCCAAAATCTGCGCCACGCGCTGGGCGGCTTCGGCGGGTTGGGCCTTGAGCTGGGCACTGACGGCATCGAGCTGGGTCAGTTGTTCATCCACAAAGCGCAGGGCATTGTCGCCGGTGACGGCTTCAACACGACGTACGCCCGCGGCTACACCGCCCTCAGCCACGATCTTGAATAGACCAATGTCGCCGGTGCGGCCCACGTGAGTACCGCCGCAGAGTTCCTTGGAGGAGCCGATAGTCAGTACGCGAACTTCGTCGCCGTACTTCTCGCCGAACAGCATCATGGCGCCAGTCTTCTGAGCGCTTTCAATGTCCATCACGGCGGCCACCGTGGCGACGTTGGCCAGAATTTCGGCATTGACGATGGCTTCGACGCGACGGATTTCGTCGTCAGTCAAGGCCTGGGTATGCACGAAGTCGAAGCGGGTCTTGTCCGCATCCACCTGGGAGCCCTTCTGCTGCACGTGGTCGCCCAGCACTTCGCGCAGGGCTTTGTGCATCAGGTGGGTGGCAGAGTGGTTGCGCACGATGCGGGCCCGGGCCACGGTGTCGACGCGAGCAGTAACCGCATCGCCCACCTTGAGGGCACCGGTCTTGAGTACGCCGTGGTGGCCGAATACCGTGGCCTGAATCTTTTGTGTGTCTTCCACAGCGAACAGACCGCCGGCGCGAATCTCGCCCTGGTCGCCCACCTGGCCGCCAGACTCGGCATAGAAGGGGGTGTCATCCAGCACCACGACACCCAGGTCGCCTTCGTGCAATTCCTGCACGGCAGCGCCATCCTTGTAGAGGGCAAGCACAGTGGCCTTGGTATCGAGCTTGTCGTAACCGTGGAAAGTCGTGGCTTTGCCGTCGTATTCCAGATTGGTCGCCATCTTGAACTTGCCGGCAGCACGAGCTTGTTCCTTCTGCTTGGCCATAGCGGCGTCGAAGGTGGCGGTATCTACAATGATTCCGTGTTCGCGGCAAACGTCAGCAGTGAGGTCTAGGGGGAAGCCGTAAGTGTCGTGCAATTTGAAAGCAATAGAACCATCAAGCGGCACCGGCTTTGCGTTTACGTCTTTGATGTTCGATGCAAACCCGCGAGGCGGTGCAACTGAGCCTGCAACGACATATACAGTTGCATCGGGAACCCGCTTGTATAAACCGAAATAATCGGAATCTTGGAGTGCATCATAAATTTCGACATGGTTTACAGCTCCTGATTTAGTTCTCAGGGCAGCAAATACATGGCCTCCCCCAGAACCTGAAGCCACTTGAATATTTTCAGCAACACTCTCGGTACTACGTTCAATATTTCGTAGAACTCTTACAGGAGCACCAAGCTCAATTTCCAGAATGTTCATTCCACCTTCAATAGTGGCAAAGAAGCGATCCTCTTCCTGTTTCAGTACGTCCATCACCTTCTGCTGGCCAGACTTCAACTCGGGATAGGCATCGCCCATCTCGGCCACCAGATCGGGCACCATTTTGTGGAAGAAGGCAGCCCGGGCGCCCAGCTTGTAGCCGTGGCGGATGGCGCGGCGGATGATCCGGCGCAACACATAGCCGCGACCTTCGTTGCCGGGGATGACGCCATCGGCAATCAGGAAGGAACAGGCGCGGATGTGGTCGGCCAGCACCTTCAAAGAGGGGCTGTTCATGTCCGCATCGGAAGTCTCGCGGGCAGCCGCCTTGATCAGGGCCTGGAACAGGTCGATCTCGTAGTTGGCGTGAACGCCTTGCAGCACAGCAGAAATGCGCTCCAGGCCCATGCCGGTATCGACACTGGGCTTGGGCAGCTTGTGCATGACTCCGGCTTCGTCCCGGTTGAATTGCATGAAGACGTTGTTCCAGATTTCGATGAAACGGTCGCCGTCTTCCTCGGGGCTTCCAGGAGGGCCGCCCCAATGCTGGGGGCCGTGGTCGTAGAAGATTTCGGTACAGGGGCCGCAGGGGCCGGTGTCGCCCATCATCCAGAAATTATCGGAAGCGTAGCGGGCACCCTTGTTATCGCCGATGCGAATCACGCGCTCGGCAGGCACGCCCATTTCCTTGGTCCAGATGTCGTAGGCCTCGTCGTCCTCGGCGTAGACGGTGACGGTGAGCTTGTCCTTGGGCAGCTTGAAGACTTCTGTCAGCAGTTCCCAGGCGAAGCCGATGGCGTCCCGCTTGAAGTAGTCGCCGAAGCTGAAGTTGCCCAGCATCTCGAAGAAGGTGTGGTGGCGAGCTGTGTAGCCCACGTTCTCCAGGTCGTTGTGCTTGCCGCCGGCCCGCACGCATTTTTGCGAGGTTGTAGCGCGGGTGTAGGCGCGCTTGTCGAAACCGAGGAAGACATCCTTGAACTGGTTCATCCCGGCGTTGGTGAACAGCAGGGTCGGATCGTCGTGGGGCACCAGGGAACTGGACGCCACGATCTGGTGGCCCTTGGAGGCGAAAAAGTCGAGGAACTTCTGGCGGATTTCAGCGCTTTTCATGGATAAGGGGCTGGAATGAAAATAGGGAGTAAGCGCGTGATTTTACGCGAGGAATCGCCCCTTTCCTGCCCCTCCCCTGCTGTTTTCCCTACCAGGGTTTGCCATCGGCCCGGGGCCGGATCAGCCAGGGGCCGTAGCGCCAGGCAAACAATAGGAAGCCGATGGCAAAGCACAGGGCGGCGCCATGGATGCCGGCCTTGTAAAGGCCGGGGATGAAGGCTGCCAGCAAACGCAAGGCCGTGGCCACCATGAGGAAACCGTAGGCCACCACCATGCTCTTGGGCAGCACCAAAGGTTGGCCGGTGTGGCCCAGGGCGGTGCGGGTCATCATGCCCAGAGTGAGCAGACCGATGCCGCCTACGGTAACGCAGTGGAGAGCCGCACTGATGCCCGCAGGCCAGACGGTCAGGGCGATGCCGTAAAGACCGACGCCCAGGGTGGTACAGGCGTAACCGGCGTAGAGCACCCAAAGCATGGGGTGTTGCAGTGCGCGCTTGTCCCACCAACGCACCAGGCACCAGACATTCAGGCCGGATACGGCCAGGCCCAATACCGCTAGCACCGGGCTGGTCGAACCCAACACCAGGCCGCAGGCCATGAGCAAAGGCAGCACGATCACGGCGGCCATCAACCAGCCGGGGTTCAGGACTTGTTGCCCCATAACGGCGCGACTGGTGAAGAAGGACAGGATGCGCATGCCCATGAAGAAGATGACAGCAGCCACCACCAGTACGCCGGTATGCAGCACCGTGCGGGGATCGGCGCTGATGCGCCCTTCCAGGGACAGATGAAAGGCCAGGTGGCTGGCCGCAAAACCGACCAGCAGCAGCGGAACGAAATAGTTCTGCCTTTGCTTTGCCCGCAACAGGGAGCGGGCCAGATAGACGGCGGCAAGCAGCAGGAAGGCCGAATTCAGCAAGGCCTCCCAAGCTCCGGGCAGATCAGGCAAAAGGCCGGCGACACGGGCCGCCAGCCAGAGCAATACCAGGGCAGCCAATTCGCGGCCATGAACCGGCGGCTGGCCGGTCCAGTTGGCGACGGCGGTGTGGAGAAAGCCGACGATGATGGCGCCAGCGAAACCCCAGATCATTTCATGGCCGTGCCAGAACAGGCCGGGCAAGGCACTGGTGCCGGTGTAACCCGCCGCCCAGAGCAGGATGAACAACGCGGCCTGAAGGGCGCCGAGCAGATAGAAGGGGCGGAAGCCCATGGAGAGGAAGGCCTGCCAACTGGCCTTGGGGGGAGCGGAAGGTTCTTGCAGGGACATTAGTACGTTCATGGCGGCGGTCCGAAGTCGGTCAGGTTCAACGATAAGATGAATTTATAATGACTCTTTTAAAGAGTCAACTAGAATGACTCTTTCGAATGGTCGGTTTTATAATCCATCCATGTACATCACCCAGCACACCGACTACGCCCTGCGCGTACTCATCCATGTGGCCGCCAATCAGGACCGGCCGGAACAGCGCATCACCATTGCGGGGATTTCCGAGCTGTTCGATATTTCCCGCAGCCACCTGATGAAGGTAGTAACCAAGCTGGTGCGGGAAGGCTTTCTCGAAGGAGTCCGCGGCAAGGGCGGCGGCCTGCGGCTGATCGTGCCGCCGGAGCAGATTCGCATTGGCGACGTGGTGGCTCGTATGGAGCCCAGCATGGTGCTGGTGGAATGTTTTGAAGAGGATCACAACTGCATCCTCGGCCCGGCCTGCAAGCTGAAGGGGGTGATCAACAAGGCCCTGAAATCATTTTTGACGACCTTGAATGAAGTCACCCTGTCGGACCTGGTTCAGCAGCCGCAAACCCTCAAGTTGATGCAACTCGTGCCCGGCGCACCCCTGCGTCGCAGCTAACGCCCGCCCCTGGATCAACCATCGCTTATAGCGTTGCCTGCTAAGGAGCGATACCTCCGATCTTTGTGTATTGATCCAGCCACCATAGAAGACAACCTCTGTCTCAGTAAAAAGCTAAGCAGTTTTTCTTAGTTCTACCCATCCCAGGGGATCGCCACAATGGGTTTCTGACCTTAGCGCCCCTTTCCCCATGTCCGCAGAAACTGATCGTCTCGTCCATTGGCTAGTCAGCGGCCTTGAACTGGAAACCAGCGTGTTCCATGTGGGGCAGTATTGCGGTGCCTGGCGGGCCTCCACCGCAGGTCGATCCCGCGCCAGCTTTCATCTGATACTGCGCGGCAATTGCTATCTGCATCTGCCCCAGCGCGAACCCGTAGCCCTGCAAGCCAATGATGCGGTCTTCCTGCTGCGGGATATTGCCCATTCCCTGACCCCGGAAGCCAATCCCGGCGACGCCTGCGTACCCAAGCCCATGTTGCCCATGAAGCCGGTACTGACTGATGGCACCAGTCTGGCCTGCGGCTTTTTCGATTTCCGCGGCCTGCTGGGGGAGTTGCTGGTGGGCTCCTTCCCTGAATACCTGCTGTTGCGGGCCGACTCTGCCCCCTTGCGCGCCATCGCCCCCCTATTCGAGATGATCCTGGCCGAAGCGGAACGGGACGAGGAAACCCCCTCCCCCTTGATCGAGCGCCTGACCGAATTGTTGTTCTTTTACGTTATCCGGGACATGGCACAGTCCCGGGAAGTGCAGGCTGGACTCTGGGCCGTGGCGCGTCAGCCGCGCTTCTCCAGTCTGGTGGACCGACTGCTGCAGGAGCCAGCACGAGACTGGTCTCTGGAAGACATGGCCCAGGTGGCCAATATGTCCCGCACCAACTTTTGCCGCCACTTCGCCGAAGCCTGCGGCCAGCCCCCGGCCCAGTTCCTCCTTTCCCTACGCATGGGCATCGCGGCCCAGCGTCTGCGCCAGGGCGAGAGCGTCACCCGTGCGGCGGAGCATGTGGGCTACCAGTCCCCCGCCGCCTTCACCCGCGCCTTCAAGAAAATCATCGGCGAACAACCGGGCGCTTATCAGCGCAGCCGTCGCCACTAAAAACCACCCCGGCGGTAGTCGGGACGTTTGAACAAAACTCTGGAACGCTCGCTCATAGCCCACTACCTTGGCGCTGGCGACAATGGTCCATCCCTTAATGGAGGTCTCCACCATGTCCCGTCTACCCCTGCAAACCCTGGCCAGTGCGCCGGAAGCCAGCCGTCCCTACCTGGAAAAGGTGCAGGCCGCCAACGGCTTCATTCCCAACCTGGTCGCCGTCCTCGCCAACGCCCCCACCGCCCTGGAAACCTACCTCACCGTGGCAGAAATCAACGGCCGCAGCAGCCTGAGCCTGGTGGAGCGGGAAATCGTCCAGATCACCGCCGCCAGCATTCATGGCTGCGAGTTCTGCGTCAGCGGCCACAGCGCCGTGGCCCTGAAAAAAGCCGGCCTGGATAAAGCCCTGGTCGTGACGCTGCAAGATCGCGGAGTCACCGGCAATGCCCGCTACGACGCCCTGATCGACTTCACCCGGGCCCTGATCGTCAGCCGAGGCAATGTCGGCGATGGCGAGTTGGCGCGCTTCGTCGCCGCCGGCTTCCGTCAGGAGCAAGCCCTGGAAGTGCTGCTCGGCGTGAGCCTGGCCAGCCTCTGTAATTTTGCCAACAACCTGGCCGGCAGCGAGATCAACCCCGAGCTGCAAGCCTATCGCCCGGGAGTACTGCAAGCATGAACGCCAATCTGGATTGGTTCACCGCCCATGCCGACAGCCTCGATCAGGGGGATCAGGATGCGGAAGCCCTGGTGGCGGAACTGGGTCGCCAGGGCCTGTTCCGTATCGGCGTTCCCGCTGCCTTGGGCGGTCTTGACGGCGACACAGTGGACGCCACGGAAGCCATCGCCCGGGTCACAGAAAAATCCCTGACGGCTGCCTTCGTCTTCTGGGGCCAGCGCACCTTCATCGAATACCTGCTGCAAAGCCCCAATGCCGCCCTGCGGGAACGCCTGTTGCCGGACTTGCTCAAGGGCGAATACGCCGGTGCCACAGGGCTTTCCAATGCCATGAAATTCCTTTGCGGCATTGAAGCCCTGCAAATTGCCGCAACGCCCGAAGCCGACGGCTGGCGTCTCGACGGCCAATTGCCCTGGGTGACCAATCTGCGCCGCGCCGGATTTGTCGTGGCCGCAGCGGTGGCCCCGGTGAACGGCGAACCGGCCAAGATCGTCGCCCTGCGCAGCGACCATGCCGGCCTGACCCGCAGCGACGACCTGTCCCTGATCGCCCTCAAGGGCAGCAACACCGCTGCCCTTGCCATTGACAGCATCGCCATCGGCGCCGACGACATCATTCACGACGACGCCTGCGGCTTCCTGCCCCAGGTGCGGCCGGCCTTCCTCGGCCTGCAATGCGGCATGTCCATCGGCCTCGCCCGGGCCAGTCTTAAAGCCGGCCAACAACAGGCCGGGGCCGCCCACGCCATCCTACTGCCCCAGATCACTGCGGCCCAGGAGCGCCTGTCCGCTGTCTCCTCCGAACTCTTCGCCGGCCTGCGGGATGGACGTTTTGCGGACGATGCCGCTCCCCTCTTCCGCCTGCGCATCGCCCTGGCCGAAATCGTGCAACAGGCCCTGAACCTGGAACTGGAAGCCAGCGGCGGCCGCGCCTACCTGATCGACCAGAACCGCCACTTCGTCCGCCGCTGGCGGGAAGCCGCCTTCGTGCCGGTGGTGACGCCGAGCCTGACCCAGTTGCAGGGCGAGCTGGCAAAGCGAGCTCAGGCCGATGCCATCGCACAAGCGGCCTAGGCAATAACCATGAACGCCGCCGTCCCCGCCCCCGTTGCCAATACCTTGGACAGCGTCCTCACCGCCAACGGTGTGGGCTTTGCCTACGGTCGGGGCGAGACGGTGTTCCAGGACATTTCCCTGACGGTGCGCCGCCGGGAAATCGTCTGCCTGCTGGGGGGCAGCGGCTGCGGCAAATCCACCCTGCTGCGCCTGCTGGCCGGTCTCGCCGCGCCCACCGCGGGCAGCGTGCGCTTTCTTGATCAGCCCCTCACCGCACCCCATCCCCGCAGCGCCCTGATTTTCCAGCAGGCCAGCCTGCTGCCTTGGCTGCGGGTGTTCGACAACGCCGGCTTCGGCCTCGATTTCAGCCATCAACCGGTCATCGCCAAGGACACCCGGGATGCCCGTATCCGCGAAGCCCTGCAGGCGGTAGGTCTGGGGGACAAGGAAAGGGAATATCCAGCGGCCCTGTCCGGCGGCATGGCGCAGCGGGTGGCCCTGGCCCGGGCCCTGGCGCGCCAGCCGGAACTGCTCTTCGCCGACGAACCCTTCTCCGCCCTGGACGCCATCACCCGGGCGGAAATGCAGAACCTGCTGGTGGACCTGGTGCACCGTTGGCACAGCGCCGTACTGCTGGTGACCCACGACATCGACGAAGCCATCCTGGTGGCGGACCGCATCCTGTTGCTGGGAGACCGGCCCGGCCGCCTGCTACGAGAATGGACAGTGGACATCCCCCGCCCCCGGGAAGACCACGTAAACGCCACCACCGCCCTGCGTCTGGACATTCTTTCCGCCTTGCGCCTCGCCACCACAAGCCCCGTCACGCCATAACTTAAAAAGGAGTTAGCCCATGGACCATCCGCCCCGCGACCCCATCCACATTTGCGCCTCCTCCGACTGCGACTGCGGTCTGACCCGGCGCGACTTTCTGCGCCTCTCCTCCCTCACCCTGGCCGGTGTCGCCGCCCCCCTCTTGCGCGCCGGCGATGCCCAAGCCCAGGCCGCCAAGGGCGACGATGTGCCAGTGAAGATCGGCTACCTGCCCATCACCGACGCCACACCCCTGCTGGTGGCCCACGGTCGCAAATTGTTCGAGGCTGAAGGCCTGCACACCGAAGCGCCGCGCCTGTTCCGCAGTTGGGCCCAGATCGTGGAAGCCTTCGTCTCCGGCCAGGTGAACGTGATCCACCTACTGTCCCCCGCCACCCTGTGGGTACGCTATGGCACCAAGTTCCCGGCCAAGGTGGTGGCCTGGAACCACGTCAACGGCTCGGCCTTGACCGTGGCCCCGTCCATCAACCAGGTCAGCGACCTGGGGGGCAAGACCGTGGCCATTCCCTTCTGGTATTCCATCCACAACATCCTGCTGCAAAAGCTGCTCACGGCCAACGGCCTCAGCGCCGTGACCAAGCCTCGCGACGCGGCCCTCAAAGCCAACGAGGTCAACCTGATCGTGCTGCCCCCGGCGGAAATGGTGTCGGCTCTGGCGGGGAAATCCATCGCCGGCTTCATCGTCGCCGAGCCCTTCAACGCCGCGGCGGAAACCGCCGGTGTGGGCAAGGTGCTGCGCTTCTCCGGCGATGTATGGAAGAACCACGCCTGCTGCGTCACCTTCCTCGCCGAGAAGGACATCGCCGAGCGCCCCGAATGGGCCCAGCGGGTCACCAATGCCATCGTCAAGGCCCAGTTGTGGACCCGCTCCAACCAGCTCGATACGGCCAAGCTGCTGTCCGCCAACGGCGACAACCACTACACGCCCCACCCGCCCCAGGTCCTGGCCAAGGTGCTGGCCACCTCGGACTACGCCAGCTACGAAGCCAGCGGCGTCGCCCGCAACAAGGGCTGGTACCAGCGCCGCATCGACTTCCAGCCCTTCCCCTTCCCTTCCTACACGGAAGAGTTGGTGCGGGCCCTGCGCGACACCAAGGTGGAAGGGGACGCCCGCTTCCTGGCCAGCCTCGATCCCAAGTTCGCCGCCCGGGACCTGGTGGACGACCGCTTCGTGCGCAAGGCCATCAATGCCGTGGGCGGGCCCAAGGTCTTTGATCTGCCGGCGGACCTGCTGCGCAAGGAAATCCTGGCGGTCTGATGGCGAACCACGCTACAACCCACCGTCTGCTCCGGGCCTGGGGCCTGCCCGCCACCGGCTTCGTCCTGGCGGCAGGGCTCTGGGCCGGGGCCGTCGCCCTGCTTGCGCAGGACGTGCCCATCATCGGCCACTTCGCGCCGGGGGCCACCTTTGAGGCCCTGGCACATCTGCTCGCAGAAGGCACACTGAACCATCACATCCTTGTCAGCCTAAAACGGGTGGCGGTGGGGCTGCTGTTCGCCCTGCTGCTGGGCATTCCCCTGGGCATCCTGAGCGGCACCTCCGCCGCCTTCGCCCGGGCCACCACACCCCTGTTCCAGTTCCTGCGCATGATTTCGCCCCTGTCCTGGATGCCCCTGGCGGTGATGGCCCTGGGGGTGGGGGATGCGCCGGTGTATTTCCTCCTCAGCTTCGCCGCAGTGTGGCCCATCGTCATCAACACCGCCGCCGGGGTACACCAACTGGACAAGCACTGGCTGCTGCTAGCCCGCAGCCTGTCAGCCACCCGCCGGGAAACCGTGCTGCGCCTGATCCTGCCCGGCATCACCGCCCATATCCTGACCGGGGTGCGGCTGGCCATCGGCATCATCTGGATCGTGCTGGTGCCCGCTGAAATGCTGGGGGTCTCCGCCGGCCTCGGCTACTTCATCCTCGACACCCGGGACCGCCTCGCCTACCCCGAACTGATGGCGGCGGTGCTGGTGATCGGACTGCTGGGTTTTTTACTCGATGCCCTGGCGCGCTGGCTGCACGACCGCTGGCTCCATCGCCGGAGCTAATCAAGAAGTATCTAGAACAATTGTTTGGAACACCGGGGCCACACTGCGGCCCTTTTTTATGCGGGTCCGCCGGAACCGCAAGCAGCGCGGCTGAGGCGATCTTTCACAGCCAGCCAGGCCGGGCCTTCCGGCAGGGCTTCCACCAGGATCACGGCGGCACCGGATTGGTCGAGGCTGCGCAAGGCGGCGTAAAGATCGTGGGCATAGCCGGCCGGATCGTGACTGGCGGGGTAGTGCACAAGATTATGCTGCGTCGGCTGGGGCTGAAACGACAGCACAGCGCACTTGCGACCAGCCGCAATTTCATCGGACACGGCCGCAGACAGAGCCTCGGCAGCCACCAGCCGCAAGGGCGTGAGCGGCGCGTAGTGGGCATCCAGGGAGCCGGAAACCCGGGGCGTTGATTCCCGTTGGCCGCTACCGACGGCCGCCGCCAACACCCTTTCGATGTCCAGGGCGGTAATGGCGCCGGGGCGCAGGATGATCGGCACGCCCCGAGACAAATCGACAATGGTGGATTCGATACCCACCGAACAGGGGCCACCATCCAGCACCCGGGCCACACGATCCCCCAGTTCTTCCCGCACATGCTCGGCTGTGGTCGGGCTGATGCGGCCGAAACGGTTGGCCGATGGCGCAGCCAGCCCGCCATCAAAACGGCGCAGCAGTTCCAGGGTCAGTGGATGGTTCGGTACCCGCAGGCCGACGGTGTCCTGACCGCCGGTCACGGCATCGGGCACGCGGGGCTGCTTCTTCAGAATCAGGGTCAGGGGGCCGGGCCAGAAGGCTGCCGCCAGTTGATAGGCAGCATCGGGAATTTCCTTCGCCCAACGGGGCAATTGATCGGCCCCGGCCAGATGCACGATCAGAGGGTGATCGGCGGGACGGCCCTTTGCGGTGAATATCTTCGCCACGGCATCGGCATTGGAGGCATCGGCTGCCAGACCGTAGACCGTCTCCGTCGGAATGCCCACCAGTTCGCCAGCCTGCAGCTTGGCGACAGCGTTGGTCAATTCGTCTTCGGGGAATGGCATCACGGGGCTTGCACTCATGCCAGTCTCGCCTCAAGGCCGGCTTTCACGGTAGGCCATTCCTGCAGCAGGATGGAGTAGTAGGCCGAGCTGCGCACCGTGCCATCCACAGCCGGCATGTCATTGCGCAACACGCCGTCAAGCTGGGCACCAAGGCGTTCAATGGCAGCGCGGGAGCGCAGATTGCGGGCATCGGTTTTGAGGAAGACGCGATGAACCTGCCAGCCCTCGAAGGCCTGTTGCAGCAGAAGATATTTGGCTTCGCTGTTGCAGCGGCTGCGCTGGGCGGAAGCAGCCAGCCATGTGTAGCCGATCTCCAGGGCATCGGGCCGGTCGCTGCGTTGCATAGCTAGGTTGCCGGACCAATCCCAGGGCTGGAAGTTGGCATAGCTGGTACTGCCCACCACCCGGCCCTGCCATTCGATGGCAAAGGCGAAACGTTGTCCGGCAGCCTTCATGGTGAGTGCCCGGTCGATGTATCGTTGGGCGGACTCAAGGCTGTCCGGTGTCGGGGTGAAGCCGTAGGCCTCCCGGGACTCGCTCGCCGCTGCAAACAAGGCTTGGGCGTCCGCTGCCACCAGAGGCCGCAAGGTCACCGTGGCACCCTGCAATGTCAGATGTTCAGGCAGCAGCAACACGACAAACCTTGCGGGTCATGGGATCAGTCGTCGCCGATACCGATGGCTTTGCGCGCCGCCAGGGCGGCTTGCTGCACCTGGGCGGGGTCGTTACCGATCACGGTGAAGTGGCCCATCTTGCGACCGGGACGGGCGTGGTGCTTGCCGTAGAGGTGCAGCTTGAGATTGGGCACGGCGAACAGCTTGCTCCAGTCCGGCTCCTTGGCGTGATGGGGATCATCAAGGAACCAGATGTCGCCGAGAATGTTCACCATCACGGCAGCACTGTGAGCCGCGGGATCACCCAAGGGCAGATCGCAAAGGGCACGCACCTGTTGCTCGAACTGGTCGGTGACGCAGGTATCAATGGTGTAGTGGCCAGAGTTGTGGGGCCGAGGCGCCATTTCATTGACGAACAACTGGCCGCGGCTGACGAAGAACTCGACGCCGAGGGTCCCCACGTAGTCCATCTTCGCGGCAACCGTGGCGGCGATTTCCTGAGCGTCCCCCAAAGTACAAGACGAAGCCCGGGCCGGGACGATGGACACATCGAGGATGCCCCGGGTGTGCTGATTTTCTGCCACGGGGAAATACTTCACTTCACCCGATGCGCTGCGGGCCAGCACGACAGAAACTTCGTAATCCAGGGACAGCATGGCTTCCAGCACGCAGGGCTCGCCCTTGAATTGCTGGAAAGCGGCCAAGGCTTCATCGCGGTTGGCCACCCGAGCCTGACCCTTGCCGTCGTAACCGAAGCGCGCCACTTTCAGAATGCCGGGGAAGAGAGCGGTATCGACACCCTTCACATCGGCTTCGCTGTGGATCTCGGCGTAGGGCGCGTGAGGGAAACCGTTGGCCTTGAGAAAGCCCTTTTCCTTCATGCGTTGCTGGCACACCGCCACAGCTTCGGCACCGGGCCGCACCGGCACGAACTTGGCCAGATAGCTCAGGGTGTCGGCGGGCACGTTCTCGAATTCGGTGGTCACGGCGGCACAGGTTTCGGCCATGACGTTGAGGGCATCCTGATCGTCGTAGGCGGCCTGCAAATGCTGGTCGGCGATCTTGCCGGCAGGGCTGTTGGCATCGGGATCGAGGACCACAACCTTGTAGCCCATTTCGTGGGCAGCCATAACGAAGAAGCGGCCCAACTGGCCGCCTCCAAGCATGCCCAGGGTGGCGGGGGGCAGGATCACTTGGCTTGCTCCGTCGGCAGTTCCAGAGTCATACCCATGACCTTCTCGGCCTGGGCGCTGCGGAAAGCTTCCAGCTTGATTGCCAGTTCCTTGCCGAAATGGCCATCACCAGCCGCAATGGATGCGACAGCGAACAGACCAGCATTGGCCGCGCCCGCTTCGCCAATGGCAAAGGTGGCAACAGGAATTCCCTTGGGCATTTGCACGATGGAAAGCAGGGAATCCATGCCGTTAAGGGCCTTGGATTGCACCGGCACGCCGAGTACGGGAACAATGGTTTTGGCGGCCAGCATGCCCGGCAGGTGAGCAGCGCCACCTGCACCAGCGATGATGGCGCGCAGGCCCCGCTCCTGGGCCATGGCAGCGTAATCGAACAGCAGGTCCGGCGTGCGGTGGGCAGAAACCACCTTGGCCTCGTAGGGCACGCCAAACTCTTCCAGCACCTTGGCGGCGGCTTGCATGGTGGGCCAGTCGGAGTCGGACCCCATGACGATGCCCACCAGGGGCTGTTTGTCCTTGCTCATTACTTCATCTCCTCGGCGACCCGCTCGGCGGACTCCAGAGTATTGGTCAGCAGCATGGTGATGGTCATGGGACCAACGCCACCGGGAACCGGGGTGATAACGCCAGCGACTTCCTTGCAGGATTCAAAATCCACATCGCCGCACAATTTGCCATCGGGCAAACGGTTGATGCCCACGTCGATGACGGCAGCACCGGGCTTGACCATATCACCGGTGATCATCTTGGGACGGCCCACGGCGGCCACCAGAATGTCGGCGCGCTTGGTGTGGAAAGCCAGGTCCTTGGTCTGGGAGTGGGTCACGGTAACGGTGCAGCCCGCTTGCAACAGCAGCATGGCCATGGGCTTGCCAACAATGTTGCTGCGACCCACGATCACGGCCTCGGCACCCTTGAGGGGGACGTTGGCGGATTCCAGCATTTTCATCACGCCGTAGGGCGTGCAGGGAATGAAGCGGGCGTTGCCTTGCATCAGGGCGCCGACGTTCTCGGCGTGGAAACCGTCCACATCCTTTTCCGGCGCGATGGCTTCGAGCACGGCGTCCGCATCGAAATGCTTTGGCAGCGGCAGTTGCACCAGGATGCCATGGACGGAAGGATCGGCATTCAACTCAGCGATGCGGGCAAACACCACGGCAGGGTCGGCATCAGCTGCGTAGGTGTCCTTCAGGGAAAGTACGCCGGCCTTTTCACAGGCAGCCACCTTGTTGCGCACATACACAGCGGAGGCAGGATCTTCACCCACCAGGATTACCGCCAGGCAGGGAGTAACGCCTTGCGCCTTGAGCGCATTAGCGCGGGCGGCCAGCTCGCCGCGAACTTGTGCCGCTAGGGCATTGCCATCTATCAGTCGGGCAGTCATGGGAATCCCGGATCGGAAAAGGGGCGAATTATCCGGATTCATTGGGCCA
>Ga0302290_10000129_pt1 | contig 15272 bp, 7 predicted proteins | sample III_Fen_N1_3_FD_194547 | JGI IMG/M metagenome (GOLD analysis project Ga0302290, IMG submission 194547) | Peat permafrost microbial communities from Stordalen Mire near Abisko, Sweden - III_Fen_N1_3 | ecosystem: Environmental > Terrestrial > Soil > Wetlands > Permafrost | place: Sweden: Abisko... | reverse complement strand
AACACCTTTGCCATTCCGCCCGCCGCCAAGCTCGGCCAGTACAGCGTCGAACTCCGGGGCGAAGCCAAACAGGGCCGGCGCAGCCAGAGCTTTTCCAGCGGCCATTTCCGGGTCGAGGAATTTCGCCTGCCGGTGCTCGAAGGCCGGGTCACGCCCGCCGGAAAAAATGCGCTGGTCAACGTCAAATCGGTGCCGGTCGATGTGCAGGTCAACTACGTCTCGGGCGGCGGCGCGGCCAATTTGCCGGTGCGCGTGTCGGCACTGGTGCGCAGCAAATCACTGAACTACAGCGACTACGAAGACTTCAACTTCACGCCGCCACGCACAGCCGGCAAGCCCGGCGGCAACGGTGAAAACAGCGAAGGCGGCGACGAAGAAGCCAGCGCCTCGCAAGACCAGCGCGTCGTCGCCAACAAGCTGCCGGTGACGCTGGACCGCAACGGCGCGGGCCATGTCACGGTGGACAAACTGCCCGCCGTGCGCGAGCCGCAGGAGCTGCTGCTCGAAGCGGGCTACGCCGATCCAAACGGCGAAGTGCAGACGATTCGCAGCGTTTCGACGCTGTGGCCAGCGGCGGTAGTCGTCGGCCTGAAAACCGAAAGCTGGGTCTCCAGCAGCCAGAAAATCAGCTTTCAGGCGCTGGCGCTGAACCTGAGCGGCAAACCCGCCGCCGATGTGGCGCTGGAAGTCAAGGCGGTGGCGCGCATCGTCACCACCAGCCGCAAGCGCATGGTGGGCGGCTTTTACACCTACGACAACAAAACTGAAATCAAGGATCTGGGCAAAGTCTGCAGCGGCAAGAGCGACGCACGCGGCCTGCTGCTGTGCGAAGCCCAGCTCGGCGAGCCCGGCGAGGTTGAACTCGTCGTCACCGCCACCGACAAGGACGGCAACCGCATCCAGGCGGCTGGCTCGGTCTATGTGACGAAACAGGGCGAAATTTGGTTCGGCGGCGAAAACAATGACCGCATGGACCTGCTGCCGGAAAAGAAAAGCTACCAGCCCGGCGACACCGCCAAGTTCCAGGTGCGTATGCCGTTTCGCTTTGCCACCGCGCTGGTGGCGATTGAGCGCGAAGGCATCATCGAGACGCAGGTGGTGCAGCTCAACGGCCAAGACCCGACGATCAAGCTGCAGGTCAAAGACGGCTGGGGGCCGAACGTCTATGTCAGCGTGCTGGCGCTGCGCGGACGGCTGCGCGAAGTGCCGTGGTACAGCTTTTTCACCTGGGGCTTCAAAGCGCCGCGTGAATGGTGGACCTCGTTCTGGTACGAAGGCAAGGAATACGAAGCACCGACCGCGCTGGTCGATTTGAGCAAACCCGCTTTCCGCCTCGGCATGGCGGAAATCCGCGTCGGCACCAAAGCGCACCAGCTCGACGTGAGCGTGAAAGCCGACAAGGAAAGCTACCCGGTGCGCGGCCAGTCCAAAGTCACCATCACCGTCAAGCTGCCGAACGGCCAGCCCGCCGCGAATGCTGAAGTCGCGCTGGCCGCCGTCGATCAGGCGCTGTTAGAGCTGATGCCGAACAACTCGTGGAACCTGCTGGAAGCGATGCTGCAGCGCCGCGCCTGGGGCGTGGAAACCTCGACGGCGCAGATGGAAATCATCGGGCGCCGCCACTACGGGCGCAAAGCCGTGCCCGCAGGCGGCGGCGGCGGGCGCAGCAACACCCGTGAGCTGTTCGACACGCTGCTGCTGTGGCAGCCGAGCTTGCAGCTGGACGCCAAAGGCCAGGCCGTCGTCACCGTGCCGCTGAACGACTCGCTGACCAGCTTCAAAATCGTCGCCGTGGCTGACGCTTCGACTGGCTTGTTCGGCACCGGCCAGACCACCATCAAGGCCACGCAGGACTTGCAAATCCTCAGCGGCCTGCCGCCGCTGGTGCGCGAGGGCGACGAGTTCCGCGCCCAACTGACGCTGCGCAACACGACCAAGGCGGCGATGAAAGTCGAAATCAAGCCGCGCGCCACGCTGCTCGACATGAAACCGCTGACGCTGGAGATTCCCGCCGGTGAAGCGCGTGAAGCCGCCTGGAACGTGACGGCGCCGGTGCAGTCTATTCTGAGCCGCAGTGACGCCATCCTGTGGGAAATCGAGGCCAAGGACACGCTCAGCGGCGCCAAAGATGCGATCAAACTCAGCCAGCGAATCATCCCCGCCGTGCCGCTGACGGTGCAGCAGGCGACGCTGGTGCAGGTCGATGGCAGTTTCAGCCTGGACGTGGCCCCGCCCGCTGACGCACTGCCCGGACGCGGCGGCCTGAGAATGTCGCTGCAACCCAAGCTGGCCGAAGGCATGGACGGCGTGCGCGACTGGTTCGCCAACTACCCGTTTGCCTGCCTAGAGCAAAAAACCAGCAAATCCGTCGGCCTGCGCGACGGCAAGCTGTGGAAAACCGTCGTCGGCCAGATTCCGAGCTACCTCGACAGCGACGGCCTGGCGAACTACTTTCCGCCACGCGACGGCCAAGCCGCGCACGGCAGTGATGCGCTGACCGCTTATTTGCTCGCCGCCACCGATGAAGCGGCGCGGCTGAACCCGGATTTCGCCCTACCCGACGCGGTGCGCGAGCCGATGGAAAACGGCCTGATCGCCTTCGTGGAAGGCCGCATCCAGCGCGAGTTCTGGAGCCCGCGCAAAGATCTCGATGTGCGCAAGCTCGCCGCCCTTGAAGCGCTGTCGCGCTACGGCAAGGCGCAGGGCCGCATGGTCGGCAGCATCACGATTGCGCCAAACCAGTGGCCGACGCACGCGGTGATTGACTGGCTGAACATCTTGAAGCGCGTGGCCGACGTGCCGCAGCGCGAAGCCCGGCTGGCCGAAGCGAATCAAATCCTGCGCGCCCGCCTGTCCTACCAAGGCACGAAGCTGATTTTCAGCACCGAGCAGGATGATTACTGGTGGTGGCTGATGGTCAACGGCGACATGAACACCGCCCGCCTGATGCTCGCCGTGATGGACGACCCGGCCTGGAAGGACGACATGGGGCGCCTGGCCAACGGCTTCATCAGCCGCCAGCAAAAAGGCGCTTGGCTGACAACGACGGCCAATCTGTGGGGCGGGCTGGCGCTGGATCGCTTCTCGGCCAAGTTTGAAGCCACGCCGGTGGCGGGCGTGACCAAAGCCGCGCTGGCAAATGCAGCGGCCAGCGCCAAAGCCGCCAGCGTGGACTGGAGCCGCGTCGAGCGCATCAAGGCCAGCGACGCCGAAGGCGCGATGCACCAGACGACGCTGTTTGGCGCGCCCGCCGCGCCCGGCAACCTGCGCAACAACACGATGTTCCTGCCGTGGAGCGAAGGGGCCAAGCCCGGCACGTTTGCAGGCAAGGACACCTTGAGCGTGACGCATCAGGGCACCGGCAAGCCGTGGCTGACGCTGCAGTCGATGGCGGCGGTGCAACTGAAAGCGCCGTTCAGCGCCGGTTATCAAATCAAGAAAACCATCACGCCCGTCGAGCAGGCGGTCAAAGGCGTTTACAGCCGGGGCGACGTACTGCGCGTGACGCTGGAAGTCAACGCCTCCGCCGACATGACCTGGGTGGCGATCACCGACCCGGTGCCCGGCGGCGCGACGATTCTGGGCAGCGGCCTGGGGCGCGACTCGGAAATCGCCACCAGCGGCGAAAAAAGCAGCAGCGGCAGCGGCTGGCCCGCGTTTGAAGAGCGCAGCTTTGAAGCCTTCCGCAGCTATTACGAGTACCTGCCCAAAGGCGTGGTGACGATGGAATACACGCTGCGCCTGAACAACGTCGGCAGCTTCGCCCTGCCGCCAAGCCGCGTCGAAGCCATGTACGCGCCAGAGATGTTCGGCGAGTGGCCCAATGCGCGGGTGAAGGTGGAAGCGGCGAAGTGACGCGACTGCCTCACCTGGCGCGGAGCCGACTGGCGCGACTTTCAATCGCAGCACTTTTGGCTGCAGTCTGCGCGGCTCCCGCCCAAGCCACGCCCACCTTCGACGACGTCAAGCGCGATTTCAAACCATCCGACACGCTGATCCTCGACCGCCACGGCGAGGTGCTGCAGCGTGTGCGCACCGAAAAAACGGTGCGGCGCGGGCAGTGGGTGGCGCTGGCCGATGTGTCGCCCGCGCTGCGCACGGCGCTGGTGCTGAGCGAAGACAAGCGCTTTTACGCGCACAGCGGCGTGGACTGGCGCGCCGTCTCCGCCGCCGCCTGGGGCAATCTGTGGGCGACGAAAACCCGTGGTGCTTCGACGCTGAGCATGCAGCTGGCGGGCCTGCTCGACGAGGACTGGCGCGCCGGTGCCGGGGGTCGCAGCCTGGGACAAAAAATCGGCCAGACGGTTTCGGCGCAGCGGCTGGAATCGCTCTGGCGCAAGGACCAGATTCTGGAGGCTTATTTGAATCTGGTGCCGTTTCGCGGCGAGATGGTCGGCATTGACGCGCTGAGCCGCACGCTGTTTGGCAAGGCCGCGCACGGGCTGGACGAGCGCGAAGCCGCCGTGGCCGTGGCGCTGGTGCGCGCGCCCAACGCCAAGGCCGCGCAGGTGGCCCAGCGCGCCTGCGGGGTATTGAAACTGATGCAGGCGCCGCTGGCCGGTGCGACGCCCGCCGTGACGGCAACGGCAACGGCAACAGCGGCAGGCGCGCGCCCGGCCCGCCCGAGCGCGCCAATCACGCCAGCGGTCAGCGTGGACTGCAGCGCGCTGGACATGTTCGCCACCGCCGCGCTGCAGCGCCGCGATTTCGAGGCCAGCGAAGGTATCGCGCCGCATCTGGCGCGCCGACTGCTGGCGCTGGAACTGGCGCGGAATCCGGCGCGGAAACCCTCCGCCAGCGCCGCCGCCCACCCGAAAAAACCCGGCAACCCGCCCGGCCAGCCCAGCCAGCCAGCGGCCATGCTGCGCTCGACGCTGCGCGCCGATGTCCAGCGCGTTGCCGTTGAAACGCTGACCCAGCAGCTGCGCGAACTGCAGGGCCGCCATGTCGAAGACGGCGCCGCCATCGTGCTCGACAACGCCAGCGGCCAGGTGCTGGCCTGGGTCGGTTCGTCGGGCCAGCTCAGCGCCGCCGCCGAAGTCGATGGCGTGCTGGCGCTGCGCCAGCCCGGCTCGACGCTCAAGCCATTTTTGTACGCGCAGGCGATTGCCGAGCGGCGCATCACCGCCGCCTCGCTGCTGGAAGATTCCTCGTCGCAAATCCAGACGTCGGGCGGGCTGTACATTCCGCAAAACTACGACCGCCTGTTCAAGGGGCTGGTGTCGGCACGCACCGCGCTAGCCGCGTCGCTGAATGTGCCCGCCGTGCGCACGCTGGTGATGGTGTCGCCGGACGCGTTTCACCGCCAACTGCGCGCCGCCGGGTTGCCGCTGAAGGAATCGGGCGACTACTACGGCTACAGCCTGGCACTCGGCAGCGCCGAGGTCTCGCTGCTGGCGCTGACGAATGCCTACCGCACGCTGGCCAATGGCGGGCGCTTTGGCGAAGTTGAATTTTCGCTGCCAGCGGCCGCGCCCGGCGCCTTGGGCCGCAACGCGCTCGACCCTCGCGCGGCCTTCATCGTCGCCGACACTCTGGCCGATCCGCTGGCGCGTGCCCGCACTTTTGGCACCGACAGCATTTTGGCGACGCGCTTTTGGACGGCGGTCAAAACCGGCACCAGCAAGGACATGCGCGACAACTGGGCGATGGGGTTTTCGCAGCGCTACACCGTCGGCGTCTGGGTGGGCAACGCCAGCGGCGCGCCGATGTGGGATGTCAGCGGCACCAGCGGCGCCGCGCCAGTCTGGGCCGCGCTGATGAATTACCTGCACCGCAGCGAAGCCAGCCGCGCCCCGGCGCCGCCGCCCGGCTTGGTGCAGGCGCCGGTGCAGTTTGCAGCGGCGGGCGCCAGCAGCGGCGCAGCCCCGGTTGAAGCGGCGCGCAGCGAGTGGTTTTTGCAGGGCACGGAGCAGGCGGTGTTTGCGGCCAATTCAGGCGCGCTGGACGCCCGCCGGGCCAACGCCGCAGGCCGCCAGCGCCTGAAAAATGGCCAGTCGGAAGCGGCCATCGCCCCGCGCATCACCGCGCCGACATCGGGCACCATCATTGCGCTGGACCCGGACATTCCGCCCACGCACCAGCGCCTGACCTTCAGCGCCGAAGGCCGCAGCCTGCGCTGGCTGATGAACGGCAAGGAGTTCGGGCGCGGCAATGAAGTCCAGTGGCTGCCCTGGCCGGGCCGCCATCTGGTGCAGCTGCAGGGCGCCAGCGGCAAGGTGGCGGACGAAATCCGGCTGGAAGTGCGCGGCGCGGGGGTTAAGCCGTCTCCGCCGCCGCCTTGCTGGCCAAAAACCTGTCCAAATTAGCCCGCGCCTGCTTGCGCACCTGCTTGCGAAACATCGGCGACCAGCCCAGCACCCCGCCTGGCACGCCCAGCGCCATCCACGACCAGCGCCAGAAATTGAACCTGTCCTGGTGCGTCACGATGCGCCCCTCGGCGTCAAAATGAAAGCGCGCCAGCACCCGGTTATGCACCATGCGCCGGGTCGCGGCGAAGCGGTAATGCGACTCCCAGCGCACCTGCCCGGCTTTGTCATCGGCCTCGACATCGCCCCAGTCGAGCCGCCAGTCTGCGCGGTTGCCCGCCTCGGTCGCCGTACACAGCATGCGCCACATGCCCGCCACCTCGGCCTTGCCGCGCAGCGAAAACGCCTCGTCCTCAAACTGCACATCGTCGGCATAGCAGGCGGCCATGCCCTCGGCATCGAGGCGCGAAAAAGCCTGGTAAAAATTGTTCAGCGTGGTCTGGTTCGGGTGCATGGTGAGCGGTTTCTGACGGAAAAGGGCAAGGCGTTAAAAAGAAAGTCGGCGGCAAAACGCCCGGTCAAGGCGATTTTTTGAGGTGGTTTCGCGCTATTTGGCGTTCACGATGCCCTTGAAATCATAGGGCACGACGATGGTGTTGACCTTGCCAGCGGCCACGCCCTCGGCGATTTTCAGATTCGCCATCGCGTTCATGTAGCCGATGGCGCCCGCGTTCGCATTCAGCGCGGCAATGCGCTCGGCTTCTTTCTTGGCGGTCTGGACTTCGACCTCCTTGGTTTTCAGCTCGTTTTGCGCCCGTACCAGCTCGTTGGCGCTGTTGACGATCACATCGGCGGGCGTGATGGCGCGCACCTGAACCTGCGAGACGATGATCTTGTCGGCCAGCTTTTCTTCGGCCAGCGTCTTCATCATGTAGTCGCGGATTTTTTGCTCGATCAGCGGGCGGTTGTCGGCCATCTTCAGCGACTCGTATTCACGCGCCACTTTGTAGGCCGCGTTGCGTGCGCTCAGCGCCACGTAGTTCTGCATCAGCAGGATGTCATTGCCCTTGTCGGACAGGCCGTGAAAGGTGCGGTTTTTCGTCGTCCACAACTCGGAAACGGCTGCCGGACTGACGTTATAGACGATGGTCATGTCAAAGTCCTTGATCGTCGAGTTGTCCGACGCCAGCGGCGTCATGTTGTCCACCGCCACGGCCACATCCTGAATTTTGAAGGTGATGATTTCGCCGATCAGCGTCTGGTTGAACGAGCCGGGCAGGCGCTCGACCGGGTCGGTGGTCTTGTCGAAATTGATGCGCAGGCCGACTTCGCCGGTTTCGATGCGGGTGCAGCCCGCCGCCAGCAACAGCGCCGCCGCTGACAGCAGCGCGGCGGCATGGCGTTTCAAGGGGGATTTGATGTTGTCCATCTGCATGAGCCAGTGGCGTTCCTTGTTGAGTTTTTCTGCACCGCAAACCGGGCATGACCCCAGTTTACGTAATGTAAAAAACCAAACCGCCACCCGCTGGCTTGAGGACGGCTGCGCCTACAGGTAAGCCGCCCGCGCCTGGAGCAGATCAATCGTGCCCTGCAGCCATTTTTGAAGCGCATCGTGGCGCAGGCTGTGCATGCCCAAGCGGATGGCTTCCGCATAGATTTCGGCGGGCCTGGCGTTGTGCTGGATCAGATGGCTAAGCGCTAGGCTGTTTTCCAGGATTTCGTAGATGCCGATGCGCCCCTTGTAGCCCTTGCCCTCGCAAGGCTTGCAACCCTGCGCGATTTTTTCACGCACATCCTCGGGCCTGAGCACACCGGCAGCGGCCAGCAGCCGCTGGGCACCTTCGGCCTGCGTCAGCGGCGAGCCCTGCACATACTCCTGAACCATCTTGTCGAATTGACCCGCTGCCAGCGGCCGCTCTTGGGCGCAGTGCTGGCACAAACCCCGAACCAGCCGCTGGGCCACGATGCCCACCAACGTGTCGGCAAAACTCATCGCATCCATGCCTAGGTCGAGCAGGCGCATCACGCTTTCAGCGGAGCTGTTGGTATGCAGCGTGGACAACACCAGGTGTCCGGTCAGGGCCGCCTCGATGACGATCTTGGCCGTTTCTTGGTCGCGGATCTCGCCAATCATGATGATGTCCGGGTCCGCCCGCAGGAAACCGCGCATGGCGCTGGCAAAGGTCAGCCCAATGCGCGGATTGACTTGCACCTGGCGCAGGCCGTGCTGGGTGATTCTGATCGGGTCTTCGGCGGTCCAGATCTTTCTTTCATCGGTGTTCATCTCCGCCAGCAGGGAGTGCAAGGTGGTGCTCCTGCCCGAGCCGGTCGGCCCGGCAGCTAGGATCAGGCCGGACGAGCGGCGCGCCATGCGCGCCAGCGCCTCGGCATGCCAGGGCTGCACGGTCAGCGTGGCCAGCGGAATGGAGTCTGCTGAGACCACCAGGCGAATCACCACATCTTCCATGCCGCCATGCGTGGGCATGACGGCCACCCACAGCTCCAGGTTATCGAGAGCCGGATCGCTCAAGCTGAGCTTGCCTTCCTGCGGTTGGCTGTACGCGTTGATGTCGAGCCGGGCCATCGCCTTGATGCGCGAAACCATGACCTTGCGCAACTGCGGCGGGATGGTCTGGTACAGCTCCAGGTCACCATCGCGGCGCAGGCGAATCCGGGTGAACTCCTCGCCCGGATCGGTCTCGATGTGAATGTCCGAGGCATGCATCGCCCTGGCATCAATGATCAGGCGCTTGACCATGCGCGTGACGGTCGATGACTCGGCGGTCTCGGCCACCGGCCCGGACGGCGTCACTGCAGACAGTTCCTGCACGACTTCGGCCATGATGCACTTGATGTCGCCCTCTTTAGGCGCCACATCACCCAACACCAACTGCGGCTTGGCCACTGCAGTGGTCTTGCATTTAACCGCTTCGTACAGCCGCTGCTCGTCATACTCCATCGGCCACAGAGAGGTCATGAACTCCATGTGCTCCAACCGTGCAACGATGGCATCGCGCTCGCCCCACACCACCCGCACGTTGCGGCTGGTCAGCATGAACAGATGGCTGTGCAAGTCCTCGCTGGTCGGGCACCAGCTGGCAATGACCAGCGCCTCCTTCATCTCGCCGAGCAGCAGCAGCTCGTGCTTGCGCAGAATATGCACCGGCAGGATGTCGAAAGTCTTGGGCGCAATGTCAAAAGCGGCCACATCCACCTCCACGATGCCGGCCGTGCGGGCCAAGGCGCGGTGCAGGTCGTGCGCTGTCATCAGCCCGCGCGCGACCAGCTCCATTGACTTGCTGCGCAGCAGTTGCGGGTCTTCGCGCAGCAGCGCATTCAAATCACGCGGGCACAGCAAGCCTAGCTGCTGAATCGCCACCGTCAGCGGGATCACTGGCTTGAATTTCAGCGCGTCCGTTGCCTGCAGCAGTTGCGTCAAGGTGGCGGGTCGTTTTTGCGGCTGAACCAGCTCGATTGGAACGGTTGGAAGATAGTCAGAAGTCATTGCCAACGTCGCTTTCGGGTGTTAATAATTTTAATTATTGTTTTAAAAATTAAAAATTTTGATGACAAAAATCAATATTTATAATATCATTCAAAAATTTTTTTAAAAATGTATAAAAAATCACCTTTAGACATTTTTCGGTAACAGCAAAGCTTCAGGATTTCACGGTAGCTGGCGGACTGGCTGAAATAAATTGCAACGCTGCAAAATTTATTCACTCGCCAGCCACCGTCAAACCGCTAGCATCCAGTGCCTGAGGAGACAAGCACCATGTCCGTGATTACCACCATTGAAGACCTGCGCGTTCTGGCGCAAAAGCGCGTGCCGCGCATGTTCTACGACTACGCCGATTCCGGCTCGTGGACTGAGAGCACCTACCGCGCCAACGAGGCCGATTTCCAGACCATCAAGCTGCGCCAGCGCGTCGCCGTGAACATGGAAAACCGCAGCACCGCCACGACCATGATCGGCCAGAAGGTCGCCATGCCGGTGGCCATTGCCCCGACCGGCCTGACCGGCATGCAGCACGCCGACGGTGAAATCCTGGGCGCGCTGGCGGCGAAAAAATTCGGCATTCCGTTCACGCTTTCGACCATGAGCATTTGCTCGATTGAAGACGTGGCCGAGGCGACCGGCGGCCATCCGTTCTGGTTTCAGCTCTACATGATGAAAGACCGCGCTTTCATCGCCCGGCTGATCGACCGCGCCAAGGCGGCGAAATGCTCGGCGCTGGTCATCACGCTGGATTTGCAGATTCTCGGCCAGCGGCACAAGGATCTGAAAAACGGCCTGTCCGCGCCGCCCAAGCTGACGATTGCCAACATGATCAACATTGCCACCAAACCGCGCTGGGCGCTGGGCATGCTGGGCACGAAACGGCGCGAGTTCGGCAACATCGTCGGCCATGTCAGCGGCGTGGACAACATGGGTTCACTGAGCGAGTGGACGGCCAAGCAGTTTGACCCGGCGCTGAACTGGGGCGATGTGGAATGGATCAAGCAGCGCTGGGGCGGCAAGATCATCGTCAAAGGCATTCAGGATGTGGAAGACGCCAAGCTGGCGGTGCAGTCCGGCGCCGACGCGCTGATCGTCAGCAACCACGGCGGGCGCCAGCTAGACGGAGCGGAGTCGAGCATTCACGCGCTGAGCCGCATCGTCGATGCCGTCGGCGGGCAGATTGAGATTCACATGGACGGCGGCATTCGCAGCGGCCAGGACGTGCTGAAAGCGCGGGCGCTGGGCGCGCAGGGCACCTACATTGGCCGGGCGTTTCTCTATGGCCTGGGCGCGATGGGCGAGGCGGGCGTGACCAAGGCGCTGGAGATCATCCACAAGGAGCTGGACATCACGATGGCGTTTTGTGGCCACACCCAGATTGACACGGTGGACAAAAGCATCCTGCTGCCGGGCAGTTACTGAAAACACAAGAAACGGGGCCACAGGATTTTTTAAATCCTGCGGCCCCGTTTCGGATTCAATCCTCCCGAAGGAGGATTTCAGCTTTAGAACGAGTGCTTGATGCCGACGTTCAGCAGGTGGGTGTTGGCGTCAGCCAAGGTGCCGCCAGCGACCATAGAGGTCTTCAAGGTGGCGCCAGCTTTGGCATCGGCAAAGGCCAGCGTCGCGTACAGCGTGGTGCGCTTAGACATCGCGTATTCGTCGCTCAGGATGAAGGTCGTGGTTTTATCCGTGCTGTTGAGCTTGTCCTTGCCGAAATAGACCGAAGCGCCCAGCGTGTTGTTGCTGGCCATTTTCCATTCCACGCCTGCGCCGATCACATCGACCTTGCTGGCCTCGACCAGCGTCGTGGCATCTTTGTTGGTGCCGCGCAGGTAGTTCAGCTTGCCGGTGAAGTCGCCCATCGCGTAGGCGGCGCCCAGCGTGTACAGGCTGCTCAGCCGAGTAGAAGTGCCGGGCTTGTTCGTGGACTGGTAAGCAGCCGACACGGTCACCGGGCCGGTGTAAGTCGCGCCCAGGGAGTACACAGCGCCTTGGCCTTCCGAGAAGCTGTAGGCGCCACCAATACCAACCGGGCCGAGCTTGGTGCTGTAGGACACGGCGTTTTGCAGGAACACGCCCACGTCGTTGTTCTTGTTGCCGCCGGTGGTCAACGCCCCCGAGTTGTAAGCCCATGAATACAGGCCGGAGAAGTTCTCGCGCAGGCCGCGTGGGTCGGTGGCGGCAAAAGCCAGGACAGCCGGGCCGTACTGGTTGCCCAGCGTCAGCGTGCCCCAATCAGCCGACAGACCGACATTGGACTGGCGACGGAACAGCGGACCAACGCCCGCGCCCGTATCCGCTGAAAAATGGCTTTCCAGGTTGAAGTTGGCCTTCAGCCCACCGCCCAAGTCTTCCGAGCCGCGAAAGCCCCAGATGCTGGGCGCGATGCCGCCGTTGTACAGCTGCGTATTGTTGGTAGCATGGTTCTGGGTCAGCAAGCCCAGATCGACCGTGCCATACACCGTCACAGAACTTTGCGCCGCCGCCAGGCCGGACACCAGACCCAGGACCGCCAGTGCTATTACTTGTTTTTTCATCAATGTCTCACTCGGTGTTTGTTAAAAGCAGCGGTTGCTGCCGGACAAGCTAGGGCAATATCCATGCCCACAGCTCAGGCATGCGGTTCGGGCACTGCGTGAGGGCTGTTTTTTAGAGGCAATTTCCTTGCTGCGCTTGACTTGCGCAGGATGCGCGGGGATGCGGATGCCTTGTCAACCGGGGCCGGGCATCACAAAAGCGCGGTACAGTTTTTTTCAGCAGTGATTCATAGTTGCACAGTGCTGCTCATTAATCGAACAGGCGCGGAAAAGGCCGGAAAGAGCGCCCGCCGCCCCGCTCATCCAGACCCTGTCAGGGTTATTGCCTGTAGCCCCAATCTGGCCGTCCCCTAAAATGCGATTCCCCGAAAAGACACAGGCCAGCGGCAAATCAGGCGAAAAAAGCGACCCCCTCTCAATTTTTTATAATTAATAATTCAATTTCACTGATGAAAAACTCCCCTTCCCTGGCCCAGCGCAGTCTGGCCGCTGTCTGGCACCCCTGCACGCAGATGCAGCGGGCTGCCGCCGTGCCGCCGCTGGCCATCGTGTACGGCCAGGGGCCGTGGCTGTTCGACGAGGTGGGCGGGCGCTACTTTGACACTAGCAGCTCGTGGTGGGTGAACCTGTTCGGCCACGCCGATGCGCGGCTCAACGCGGCGCTGAAAGACCAGCTCGACACGCTGGCGCATGTGATGCTCGCCGGCTGCACGCACGCCCCGGCGGTCGAACTGGCCGAGCGCCTGTCGGCGCTGACCGGGGGCGTTCTGGGCCATTGCTTTTTTGCCAGCGACGGTGCTTCGGCGGTCGAAATTGCGCTGAAGATGAGTTTTCACCACTGGCGCAACCGGGGGCGCAGCGACAAACGCGAATTCGTCTGCCTGCGCCAGGGCTACCACGGCGAAACGCTGGGCGCGCTGGCTGTCACCGACGTGACGGTGTTCCGCGACGCCTACGACCCGCTGTTGATGCGCGCCCACCAGGTGATGTCGCCCGATGCGCGCCAGGCGCTGCCGGGCGAGTCCGCGCTTGATGTCGCCGAGCGCGCCGCCGCCGAACTCGAAACCCTGCTGGCCCAGCGCCACCAGCACATCGCTGCGCTGATTCTGGAGCCGCTGGTGCAGGGCGCCACCGGCATGGCTTTTCACGACCCGGCGTATTTGCGCGCCGCACGCCGCCTGTGCGACCAGTACGAGGTGACCTTGATTGCCGACGAAATCGCCGTCGGCTGCGGGCGCACGGGCACTTTCTTTGCGTTTGAACAAGCGGCGCTGCCGGGCCAGCCGCTAATCTGGCCCGATTTGATCTGCCTGTCCAAAGGCATCAGCGGCGGTTATTTGCCGCTGTCGCTGGTGCTGTCGCGGGACAGCATTTACGAGGCGTTTCTGGACGACGACGTGGCGCGGGGCTTTTTGCATTCGCATTCGTACACCGGCAACGCGCTGGCCTGCCGCGCCGCCTGCGAAGTGCTGGCACGGTTTGAAGACGACGACGTGCTGGCGCGCAACCGCCAGCAGGCCGCGTTGTTAACGGCCGCTTTTGCGCCCTTGCGCAAGGATGCCCGGATTGAAAACTTTCGCCACATTGGCATGATCTGGGCCTTTGACGTGCGCGAGCCGCTGGCCGGTTTCCGGTTTGCCGAGCGGTTTCATTTGGCCGGACGGGCGCGTGAGTTGCTAATCCGGCCCATTGGGCGCACGGTCTATCTGATGCCGCCCTATGTGCTCGACGAAACGCTGGCCGACTGGCTGGCCGCGCAAGTCCGAGCCACGCTTGACGATGTTTTAAACCAAAGTGCCCCCGATGCTGATAGACCACCTGAACCGCCAACTGCTTGAGCGCGAGGCGCAATCACTGCGCCGCCAGCGCCGCACCGCTGTGTCGCCCTGCGCACCGCGCCAGCGGGTTTCCCTCAACGGCGGCCCCGAGCGTGAGTTGCTGGCGTTTTGCAGCAACGATTATTTGGGGCTGGCGAACCACCCGGCGCCGATAGCCGCGCTGGCCGAAGGCGCGCAGCGTTACGGCGCGGGCAGCGGCGCGTCGCATTTGATCAGCGGCCATTCGCTGGCCCACGCGACGCTCGAAGACGAACTGGCCGCGTGGCTCGCGCCGTGCATTCCGAACGCGCAGGCGGCGTATTTCTGCACCGGCTTTATGGCGAACCTGGCGCTGCTGACGGCGCTGGGCGACGCGAGCGCGACGATTTTTGCCGACAAATTGAACCACGCCTCGCTGGTCGATGGCGCGCTGCTGGCCAAAGCGCCGCTGCAGCGTTACGCGCATAAAAACCTCGCCGTGCTGGAACGTCAGCTGGCGGCCTGCACCACGCCGATCAAGCTGATCGTCACCGACGCCGTCTTCAGCATGGACGGCGATGTGGCCGACCTGCCCGCGCTGCTGGCGCTGGCCGAGCGTTTCGACGCCTGGCTGATCATCGATGACGCGCACGGTTTTGGCGTGCTGGGCGCGCAGGGACGCGGCAGCCTGGCGCATTTCAATTTGCACAGCGAGCGCTTGATTTACATGGGCACGCTGGGCAAAGCTGCTGGCATCGGCGGCGCCTTTGTCGCCGCGCACCCGGCGGTGATCGACTGGCTGGTGCAAACCGCCCGGCCTTACATCTACACCACCGCCGCACCGCCCGCCGTGGCCCACGCGCTCAGCGCCAGCCTGCGCCTGATCGCCGGGCCGGAAGGCGACGAGCGCCGCGCCCAGTTGAAAACGCTGATTGAATTGTTGCGCGCCCGATTGGCAGAGGTGATTGCCGAGCAGCCCGCGCTAGGCTGGCGGCTGACGGATTCGGCCACCGCCATTCAGCCCCTGATCGTCGGGGGCAACGCCGCCGCGCTGGCGCTGGCCGCCGCGCTGGACGCGCAAGGTTTTTGGGTGCCCGCGATTCGCCCGCCGACGGTGCCGGTTGGCACGGCACGGCTGCGTATCACCTTGAGCGCGGCGCACAGCGAAACCAATGTGCTGGAACTG
>Ga0302290_10000114_pt1 | contig 15767 bp, 10 predicted proteins | sample III_Fen_N1_3_FD_194547 | JGI IMG/M metagenome (GOLD analysis project Ga0302290, IMG submission 194547) | Peat permafrost microbial communities from Stordalen Mire near Abisko, Sweden - III_Fen_N1_3 | ecosystem: Environmental > Terrestrial > Soil > Wetlands > Permafrost | place: Sweden: Abisko... | reverse complement strand
TTCTCGCCGTCGGCCGCCGCCCCAACCCATCCCCTGCTGACTAGCGCTGTTGGAGTGCGAACAGGGCAGCCCGAATTCAGCGGGCCTCATTTGACAGGTCCGCAGCGTTGTCGGGCGGTCACGATAGGCAGCAATCCGGAAGTCCAAATCAGTAATCTTCGTCTGCTTGGCACCGACGACCTGCTACTATTGTTGGCATGCTTATGCGCCGACAGTATCTGGCCCTGGCTCTGGCTTTTGTAGCGGTCAGTGGCTGCAGCCGCTCAGTTGACCCTCAAGCCTCGCTTGAGGCCGCTGTGCAGGCGCTCCAAGACAATCTGGAAGCCAAGAAGACCAGCGCCGTCATGGATATGCTGGACTCGCAGTTTCAGGCCCAACAGGAACTCGACCGCGACTGGGCCAAGCGCACCATGACGCTGATGTTCCTGCAACACGCAAATGTGAAAGTCGTAGCGCTCACGCGCAATAGCCATATCGATCCCAACGCACCCCAGACGGGCTACACAGACGCGCAGGTGGTGCTCACGGGCGCCGAAAACATCGTTCCCGATGCTGCTGCGCCGTATACCGTGCGCTTGCAATGGCTCCGGGATGGCAAGCAATGGAAATTGCGCACGCTGGACTGGAATTAGGCCGGACAGGTGTAGAACAGCCGTTTTGGAGAGGGCAGTTCGGCAAGTCGAATGTCGGCAACGGGTCTGAGGCCGACTACTGTTTCGCAGCGGGAGCGGTCCAGGGATTTGACGTCCCAGTTTGATTTGATGTTGTGAATGAAGCAATTGCAGCCGCATCGGAATACGCATATTGAACACAATCTGCACTTATGTCTCCCACAAACCGTCGTATCCTCCAAGCCGTGCTCTATGAAGCCATTGGCGTTGCATTCGTGGGTCCAGCCCTGAGCCTCGTATTTGAACAGTCGATTGGCTCCTCTGTCGTATTGGCCGTGGTCGTTTCGGCCATCGCACTGGGCTGGAACTATGTCTTCAACTGGCTTTTCGAGGCCTGGGAGGCACGCCAGATTCTCAAAGGTCGTTCGCTAAAGCGCCGTTTGGCCCACGGCATTGGGTTTGAAGGTGGCTTGGCAGTCATGCTCGTTCCACTCACCGCATGGTGGCTCAAGACAACGTTGCTCAATGCGCTGTACGTAGAGATAGGGATTTTGGCCTTCTTCTTCGTATACGCCGTTGCGTTCACGTGGGCGTTTGATCGACTTTTTGGTTTACCGCAGTCTGCGGCCAATGCCGGTATTGATTAACCAGCAGGCCGAACGAGACCATCGTTCCGGTAATTGCTGACCACTCTGCTGCCAATGACCAGAAGACCACGCAAGTCAATTGTCGGTTTCACCTGCTAGTCTGCGATAGCCACCTGCCCGATGGGATTGTTCAGTTTTGGGGAAGTGTAGTTCGGCTGGATTGCAGCGATTGCGGACAAGCACTTTGTCAAACTCGACGCCCGAAAGCCGCCTGTGAGCGATGTAAAGAACCGGAACTGCCTATTAAATCCGGTCCGGCCACTCCTTGAGTGAGCCTAGTACATGTTCTTGGGGGGCGGTTACCACGACAGGTCGAAGTAAGGCCGCCACCTAATTCTCAGGAGTTTGCCAGCCCCGACCTTGGCTGAACTCCGTCTTCTTGCGATGCTGACTCAACCCAAGCGTGCGCGGGCGCCATCCCAAGGTCGACCGAGTAGCAAGCGTACTGCGCGTCCAGCAACACCTCAGCTACGGACGTTAGCTCCTGCCTGAGGCTTCCAAGCTGAGCCTCAAGAAGCTCCTCTGGCTGCTGGACAGCCAATGCAACGAGCGTGTTTGTCATGTCGCGAAGGAGGGGCGGCAGAGTCTGGTCGATTGCCGCTTTACTGGCTACTAGTCGGGAGAGCGCATCAGCCCTGGACGTCCGCTCCAACGCGGGACGGTCATCGAGTCCCAAGCCCTGCGAGGCAAAGACTGCGTAGTCCATCGCCGCTTCGCAGAAGGTTTTCCACATACTTGTCGCGGCTTCTGGCATTGGCCGGAGGCCTGTCTGGGTCATCCATTCGCGCGCACGCTCTTCCGCCGGAAACGGTCTTTCGGTCCCACTCAAGCCACACATCGGCACATGCATGCCGTCTACGACTGGCATGACCGTAAGACGTATCGTCTCGTCGACTAGCGTACGCCAGTTGACCCATCCACTGACGACCGTTGTAAGCCAGTCGTGGATGCGGTCGAGCTCGACGGTAACCAACACCTCCAGCATCGGCCAAATCAAGGTCTCCTCGGTCGAATTTCTCACAAGCACGTGAGTACCGGGATGCATGCGACTGAACGCGCGGCGCAAATCGTTCTCAACGTTGCTCTTGAGCGTTCGCATCTTCTTCTTTGCCGATGCACGTGCTTCGGCCAACGCGCGACCAGAGGGAGCGCGGAATCTGCGATACAACAGGACCGGGTTCTTCTCCCTTTGCAACCCTTCGCCGGCTAGCGCAAGCAGGTCCTCCACCATCTCGAAGAGCTCCTCCAGCGGCTTGCTCCCACTACTTCCATGCGGCATCAAATGCCAAGGCTCCTGCGCTATTGCTTCACGTATTCTCTTTAGAACACCCGCTAGCCACGCGGTGTAGGCCATCGCGTCCCGCGGTAGACCGACAAATTTGCGTAGTAGGTTAGCGCTGCAGTCGAAAAGAATCTGCTGCAGCTGGGAGTCCGTCTGAGCCATCCTTGCCCCATCCGCGGACCATGGAATGCGCGGCGACGGTAGGGCTCGGCTTCGGATGTGCACTTCTCCCAAGGACTCAAGAGCAGCTGTGTTTTGGACTCCTCGCAGCTCGCCGTCTAGTGTCTCGCGTAGGGCGGCGTTCATCTTTTCAAGCTGGCCAGCCGCTTCAATGAGAAACGCGCCATAGCTAGCAGGTGCTAGTCTTTGCCTGATGGCCTCACTCCATCGACGGTTCCATGCCGGAAGCGAGTTCGGCGGAAGGTTGCCTCTGGGGATTCGTTTGTCGGCTACGTTGACCCCACCGAACCCGACGACTTCACCACAGCCAGCAACCGCTCGAGAGATAGCCAAGTCCGCAGCGGGGCACAGCGCCATCAGAAGCTCGCACAGCGCCACAACATCGTCATGCTGCGCTGGCTGATAACGTTCGGAGACCACTCGAATGTCGCTGGCAACAGCAAGTCCCTCCGGTTCCTGGCGTGTGGCTGCAGGCGTCGCCCAAGGAACCTCACCCCCGACTCGAGCCAAGAGTTCTGTGGCGCCGGCACTCTCGACCCAGCGGCGCGCGACGTCCGGCTCCAGTAGGTGCACGGTCCCCAGCAGTTCACCGACCTGCGCAAGGTCGTTCGACAACAAGTCTGGGGACAGGCGGAGAAGCGCGTCGCGGAGCCCCGGCGCAAGCGCATGCCCCACATGTGCAACCAAGAGCGCATTTAGCGAGGCCAAGCCCGGAGCCCCGCTAACCAAGGCTTGCACACTACTCTCCGACATGCGTTGAAGAAGCCTCCCTCGCAAATGGTTTTTTGTGGACAGCAACTTGATTTCAGTTAGGAGTCTGGCTGCCGGAGCAGCCGGCGATTCAACTAGTAGCGTCGGTACTTCAATCCCGGAAACGCCGAAGAGCGCTGCCGTCGGCAGGACGTTTAACGGAACCGAAACGACCTCTGGCGACTTCAACCAGATGTCGACACCTTCTTCTATCTGCCGCTCTCCCAGCCCGGTTAGGATGGTCGTCATAAGCCGCACGGAAGGTTTCTCGCTCAACCTTCCGGATAGTGCCTCCAGGAATGGTTCCTCCAGCGATGGGTAGCGTCCCAACGCTCTGGCGAGGAATACTCCCAGGTCCGACTCGAGAACAGCTTCAAGAGCTCGCATGACCGTCTGCAGCTCCGTGTCCGTCGACACGTGATTCGTCTCGCTGAGGAGATGCTGTGACCTCAATTCATGTGCGCCGCCCATCGAGCCGTCACCGAAGTCTCGTAAAAGATGTTCGTTCACGATGCGAGGGAGGGCACTTCCAACCTCGACTGCGCTTCGATTAAGCACCTTCGGAAGCTTCGCGACATCAACACGTGCCCCAAGGCAGGTGATTGCTGCGGAGACGCGCAGGACCTCGAGCTCCGCGTATCTAGCGGGGTCACCCACGCGAGCAGCGACCTGCTGTCGCAGAGTCTCAGCGAGCCGACTCCCGTGTGTGAGGATGTGCGCGTACTCCAGCAGCAGTTCGTTGGATTGGTTCCATGGCTCCTGCCAGTTAGTCCACGAGGTTATTCCCCGGCCTCGTAGTTCACGCCAGAACTGTTCGGCGAAGTCGCTTTCGGCCCGTACTGGCACTTCAACTGCATGGCGCCGTTCTACCAGGGGGTAGATGTCCTCCTCGCGAATGGAAGCGAGGAGAGCGAGGCCAGGCTTGGTCGCAACCTCACGTGCCAGTGCGTCCCAACCATCCATCAAGCCGGCGCTAAGGTTATCGAGCAAGAAGCCCACAGGAGCCTCCGCTGACGCGCCACAGCCGTTGGCCAACATAACAAGGTCACCGATGTCTTCAATGGCCAAACGCCGTACTCGGAACCAACGAACTGCGTGCCGTTGCGAGTATGCGACATCCCACTGAAGCGCTGACTTTCCCGCGCCAGAGGGCCCCCTCAGAAGCACGTTACGGCGCTCGGCCAGCGCACCGATGACCTCGTCTCTTAGAGCGGCGCGTTCCACAAGCAAACCTGCGACCACATGACCAGGTTGAACGTCAACACCCGCGAAGAAGTTTGGGTCCTCTATCGGCGTTGCGAAGTCGACCGCCTCACATAGCCCTCGCGAAAGTGCCACCAGGATTCGCTCCGAAGTGAATAACGGAGCAAGCCTGTTGACCTCACTCTCCACGTCACTCCGCGATAGGCCAAGGAAGCCGCCCGACCTCCTCATACCGTTCTCATCTGCAAGCTGTCCGGCCTTTCGCAAAACCGTGCCGTAGTAAGCATCGGCCTCAAGAACACTGCATCCGCGTCGTGCCACTATTGCCTCGCGGGCCATACCGCGCGGGTTTGGCAGTATCAACACGGTCGTTCTGGTCACCAAGTCCGGCTCAGTGCCAGTCGGCAAAGCCTGAACAACAGCCGTCAAATCGCTAAGGGGAAATGCACCGTCTCGCGCTGGCCCGCCGGAGACACTTCGCTCAAGGATGAGGATGTAGGAGTCGGTGGACTGCTCCGCACTAGTAGTCCAGAGCTTAGCGAGAAAGTTCACCACATCAGTCACAGGGAAAAGCCCTCGCTTGTCACGCCTCGACTTCACTTGACAGAGGACCCGGCCGGCTGTCGTACCTAACTCGAGGTCGTCGTCGCCTTCAGGGATGACTAAGCCATACGGAAGCTGTCCCGTCCACCCCCTAAGCGCCAAGCTTGCCGCTACAGCGTCTTGATATCGGAATCCTCGTCCCGCATGGGACCCTGCACGCGATGTCACCGGAACACCTCCCTACACTTCTTGTTGCTTCCCATTTGGGCCGCAGATTTCCGTCCGCAGAGCACTCATTCGGTCCAGTTTATGCGAGTTCGTCCTCAAACGACCCTTGCGCCATGTCGACTTTACTAGCCAGCAACGCAGCACTCTCTCCGTCACATCTTCTCAACGCACCTGCTTCAGTCTGGGCAAGACACCCATACGGAGCAGGAACTCGAGAGCCAAGCCAATGTGAACGAACATGCTCGGGCGACGAGGCGACCCCATAAACTCGATGTCCTGCGCCGGACCGCCTCAAAGCAGGCGCTGGCGGACTTCCACTTTCAGCCTGAACCCAACCCCAAACCCTGAATCCAAGCACCCCACGGTGCCCAGCGCATCAAGGTCAGGCCGCTGTCGTGCACCAGCCGACGCCCGTTGGGCAGATCAAACCAACACAAAGCTAATACAAATACCATAGCGCCTGGCCGTTTTTCCATAAGGGCTAGAGCACATTTTGATGCCTAACTCGGCGCGTCAACCTGGCCTGCCATGTGCGCTGGCGAACAGCCAGTTTGGACGTGGGTGATCAATACTTGACAGCTTCGTTATTGTCCAAAGATGTTTATGTTCTATCTGCCAGCTTTGCCAGTCCCGCCAGCGGTTCAGGTGCCACGGTTGAAGCAACGGGTGGCCTGAGGTGCCTTGGGATATCCGCGCCTTCTGGCGTCTGCTGACACAGACCGCGCAGTCCTGGCTGGCCGATTACGCGCCCAGCATGGGGGCGGCGCTGGCCTACTACACCTTGTTTTCGCTGGCGCCTTTGTTGCTGATCGTCATTTCCGTGGCCGGCTTGGTGTTTGGTGAAGACGCCGCGCGCGGTGAAATTGCGCACCAGCTCAGCAGCTTGATGGGCGACGCCGGTGCCAAAGCCGTGCAGGACTTGTTGGCCAGCATGGACAAACCGCTGGAAGGCTCGCTGGCCACCGTTCTGGGCCTCTTGATGCTGTTTATCGGCGCCACCTCGGTGTTTGCCGAATTGCAGGACGCGCTGGACCGCATCTGGCGCGTCGCGGCACAGCAGCCCAGCCAGGGCTGGCTGGGACTGGTGCGCACGCGACTGCTGTCCTTCGGCATGATTCTGGCGATTGGTTTCCTGTTGACGGTGTCCCTGGTGGCGGGTGCGGTGCTAGGCGCCATGGGTGCCTGGTTGCAGCCGGTGTTTGGCGACTGGCTGGGGCTGGCGAATTTGGTCAATGCGATGGGCAGCTTTCTGCTGGTGATGACCATGTTTGCGCTGATCTACAAGGTGATGCCGCGTGCGCAGGTGCAGTGGCAAGACGTCTGGACCGGTGCGGTGTTCACCGCTACCTTGTTCACCTTTGGCAAATTCCTGATTGGTTTGTACATTGGGCGCAGCGGCGTGATCTCGGGTTTTGGTGCCGCAGGCTCCTTGGTGGTGGTGTTGTTGTGGGTCTATTACTCGGCGCAGATTTTTCTGATCGGCGCCGAATTCACCTGGGTCTATGCCAACGCCTATGGTTCGCGCCGGGTGGTGGCGCCCAGCCAGGCTAAGTGACCGGCTGCGTGTGTTGACGCACAAACAAAGCGCCGGGTGCTCGTTACGATGCGCGCTTTGGTCGCTCTACCCGACAGCCAACCGCTGCAACACCCATGCCTTCCCGCCGACCGCAACAACCACGTCCTGCCGCTGACAAGCAGGTTGAATCGCTCACGCAACTGCTGGGGCACGCCGAAGACGTGAAAACCCTGATGGAGGAGTTTGCCGAGGGCTTGTCGTCGGTGAATTCGGTGCTCAAGCAGGAAGTTGAGTCACACAACCGCCAGTCCAGCATTGACACCGCCATCCAGCACAGCGAGATCCTGGAAAGCAAGGTGCAAGACGCGACCGACAAGCTGGCGCTGATGAACGAGGCGCTCGAAACCGAATTGCAATCGCGCTACGACCTGGAGGAGCAATTGGCCGCCGCGATCCTGGAAGAAGCAGATGCGCGCCACGCCTCGCTGCACGACCCGCTGACCGGTCTGCCCAACCGCTCTCTGTTTGAGAACCGGCTGACCCTCGGGCTGGCACAAGCCAAACGTTATGACCGGGTTTTGGCCGTGATGTTTTTGGATCTGGACGAGTTCAAACAGGTCAACGATGTGTATGGACACGATGTGGGTGACGTCGTGTTGCAGACGATCGCGGGCCGTCTGAAGGAAACCACGCGTCAGGCCGATACCGTTTGCCGCCTTGGGGGTGACGAGTTTGTTTACCTGCTGGCTGAGTTTTCCGACCTGCGCGACGTGGTGTTGGTGGTACAGAAAATCATCCATGCCATTCAAATCCCTTGTCAGGTGGCGGAGGGCTTACTGCATATTCGGGCCAGTGTCGGGATTGCGATTTACCCCAAAAATGGCGAATCGGCCCCCGCTTTGATCAAAAGCGCCGACCACGCCATGTTCAAGGCCAAACGCAGCAAATCGGGCTACGCTTTCGCTAAGTGAACCGGTCCGTTTGCCGACCCGGCCCGGAGTTGGGATTCCTGCCTGAGGCGCAGATTCACAGCCAGGCATACCTCTGGCAAAACATCTTCACCAATACACCCGGCGGCTGTTGATTAACCGGTGGCCTTGGCGGATGGCGGCCAGATTTTCCTATGGCGATGATTTGGAAAAACGATGGCGGCAGGCCCTGCACGTCTCTACACTGACGGTGACCCTGGTAAACCTGAGTTACCCACCCACCCAAGGAGATGAGAATGAGCACAACCCCCCCCAACTCTGCCGGCAAATGCCCGGTGATGCACGGCGGCAACACCGCCACCGGCCAGTCCAATATGGCCTGGTGGCCCAACGCATTGAATCTGGACATCTTGCACCAGCACGACAGCAAGACCAACCCGATGACCCAGGGTTTCAACTACCGCGACGAGGTCAAGAAACTCGATGTGGCGGCGCTCAAAGCGGACCTGCATGCCTTCATGACCGACAGCCAGGACTGGTGGCCCGCTGACTGGGGCCATTACGGTGGCCTGATGATTCGTATGGCCTGGCACTCGGCGGGCTCCTACCGCACGGCGGATGGCCGCGGCGGCGGTGGCCACGGCAACCAGCGTTTTGCGCCGCTGAACTCCTGGCCGGACAACGTGAACCTGGACAAGGCGCGCCGACTGCTGTGGCCGATCAAGAAAAAATACGGCAACAAACTCAGCTGGGCCGACCTGATTCTGCTGGCGGGCACCGTGGCTTATGAATCCATGGGCCTGAAGACCTTCGGTTTCGCCTTTGGCCGCGAGGACATCTGGCACCCTGAGCAAGACACCTACTGGGGCGCCGAGAAAGAATGGCTGGCCCCCAGCGGCAGCGCAGGCAGCCGTTATTCCGGTGAGCGCGATCTGGAAAACCCGCTGGCCGCCGTGATGATGGGTCTGATCTATGTGAACCCCGAGGGTGTGGACGGCAAGTCCGACCCGCTCAAGACCGCGCATGACATCCGCGTTACCTTCGCCCGCATGGCGATGAACGACGAGGAAACCGTGGCCCTGACGGCGGGTGGCCACACGGTAGGCAAATGCCACGGCAATGGCAGCGCTGCCAATCTCGGCCCGGCGCCCGAGGCGGCCGATGTGGATGAACAGGGGCTGGGCTGGAACAACCACAGCAGCCGTGGCATCGGACGAGATGCGGTGACCAGTGGCATCGAAGGCGCCTGGACCACGCATCCGACCCAGTGGGACAACGGCTATTTCCAGATGCTGCTCAACCACGACTGGGAACTCAAGAAAAGCCCTGCCGGTGCCTCGCAGTGGGAGCCGATCAACATCCGCGAAGAAGACAGGCCGGTGGATGTGGAAGACCCGAGCATCCGTCGCACCCCGATCATGACCGATGCCGACATGGCCATGAAGATGGACCCGGCCTACCGGGTGATTGCAGAGCGTTTTGCCAAAGATCAGGCCTATTTCTCCGAGACCTTTGCTCGCGCCTGGTTCAAGCTGACCCACCGTGACATGGGCCCGAAGGTGCGCTACATCGGCCCCGAGGTGCCCGCCGAGGACCTGATCTGGCAAGACCCGGTGCCCACCGGTCGCACCGACTACGACGTGGCCGCCGTCAAGGCCAGGATCGTCGCCAGCGGCCTGAGCCTGAGCGACCGGGTGACGACTGCCTGGGACAGCGCCCGCACCTTCCGGGGTTCGGACAAACGCGGTGGCGCCAATGGCGCACGCATCCGTCTGGCGCCGCAAAAGGACTGGGAAGGCAATGAACCGGCGCGCCTGGCCAAAGTGCTGGCGGTGCTGGACGGCATTGCGCGTGAGAGCGGTGCCAGCCTGGCGGACGTGATTGTGCTGGCAGGCAACACCGGCATCGAACAAGCGGCCAAGGCGGTGGGCTTTGATATCAGCGTGCCGTTTGCCCCAGGTCGCGGCGACACCACGCAGGCTTTGACGGACGTCGAGTCGTTCGAGCCGCTGGAGCCGTTGCATGATGGTTACCGCAACTGGCTCAAACAGAGCTACAGCGTCAGTGCTGAAGAGTTGATGCTGGACCGCACCCAGCTGATGGGCTTGACCGCCCACGAGATGACTGCGCTGGTCGGTGGTTTGCGTGTCTTGGGCACCAACCATGGTGGCAGCCAACACGGTGTGTTCACCGACCGCGTCGGCGCTTTGAGCAACGACTTCTTCGTCAACCTGACCGACATGGCCAACACCTGGCAGCCGACCGGCAGAAACAGCTACAACATCTGCGACCGCAAAACCGGGCAAGTGAAGTGGACAGCGACCCGCGTTGACCTGGTGTTTGGCTCCAACGCGATCCTGCGTGCCTATGCCGAGGTCTACGCGCAGGACGACAACCAGGCCAAGTTTGTGCAGGACTTTGTCGCCGCCTGGACCAAGGTCATGAACGCTGACCGCTTCGATCTGGCTTGAAGGTAGAACGCAAGCTGCCTAGGCAGCTTGCGTTGATATGAAATAGGTAGCTACTAGCCCTTTATCCATAAGGGCTAGAGGCCAAAAAAGCTTATAAAACTATCTGGGCGCCAGAACCGCCATGGTGAGGCGTGAGACACAGCTCAGTTCACCTGCCTCGTTGCGCAGGTCAATCTGCCAGACCTGGGTGCTGCGGCCCAGGTGCACCGGTCGTGTCATGCCGGTGACCCAGCCGCTGGTGACGCCACGCAGGTGGTTGGCATTGATGTCCAAGCCCACCGCCTGGTGTCCTGGCGGGCAGGCGTAGTTGGCGGCCACGGAACCCAAGGTTTCGGCAAGCACCACACTGACACCGCCATGCAACAGGCCAAATGGCTGGCGCGTGCGGGCATCCACCGGCACCCGGGCGGTGATGAAGTCATCCCCCACCTCCAGGAATTCAATGCCCAGGTGCTCAACCGCCGTGTTGGCGCTCAGGCGGGTGATGGCGTCGATGGAAATAGGTTGTTGCCAGATGCGCATGGTGTGGTGCGGTGAGTGGGGTTCAGCGGCACTATAGGTCATGCGAGGTGCGGCGTGGCAGATGACAAGGGCTACCATTCACCCTTTTCGAACGCTGTGAGGTGGCTACAGATGATTGACGGTTTGATCGCGGGCAAGTTGTTGGGTGACCCGGAGCAGCGCGTGGGCAAGGGTGAGAGCCGCTATGTGGTGGCCAAGGTGCGGGCCCAGGCGGGAGATGGCGACAACCTGATCGTCAATGTGATTGCTTTTGAGGCCGCTTGTTGCCGCGACTTGCTGGCCTTGCTGGATGGTGATTCGGTGGCTTTGTCAGGCAGCCTGACGCCCAAGGCCTGGACCGACAAACAAGGCCAGGTCAAACCCGCGCTGGACCTGGTGGCGCAGCGTGTACTGAGCGCTTACCCGGTGGATGAATAAGCCGGTTGACTGCTACCGACACATGAAAAAGCCCCGCCGTGCTGGTCTGCAGCACGGCGGGGCTTGGTTGTGAGCGCAGCGTTTAAGCGGCGTTAGATGCCAGCGGTTTCTTCAGCACGGCCAGGGCCACGGTGCTGACCACGGTGCCGACCACGATGGCCACCAGGTAGGCGCCCAGGTTGGTGACGGCATTGGGAATCGGCAACACAAACACGCCACCGTGGGGCACACGCAATTCAGCGCCCATCACCATCGACAGGGCACCGGCCACGGCCGAGCCAATCATCAATGCCGGGATCACGCGCAGCGGGTCTTTGGCAGCGAACGGAATCGCACCTTCGGTGATGAACGAGATGCCCAGCACCGCGGTGGCCTTGCCAGCTTCACGTTCATCGACGGTGAAACGGTTCTTGAACAGCACGGTGGCCAGCGCCAGCGCCAAGGGGGGTGTCATGCCAGCGGCCATGACGGCAGCCATCGGGGCATAGACCTCGCTGGCGATCAGGCCAGTGGCAAAGGCGTAGGCGGCTTTGTTGACCGGGCCACCCATGTCAAAGGCCATCATCGAACCCAGCAGCAAGCCCAAGAAGATGGCGTTGGAACCTTGCAGGCCTTTGAGCCAGCTGGTGATGGCGGCCAGCGCGGTGGCAACCGGCCCACCCAGGACGTAATACATCAACAGGCCAACGATGGCCGTGCCGACCAAGGGCAGGATCAACACCGGTTTCAGGCCGTCCAGATTGCGACCGAGCTGGATCTTGTCATTGAGGAATTTGACGGTGTAACCAGCCAGGAAACCAGCCGCAATACCACCAATGAAACCGGCACCGATGGAGGCGGCGATCATGCCGCCGATCATGCCCGGCGCCAGGCCAGGACGGTCCGCAATCGAGTGCGCAATGAAACCAGCCAGAATAGGCACCATCAGCGCAAAACCGCTCTTAGCACCAATCGTGAACAGGGTCCAGCCCAGCGTGCCCTTGTGCGCATCGTCATAGACATAAATCCCACCCAGCGCAAAGCCCAGGGCGATCAGCAGACCACCTGCCACCACAAACGGGATCATGTAGGAGACGCCGGTCATCAGATGCTTGTAGGCACCGGTGCGGCTGGCGCTTTGTTGCGCCTTGGCGGCTTTCACCTGATCAGCATAGGTGGTGCCCGCAGCGGGGGCGGCGGCTTTGGCCTGCTCCCAGGCGGTGCGCACCACTTGGGCGCCGTCCTTGATGGCGGCGTTGGTGCTGGTGTCATAGACACGTTTGCCGGCAAAACGGCTCATGTCCACATTGGTGTCGGCGGCAATCAGCACAATCTCGGCGTTGGCAATCTCTGCGGCAGTCAGTGTGTTTTGGGCACCGACCGAACCTTGCGTTTCCACCTTGATGGTGTAGTTGTTGGCTTTGGCGCCACTCTCCAAGCCTTCGGCTGCCATGAAGGTGTGGGCGATGCCGGTTGGGCAAGAGGTGATGGCAACAATCTGCGGCAGGCTTGGGTCGCGTGCTGGTGCGGCAGCGGCGGCAACAGGTGCCGGGGCAGACGCGCCACCCGTCACGACTTGGCCCAGGGCATGGCGGATCACCGCTTCGGCATCACGGATGGCCGCAACGGTGCTGACTTCCAGCATGTATTTGCCGGCGAAACGCTCGGTGTTGACATGGGTGTCGGCGGCAATGATCACCGCGTCGGCGGCGGCAATGTCGGCAGCACTCAGGGTGTTGCGGGCACCGGCGGAGCCTTGCGTTTCGACTTGAATGCTGTGGCCGGTGCGGTCAGCAGCTTGTTGCAAGGCCTCAGCGGCCATGATGGTGTGAGCGATGCCTGTTGGACAGGCAGTCACGGCGACTATTTTTGACATAGTTGTTTCCTTGGGTCAGTTAGGGCAATGAGACAGAGCCGGGTTTTGTGAGTGAACTGATGTGGACCATCTGGGCCAGCGCCCGCACGGTGTCGGGGGCTGGCAGATGGGGCCCCAGCCGTGCCAGTTTGCCGGCGGAAAAAGCGGTCGCCAGTCGAGCGCAGTCGGCCAGAGGCAGGCCAGCGAGCTGGCCTGCAACGATGCCCGCCACCATGGCATCGCCAGCACCCACGGTGCTGATCAGCTCGGTCGGGATGGCGTGCGCCAGCAAGGCCTCGTTGCGGCTGACAAACAAGGCGCCTTCGCCACCCATCGACACCACCACCATACCCGGTGCGTTGGGCCGTGCCAGCAGTTCGCGCGCGGCAGTCACCACTGAGTTGGCGTCGGTCAGCGGATGGCCGATCAGCTCAGCGAGTTCAGCACGGTTGGGCTTGATGATGTCGGGGGCAGCGCCCACACCGGCGGCCAGGGCGGCGCCGCTGGCGTCCAGCAAGACATGCGCGCCCAGACTGTGCACATGGCTGATCAGACGCTGGTAGGTGTCTGCAGGCCACTGTGGCGGCAGGCTGCCTGAGGCAACCACCCAGCTACCCGGGCTGACCAAGCCGTCAATGCGGGCCAGCATCCGGTCAAACAGGGCCTGGATGGCGTCTGCTTCCAAGGTGGGGCCCGGCATGTTGATGTCGGTGGTGTCGCCACTGACCGTGTCTACCAGCTTGGTGTTGATGCGGGTCAAGCCATCCAGGTAAAAGCAGCGGTTGTCGATGCCTTTGGCGTTGAACAGGGTCTCGAACTGGGCGGCGTTGTCGCGGCCGATCTGGCCGGTGACAGCGGTGGCGACGCCAAAGTCAGCCAGGCAGGAGGCGACGTTGAAGCCTTTGCCGCCCACATCGACCTGCATGCGCAGGGCGCGGTTGACCTCACCCACCCGCAGTTGATCGACTTCAATGGTGTGATCCAGCGCCGGATTCAGCGCCACCGCCACCACGCGCGGGTGCTTGTTGTGCAGCGAGGGGTTCATAACGCGCGGACCTCATTGGCGCTGCCTGCGGCCAGCGCACGTTGTGCCAGCAACTGCATGGCGCTAAAGGAGTCACCACGCAGGGTGGCTTTGACTGAGGCGATGTCCTGCGCACTCATCGAGAGTTCGTCCACCCCGAGACCGGTCAGGATGCGAGCGCCCAGCGGGTCGCCAGCCAGGCCACCACAGACGCCAACCCATGTGCCGTGTTTTTTCGCGGCAGCCACCGTGTTGGCGATCAGGTGCAGCACGGCTGGGTGCAGGCTGTCAGCCTGCGCGGCCAACTCAGGGTGCTGGCGGTCAATGGCCAGGGTGTACTGCGTCAGGTCATTGGTGCCAACCGAGAAGAAGTCGACCAATGGTGCAAATTTCTCGGCCATCACCGCGACGGCGGGCACCTCGACCATGATGCCGATCTTGAGTTCGGGCCCATTGACCTCGGTGCGGACGCGTTCACAGTGTTCACGCAAGGCCACAATTTCGCTGGTGTGGGTGACCATAGGGAACATGATCCGAATGGGTCCGTGGGCAGCGGCGCGGTAGAGCGCACGCAGCTGGGTGTAGAGCAGGTCCTGGCGGATCAGCAACAGGCGTGCGCCGCGCACACCCAGGAACGGATTCTCTTCGGCGGGCAAGTTCAGATACGGCACTTTTTTGTCGCCACCGATGTCCAGTGCACGGATGATCAGGGTGCGCCCACCCATGGCTTCGGTCATCTCCCGGTAAACGCGGTACTGTTCCTCTTCATCTGGCGCGCTGTTGCGCTCCAGAAACAGGAATTCGGTGCGCATCAGGCCGACACCTTCGGCACCGGCTTCAATCGCCACACTGGCCTGTTTGGCATTGGCCACATTGGCGGCCACTTCAACGGTGTGACCGTCGGTGGTGGTGGCTGGCAGGTAGCGGCTTTCGCGCAAGGCATTGCGCTCGGCCAGTTGGCGCTCGATCACCGCTGCAGCAGCGTCTTGGTCGGTTTGCGAGACGTCCAGATAAACGGCACCCAGGCCACCATCGATCACCGCGATTTGTCCTTCAGGGGCGGCTAACAGGGCGCTGCCCGCAGCCACGACGGCTGGCAAGCCGAGTGTGCGCGCCAGGATGGCTGTGTGGGAAGTCGGGCCACCACTGCTGATGGCCAGCCCCACGACAAAAGCCATGTCGAGCTGTAGGGTGTCGGACGGGGTCAGGTCTTCGGCCACCAGGATGCTGGGCTGAGTGAGCACCAGGCGCTGGCGCTCGATGCCCAGCAGATGAGCCAGCACCCGCTCACCCACATCACGCAAGTCCAGCGCACGCGCCGCCAGCAGCGGATCAGCCACACCCTGGAGTTTTTCAACCCGGGTTTGCAGGGCGTTTTGCCAGGCCCAGGCCGGACCATGGCCGCGCAGGATATTGGCCAAGGCATCACGTAGCAAATCGGCATCGGCAATGAGTTCGCGGTGCGCCGCAAAAATGCCAGCTTCCGTGGCGCCAAGACGGCTGCGTGTCTGCTCTTGCTGGGCTTCGAGCTCCTTGCTGATGGCCAGCACGGCCGCTTCCAGCTTTTCGCCATCGGCCACCACATCACCGGGGGTGTCGAGTACTTCAAA
>Ga0302290_10000112_pt1 | contig 15841 bp, 10 predicted proteins | sample III_Fen_N1_3_FD_194547 | JGI IMG/M metagenome (GOLD analysis project Ga0302290, IMG submission 194547) | Peat permafrost microbial communities from Stordalen Mire near Abisko, Sweden - III_Fen_N1_3 | ecosystem: Environmental > Terrestrial > Soil > Wetlands > Permafrost | place: Sweden: Abisko... | reverse complement strand
GGTATCGACCTCAATGTGAAGTGATGCAGGCGCTGGACTGCCCAGCGCCAGATCGCTGTTGCGCGCCAGCAGTTGGCTCTGGTCGGCGGTCGTGACCCAGGCCTGGACCCGGGGTGCAATGGCATCGGCAGTGCCGGACGCAATGGTTGCACTTGTGCCGCAGGCGCTGGTCAGGCATGCCAGCGCAGCGGTGAATGCGAGGCGACGCAGAGGGCTTGGGTGTTTCATGAGTGTTGGTGATGCTTGAGGGTGAACCGGTGCTGTTTCAGGGCTTGGGGCTTGCACAGTACCTGGCGATGAATTGGGCGTGCTCCGGCATGGACTCGGCGCAGCGTCGGATGACCCGCTGCACATCCTGCACAAAGACCTGAGTCTGGCCCAGCGGATGTCGCTCGGCAAAGGGGTGATAGGCCTGTGGCAGGATGCGTTGGCCGACCATCACCTGCAGCCAGCTCGACTCGACGAACAGTTCCGCGCCCTCGCGGAGGATGCGGCCATTGCTGCGGAACAGATCCATCTTCTGCTGCAGCGTATCGGGCACCTCCATGTGACGGCAGTACTGCCAGAACGGGGTGTCTTCGCGCTCGGTGGCCTTGTAATGCAGGATGATGAAGTCGCGGACACGTTCATATTCAAACTGTGTCTGGCGGTTGTATTCGGCGATGTCAATCGCCTCCAGGCCGGCATGCGGAAAGAAGACCAGAAGGCGATTGATTGCCGTATGGATCAGGTGGATGCTCGTCGATTCCAGCGGTTCAAGAAAGCCGCTGGACAGGCCCACCGCCACGCAGTTGCCGCACCAGGACTGCTTGCGCCGACCGGTGCGGAATTTGACCAGCCGTGGCTCGGCGAGCGCCGGGCCATCGAGATGGTCCAGCAGCACGCGCTGCGCCTGATCGTCGTCGAGATAGGCGCTTGCATAGACATGGCCGTTGCCGATGCGGTGCTGCAGCGGAATGCGCCATTGCCAGCCTGCGCCATGTGCGGTCGAGCGGGTGATCGGCAACAAGGGATCGGCCGAAGCGCAGGGTACGGCCTGAGCGCGGTCGCAGGGCAGCCAGTGTGACCAGTCTTCGAAGCCACTCTGCAAAGTCTGTTCGATCAGCAGCGCACGCATGCCCGAGCAATCGATGAAGAAATCGCCTTCGATCAGCTCGCCGCTGGCCATGCGCAGCGCGCGCACGTGGCCGTTGCACTCATCCTGCAGCACCTGCTCGATGCGACCTTCGCTGCGCTGCGCGCCGCGTGCCTCGGCGTAGGTGCGCATAAAGCGCGCATAAAGGCCGGCATCGAAATGGTAGGCATATGCCAGATCGGCTAGCGGCGAACCTGTCATGTCTGGCCTGGGCCGCTGGAAGCGCGCCAAGGCAGGCGCCACGGTATTGAGCGAGTACTCGCCCAGGTCGGCCGCCAGGCCCAGCTGGTGCAGGCGCCGCCAGATGTGATGAAAGGGCGTGCCCTCTACATCCACTCCGACACGTCCGAAGCCGTGGATGTAGTGGTCGCCGATCGCTGCCCAGTTGACGAACTCGATCCCCAGCTTGAAGCTGCCCTGAGTGGCCCGCATGAACTCGGACTCGTCGATCCCCAAGCGCTCGTTGAAGCTGCGAATGAAGGGAATGGTTGCTTCGCCGACGCCGATGATGCCGATCTCGTCGGATTCCACGAGACGGATGCGGTAGTCGCTGGGCAGCAGCTTGGAGAGCGCCGCAGCGCACATCCAGCCTGCCGTGCCGCCACCGACGATCACGATATGGCGCAGCGGCGCGATGGGCATGGGCAGGGCTCCTTCAGAGGCGTTGTTCGCTTCCCTGGTCGAACAACGATAGGCGTGCGGCGTCAACGTCGAATCGAAGGGTCTGCCCCACGGCCAATGTCCGCGACGCATGGTCCAGCGCGGCGAGCTGTTGGCTGCCAGCCTCCAGCCACAGCACCTGGTGGTTGCCCATGGGCTCGATCAGCTTCACGCGCGCTTCGAACGCGCCATCGTCCCGCAGCAGCAGATGTTCGGGGCGCAGGCCCACGGTCACCGCCTGCAGCTCGTGCGGCCGCTCGGCGAAAGGATAGTCAGCCAAGGAGAGGGTCAGTGGGCCGGCGCGCAGTTCCATTCCTGCACCCGCTTGGTGGATGACACCGGGCAGAAAATTCATCGCTGGCGCGCCAAGGAAGCCGGCAACAAAGAGATTCTGCGGCCGTTCGTAGACTTCGCCGGGTGCACCAATCTGCTGCACCACGCCATGGCGCATCACGACGATGCGACTGGCCAGCGTCATCGCCTCGACCTGATCGTGAGTGACGTAAATCATGGTCGAGCCCAAGGTCTGGTGCAGCAGTTTCAGTTCACGGCGCAGCTCGGTGCGTAGCTTCGCGTCCAAGTTCGAAAGTGGCTCGTCGAACAGGAATACATCGGCCTCGCGTACCAGTGCGCGGCCGATCGCCACGCGCTGGCGCTGGCCACCAGAGAGCTGGGCTGGCTTGCGCTTGAGCAGCAGGTCGAGCTGCAACATCTGAGCAACTCGCTGAACGCGACGCTCGATCTCGTCCCTCTTCATACCCGACACGCGCAGGCCGAAGGACATATTGCGTTCCACCGTCATGGTCGGATAAAGCGCATAGGACTGGAACACCATGCCGATGCCGCGCTCGCTCGGGTCGGATTGCGTGACATCCTTGCCCCCGATCTCGATGCTGCCCTCGGCAATGTGTTCGGGCTCGATCAGTCCGGCGATGCTGTGCAGCAGCGTGGACTTGCCGCAGCCCGATGGGCCAAGCAGCACCAAGAACTCGCCCTCGATGGCTTCGAGATTCATGCCTTTGATGACTGCGTTGGCACCGAAACTGATACCGAGATTGCTGACCTTCACATTTGACATATCAGTGATCCATTAAACGGTGTGCTCCCAAGCGGCACACGTGCAACTGCCTTTGCCAGACAACCGGGCGTGCCAAGGCCAGAGACCTTGGCTGTCGCCCCTTGCGGGGGGCGAAGCGCCAATAGGACATATGTCAGCCTTTGACGGCGCCGGCGGAGATCCCGCGCACGAACCAGCGTCCGGAAACGAAATAGACGATCAGCGGTACGGCGGCGGTCAGTATGGTTGCTGCCATATTGACGTTGTAGAGTCGCTCGCCGGTGGTGGTGTTGATCACGTTGTTGAGCTGCACCGTCATTGGCAGGTGCTCGCGGCCAGCGAAGGTCAGGCCGAGGATGTAGTCGTTCCACACCCCCGTGATCTGCATGATGGCGGCGACGATGATGATGGGCGCGGACATCGGCAGCATCAGCTGCACGAAGATGCGCCAGAAGCCGCCGCCGTCGATGCGCGCCGCCTTGAACAGCTCGGCCGGTATGCCAGCATAGTAGTTGCGGAACAGCAGGGTCATCACCGGCATCGAGAAGACGATATGCACCATGATGATGCCGGGCAGCGAGCTGTACAGGCCGACGGAAGCGAGGATCTTCACCAGCGGATAGATCATCACCTGGATGGGGATGAAGGCGCCGAACATGAGCACCGCGAACAGCGTGTTGGCGCCACGTGGCCGCCAGAAGCTCAAGCAATAGCCGTTGAGCGCGCCAAGCAGGATCGGCAGGATGGTGCTTGGCACGACGATGGTCACCGAATTCCAGAAGCCAGCGCCGATGCCTTCGCAGGCCACGCCGGTACAGACCTCGCTCCAGGCGGCGCGCCACGGCGCCAACGTCGCCTGCATGGGCAGGGCGAACAACTGACCCAGGCGGATCTCGTCCATGGTCTTCATCGACGTGACCAGCATGATGTACAGCGGCGCGAAGAAGAACAGCGCAGCGCAAATCAGGAATGCGTAGATGCCGACTCTGGCAACGATCTTGTTCATGCGACGCCTTCCTTGCGAGCACGCGCATACATCAGCGGCGCGACCAGTGCCAGCACGGTCAACAGCAGCACCACGGCACCGGCCGACGCCAGGCCCAGGTTGGCGCGGCCGAACAGGTGATCCATGATGAACTTGGCCGGCACCTCGCTGGCCGTGCCAGGTCCGCCTTGGGTCATCGCGACGACCGAGTCGAAGACCTTGATCACGCCGGTGAACAGCAGAATAAAGACCGTCGCCACCGTCGGGGCCATCATCGGCAGGATGATGGAAAAGTACACGCGCCAAGCGGGGATGCCATCGATGCGGCTGGCCTTCCAGATTTCGATGTCGATGCCGCGCAGGCCCGCCAGCATCAGCGCCATCACCAGACCCGAGGCCTGCCAGACGGCGGCGATCACGACGGTGTAGATGACCATGTCCTGGTCGATGATCCAGTCGAAAGTGAAGTCGGGGAACCCCATCTGCCTTACCGCCTGCTGAATGCCGTCGGTTGGGTTCAGCACCCATTGCCAGACCAGGCCGGTGGCCACGAAGGACATCGCATAGGGATACAGGAAGATGGTGCGCAGCAGGCCCTCGCCGCGAACCTTCTGGTCAATGAACACCGCCAGCAGAAAGCCGATCAGCATGCAGGCCATGATGAAGAGCACACCATAGATGGCCAGGTTCTCCAGCGATAGCATCCAGCGCTCGTTGCCGAACAGGCGCTCGAACTGGGCCAGGCCGACGAAGTCATAGGTCGGAAAGGTGCGAGAGCTGCTGAGCGACACGCGCAGTGACCACAGCGCTGTGCCCAGGTAGCCGACCAGCACGACCAGAGCCATGGGCAGCAGGGCCGTCCAAGGTGTGACGCGGCGAACGGAACGGCGAAGCAAGCTCATCTCACTTCAGCGCCGCAGCGATGTCCTTCTGGACCTTTTCCACTGGAATGTTCTTGTTCCAGTAGGCGGTGATAATGTCCTGCAGCGCGCCGTTCTGATCCGGTGTCAGATAGGCCTCGCCGTTGCCGATCTGGCGGCTCTTGTCTTTCATGATGGCCAGGCCCTGCTGGGCGCAGATATCCATCTTGGTGGCATCGACGTCGGTACGGATCGGAATCGAACCCTTCTTGATGTTGAATGCAACCTGGGTAGCCGGCGCAGTGATCACGCTCGCCAGCAGCTTTTGCGCCTTGATGGCGGCGGCGTCGGTCGTCTTCGGGAACACCAGCACGTCGCCTTGGATCACATAAGGGGAGTTCGCGCCGAAGCCGGGAATGCAGCCATAGTCCCTGCCGGCTTCCTGCTTGGCCAGGCCGAACTCGCCCTTGACCCAGTCGCCCATGAACTGCACGCCGGCTGTGCCTTTGATCAGCATCGCGGTTGCGTCGTTCCAGTTGCGCCCCGGCGAACCCTTGTCCACATACCCTTGCAAGCGCTTGAACGTCAGCAGCACCTGCTTGAAGGCCTCCGACTGGATGGCCTTGGGGTCACGGTCGCGGAACAGCTTGAGGTAGAGATCGCGGCCTCCCTGGTTGACCAGCACATTGGTGAAGATGGTGTTGTCCTGCCAGGGCTGGCCACCATGCGCCAGCGGCACCAGACCCGCAGCTTTGAGCTTTTCGAGCGCGGCGAACAGCTCGTCCATGCTCCTGGGCTCCGCCGTGATGCCTGCTTTCTTGAAAGCGGCCTTGGAGGTCCAGATCCAGGCTGGCATGTGGATGTTGACCGGTGCAGCGTAGTAATGGCCTTTGACCTTGATGATGTTCAGCACCACCTCGGGCAGAAACTTGTCCCAGCCATCGCGGATTGCGACCTCGTCGATATTGTTCAGCAGGCCCTGGTCGACAATGTCAAAGAACTGCTTGGTGGTGTTGAACTGCGCAGCGGTTGGCGGGTTGCCGCCGATGATGCGGTTGATCGCGACCGAGCGCGCCTGCTCACCCAAGGACACCGACGTATCGACCCAGATGCCACCCGCAGCGCGGTAGGCATCGGCCAGGACCTTGACGGCAGCGGATTCGCCGCCAGAGGTCCACCAATGGATGACTTCGGCTCTGGGTGCTTGCGCGTGCGCCGCACCTGCCATCAGCAAGGCCGCAACAGTCAGGTTCAGACGTAGATTCATCTGCATCTCATCAGCTCCTCAAGAATTCGCGATACCACTCGCCGCTGGCCTTCAGGCGGCGCTTCTGCGTGGTGTAGTCCACATAGGTCAGACCGAAACGGCGCACATAGCCCTCGGCCCATTCGAAGTTGTCCAGCAGGCTCCAGGCGAAGTAGCCCTTCAGCGGCACACCTTGCTTCAGCGCCTGCTTCGCTGCCACCAGATGGCGCGCCAGATAGCTGCGACGCTGCAGGTCCTTGATGCTGCCATCAGGCTCGACCACATCGTCATATGTCGAGCCGTTCTCCGTCAGATACAGCGGGCCCGGCGCATAGTCGCGCTGCAGGCGCTTCAGCAGGGTGACCATGCCATCGGGTGCGACTTCCCAGCCGAATGCGGTGCGCTCGACCCCCGGCACTTCGACGACCTTGGTGCCGACGGTTCCTTGGTTCGGTGCGTCGCTCACCTGCTCGGGGAAGTAGTAGTTCACGCCCAGGAAGTCGGTCTGCACGGCGATTGCCGCCATGTCGCCCTCGTGTACCTCGGGCGCCAAATCGCCGAGCAGCGCCAGGCAGTCCGCCGGATAGCCTCGGCCATGGAGAGGATCCAGAAACCAGCGGTTGCGCATGCCGTCATGACGGATGACGGCGGCGGCATCTGCCGGTGAGTCGGTCGCTGCCTTGATCGGATGCAGACTCAGTGTGATGCCCACTTGTGCGTCTGCCACATTCCGCTTGATGACCGGCACGGCTTGGCCGTGCGACAGCAACAGGTGGTGGCAGACCTGCAGCGAGGTCTTGTAGTTGCGGATCCCCGGTGCATGGTTGCCTTCGTGGTGGCCAAGGAAGGCGGTGCACCAGGGCTCGTTGTGTGTGATCCAGTGCTTGACCCGATCGCCGAGCCGGCGGGTCACGACATCCGCATATTCGACGAAGGCCTGCACCGTTTCGCGCGCGGCCCAGCCGCCTTGATCTTGCAGCGCCTGCGGCAGGTCCCAATGGTAGAGCGTTGCCCAGGGCTGAAGGCCGCGCTCCAGCATGCCGTCAACCAGGCGCTCGTAGAAGTCCAAGCCCTTGGCATTCAGCGCAGTGCGGCCGGTCGGCAGGATGCGTGGCCACGCGATAGAGAAGCGGTATGCGTTCACGCCCAGGCTGCGAGCCATGTCCATGTCTTCGGGCCAGCGGTGGTAATGGTCGCAGGCACCCGCCCCGCTGGAGCCGTCGCGGATGGTGCCGGGCGCGGCGCAGAAGCGGTCCCAGATTGATTCGCCGCGGCCGTCTTCCTGCACCGCGCCCTCGATCTGGTAGGACGAGGTCGAGACGCCCCAGATGAAGTCGCTGGCAAAGTCGCTGCGCGCGATCGCGGGCAGTGCGCTGTTGGCTGGATGGCTGGAGTCGGGATGGCTCATGGTGCAGTGGGCGCCAGTTCGGCGCAGGTCAGTGCATCTGCGTCCTTGGCCAGGCCGGCGCCGACGCGGATGTGCGCGATGGCGGCGGTGAAGGGGACCGCAGTGCTCAGGTTGAAGGGCTCGTCGACGCGGCTGGCATCGAGGCCACGCTCGACAAAGCAGGCGAGCGGAATCTTCAGGCTGTGAGGCTCGCCGGCGCGAAGCCGCTTGAGCACCCGACTGAGATCCAGCTCTGCGCCACAGCCCTCGCCGCAAGCCATGGACAGCAAGACCTGACCCTGCGGCGGCTGTTCGATGCGAATGTCGAAGGCAAGTGCTGCCTCAGGATAGGCGCCCAGCGCTGCGCGCTGCGGCGACCAGAACAGCAGCCGCGCCGGGCCGCTCCAGCGCAGCAGCTTGGCGTCCTGCTGGGTGTTGATCTGCGTGGTGCTGAGCTCGATGTCGGGTCGCTCTGGCGGCAGCGACCAGCGTGCGTTCAGATCCTCGCCGATCTCCTGCGGCCCCCAGCGCTTGGTCGGGCTGGCGAGCTGCATGTGGTACGGGTCCTGCACGTTGCGCTCGAAGATTGGCTCTTCGGTGCGCCCGCTGCAGCCGCCGTGCGGACTGCGGATGTCGAGTTGCGCAATAGGCTGGTGCTGGCCATAGCGCAGGCCGTAGCCGAGGGCAAACAAGGGCTTGCCGCCGGCATGGCGATTGAGCGGCGTCTGGCAGGCACTGCGTGGCCAGGGCACGGGCAGCTTGCCGCGGAAGTCATGTGCGACGCGCCCATCGGCGCTGCGCAGCAGCACGTCGGCGATCGCTCCGCCCTCGCTGCCCGGCAACCAGGCGGCGACAAAGGCATCCGACAGGTTCAGCAGATCGTTGACATGCAGGGCGCGGCCGCTCAGCAGCACGCTGATCACGGGCTTGCCCCGGCCTGCCACGGCCTTCAGCACGGCCAGGTCCTCGGGATAGCGGCTGCTGTGGCTGAGCGTGCCCGAGGCCGGGATGTCGCCATTGCCCTCGGCATAAGGCGTCTCGCCGATCACGGCGATCACCGCATCGAAGTCCTTGACTTGCACGCCGCGTGCATCGGCGCTGTACACGAGCTGGGCGTCGCCCAGGGCGCTGCGCAGACCGGCCAGCACCGTTTCACTCACGGGAAAGTCGCTGTTGAGATTACCGGTGCCCTGCCAGGTCAGCGTCCAGCCACCGGTCTGCAGTCCCATATTGTCGGCCGCCTTGCCGACGACCAAGACCCGCTGGCCACGCCTGAGTGGCAGCACCTGGCCGTTGTTCTTCAGCAGCACCAGGGACTCGCGTGCCGCGCGCCGCGCCAGCTCGCGCGCCTGCAGGGCCTCGTCAAGGCCCGCTAAGCGGTTCTGCGCCGGTGCCTGCTCGAACAAGCCGGCGCGCAGCTTGACGCGCAGGATGCGGCTGACCGCGTCGTCGATGCGGGACATCGGGATCTCGCCGCGTTCGACCTGCGCGATGGTGTTGGCGATGAAGGCTTTCCAGTCCTCGGGCACCATCACGAGGTCAATGCCGGCATTGATGGCCTGCGCACAGCTCGCGTTGCTGCAGCCCTTGACCTGGCCGATGCCGTTCCAGTCGGACACCACCAGGCCGTCGAAGCCCATGCGGGTCTTCAGCAGCTCGGTCAGCAGCAACTGGCTGCCATGAATCTTTCCATGGTCGATGCCGCGCTGCGCGTCGTACCAGCTGTTGAAGGAGGCCATCACGGTCTGCGCACCCGCACCCAGCGCGGCGTAATAGCCGCGCGCATGGAGCTCGCGCAAGGTCTGGGCGCTGACCCGTGTCACGCCCTGGTCGCGACCGGCCTGCGTGCCGCCATCGCCCAGGTAATGCTTGGCGGTCGCCAGGGCGCCTGAGTCGCTGCCCAGCGTCCCTTGCATGCCACGCACGAAGGCGCCGCCGAGGCGCTCCACGATCGCCGGGTCGTCGGAAAAACTCTCATAGCTGCGGCCCCAGCGCTGGTCCTGCACCACGGCCAGCGTCGGTGCAAAAGCCCAGCTGATGCCGGTGGCGCGCATGGCTTTGGCCGTGGCGGCGCCAATCTCGCTGACCAGCCTGTGGTCGCGCGTGGCACCCAGGCCGATATTGTGTGGAAACAGCGTGGCGCCAAAAACATTGCCGTGCCCATGAACGGCGTCGGTGCCCCAGATCACCGGCACGCGGACGGCCATGTCGGTACTCATCGACGCCTGGTGATAAGCCTGCGCCAGCTGGACCCAGTCGCGTGCGCTGGCGTGCTTGTTCTTGCCCGGCCAGGAGCCGCCGCCATTGAGCACCGAGCCGATGTAGTAGCGCCGTACCTCGTCGGGGCTGATGAACTGGATCTCGGGCTGGGTCATCTGGCCGACCTTCTGCGCCAGGTTCATGCCGGCCACGATGGCGGCCACGCGCGACTCCAGCGCTGCATCGTGCTGGATCGGGCTGCGGATGCGCGGCCAGGCGCCCAGCGCGTCGGCGCTGGGCTGCGCCAATGCGGCGCCGCCCGTCAGGGCCAGCAGCAGTGCGCCCAACAGCGGGCGCCATGGACTGCGGAGCGGGCGGTGAGCGTGCTGGGCAATGGGCCGGCCAACCGGCAGGCCAGCGTTTTCGCGATAGGGCTGACGATTCAGCGGATGGCTAGGCCAAGCGCCGAGCGAATCGTGAGGGCAGGGCATTGTCGAGGTCTCCGGGATCTTGTTCTCGGATCGAGCCTGGCAGGCCACGTCCGCGCCTGCATCTGGGTCAAGCGGTCCGGCGATTTTGATGAAGTTAATGTGTTGTTAATAGAACGTTAACCCTAATAGCCGCGAAGCTGCGCATGATCGATTCTTTAAATCGCTGCGAGCAATGGCGGATATGGGGACTCTTGCGGGGCTGAGGCCTGAGGCGCTATCGATAACTCGCCTGGTCTTGCAGTCGTTCTGTATTTGTAATGTTTAACAAGAAATTAACGAGTCCATGAGACTCGGGAGACATGCCATGCCAAAGAACTTGAGCTGGGCCGCGTTCGCCCGCGCCGGGCTGTGCGTGGGTCTGGGCTTGCTGATCACAGCCGCGAGCGCTGCGGCGCCAGGCCCTGCGATGCTGAACGTCGCTACCTATAACCTGCGGCTCAACACGCCCGACGACGGCCCCAATATCTGGGCCGAACGTCGCGAGATGGTGAAGGCGCTCGTGCGCTATCACGAGTTTGATCTGTTCGGCACCCAGGAGGGGCAACCGGAACAGATCAAGGACCTTGAAGCCCTCAGCGAGTACGCGCATGTCGGTGTCGGTCGCGATGACGGCAAGGATGAGGGTGAGCACTCCACCATCTTCTACCGACGCACGCGTTTCCAACTGCTCCAGCACGGCGACTTCTGGCTCAGCGAGACACCCGAGCGCCCGTCCAAAGGCTGGGACGGGTTGTGCTGCAACCGCCTCGTCAGCTGGGCGCGTCTGCACGACCGGATCAGTGGCGTGAACCTGCTCGTCACTTCGGCCCACTTCGACCACGAGGGCGCGGTTGCCCAGCGCGAGTCGGCCAAGCTGCTGCTGCGCTGGCTGGCGGCGAATCGCATCACAGGCGCCAAGGCCGATCGGGTGATCGCACTGGGCGACTTCAACTCCACGCCCGAGTCCGAACCCGCCCGGCTGATGAGGGCTGTCCTGGGCGATGCCCGTGCATTGAGTGAGCAGCCGCCCTATGGACCGTCGGCCAGCTTCAATGACTTTCGCTTCGGTGTCGCACCGGAGAAGCTCATCGACTACATCTTTGTCGATCATGGCATCCGCGTCCTCAAGTACGCCGTGCTGAGTGACTCGAACGGCATGCGGTATCCCTCCGATCATTTCCCGGTGGCAGTGCGTCTGCTAGTTCGCTGATGCTGCTGTGGTGAAAAGCCATCAGTGCCTGCCGGTGTTTTGCAATTTTTTGTAATGAAGTCCTGCTTTGTCTTGCATCGGTGGCGGCCGCTCCGGCGCCCGAGGCCCACGCTTTTGCCTGTGGCCGGAGACAGCTGCCGCCGGAGGTCGGTAATGTTGTGTAAGTGCTGGTTGCTGCGCGCGGTACGTTTCTCCCATGGGGCAGCGATCCGACCTGGGAGAACGGCACGGCATGGCGTCACTGAGCGACGCTGCCTAGCATCGCGCCATGCATCAACCAGATCTCTCAATGGCGAGCCTCTCATGCGAATGCTGAACGCCGCACGGCGCGCACTGGCCGTCGCATGGCTGCTAGGCGCCAGCGCACAGGCCGGCACGCTGGTGATCGAGAGCTGGCGCATCGATGACCGGGCGCTGTGGAACACGGTGCTGATTCCGGCCTTCGAGCGCAGCCATCCGGGCATCGAGCTGAAGTTCGCTCCCAGCGCTCCAACGGCTTATGACGCTGGCCTGGCCGCGCGTCTGGCTGCCGGAACGGCCGGCGATTTGCTGAGCTGCCGGCCGTTTGACGCCTCGCTGGCGCTGTATCGCAAGGGCCATCTGGAGAAGCTCGATGGCAAGCCGGGCATGCAGAACTTTCCGCCCAGCGCCCTGCTGGCCTGGCGGACCGATGATGGCCGCGACAGCTACTGCATGCCGATAGCGTCGGTCATCCATGGCTATCTCTACAACAAGAAGATCTTCCGTCGACTCAGTCTTCATCCGCCCAAGACCGAGGAGGAGTTCTTCGCGCTGCTGGAGAAGCTCAGTCGCAGTGACGTTGACGTAACGTTGGCGCTGGGCACCGCCGACCAATGGGAGGCCAGCCAGATCCTCTTCAGCAGCGTTGGCCCCAATTTCTGGGGTGGCGAGCAGGGACGGCGCGCGCTGATCACGGGGCAGGCACGCTTCACCGACGCGCCCTTCGTCGCGGCCTTCGAGCACATGGCGAGGCTGGGCAAGTACCTGCCCAGGGACGCCAGTCGCCTGACCTACACGCAAAGCCAGGATCTGTTTGCACAGGGGCGTGCTGCCATCCATCCGAGTGGCTCGTGGGAGATCTCGCGCTTCAACCAGGACTCCGCGCTGGAGCTTGGCGTATTCGCACCGCCGGTTCGCAAGACCGGGAGTGGTTGCCAGATTGCCGACCACCTGGACATTGGTATCGGCGTGAACAGCCGTTCCCGCAACAAGGAGGATGCGTTGAAGTTCCTGGCCTGGGTGGGATCGCAGCAGTTTTCCGACCTCTATACGAACCGCGCCACCGGCTTCTTCAGCCTATCCGATCACCTGATCGCCGTTCGCGATCCGATTGCCAAGCAGATGGCGGCCTGGCGGCAGACCTGTGCGTCCACGATCCGGGTCAATACCCAGGTGCTCAATCGTGGCGAGCCGCCGATGGAGGAGGTGCTGTGGGCCGTCAGCGCTCAAGTGCTGAACGGGCGCATGACCCCGCGTGAGGCGGCGGCGCGTATCCAGGCCAGCGTGCCCCAGACAGTGCCTGCGGCCATTTCACCGATCCTTCAGGAGCGCTCACCATGAGCCACGCACAACTGATGCTCAGTGCCCCTTTCGATGGCGTCGCTGTGCCGCTGAATGCCGTACGAGATCCGGTATTCGCGGGCCTGATGATGGGCGACGGACTGGCGATCGAGCCGCTGTCGTCGACGCTGAGGGCGCCCTGCGCAGGAGTGATCACGCATTTGGCCAGGACCGGGCATGCGCTGACCTTGAAGGCGGCGAACGGCGCCGAGCTGATGATCCATATCGGCATCGACACCGTGCAGCTGGAGGGTCGCGGCTTCACCCCCCGCGTGCAAAGCGGTGATGCGGTGCTGGCCTGCCAAGTGCTGGTTGATGTGGACATCGACGCTGTGGCGCGCGAGGCGGCGTCGCTACAGACCATGGTTGTGGTGTTGGGAGACGAGTTTGAGATCACGGCGCGAGCTGCCGGGCGGGTGAGCGCGGCGGCGCCGGGGTTCATGAGCCTGCAGGCGCGCAGCGCGGCCTCAGCCTCGATCGTGGCCGAAGGGCTGACGCAGCGCGGACATGCCCGCGTGCTGCATGGCAATGGCCTGCACGCGCGCCCCTGCGCCTTGGTGCAATCAGCGGCCCGCGGCTTTGCGGCCGAGGTCCTGCTGGCCTTCGGTGGTCGGGTGGCCAATGCCAAGAGCCTGACTGCCCTGATGGGGCTGGGCGTCGGCGAAGGCGACGAGGTCGAAGTCAGCGCGCGCGGCCCCGATGCCGGGGCCGCGCTGCAAGCCGTCACGGCCGCCTTGCAGACCCATTCGCCGGCCCAGGCACCTGCCGCGACCGAAGCCCGCAGCGTTCACGCAGGACCCGGCCTCGCCGGAATCTGCGCGGCACCAGGCCTGGCGATCGCCCGGGTGGTGCATCTGGACCAGCGCGCGGCCGATGTGCCGTCACAGGGTGAGGGCGTCGACACCGAGTTGACCCGCCTGAGCCAGGCGCTGGCTCAGGCACGCGCAGAGATCGGCCAGGCCATCAATGCGGCGGCCCGACATGGCGCGCAGGCCGAGCAGGGCATTTTTGGCGCCCACCTGGCGCTGGCCGAAGATCCCGAACTGATCGAGGCTGCCGAGCGCGGCATTCTGGCCGGCGAGGGGGCGGGCTTCGCACTGCGCCGAGCCATCGATGCGCAGTGCACGGTCTTGCATGGCTTGGGCAATGCGCTGTTGGCCGAACGCGTCAACGACCTGAAGGACCTGGAGCGCCGCGTGTTGGCAGCGATGGGCTACCTGGCTGCGGGTCTGCCGGATCTGAGCGGCCCTTCATTGCTGCTGGCAGACGAGCTGACGCCCTCAGATCTGACGCGGCTGCCGCGCGCCCTGGTCGCAGGGTTGGCCACGGTGCGCGGTGGTTCGACCAGCCATGTGGCGATCCTGGCGCGCTCCATGGGTATTCCTGCCCTGGTAGCGCTGGGTCCGCACTTGTTGCAACTGGCGCCCGGCAGCGAGGTGCTGATTGATGCCGACAGCGGCCTGTTGTTCGATGCGCCGACGCCCGAGCAGCTTGCTGCAGCCCGCCAGCGCATCGAAGCGCGCACACTGCGGAACGGCGAAATGCTGGCCCAGGCCGGCTCGGTGGCCCGGACCCGGGACGGCGTGAGCATCGAGGTGGCGGCCAATATCGCCAATGAGGCTGATGCGCGTGAGGCGCTGCGCCATGGTGCAGACGGGGTCGGGCTGCTGCGCACTGAATTCCTCTTCATCGATCGCACCGAGATGCCCAGCGCCGACGAGCAGCGCCAGGCCTATCAGGCGGTGCTGGATGCGCTCGACGGTCGGCCCGCGATCATCCGCACCATGGATGTTGGCGGCGACAAGGAGGTGCCCTATCTGTCGCTACCGGCCGAAGACAATCCGGCGCTGGGACTGCGGGGCATCCGTGCCGGGCTGGCCCAACCGGGGCTGTTGGACTTGCAGCTGCGCGCCCTGCTGGCCCTACGCCCGCTGTCCAGCCTGCGCATCCTGATTCCGATGATTACCGACGTCAGCGAGGTGCTGCTGGTGCGCGCGCGACTGGCGGCGCTGGCCGCCGAAGCAGGCCTGGCGGAGTTGCCACAACTGGGCGTGATGATTGAAGTGCCCTCGGCCGCATTGCTGGCCGACCAACTGGCGCGCCATGTGGACTTCTTCTCGATCGGGACCAACGACCTGACCCAGTACACGCTGGCCATGGACCGTTGTCATGCCGGTCTGGCGGCGCGACTTGATCCCATGCATCCAGCGCTGCTGCGTTTGATAGCAATGACTGCAGACGGCGCGGCCCGGCACGGCAAGTGGGTGGGCATGTGCGGCGGCATGGCCTCCGACCCGCTGGCTGTACCGGTGCTTCTTGGCTTGGGTGTCAGCGAGCTCTCGGTGAGCGCGCCGCTGGTGCCTGAGATCAAGTCGCGGGTGCGCGAGTTGCTGCACTCGAATTGCCGCAGCGAAGTTCAGGGCCTGATGCAGCTGGAATCAGCCGAAGCGGTGCGTGCCGCGGCGCAGCGGCTTTGGCCGCAATGAAGAGCATGCAAGACAAGGAAAGACGGAGACAGCCCCAATGAGTTCGATGAGCAATTTCGCCGGCCTGCAGCAGCTCGGGCGAGCCTTGATGCTGCCGATTGCCGTGCTGCCCGTGGCGGGGCTGCTGCTTCGCCTGGGCCAGCCCGACCTGCTCGGCCTGGCCGTGATGGCGCAGGCCGGCGATGCAATCTTTGCCAACCTGGCGCTGATCTTTGCGATCGGTGTGGCGGTCGGCTTTGCCAGGGAAAGCAATGGCACGGCGGGCCTGGCCGGTGCAATCGGCTATCTGGTGCTGACGGCCGTCCTGAAGGCATGCGATCCCAAGATCAATATGGGCGTGCTGGCGGGCATCACGGCCGGGCTTTCGGCGGGTTTGCTCTACAACCGCTACAAGGATATTGCGCTGCCGTCCTATCTGGCGTTTTTCGGCGGCAAGCGTTTCGTGCCTATTGCCACGGGCTTCGCCATGCTGCTGGCGGGCGTGGGATTGAGCCTGGTCTGGCCTTCGGTGCAACTGGGTATTGATGCCCTGGGCCATTGGCTGATCGGTGCGGGCGAACTGGGG
>Ga0302290_10000106_pt1 | contig 16122 bp, 15 predicted proteins | sample III_Fen_N1_3_FD_194547 | JGI IMG/M metagenome (GOLD analysis project Ga0302290, IMG submission 194547) | Peat permafrost microbial communities from Stordalen Mire near Abisko, Sweden - III_Fen_N1_3 | ecosystem: Environmental > Terrestrial > Soil > Wetlands > Permafrost | place: Sweden: Abisko... | reverse complement strand
TGGAAGAAGCAGCGGCGCAGAAAGGCGTCGGGCAATTCCTTCTCGTTGTTGGAGGTGATGAAGACAATGGGACGGTGCTTGGCCTGAACCAGGGTGTGGGTTTCGTAGCAGTAGAACTCCATGCGATCGAGTTCCCGCAACAGGTCATTGGGAAACTCGATGTCGGCTTTGTCGATTTCGTCGATCAGCACCACCGTCGGGCCGTCGGCCTCGAAGGCTTGCCAAAGGGGGCCCTTGACGATGTAGTTGGCAATATCGTTAACCCGGCCATCCCCCAGTTGCGAATCCCGCAGGCGGGAGACGGCATCGTATTCGTAGAGACCCTGCTGGGCTTTGGTGGTGGACTTGATATGCCATTGCAGCAGGGGCAGGCCCAAGGCGGCGGCCACTTCCTCTGCCAGCAGGGTTTTGCCGGTACCGGGCTCGCCCTTGATCAATAGGGGGCGCTGCAGGGTGATGGCCGCATTGACGGCCAGCATCAGGTCGGGAGTGGCGACGTAGCTTTGGGTACCTTCAAAACGCATGGTGTTTTCTGGGAAGCCGGTCAGGGTGATGGGGCGCAGAGGATACTACTAGCCAGCTTTGCGTTGTATGCATTCGAGATAAGCTGCTCCATCCGGTGGGGCTTTGTTACGTTGGGATTGCCAGATGGTTTCACCAAGGCAGTCGTGAATGTCGTGCAAGGCTTCGTGCCGGTCTCCGTGGCGCTGGCAGAGTTTTTCAAAGGCAGCCCTTATGCCCGGTGGCTGGTCAATCTGCAATTGCTCGGCAATGGCCAGATGCAGGGATAGATGAAGGAATGGGTTGGTTTCGCCGGATTCCGGCGTCCAGTCCTTGGCCATGGCCTCTTCACCACCGGTGAGCAGGCTGTGGTACTCGGGGTGGTCGTTAATGATGTCGGCCGCCATGGTTTCCAGGGGCGTTGCCGGCAGGGATTCGCGGCGCTTGCGCCAGGCATCCATCAGGAATTTCCGGGCCTGGTCTCGGGTGGGACTAAACATTGGCGCTTACCAGTGAAAAGACGGTGGTGTAGCTGAGCAGCACATTGCCATCGCCCATGGCGGCAATTTCGCCGCCACTGTAACTGCCAAGGACGGGAAGGCTGGGGTAGCGGGCCGAGAGCAGGGCCAGGTCCCGGTCATGGCCTTGGTAGAAATAGGGACCGCGGCCCATGCAGGCGAACATCAGGGCGAAATCCGGGGCCGGCTGCTTGCCGTCGGTGAGGTGATCCAGGGCCACCGTGGTATCGGCTTCGGCAGCATGGGGTTCCCGCCAGGCCCAGATCAGGGCCGTATCCGGTGGTAGCGGTGCAGCCAGGGTGATGGACCGTTCGCTGGTATTGATGCCGAGCAGGGGTAGCAGGGTGTAGCGGCCATCTCGCAGGGCCAGGTTGGTGGGCATACCCGGCTCCAGCACCAGGGCGCACAGGCGTTGCAGGGGAATGTTGTCGGGGTCGCTGGCTTCCGGCGGCAGTTGCTGGAGCAGGGTATCCAGGGCCGGATTGTTGGAAACCCGGAAGACTTCAAAGCCGTCCTGCTCGGTGACAAACAGGGTGGGCGAGAGGAAGCGCAGACCTCTGGAGAGCGCCGTGCGCACACTGGCGCCGTGGAAACCGGCTTCCAGGGGCTTGTCCCTGATCTTGCCCTGGCCCCAGATCCAGCCGCTTTCGCGGTCGTCGTAACCGGAAGCCAGGGTGCCGTAGCGGGGCGGATAGGGAATCAGCCAATCCGGGTCGAGCTGATCGGACTGGGCAAAGGTCAGAACCGGTTCGCCGGACAGGGGGGAACCCAGACTGACGGGACCGCACAACACCAGCGCTGCAGCAGCCGGCTGGTGCAAGGCCCAGCTTCTTTCCGTGAAGACGCCCGGGGTGATGCAGCCGCTGACTTGCAGGCAGCGGGCGGTGCGTGATGCGGCCGTAATGGCTTGCTGTACATCCTGCTTGTGCCGGTAGTGGCTGGTCAGCAGGAGCAGCACGCTGTGGGCATAGTCGCTGCCAGCATCGGCCAGGGCATTTTTTACGGCAGTAACAGCCAGATCGGGACTGGCTTTGTCTCCGGCAGCAAAACCGGTGGCGGCAATGGTATTCATGGCTGTGTTTGCAGTCAGGGGGCAGGTGTCTTGGGTTTGTAGGCGCAAAGGTCGGCCACGGTGCAGCGATAGCACTCCGGCGTGCGTGCCTTGCAAACGTAGCGGCCGTGGAGAATCAGCCAGTGGTGGGCGTGGAGGCCGAAGTCCTTGGGCGTGACCTTGACCAGCTTGTCCTCCACTTCCCGCACGTCCTTGCCCGGGGCCAGGCCGGTACGGTTGCCGATGCGAAAAATATGGGTATCCACGGCAATGGTTGCTTCGCCGAAGACGATGTTGAGTACCACGTTGGCAGTTTTGCGGCCGACGCCGGGCAGCGCTTCCAGGGCCTCCCGGTCATGGGGTACCTGACCCTTGTGCTGGTCCAGCAGGATGTTGGTCAGGCCGATGACGTTCTTCGCCTTGGTTTTGTAAAGGCCGATGGTCTGGATGTAGTCCATCAACCTTTCCACGCCGAGGGCGGCAATGGCTTCGGGTGTGGGGTGATCCTTGAACAGGGGACGGGTGGCCCGGTTGACGCCTTTGTCGGTGGCTTGCGCGGAAAGCACCACGGCCACCAGCAGTTGGTAAGGGGTCTTGTATTCCAGTTCGGTGGCCGGTTCTGGATTGGCGGAGGCGAGGCGGGAATAGAACTCGCGGATTTTCTTCGGAGACATGCCGTGAGTGTAGCTGAAGGGCAAATAAAAATAGCCGGATCGCGGCTGCTGGCGGGGGCTGGCGCTATGATTCGCGCTGTCGCCAGCGCTGTACCGACCCATGGCGAAAGCCGGTTTCCCTGCCCATTTTCTGGCCTCTATGAACGAACAAAGCTTGAATCCCGTTTTCGACCTGGTGGAAAAGCTGAATGAAGCGATTTCCGCTTTCCTCTCGGGGACCATTGATCCCGTCGCCTGTTCGCAAATCCCTGAGCAATTGCAGCAATTGCTGACCCTGGAAACAGTCTGTTGCGCCCAGCGGGAAATGGCCCTTTCCCTGGCAAGTTTCTTTCAGAATGTGGATGTCACCAGCCTGACCCCGGGGGACCGGGATCAGGTCTGTCTGCTCTGGCATTCGGTCCGAGGCAAGGTCGATGGCGAGTCCGAGGGACAGGCTGCGCTCCCCCATCTGGTTGCCCCCATTACGGGTTCCGGCCCGACCCGGGGAAATCGCCGGGTGTCCCTGATGATTGAAAGCCGGGCCATCCAGGCCCTGCTGGAAGCGGCGGTTGCCCATGCCGATTTTGAAGTCGAACTGCTGTCCTCCTTCAAGTCTTTGGAAAGCCTGGCGCCGGATGACTTGCCGATGGCCATCATCGCTGATCTGTCCCTTTGTCGCACCGATCCCGAAGCGGGCCGCATCCTTGCCCGGATTCGGCAAAACTCGACCCGGCCTCTGCACCTGTTTTGCCTCTCCGGGGCCGATGACTTTTCAGCCCGCCTTGAAGCTGTGCGGCTGGGGGCTACCCGCTTCCTGAGAAAGCCGGTGGATGTGGAAAAGCTGCTGGCCATCCTCAACGGGGTGACGGCCCGGATTCCGACGGAGCCTTTCCGCGTGCTTTTTGTCGATGACGATCGGGCCCTGACCAGCCTTTATTCGGCCACCCTGGTGGAGGCCGGTTTTGAAACCCGGTTGTGCAACCGTTCCCTCGACGCACCGGAAATGGTGGCGGAGTTTCGGCCCGACGTGATCGTCACCGATGTATATATGCCCGGCTGTAACGGACTGGAATTGGCTGCCCTGCTGCGGCAGGACGAAAGTCTGGCGGATACGCCCATCCTGTTCCTCTCCAGCGAGGCCAATATCAACCGGCAGATGGTGGCCCTGGATCTGGGCGGTGACGACTTCCTGACCAAGCCGGTGCCCTTGGAAGTGCTGACATCGGCGGTGGTTGCCCGGGCCAAACGGGCGCGGATGCTCAAGCGTATCCGTCGCGAACTGGAAAAATCCCGGGTGGCGGCAGAGCAGGGCAGTCGCGCCAAGAGCCACTTCATGGCCGACATGAATCACGAGCTCAAAGCGCCGCTCAATGCCATGCTGGGTTATTCCCAGCTCATTGCTTTGGAGGTCGAGGCCGTTAGCGATGGTGCCGTCGCGCAACGGCTGCAGGAGTTTTCGGCCAATATCTATCAAGCGGGCGAACTGCAACTGGCGTTGATCAACGAGATTCTTGAGTTTTCCCAGATCGAGGCCGGGCTGCTGGCCTTGACCATCGAGCCGGTGGAGTTGGCGCCCCTGGTGGATTACTGCCTGATGCTGCTGGCGCCCCAGGCCGAGAAAAAACAGGTTCGTTGTGAAAGCCGGATTCCCAGCGGGCTTTACGTCAAGGCTGATAGCACCCGTGTACGGCAGATATTGCTCAACCTGTTGTCCAATGCCATCAAGTACAACCGGGCCGGCGGCAGCGTGGTGGCGGAGTGCCCGAAGGCTTCCATCGGTACGGTTGCCGTGGCCATCAAGGATACGGGGCTGGGTATTCCGACCACTTCCCTCGGGGCTCTGTTCCAGCCCTTTTCGCGCCTGCATATCGACAAAGACCCCAAGATCGAAGGGACAGGCTTGGGCTTGGCTCTGGTCAAATCCCTGGTGGAAATCATGGGCGGCGAGATCGGCGTCACCAGCCAGGTCGATGTCGGGAGCGAGTTCTGTTTCGTTCTGCCGGCTACCGACTGAAGGTAAAACTATTGGTACCCGGGAAACCCTTCAGCCGTTGCGCAAAGGGGAAATCCGGGTCGAGTCCTGCTGGCTTGTGCCATAGGAGGTCAGTGCATCAAGAAAGGCCCGAACCCGGGTCGGCACCAGCCTCCGGGTGGGCATGAAGGCATAGACCTGGCGCGGCATGGGTTGGTAGTCGGGTAGCAAGGGCACCAATCGGCCTTGTTCCATGGCCTCCCGGCAGAGGGTGGCCGAGATCACGCTGGCGCCGAGGCCTGCTTCGGCAGCCCCAAGGCGCAGGGAGGCGTTACTGGTTCGTAGTCGCCCCCGGACCGCGACTTCATGGATTTCCGGGCTGTCCTGACGCTGGAATCTCCATATTGTTGCGTTGTCGTCGCAGAGGCAGGGCCAGGCGGCCAAGTCCTTGGGGTGCTTGGGCGCGCCGAACTTGGCCACCAGTTCCGGGGTCGCGCAGAGCACCGTTCCCACCGTAAAAACCCGGCGCGCCACCAAACTGGAATTCTCCAGTTCGTTTTCGTGCATGCTGAAAACCAGATCGAAATTGCTTTCCACCGGGTGATGGTGCTGGGTGGACATCTCGATTTCTGCCTCCAGCCCCGTGTATTGCATCAGCAGGGAGCAGATCACCTGATTCAGGTGCAGCACGCCGAATTCAAAAGGCGTCGAAATGCGCAGGATGCCCTGGGGCTGATCCCGTTGGGACTGGGTGGCTTCAACGATGTCCTGCAGGCGCTCGAACAGGGGCGCCAATTGCTCGTTCAATTCGTGGCCCGCCGCCGTCAGCTTCAGCAGCCGCGTGGTTCGTTCCAGCAAACGCAGGCCCAGACTGGTTTCCAGATTGGATACCGCCCGACTGACGCTGGACTTGGGCATGTCCAGTTGCTCCGCCGCCCGGGTAAAACTGCCCAGGTTGGCGACGGTACAAAACACCTCGGCATCGTTCCAGTTGTACGGCATGGTTTGGGTTCTCTAGGGGCTTATTGTTCCATTGGCGGAACAGTTTATCCATGAATCGCTATTTTTCTCTCTTGGACGAATGCTTATAGTCGTCCCATGGCCCCAACTTCCTCTTCTTTACGGCAGTCACTGTCCCGGTGTCTGCCGTTTTTTTTCCTGCTGCCCCTGCTCTGGCTGGCGGCATGCGCCGATATGAGCGGTATTCAGCCCAAAGCGGAGCTACAAACTCCTGCCTCCCTTGATCAGGCCCGTTTGTCCGCCAGTGGTGCAGAGGCCGCCGAAGAGGATTGGTGGCGCAGTTGGAACGATCCCCAATTGAACCGTTTGATGTCCCAGGCCTTGGCCGGGAACCCGTCCCTGAAGGTAGCCCGGGCGCGGATCGATCATGCCCGGGCAACCGTGGGACTGGCAGAAAGCCAGACCAGGCCGGGCTTGAGTGCCAATGGCAGTTTCATTCGCGAACGCTTTTCCATGAACCAGTTCTTCCCGCCACCCATCGGCGGCAACGTCTATTGGAATAACGAGGCGACCCTGAACCTTTCCTACGACCTGGACCTCTGGGGCCAGCAGGAAAGCATCGTGGCCGCCGTGGTGGACGAGGCCAAGGCCGCCGTGGCCGATGCCTGGCAAGTGCGGCTGGCCCTGGCTACTGCCGTGGCCCAGGCCTATGCCCAATGGGCGATCCAGGGGGAACTGGCCGATCTGGCCCGGGAGGAAAAGGCCCGGCTGGAGCGGGCACTGAATCTTGCCCGGCGGCGTGAAAAGGCGGGGCTGGAAGCGGGTAAAGACGCCGACAACATTGCCATCGCCCTGGCCCGGCAGCAGGCCCAGGTGGAAGCTTTGGACACCACCGTGATTCTTGCCCGCCATCAATTGGCGGCGTTGGCCGGTTTGGGACCGCAAGCGGGGGATGGGCTGCTGCGGCCCGCCCTGGCTTCCGCCGATGTGCTGACGCTACCGGCCCATCTGCCGGCAGCCCTGGTGGGGCGGCGTCCCGATGTGATTGCCCAGCGCTGGCGGGTGGAGGCGGCGGGGCAGCGCATTGATGCGGCGAAGGCCGCCTTCTATCCCAATATCGACCTGATGGCCTTCGTCGGTTTCCAGGCCCTGGGATTTACGGATTTTCTCGATGGTTCCTCCGGTATTCACGGTTTCGGTCCGGCCTTGTCCCTACCCATTTTCGATGGCGGTCGCCGCCGCAGCCGCCTGGGTCAGGAAACCGCCGCCTACGACGGGGCCGTGGAGGCCTACAACGGCACCTTGATCCGGGCCTTGCAAAGTGTCGCCGACCGGATTGCCGAACTGGAAAGCAACCGCAAGGAAAGTGTCGCTGCCCGCCAGGCCCTCACTGCCGCCCAGCGGCGTTTGAAGGCGACGGAACAGGGCTGGAAGGCCGGCGTCAGCACTTATCAGGGGGTACTGGACGCCCAGGCAACGGTACTGGCCAGCCGTGAAATGGTGGCCCGCCTGGAAGCTGCTCGCCGTCAGGCCTATGCCGGATTGATGTTGGCTATCGGCGGCCAATGGTCTTCGGCTGCGCCGCTGGTTGATGGGGAAGCCGGTGCCAACGAAGCGCTGCCGCAACCATGAATAGCGCAGCTACGACGGCAAACAGCAGCAACCCCTTCGCCAAGGCGCGGCGCTGGCGGGCATTGTGGCGCCTTGTTTCGGCTTGGCCTTCCAGCGCCAATTTTGCTTCGGCGATTTACGTGACCAAGGTGGTGCTGGCGGCCCTGCTGGCACTGCTGATTTCCCTGGCCCTGAATCTGGAATCGCCCCGGACCGCCATGTTCAGCGTCTATCTGGTGATGCAGGCCCGTAGCGGTCTGGTGTTCCAGAAAAGCTACTACCGATTGCTGGGGACCGTGGTGGGGGCGGTGGTCTCGGTGATCCTGATCGGTGCCTTTGCCCAGACTCCGGAGTTGTTCTTCATCGGCTTTGCTCTCTGGGTAGCCCTTTGCACCGCGGGCTCCTTCATCTTCCGCAACTTCCAGTCCTACGGTTTCGTGCTGGCTGGCTATACCGTGTGTTTTGTCGCCTTGCCCACCATCGACGCACCCACCCAGGTGTTTGATGTGGCGGTGACCCGGGTGCTGGAAATGTTCGTCGGTGTGTTCTGTGCGGCCGTGGTGAGTGACACCCTGTTTCCCCAGCGCATGGCCGATGTGGTGCACGGCGCTTTGGTCCGCCGTTTCCAGGATTTCACCCGGGTGCTGAGCCAGGCTCCGGCGCAGTTGCGGGCTGGCGATACGGGCAAGGCGGCGATGCTGCGTTTTGCCGGCGATGCCCTTGGTCTTGAGGCCGCCCATACCAACGCCGGTCTGGAGAGCAGCGACTTGCGCCGCCTGCAGTCCCATTTGCAGTTGCTCAATCACGAGTTCATGGGGGTCACCAGCACCCTCCATGCCTTTCACCAGATGCTGCGTCGCCTGCAACAGGGCGGCGATCCGGCAATTGCCACGGCTTTGCTAGGCTTTTACGAGCCCTTCAGTCGCGTCTGCCAGCTTGCCAATGGCGGCGTGCCGGAGGCCGATGTGTTGCTGCCCAAACTGGCTGCCTGGCGGTCTGCTTTGGGTCGCGAGGTCGCTACGGTTCGGGAGCAACTGCCTCTCGCCATGACGCGCACTGATCGCCTGGACTTTGATACGGGCGTCGAGTTGCTGGAGCGTCTTGGCGACGAGTTCCGTGCCTATTGCATTACCCAGGCCAAGGTCAGTGGGGCTGAGGTCGCAGGTGAGTCCGGTGACGCGGACTTGGCGACTGAACGCGCGGCGCAGTTGCAGGCCGATGCCGACAGCCTGCGCTTTTCCACCCGCACCGATCCTGTGCTGGCTCTGCTGGCTGCTTTGCGCGGGGTGGGAGTGATGGCCGTGACGGCAGGCTTCTGGCTGGCCAGCGGCTGGTCCTGGGGCACCGGGCCCATCATCAATGGCGTGGCTTCGGGGACCGTGTTTGCCGCGCTGCCTTCCCCGGCAAAGCTGATCCGCCAGGTGTTGATCGGCTGGTGCTTTGCGCTGCCCCTGGGCTTGATCTGGAACTTCCTGCTGATTCCCCAGGCCACGGACTGGATCGGACTCTGTGTCTTGCTGATCCCGCCCCTGGCCCTGATTGCCTGGCTGGCCAGTTCGCCCAAATGGGGCGGTATCGGCGCTGGCATGTACATCTCCTTCATGCTGCACACCAGTCTGGACCGGAGCTTCAACGCCAACCTGCCGGATTTTCTCGATGCCTGTTTCGCCGACTTCATCGGCTTTGCTGTATCCGGGACTTTCTATGCGTTGATCGACCTCAACGCCGGCCCCTGGGGACGGCGGCGCATTGTCGGTGCTTTGCGACAACAGATGGTGGACGTCTGCCGTGGGGAAGGCCGCCTGCGCCGCGAAGTGCTGGAAAGTACCAGCCGCGATCTGGTGCAGCGCATTGCCACCCGGGGCCAGTTGGCAGACGAAACCGATGTCTGGGTCTTCGACTGGTTGCTGACCGTATTAGAAATTGGCCGGGCCGTGATCGACCTGCGGGCCGAAATGGATGCCGCCGATGCCGATGCGCTGCCCCTGTCCCTTGCCTTCGCCCTGCATCGTCTGGGTGACCTGTTCTCGGCACCGACGCCGGCCTCGCGCCATTCCGCCACGCTGGCGGTGGAGGCGGCCATCGCTACCCTGGATGGCGCCGATGCCCGTCTGGGTAATCGCCGCCGCCGTGCCCTGATTCTCGATCTGCATTTCATCCGCTGCGCCCTGGTGGACCCGGTATCCGTCCTCGACGGGAAAGGAGGCCGTCATGGCTGACGTGGTCATTGGCGGTGTGCGCCTGCCTTTTCTGCTGGCCGTGCTGATCGGCACCGGCGTTTTGCATTTGATCTTTGACCGGCTCTTCGCCCGCTTTGGCATTTACGCCCGGGTCTGGCATCCGGGTCTGTTCCGGGTGGCGGTGTTTTTTTGCCTGTTCGCCAGCGCCGGACTGTTGTTCTATCCCTAGGAAAACCTGTCATCCATGTCCAAGGAAAACTCATTGTTGAAACGCGCATCCCGCCTGCTGCCCACATTGTTGCTGGTCGCTTTGGCCCTGATTGCCGGCCACTCCCTGTGGAACCGATACATGGACGGCCCCTGGACCCGGGATGGCCGGGTGCGGGCCGATGTCATCACCATGGCGCCGGATGTGGCGGGGCTGGTGACCGAGGTGGCGGTGGTGGACAACCAGTTCGTACACAAGGGTGATCTGCTGTTCCGCATTGACACCCTGCGCTACAAGCAGGCCTTGGCCGAGGCTGATGCCCTGGTGGCCCAGCGCCGGGCCGATCTGGAAATCCGCCATCGTCAGGCCAGCCGCCGTGCCAGCCTGGATGATCAGGTCATCTCCCGGGAAAACCGCGAAGACTCCGGGCTGGATGAAGCCGCGGCTCGCGCCCGGCTGGAGGATGCCCTGGCCCTGAAGGAAATTGCCCGCATCAATCTGGAACGGACCGAGGTGCGTTCACCGGTGGAAGGCTGGGTAGCCAATCTGGCGATCCATCGGGGCGAGTTCGTTCAGGCTGGGCAGCATCGGCTGGCAGTGGTGGATAGCCAGTCTTTCTGGGTTTACGGCTATTTTGAGGAGAACCGTCTGGCCGGCATTCACTTGGGCGACAAGGCAGAAATGACGCTGCTCGGTACCCGGACAACCTTGAAGGGCCATGTGGAAAGCCTGGCACGAGGAATTACCGACCGGGACAACGCCACCAGCGGCAGCTTGCTGGCGGACGTGAATCCCAGTTTCAACTGGGTGCGTCTGGCTCAGCGGATTCCCGTGCGTATCCACATCGACCAGGTGCCCCAAGGGGTGGAACTGGCGTCGGGTATGAGTTGCAGTATTGTGGTGCGCCCTGGTTCAGCCGGTTGAAAACCGGCTGAAGGGCAGGGAGTCCGGAACCGGACTCAGGCGGTTTGCAGTTGCTGCTGGCGGGCCGCTGCCTGCTTGGCTGCCGTTGCGCGGGCATCAAGCCAGTTGCGGACGGCGATCATGAAACCGAGCAGGATGAAGGCGCCGGGAGGCAGGATGCCGATCAGGAAGTTGTAGTCCTCAGGCAGCACCTGAAAACCATGCAGGCCGGGGATCACCACTTCGATGCCAGAGAACAGGGTGCCCTGGCCGATCAATTCCCGGGACAAACCCAGCACGCCCAACACCAGAGCCAGACCAAAGCCCATGATGAAACCGTCCCAGGTGGATTTGAGGGCCGGGTTCTTGGCGGCAAAGGCTTCCACCCGGGCCAGCACGATGCAGTTGGTCACGATCAGCGGAATGAAGATGCCCAGGATCAGGTAGAGATCGTGGGTCCAGGCATTCATGGCCATGTCCACGATCGTCACCAGGGCGGCGATGATCAGGATGAACACGGGGATGCGGATTTCGTAGGGAATGAACGCCCGCAGTAGAGACACGGCGCCGTTGGACAGGGCCATGACGAAAGCGGTGGCCAGCCCCAGGCTGAAGGCATTGGTGAAGTTGGTGGTGACCGCCAGGGTGGGGCACATACCCAGCACCTGGGCTAGGATGCTGTTCTGCTTCCACAGGCCGTTGGCGGTGATCTCGCGATAGGTACTCATTATTTTTCCTCCAGGGTCTGGCCGGAAGGCAAGGCGAACAGGGCTTCCCGGCGGGACAGGGTCCATTCCAGGGCACGGCGTACGGCATTGGTCACAGCCCGGGGCGAGATGGTGGCGCCACTCATCTGGTCGATACGGCCGCCGTCCTTCTTCACCTTGAATTCGGCTTGGGGAATTTGCTCGAAGCCGACATCATTGAACTGGGTGATCCACGGACGGGATTTGTTGCGGTCCTTTTTCGGGTCGATGTAATCGCCCAGGCCCGGGGTTTCCTTGTGCTCGGTGACCCGCACGGCGGCCAGTTCGCCATTGGCTTTGACCGCCAGAATCAGGCGGATCTTGCCGGAGTAACCGTCGGGGGCAATGGCTTCGAGGATCACCGCCGCTGCTTCACCGCCTTTGCGGGCGCGGTAGAGCGTCGTGTTTTCTTCCAGCCCCAGGGCCGCGGTGGCGGGCAGGGTGATGGTGTCCTTGAGCAACTCGTTGTCGTACTGGTCCTTGGACAGCACGGCATTGATCATCTGCAGTTTTTCCGCGGCGGCGCTGGCTTCGATAGCCGGCTTGGTGGCGAAGTAGGTGGCGGCCATCAGGGCAGTGAAGGCGATGCAATACCAAAGCAGAATGATGGCGGTGCGGGTGGAAATGCGCAGGATGGACGTGCCGCCGGGGGGCGGAATGTCCTTGGCCGTCAGTGTTGCCTGGCTGGGTGCCGTGGTGGAAATATTTTCCTGTTCTTGGCTCATGCTTTTTCCTTCTGCTTAGTGCCGAGCTTGTGACCGAACACCGGCGGCTGGGTGGCCATGTCGATCAGGGGCACGCAGATGTTGAGCAGCATCACGGCGAAGGCGATGCCGTCTGGGTAGGCGCCGAAGGTGCGGATGACCCAGGTGAAGAAACCGATGCCGGCGGCGAAGATCAGCTTGCCCTTGGGCGTGGTGGCACCGGACACCGGGTCGGTGACGATGAAGAAGGCACCGAGCATGGCGCCGCCGCTGAACAGATGGAACAGGGGGCCGGCGAACTGGTCGGGGTTGAGCGTATGGGCAATGCCGGCCATCAGGCCCAGGGCAGCCAGGAAGGCCACAGGCATGTGCCAGGTGATGATGCGTTGTTGCAGCAGGAACAGGCCGCCCAGCAGATAACCGGCAGCGATGAATTCCCAACCCTTGCCGCCGACATTGCCGAAGCTGGCGTTGCTGCCGAAGATGCCGGCGACTGAGGCCTTGGCTTCAGCGCTGTGAAGGGCGGTGCGCAGGGCATCCAAGGGGGTCGCCATGGTGATGGCGTCCAGGTGGCGCTCACCGAAGATCAGGCCCAGTTGGGCGTGGAAGTCGGTGAAGCCGGCGGCGGGCCATTGGCTCATGAGCTGCGGATAGCAGACGATCATCAGGGCAAAGGCCGCCATGGCCGGATTGAAGGGATTCTGGCCGAGGCCGCCGTAGAGGTGCTTGATGATGACGATGGCGAACAAGGACGCCACCACCACCAACCACCAGGGACCGATGGGCGGGAAGGTGAGGGCGATCAGCCAGGCGGTCACTAGGGCGGAACCGTCGGAGACGAACAGCCACACCGGCTTCTTGCGCAGGGTCAGGAGCAGGGTTTCGCCGATGAGGGCCGCAGCGGAAGCCAGGGCCAGTTGCACCAGGATGGCGGCACCGAAGAACCAGACGTAGGCGGCGATGCCGGGGATCAGGGCCGCCACGACCCGCAGCATGACGCTGCGAACGCTGGCGGGTTTGACCAGATAGGGTGAGTTGTAGAGCATGGTTTTACTTTTCCCCGCTTTCGTTGCCGGTGACCAGGGTATCCACCTTGGCGTGGAGGGCTTCAGCGGCGTCCACCTGGGCTTGCTGTGCCGGGGACAGGTTGTCGGTGTTGGCTGGCTTGATGTTGGCTTCTGCTGCTTCGGCCTTTTGGGCAGCAGCCCGGGCCATGGCTGCCGCAATCATGGCCTTCTTGGCGTCGTCCCCTGTGGGGGCGGCATCGCTTGGGGTTGCAGCGCTTGGTGCTGTTTCCGCAGCGGCAGCCTCAGCCGCCAGCTTGGCCTTGGTTTCGGCGGCCTTGGCAGCAAGGCGGGCGGCCTTCTCTTCCTTTTCCCGCTCTTCGCGGTACTGACGGAATTCGAAGCGTTCCCGGGCGGCGTCGGCGGCGGATTTTTCCTGTTCCCGGGCCCAGATTTCAGACTTGGAGAAGCGGTAGTAATCCACCAGGCGGATGCGGGAGGGGCAGACGAAGGCGCAGCAGCCGCATTCGATGCAGTCGAACAGGTGGTATTCCTGGGCCTTGCCGAACAGCTTGGCCTTGGAGTACCAGTACAACTCGAAGGGCTGCAGGTCGGCAGGGCAGGCCTTGGCGCATTCGCCGCAGCGGATGCAGGGCATCTCGGGCTCGGGTTCGGGGAACAGTTCGGGACTGCCCACCAACACGCAGTTGGTAGCCTTGATTACGGGCACGTCGGCGTTGGGCATGGCAAAGCCCATCATGGGACCGCCCATGATGATGCGGTCGGTGCCCGGTTTGGCCTTGGCCAGGGCGATGACGTGGCTCATGGGGGTGCCGAACAGCACTTCGTAGTTGCGCGGCGCTTCCACATTGCCGGCCACGGTGACGATGCGGGAGATCAGGGGCTTGCCCAGTTCCAGGGCTTCGTAAATGCCGTAGCAGGTGCCGGTGTTGAAGCACTGCACGCCGTAGTCGGTGGAGCGTTCGCCGTGGGGCACTTCGATGCCGGTCAAGACGCGGATCAACTGCTTGGCGCCACCGGCGGGATAACGGGTGGGGATGGGCACGATGCTGATGCCGGCGGCCTTGTCGCCCAGAGCCTTGACCGTGGCCTGCATGGCAGCAATGGCGTCGGGCTTGTTGTCTTCAATGCCGACCAGGGCTTCGCCGGCCTGGAGCAGGGTCTTGAGGATGATGACGCCGCCCAGCACGCCAGCGGAACGCTCGCGCATCTGCAAGTCGTCGCAGGTGATGAAGGGTTCGCACTCGGCGCCGTTGATGATCAGGGTCTTGAGCTTGCCTGCCTTGCCGGCATTGACCTTGAGGTGGGTGGGGAACACCGCACCGCCGAGGCCTACCACGCCGGCATCCCGCAGGATGTCGCGGACGGCACCGGGTTCCAGCTCGCGCCAGGCAACGGGGCTGAGTTCCGCCCATTCGTCCTTGCCATCGGGTTCAAGCACCACGCAGAGGCTGGATAGGCCGGAGGAATGGGCCATGGTGCGCATTTCCACGGCCTTGACGGTGCCGGAGGTGGACGCGTGAACAGCGGAGGAAACATTGCCATCGGCTTCGCCGATGCGCTGGCCTTTTTTGACCACGTCACCGGCTTGCACCAGGGGGCGAGGCGTGCCGCCGACGCTCTGGTGGAGGGGGATGACCAATTCGGCGGGCATGGGCACCGAGCCGATGGACTGGGTGGTGGAATCGGTCTTGTGGGTGGCGGGCTTGACGCCACCGTTGAAGCTGAACAATTGGCGCAGCATGGGTCAGGCCGCTTTCTGCTGGGCGACGTTAAGGGCGAACACCGGATATTTCCACTTCCAGGTTTCGACGCTTTCGCCGATGGGCACCATGGAAATGCAATTAACGGGGCAAGGGGGCAGGCACAGTTCGCAGCCGGTGCACAGGGGGGCGACGATGGTGTGCATTTGCTTGGCGGCGCCGACGATGGCGTCCACCGGGCAGGCCTGAATGCAGAGGGTGCAGCCGATGCAGGTGTTTTCGTCGATGAAGGCAACGCTCTTGGGTTTTTCCACCCCGTGTTCGGCGGAGAGGGATTTGACCTCACGACCAAGCAGTTCCGCCAGCTTGCGGATGCCGTCCTCTCCACCCGGGGGGCAGCAGTTGATGTCGGCTTCGCCAGCGGCGATGGCCGTGGCGTAGGGCTTGCAGCCGGGGAAGCCGCACTGGCCGCACTGGGTCTGGGGCAGGATGGCGTCGATCTTTTCCACCAGGGGATCGCCTTCCACCTTGAACTTGACGGAGGCGTAACCGAGGGCGGCGCCGAGGACGATGGCGCCAAGGGCCATAACCAAAATTGCGGAGATCATTTGAACTTGTCCAGTCCGGCGAAGCCCATGAAGGCAAGGCTCATCAGGCCGCCGGTAACGAAGGCGATGGCTGTGCCCTTGAAAAACTTGGGCACGTCGGCCCCCTCAAGCCGTTCGCGGATACCGGCGAACAGGATCAGTACCAAGGTGAAACCAACGGAGCTGCCGAAGCCGAACAGAAGGGATTCCATGAAGTTGTGGCGCAGGTTGATGTTGAGCAGGGGAATGCCCAGCACGGCGCAGTTGGTGGTGATCAGGGGCAGGTAAATGCCCAGCAGTTGGTGCAGGCCGGGGCTGGTTTTTTGCACCACCAGTTCGGTGAACTGGACGATGGCGGCGATGGTGACGATGAAGGACAGGGTACGCAGGTACTCCAGGCCGAAGGGCATCAGCAAATACTTATCGAGAATAAAGCTGGTACCGCAGCCCAGGGTCAGTACAAAAGTGGTGGCGGCGCCCATGCCGACGGCGGTTTCCAGTTTTTTGGAAACGCCCATAAAGGGGCAGAGGCCGAGAATGCGGACGAGGACGACGTTGTTGACGAGAACGGCGCCGAGCAGCAGAAACAGGTAACTGGTCATGGTGGTGAGAACCAGAGGATAAAAGCCGCGAGTTCACGGCGAAGGGGCGTAATTATCCCTGTTCAGCTACCGGCAGACAAGCCGAAAAAGCTTTTCACCTGGGTAGATAAGCGTTATTGGTCAGGTGGATAAGAGGAGGTGTGAATCCTTTCTCCCTAGTTGAGTCATGGGTTTTGCCGTGGCTTGAGCGATGTTCGG
>Ga0302290_10000105_pt1 | contig 16175 bp, 3 predicted proteins | sample III_Fen_N1_3_FD_194547 | JGI IMG/M metagenome (GOLD analysis project Ga0302290, IMG submission 194547) | Peat permafrost microbial communities from Stordalen Mire near Abisko, Sweden - III_Fen_N1_3 | ecosystem: Environmental > Terrestrial > Soil > Wetlands > Permafrost | place: Sweden: Abisko... | reverse complement strand
ACCATACGGCATTACACAACTTTTGAGTCTGACACAGTGACGTGTCCGCCAGACCCCTACGAAATGATTCCGCAGGGTCTTCAACCACCCCGCCCCGGTTCACATTTAGCAGACACTCAATCCTGAAAACCATCCCCGTGTCTGCCGCAGTCCCCAAAGCTTACATCCCCCATTGACCGTTACTCCTTGGTTTCTGCCGGGAACTCACAAACCCGTCAAAAGCACCAAAACGCTGTGCAACGCTCAAGGATGTGAAAAGACGGTCGCCCCTACTCAAGACACAGGCCAGAGCCAGATTGTGATCGCCAGCAGGGTTGCAAGACGCGCTGAGAGGGTTGGGGCAAGTGAGGGTGTTGCCCGTCCCGCTCCCAACAGATTTCCAACGCCTTCGGAATCGCCACGTTTTCAAACGTTGAACGCTGCTCAGTTTCGGCATTCCCACGTCCAAAAAAAACCGTGGCCTGTTTGGCATATTTCCAAACACAACCCGTAAAATAGAGGCCAATCAAGGTTGTGAGCCAGACGCTCCGCCCGAAAAAACGCCGAACAACATGGTGTGTCTGCCATGTACCACGCGGCTTTAGCCGGTTCCCTCACGACTGACAGGCAAAGTGGCGAAACTTTCGGCTTTCATTTTGCCAGCCGAGCCCTACGGTTTCGCCTCCCTGAGTTAGGAGAGGTGGCAGAGTGGTCTAACGTACCTGACTCGAAATCAGGCGTGCCGCAAGGCACCGTGGGTTCGAATCCCACCCTCTCCGCCACTTAGGGCTCTGAACGGCTCAGCCAACCCCGGTCAATTCGAGGCTTTGCCCGCGACGCCAGAGAGTTCCACCTGCGACATTGACGCAGGAATATGGGCAGCACTGGACGAGATCGGACAGGTTTCGCCGGAATTCCAGCCGGCGGCCTTCATACCGGGTAAGCGGTCGAGGACCGCCGTTCCAGAATATGCCATTCCTAAATACCAGGCTTATCGCAGCGGGTCGAAGGGCAACGGCTGTCAAATTGAAGAAACCGTCAGTATTTCAGTACTGACGGTTTCTTGGGAAAACGCAGCCGGACGATGGTCAATGGATACGGCGGCGCATGACACGCAGAGAACCGAACAGAGCGAGCGCCGCATAGAACCAGGCCCCGAACGAGCCACCGCCGGAGCTACCGGAGTTGCCGTTGTTGCTGGGCGGCGGCGAGCCAAGCGCGACGACGAATGGTGTGCTGACCACGGTGTCGCCGGAGGCCATACTGATTGCCACCGCGTACGTGCCGACGTTGGCCGTTTGGGTGTTTGAACAGGTATAGGTTGAGGCCGTCGCACCCGCGACATCCACGTTATTCAGGCGCCATTGATAGGTCGTGACTGTGAAACCCGAAGGCGTGGAGTTCAACGTGAACGACGTTCCTGGCACCACGGCTGCAGTCGGGCCGACCAGCGTAGCGGTGCCGCCCACAGCATCACTCGAACCCGCACCCGCAGTATTACCGGCAAGTGTGGATACTTCAGTCGCGACGTCGGAGGTCGGCAGCATTTCGTACGAGTAGACCGGCGTGAATATGGTGTCGGTGCCAGCGTCAGGCGTGGTCCCGGTGCAACTGGTGTAGAGATTGCCAATCACACGGACTTTGCCAGCGGTCAGCGCCGCATTCACGGTCTGCTTCGTCAACGGATTCGCCAGGCCGGCGTAGACGTTGCGCTCGCTCAACAACTGGGATTGATCGCTAACGACAGTCCCCGAGGTATTACCTGCGCTGGCGAAATAGTTGTTGTATTCGTGAACATAGCCGTAGGCCGAAAGCGGCATTTGCTGGTCCACATTGGTTGTCCACCAATTATGGTGCAGCGTCACGTGGAGCGGCTTGCTCTCGGAGCCATTTCCAATCTGCACGCTGGTGCGGTGCAGAAGCGTAGAGGAGGTGTTGTAGAATTCGCACCAGGAAACGGTGACGTTGTCTGAGCCATTGATGATCTTCATCGCATGGTCCGCGCAATCGGAGAAAGTCGTGTGCGTGACGAACACATTGCTAGCGCCAGAAAGGGTCAGCGCGTCGCCACCATCGGTGTATGCGCCGTTCGCGATCATGGTGCCAGGGTTGGTCAGATTCAGGCCGCGAATGACGATGTTCGAAACGCCGTTACCGAGATTGAGATTGCCGAGGAGCGTGGCGCTTCCGTCTGCGCCCTGAATCGTTTTATTCGAGGTCACATTGACTGCACCGATGTTAAGAGTGCCGATAACCGTGATGACGTAGGGCCTCGGCGAGGTCGCGTAGGTTATGAAATCTGCGGTGGTCAGAACCGTGACCGATTGCGAGCCGGTGCCAGTGCCGCCCGTGACGGCAGCCGCACTGCCGTCGGGCTTTGGCGCTACATAGTCAGGCGTCACGGAGAGCAGAGCAGCGGGGCTGGTGGCTGTGCCGAACGTGTTGGTAACGACAACGCGGTAATAGCCGGTGCTCGCGACCGTTGCGCTGGTAATCGAGTAGCTCGCCGAACTCGCGCCCGAAACAGCGGTGAAGACCGTGTTATCGGCGCTCTCCTGCCACTGGTATCCGAGCGCTGCCGTGCCGTTGGCGGAAACTGTGAAGCTCGCGGCCGAACCAGCTGCCACCGTCTGAGCGACCGGTGACGTTGTTATCGCAGGCGCAGTGCCGACGACGAGTGTCAGGGGCGCGGCCGTACTGATGTTGCCAGCGCTATCGGTCGCTTTCGCGATGATCGCGTGCGTGCCGTCGGTTAACGGTGTGGCCAAGGTAAAGCTCCATGCTCCGCCCGTGGCGTTTGTCGTGCCGAGCAAAGTTGAGCCCTCGTAGATTTTGACGGTACTGCCCGCTTCCGCTGTGCCCGCAAGGGTCGGCATTTTCACGGTGGTGTTGCCGGAGGTGTTCGAAATCACCGGAGCCGCCGGCGCGACCGTGTCGATTGTCGGCGTGATCACGGTTGAGCCGGTACCTGTGTTCCCTGAACCATCGGTAGCCGTCGCATTGAGACTGTGCGCACCGTCTACCAAAGTGACGGGCAGACTCCAGGTGCCATCGCTCGCGGTTGTGGTCGTGCCCAACAGGGTCGAACCATCAAATATCTTCACCGTGCTGCCAGCCTCGGCCGTACCGCTGACCGTGGTCGCGGTGACGTTGGTGATCGCTGGCGAGACGGGCGCTGTGATGTCAATCGTCAGAGAAACCGCAGACGAAGCCGCGCCGGTGTTACCGGCAGCATCAGTCGCCTTCGCGGTGATCGCATGCGCACCTTCGCTCAGTGCGAGCGTCGGCGTGAAACTCCACGTGCCGTCGCTGCCGGCGGTTGTGGCGCCCAATAGGGTCGCACCGTCATAGACCTTCACGGTGCTGCCCGCTTCCGCATTACCGGTGAGCGTTGGTTTCGTATCGTTGGCTAAAATAGTCGTGGTCGAAAACACCGGCGCCGCGGGGGCGACCGTGTCGATCGTCGGCGTGATCACGGTTGAGCCGGTACCTGTATTCCCTGAACCATCGGTCGCTGTCGCGGTGAGGCTGTGCGTGCCGTCAGCCAAGGTGACGGGCAGGCTCCAGGTGCCATCGCTCGCGGTTGTGGTCGTGCCCAACAGAGTCGAACCATCAAAAATCTTCACCATGCTTCCAGCTTCCGCCGTACCGCTGACCGTCGTCGCAGTGACGTTGGCGATCGCTGGCGAGACGGGCGCTGTGGTGTCGATCGTCAGAGAAACCGCAGGCGAGGTCGCTCCGGTATTTCCTGCGCCGTCAGTCGCCTTCGCGGTGATAACGTGGGCACCTTCGCTCAGTGCAAGCGTCGGCGTAAAACTCCACGTGCCGTCGTTGACGGCGGTTGTTGTGCCCAAGAGCGTCGCACCGTCGTAAATCTTCACGGTGCTGCCCGCTTCCGCGGTTCCGGTGAGCGTTGGCGTGGTATCGTTGGCTAAAATAGTCGTGGTCGAAAACACCGGCGCCGCTGGCGCTACGGTATCGATCGTCGGCGTGATCACGGTTGAGCCGGTGCCGACGTTGCCCGAGCCATCGGTGGCTGTTGCGGTGAGGCTATGCGTGCCGTCAACCAAAGTGACGGGCAGACTCCAGGTGCCATCGCTTGCGGTTGTGGACGTTCCCAACAGGGTCGAACCATCAAAAATCTTTACCGTGCTGCCAGCCTCGGCCGTGCCGCTGACCGTGGTCGCGGTGACCGTGCTGATAGCTGGCGCAACCGGTGCGATGGTATCAATCGTGACCGTGAGCGCCGGGGATACAGCGCTGGTGTTGCCCGCCGTGTCCGTGGACGTGGTGGTGATCGTGTGCACGCCTTCACCCAGCGGAGTCGTGGGCGTATAGGTCCATTCGCCGCCTGCGTTAACTGTCGCGGTGCCGAGCAAGGTCGAACCATCGTAAATCTTTACTGTGCTACCCGCTTCCGCCGTGCCGGTTATGGTTGGCTTAGTGTCAGCCGTCGTTGCTGACGGGGTTCCTGACACCGAGGGAGCCGCCGGGGCAGCTGTGTCGATCGCCACCACGAGGCCCGACGATGGAATGCTCGTCTGTCCACGCGTGTCGGTCACGGTCAGCGTAATGGTGTGGGTGCCGTCGGTGAGCGCAGCACTTGGTGTGAAGCTCCACGTGCCGTCGCCAGCCGTGGTCGTTGTCCCCAAGACGGTCGAACCATCGTAAACCGTCACCGTGCTTCCCGGTTCGGCCGTACCTGTGAGCGTCGGAGTCGAATCCGTGGTGCTCAGCGAACCGGTCGAGGGTGCGGGCGGCGGTGTTGGATTCTGTGTCACCGTAATCGTCACCGTCGTGCTCGCCGTTGAGTAGTTGACCGCATCGGTGGGCGTGAAGGTTCCGCCAAGATTCTGGTTAGCTCCGACGAGCAGCACCGTGCCCGCAGCGGGAGCGTAATTCATGGAACCAGCCACGCTTCCAGTCGCGTTGAGCTGGGTTGGGGAGAGCGCGGTGCCGTAAGTGATCGCACTCGGCGCCGCCCAGCTGACGGTCGGAGTCGCTTTATTGACCGTGAGCGTGGCGCTCGACGAAGTCGTTGAAACCACACCGGCGCTCGTCACAACTACGCGGTAGGAATAACCATTCATGCCGCCCTGCATGCCCGTGAGCGTAAGTGTATCCGTAGTGGCGCCACCGTAGACGCCGCCATCGACGATATTGCCGAAGCCGGTGCCGAAATCAGCCTGCCATTGATAGCTAAGATTAGTCCCGGTGGCTGCGACGGTGAAGGAGGTGTTACCAAGCGCGGTGCCGATTGCAGCGGCAGGCTGAGTAGTGATGGTCGCAACCAGGTATTCATAGGCGCCGATGTCACTGGTGTGCTCGGGACGTGGAAAGCCACGCTGGTCGGTGCCGGCTGGGTCGGCAGGATCGGCGGCATCGATCGCGGGCGAGCCGGCCTGAAGCGCACAGGTTTGGGTCTTACCGCCGTTGTCGGCTAGAGCGCCGAGCACCACGGGTTTTTCGAGGTCGTTAGTCGCGACCGGGCCATTCCAGGCGTTGGACAGATTGTAGCCAAGCGAGGTGAACGAACCGCCCGTGACCGAAAAATTGCCGGTGCCGTCCGCGCCGTTGTTGGCGACGATGCTGTTTTTCAGCGTCGGCGTGCCGTCGACTACCCAGATGCCGCTGGTGGCTTCATTCGGACTGGCGGCGGTATTGCCGACGATGGTGCAGTGGTCGAGGATGGCTTCGCCGGCGATTTGAGCGATAGCTCCACCTCCCATCTTGGCGGGATCGGGCCCAGTGGCCTGATTGCCGCTGAGGGTGCAGTTTAACATCGTCAGCTTATCAAGATTCGCTATGCCGCCGCCGATGGGAGCCGTGTTTCGGGTGAGGGTGCAATTACTCAGCGTCACTGAGCCGCTGAAGTTGGCGATGCCGCCCCCGCCGTTGATAGCCCAGTTGTCGGCGAGGGTGCAGTTCTGCACGGTCAGTATCCCGAGATTCACGATGCCGCCGCCGATCCCGGCCGAGTTGCCGGAAAGGTTGCAGGACTCCATCGTAAGGGTGCCGACGTTAAAAATGCCGCCACCCATTATACCTTTCCCTGACTCGAACCCCGTGCCGTCGATAATGTCCAGATGAGCGAGGGTGACCGTGGCTCCAATTACAAACACTCCGGTTGTGCCGCCGCCGCTGATCTTGACGTGAGAGTCCAGCGCGCTGCCGTCTATGGTGAGTTTTTTGGTGATGGCAAGTTGACTATGGAGCGGGATAGTTTTCCCGGAGAGGCTGGCGTCAAAGGTGATCGTACCGTCGACGTCGAGGAGACCAATCGCTTCACGCAGAGTGCCCGGTCCGCTGTCCGTGTTGTTGATGACAGTGTAGGTTGAAATGGGGGCGACGTAGGTGAACTGGTCATTCGCGCTCGTGGCACTTGTGCCGCCAAGGGTTGTGACGGTCACATCGAACGCCCCCGCAGTACCTGCCGCCGGCGCGGTGGCGGTGATCGTCGTGTCGTCAACGACCGAGAATGTGCTGGCAGGCGTTGAACCGAATTCCACGTCTGAGGCCCCCGTAAAATGGGTTCCCGTGATCGTGACCGTCGTACCACCGGCCATCGTCCCCGTTGAAGGGCTGACCGCGGTGACCGTCGGGAGCTGCAGTGGTGTCATCTTCATCACCCTCGCCTCGGAACCGCCCCCGGCGTCCCGAAAGGCGACGTAGGGCGAGCCGTCTGGCGCAAACGCCAAACTCGTGTAATCGGCCTCAGCAGAGATGATCGTCGTGCCCGCCGCTACCCAGGCCGTGCCGTTAAACTTCATCACGGTCGCGTTGTTGCTTTTGGCGCTGTCCCGGAAGGCAACGTAGGGCGTGCCGTCTGGCGAAATCGCCAGATTCGTGAAATCGGCCCCGCCATTGGAGAAGCCCGCCGTGCCGACCGCTTCCCACGCCGTGCCGTTGAGTCGCATGACCGACGCCTTGTAGCTGAGACCACAATCCATGTAGGCGACATAGGGCGTGCCATCAGGTGCAAAGGCCAGATTCGTGTTATAGGCCTCACCGGCGGAGAAGCCCGCCGTACCCGCCAACTCCCACGCCGTGCCGTTAAACAGCATCACGGTCGCCTTGGAGTCGTTACTGCTGCCACCGTCCGGGTAAGCAGAGTAAGCAACGTAGGGCGTGCCGTTGGGCGCGAAGGCAAGATTTGTGTACTCGACGCGATCGACGGAGAAACCCGCCGTGCCCACCGCTTCCCACGCCACGCCGTTGAGCCGCATGACCGTCGCCTTGTAGTTATTGGCGGCGTCCGAGTAAGCGACATAAGGCGAGCCATCGGGCGCGAAAGCCAAACTCGGGTAGTAGCCGTAACTGGCCACGCCTCCCGTGCCCGCCAACTCCCATGATGTGCCGTTGAGCCGCACAACCGTCACCTTGTGGCCGTTGTTCCAGTCCGAATAGGCGACAAAGGGCGTGCCGTCCGGCGCCAAAGCCAGAGTCATCCATTCGACCCGACCGGCAGAGAAGCCCGCCGTGCCGACCGTTTCCCACGCCGTGCCGTTGAATTTCATGACCATCGCCTTGTCGCCATTGCTGTTGTCTTTGTAGGCAACGTAGAGGGCGCCGTCCGGCGCGATCGCCAGACTCATGTATTCAATTCCACCGGCGGAGATGCCGGCCGTGCCGACCGGCCTCCAGTCTTTATGGGTGAGATCCGTCGCGTCCGCAGTCTTGAAAGTAGCCGACGAGTCGACGCCGGCCGCGAGCGTGCTGCCATCGTCGGCGGTGAAGCAAACCGTGTAGTTTGTAGCGGCGGAAAGGTTGCGCACCGTGTAGGTGCTGTTGGTGGCCGCCGTCAGCGGCAGCGAGCCATGGCGGTAGGCGGTGGTTCCAGTGCTCTTCTGTCCGGCCCTTGTCTGTGCGGCGCTACCGGCGAATTCTCCGGCGGCCAGCAGAGTGAAATACCCCGTGCCGGTCGCACTCGACTGAAGCGTGAGCGTCACCTGATTGGCGCCGAGATTGCTGAGGGTCGGCTTAGTGAGCGTGGGTAAGGGAGCATCGACATTGATGCCGCTTGTGACGCCCACAGTCTTGAGCGTGAGCTCGCCGCTGAGGGTTCCGCCGTTGAGATCAATCGCGGGGCCGGCCGTGATGCCGTCGGTGTCGGTGTCACCCGGCTGCACTGTATAACGGAAGACGAGCGCGGTCGTGCCGCTGCCGGAGGAATAGTCGGCGTAGCGAGTGGAGCCGCCGATGGTTAGGGTGATGCGCGGCGTGCCTCCAACTGTGACAGCGCTGCTGAAATGGACGGTGAAGTCGAGCGCCTCCCCGGCGGCGTAGGTGCCTCCCGCCGGCACGTCCACGGAAGTGACGTCGGGCATTTCTTCATACGCGCCGATGTCCTTGGCGTGCGGAAGCCGTGAGAAGCCGCGCTGGTCGGTGGCAGTTGTATCGGCAGAGTCGGCAGCGTCGATCGCCGGCGAGTCGGCCTGTAATGCGCGGGTTTGGGTGTCGCCGTTGTTGTCGGCCAAAGCATCCAAAACGATGGCTGCGGTCTGATCGCCGGTGGTCGTGGCCCGGCCATTCCAGTTGTTGGACAAGTTATAACCCAACGAAGTGAACGAGCCGCCGGTGACCGAAAAGTTGTCCGTGCCGCTTGCGCCGTTGTTGGCGACGATGCTGTTGTTGAGTGTCAGCGTGCCATTGCCGACATAAATGCCGTATTGGGTTCCGCCTGGCCCCACGGTGGCGGTGTTGTTTACAATTGTGCAATAGTTGACGACCGCCTGTCCACTGTTCGAAATCGCGACGCCGCCTCCTAAGGGGTTGAAATCCATGCCGGATGCTTGGTTGCCACTGAGCGTGCAGTTCAGAAGAGCGAGCGTGGCCCCAATGCCGTTTGTGATTCCCCCGCCGATGTTGTTGCTGATCGTGCTATTCTCGATCGTTAGGATGCCACGATTGTAAACGCCGCCGGTGCTGGACATGCCCTGATTGTTTCTCACCGTACAGTTTCGCACGGTCAGCGTGCCATCGTTCGATATCCCGCCACAGGACGCACCACGACCATTGATGATGTCCAGATGAGCAAGTGTCACTGTAAGTCCGGTGCCGACACGCATCACTTGTGTCACGCCGTTGCCGCTGATCTGCAGGTGCGGCTCCAGTGCGCTACCGTCGATCGTGAGACTTCGCGGGATGCTGAGCGTGCTGGTGAGAACGATGGTTTTACCGGACAGGCCCGGGGCCAGGGTGATAATTCCGTCGCTGGCGATAAGTCTGATCGCATCGCGCAGGCTGCCCGCACCGCTGTCGAAATTGCTGGTGACCGTACAGGTGGCGAGCGGGGTGATATAGGTGAACTGGTCGTTCGCTACTATGCCGCTGGTTCCTCCCGCGTTCGTCACGGTGATATCAACCGTGCCCACCGAGCCGGCGGGTGCGATGACGCCGCTGATCGAGGTGTCGCTAACGACCGAGTACGAGATCGCCGGCGTGGCACCGAACTTAACTGCGGAGGCTCCTATGAAATTGGTCCCCGTGATCGTGATGGTCGCTCCACCGTCCGTTCGGTCGACTGACGGGCTGACTGCGGCGACTGTGGGCGCTGGCATGATGACCGTGACTAAAGAGGATGCCGCGACGCTCACGACCGGGTCGCCGGGCATACCGCCGTATTCAACGACATAACCCACGCTCGGGACGTCGCCGCCTGCGATATTATAATCGTTCCAATTAGCGACGCCCAGGAAGATCCCGTAGTCCTCTCCGGGGTTGTAATCGTTGGGTTCGGCATTCCCGATTGTCCTCCAACCGATGAAGGCACCACCGATAGCCGCACCGCCGCCGCCAACCTTGCTGCCATAAACCGAATTGAGACTTGGACTATTGGCGCTGGCCGCATCCTGCGTGAAGAAATGGAGGCCCTGACCGGAATCCAGCAACCCCTCGGGTCCCGTCACCCAGCGCCAGATGCTCTCTTGAGCAACATCGCTTGCACCCATCCAGCCCTGCCCTGAGAGTTTGGTACCAACAAATGTGTTCTCCTCGGCACTCGTTACCGTGACGAGATATCCTTGCAGGCCGTAGAGATTGCGTGCAGCGGCAGCATCGCGTGCGGCATCCCAGGAAATGCCGGAAGCCGGTACGAATTCGTAGAAGTGGCCAGTGCCCGCGAAATACTGTGCAGTGCCAGCATTAAAGGTTACGGTGCGAGGCGTGATATCACCCGAGGTCGTCGCGATCTTCACGGTGCGGAACAACGCCTGCCAATCCGCCGGACTCGCGGAACCGGAGAAGGAAAGCACACCGGTGGAACTGTTCCATGATCCGGTTACGCCGGCTTGCAGCGCGGCGTTGTCGCACGACAAGACGTCGCCGGCTTTATAATTATCGATACGCACCGAAGCGTTGGCGAACGGTAAGTCGCCGGTGACGGCCAAGAGCGGATCCACGACCACGGGAGGGGCGTTATGCGTGACGACGGAGATCGCCCCGCCTCCTGCAGCGATGCTCGGAGCAGCGTGCAAAGCCGAAGCAACGAGGCTGGCAACAAGTGCCGTCAATACGAGTCGGCGGAAGGAAGGCCCAATAAGGTCAGGCAGATATTTCATAGAAGGACGTGAAGACAGTCCTCCGGTCCGACGACAGCTCGCGTTTGCGGCTGTAAGCACACGAGAACGCAGCCCACAACGTCCACATCGCCTCCAACTGAAGCACAAGGTGCAGTCCCAGCAGTAATTCATTTTCTCAAATCCCCCTGACTGGGCAGCAATACCCATTCCCCTCACTCAGGTCTGGCAATGTAGGGATGCGACAAATACAGCGGCCTTGGATTACAATTCCGCCAATCACTTGGCTGGAGCGAATGCAGCCAAGTGGTCACGCCCGCTTCGGCTTGCGTGAAAGATCCGTCGTGCCCCACGAAGTGTAACTGCTGCCGTCGCAGTCGCAGCGTGCTTCTTGACGAGAGCAATGCCGCCGCTTTGATCAACAAGTTGGCTGGGATCGTTGGGCAGCCAGCATTGGGCTGGGCGCTCTCAGCCGCGGCCATAAAGACGCGAGTTTACGTGCTCCTGCGATTCGCCGCTGCTCAATGGCTGCAGCTACAGTGATGACGAATAATGGAAATGTTCTGCGGCTGGAAACGCTCCAAGCGTTTGCTCAATGTTCCGCGATCAAGGCCTCGCTCAGGCCCATGGCGCGGCGGAGGCTGGCGAGCGCTATCGTATGGTTATAGAGCGACTGCACTTCGTTTGTGCGCGCGTCAGTGAGGGCGACTTGGCTGGTCAACACGTCGAGTTGGGTCGCGGTGCCGGCGTCGAAACGGGCTTGCGCGAGGCGCACGCTTTCCTCGGCCTGTCCAACCACGGCTTTCGAGGCGGTGACGAGTTCGATCGCTTCCTGCAAGGTCGAGTGTGCCCGGCGTACTTCAACATCAACCCCGAGTTCCTGCTCGGCCGTGCTGAGTTTGGATTGCTCAAGGCGCGAACGAGCTTGAGCGACGCGACCGGCTGTGGCGCGCCCGTCAAAGATCGCCCAGTTGCCTTGTACGCCCGTGGTCCAGCCGTCACGCGTGGTGCCGAGGTCATTGGTTGCGGCAGATTTCGCCACTTGATAACCAGCATTCACACCCAAAGACGGCCAGTAGTTTCCGCGGGCGGAATCGACTCCTTCTTTCGCGGACTGTTCCAGTTTGGCCAGCTGCTGGAGCTCGGGCCGTTGCGCGCGCGCCGATTCAAGGGCGTTTTGGAGCTCGATGCTGGTTGGTTCGTAGGCCAGCTCGCCAACGATCTCCGGCGTTTTCGTCAGGCTTTCTGTGCTGCGCGTCGTAAAACCGAGTGACTGCCGCAATTCTTCGATCGCGATGCGGTAGGCGTTTCGCGCCTGGATGAGCGGCGGTCGGCCGTTGGCTACGGCGACTTGGGCGCGCAGCAGATCGAACTTGGAGAGCGTGCCCGCGTTGTAGCGGTCGCTCACCGTTCTCGCTTGTTCCTCAAGCAGATTCAGGGATTGCTCGGCCACCTCGATTTGCCTTTTGGCGAGGAGGACACTGTAGAATTTTGACCGGACATCGAACAGTGCGTTGTTGATCACGGCGCGCACCTCGAGCAGGGCGGCTTCGCGCTGGTACTTTTGTGCTGCAATGGAAGAGCTTACCGCGCCACCCGAAAATAGATTCTGGGTGACAGTTAGGTTCACCGCCCAGAGCTGGTCGGTGATGCGTTGATCCGGTTCAAGCCGGCTCTTGGCGAATTTGCTGTAGTAGTAGTCGATCCCTGCGTTCGGCAGATTTCGGGCCCGTATCTCGATCAGCAATCCATCCTGCTGGCGGATCCGTTCGCGTGCCTGGCGGATCGAGAAATTGTTCTCGACGGCGAATTGGAGCGCTCCCGTCAGGTCGAGGCGGGGAGGGACCTCCCGAGCGGGTTCGGGCGCGGCATACAGCGTTACTGACGCTGCCGCGGTGAACGCAAGCAGCGCAGTTCTTAACAAGATGGTGGTTCGCATGGTTCGGCAGAATCGGTTCACCCGACGGTCACTGGCTGTGGTTGCGCGAGGTCGGTGTGTGGTTTTGTCGGTGCCTGTTTTCCCACACGGTGGTCGGTGGCGATCAACATGTAGAAGGCGGGCACGGCAAACAGCGTGAAGACGGTGCCGATGGCCATACCAACGACCAGAACCCAGCCGATGGAATTTCGCGCAGCGGCACCGGGGCCGGTTACGAAGATCAGCATGACGTGGCCAAAAACGGTGGCGGCCGAGGTCATGAGCACGGGACGCAGGCGGGTCGCGGCGGCGCGGCGGATGGCGTCGATTTTAGGGACGCCTTGCTCCTGAAGCTTGTTCGCGAACTCGACGATGAGAATGCCGTTTTTGGCAATGAGGCCGACGAGCGTGATCAGGCCGATCTGCGAATAGATGTTGAGCGAGGTTTTCCAGAGAAAGACCGGGATCATGGCGCCAGCGAGCGCAAGCGGAACCGAACCAAGCAATATAATAAAAGGATCGCGGAAGCTGTTAAACTGAGCGGCCAGCACGAGGAAGATCAGCAGGAGTGCGAGCAGTCCGGTTTTCCAAAGTGCGTTGCCTTCGAGACGGAGCTGGCGCGACTGGCCACCGTAATCGATCGAGTATCCGGCGGGCAGAATTTCGGCGGCTTTGGCTTCGAGCTTCTTCAACGCGTTGTCGATGCTGGGGCCGACGCCGATGATCTTCACGGCGTTTAGCTGTTGGAAGCGGTTGAGCGACCGGGGCTGCACCGTGCTTTTGAGCGTGGCGATGGTCGACAACGGGATGAGTTGGCCGCCGGGGCCGCGGACGTGATAGTTCAATAGCTGCTCGGCGTTCAGGCGCTGCCCGCGCTCGACCTGGGGGATCACGCGGTAGCTGCGGCCGTCATTGACGAACCGGTTGACATAGCCACCGCCCAGCATCGCGCCGAGGTCGTGGGCGATGTCGCTCAAGTTGAGGCCCATCGAGGCAACCTTGTCCTTGTCGATGTCGATCTCGACCTGCGGTACGTCGAACTTCAGGTCGCTGTCGGCAAAATAGAACGTGGGTGCCGCATTTGGCGCATTGGCCTCGGTGTTCGCGTAGATCATCAGCTGCTGGGCGTAGTCGAAGAGCTCGCGATGGTCGGCGGTCGAGCGCACGACGAGCTCGATCGGATATTGCCCGCCTGAGGGGAGCGGTTCGGGTGTGGTGACGACCACATTGACGCCGGGAATAGTTGCGGCGGGCCCCTGCAAGGAATCCATGATCTGCATCGAAGTGCGTTTGCGCTCGGACCAGGGTTTTAGCAGCACGCCGGAAAATCCATAATTTGAACCGGTGAGTTGAAACGACGTGTCGTATTCGGGCACACTCGTGAACACCTTTTGAACTTCGCTGGCGTAGATCATATTCTGGTCGATCGTGGAGGTTGGCGATGGCAGCAGGATGCCGAACACCACGCCCTGATCCTCTTTCGGAGCGAGCTCGCGTTGTGCAAACTGGAAAAACGGCACGACGAGAAGGGCGAGCATCACGGCGGCGGTCAGCACGTATTGCAGCCACGCATACCGGCGTCCCAGCATGAAATCGAAAGCCTTGACGAGAAGTGCGCCCACGACCGAGGCGGCGCACAAACCAATGGCTAGAGGTAGAGCGGCGGCCTTGGCGGTGGAGAGTCCGCCTGCGAGGGCAAAGATGCCGGCGGCCACGGGCCAGACCGGCAACCAGGCGACGAGTGACCAGAGCACCAGCTTCCACGAGATGCTGTCACCGTCACGCACCCGCAGCATCCTCCACACGAGCTTGTCGTAGGCGTTGCGCAGGCGGTCGAAGTCGCGGTTGATGCGACCGGTAAACCCCTTTTCCTCGTGGGCGTGGTCTTTGAGCAGACGGGCGCTCATCATCGGCGAAAGGGTGAGGGCAACGAAGCCGGAAACCGCGACTGCACCGGCGAGTGTCATCGCAAACTCGCGGAACAACGCCCCCGTCAGGCCACCTTGAAATGCGATCGGCGCATAGACGGCCGCGAGCGTGATGGTCATGGAGATCACGGGCGCAACCAGTTCACGCGCACCAAGAATGGCGGCGTCGACCGGCGTGCGGCCTTCGCGAATGTGACGTTCGATGTTTTCGACGACGACGATCGCGTCATCGACGACAATTCCCACGGCGAGCACGATCGCGAGCAGTGTCAGCAGGTTGATCGTGAAACCAAAGGCGATCATCAAGGCGAGCGCGCCGATCAGCGAAAGTGGCATCGCCACGACGGGGATCAGCACCGAGCGGAAAGAGCCCATGAAAAGGAAGATCACCGCCATGACGATAAGCAGTGTTTCAACCAGCGTGGTCAGGATTTCATGGAGTGCGTCGTCGATGTATTTTGTGCCGTCGTAGGCGATCTTTGCGTGCAGACCGGCGGGCAGGCCGCGCTCGATGTCAGGCATGGCTTCACGCACGCGCTTGATCACTTCGAGCGTGCTTTCGGTCGGCAGCACCCAGATGCCCATGAAGGTTGCAGTTTGCCCGTCGAAGCGGACTTCCGTGTCGTAGTTTTCTGCTCCCAGAACCACATCGGCGACGTCGGAGAGGCGGATGATCGCGCCGTTGCGCTCCGCCACGACCATGCGTTTGAAGTCTTCAACGTTCTTCAGGTCGGTGTTGGCGATAAGGCTGACGCTGATCATGGAGCCTTTGGTCGAGCCCACGGCGGAGAGCGCATTGTTGGACTGCAGGGCCTGACGAACTTCCGACGGGCTGAGGCCGCGGGCCGCGAGTTCGTCGGGCTTCAACCAGACGCGCATGGCGAACACGCGGCCGCCGAGCACATCGGCGCGTTGCACGCCCTTGACCGACGACAGCCGGGGCTGAACCAGGCGGCTGAGGTAATCGGTGATCTGGTTCTGGTCGAGACTGTCGGAGTAAAAACTCAGATACATCGAGGCGAACTGGTTGTCGCTCGATTCCACGCTGATGGTTGGCGCCTCGGCCTCCGGTGGCAGCTGGTTGCGCACCTGTTCGATCTTGGAACTTATCTGGGTGAGGGCGGCGTTTGTGTCGTAGTTGAGCCGCAGATACACACTGATCGTGCTGAGCCCGGCGGCGCTCGACGACTCCATGTAGTCGATGCCGTCGGCGCTGGCGATGACCTGCTCCAGTTGCGTGGTGATGTAGCCGCGCACGGTGTCCGCGCTGGCACCATAGTAGAGCGTTGAAACAGTGACCACGGCACTGTCGCTGCGCGGATACTGGCGGGTGTTGAGCTTGAAGTAAGCGACCACGCCGACGGCGAGGATGACGATATTTACCACGAGCGCGATGACGGGCTTGCGGATGAACAGGTCGGTAAAGCTTTTTGACAACATAGGTGTATCCTCCGGCTGACTACGCTCAGGTGTTGGCGGGGTGGGGCGCTGCCTCGCTCGATGGCATCGCGGCGTTGTTGATCTGGACCGCCATGCCGTTGCGCAGCTTGAACACGCCGGCGGAGACAACTTGTTCGCCTGGTTTCACCCCGCCTTCGATTGCGATCAGGTCGCCCTTGGTGGTGCCGAGTTTCACGAATTGCTGGCGCACGCCGAGGTAGTCCTTGCCGTCAGGGCCCTTCATTTGTTCGACGATGAAAACTGAATTGCCGTAGGGCGCATAGGCGACCGCGGTCGAGGGCAGGATGACCTGGTTCTCGCCGGCGGGCAGTTGCACCTCAACCTGGGCAAACATACCGGGCCTTAGTTCTTCCTTCGGGTTAGCCATGGTAG
>Ga0302290_10000102_pt1 | contig 16362 bp, 9 predicted proteins | sample III_Fen_N1_3_FD_194547 | JGI IMG/M metagenome (GOLD analysis project Ga0302290, IMG submission 194547) | Peat permafrost microbial communities from Stordalen Mire near Abisko, Sweden - III_Fen_N1_3 | ecosystem: Environmental > Terrestrial > Soil > Wetlands > Permafrost | place: Sweden: Abisko... | reverse complement strand
CGCCAGCGCGGGCTGCTTCCACGGCCGCGTTCAACGCCAGGATGTTGGTCTGGAAGGCAATGCCGTCGATCACGCCGATGATGTCGGCGATTTTGTGAGAGCTGTCATTGATGCCCTTCATGGTAGCCACCACCTGGCTGACCACTTCGCCCCCTTGGATCGCTACCGTGCTGGCACTCTGCGCCAACTGGTTGGCTTGGCGGGCGTTGTCGGCGTTTTGCCGCACGGTGGCGCTGAGTTCTTCCATAGAGGCCGCGGTTTCTTCGAGGGCACTGGCTTGCTGTTCGGTGCGTTCACTCAGGTTGTTGTTGCCCTGGGCAATTTCGGCGCTGGCCACCGACACCCCTTGCGAGCCTTGCCGTACATGGTGCACGATGCCAGCCAACTGGTTTTTCATGGTGGACAGGGCTTGTAACAATTGCGCCGTCTCATCCTGGCCAACCACCTGGATATCGGCGCTCAGGTCGCCTTCGGCCACCCGTGTGGCAACTGCCACCGAATTTTTCAGCGGTTCGGTAATGCCCACCGTCAGCAGCCAAGCGCACACAATGCCCAGTGCCAGAGCACTCGTGGCCAACACGATCAGGAGGTGACGACTTGTTTGCTCGATGTTGGCGATTTCAAGGGCTCTGGCATCCAGATTTTTGCGCTGCAGATCCAAAAATTCACCCACAAGCTTCATGTAGCCATCTGCTGCGGGCAGGTAGTCCTTTTCAAGAATGCTGTTGGCTTGCTCGACTTGACCATCGGTTTTTAACTTGGTGACCTGATCGCGGCTGCTCAAGTACGCTTTGCGCACCTCGGATATTTTTGAGAACAGCGTTTTTTCTTCTGGGGTAGAAATCAGCGGTTCAATTTTTTTCAGTAACTCGCTGGTGCTTTTGGTGATTTCAGCCGCATTGGCTGCAAAAAAAGGCACCAGGCTTGCATCGGTGCTTTTTGCCACTGCGGTGGTGCGTATCACCGCCACGTTGATGTTGCGGCTCCAGTCTGAGATGTAGCGCTCTTTGGCCAGCGGTTCCTGCATCATGTCTTGGGTTGCTTGGGCCAGGGCACTGAGCTGTACAACGCTGAAAGCGGTGATGACAACAACCAAGGCCAATACAACCGCAAAACCAAGCGCCAGGCGCTTGCCGATTTTCAGGCTTGACAACAGTCTCATGTGCGGACTCCCCGTGTGGTGATGGACAACTATTCGAGTACCCGTGGCAACGCATAGTACGTCGAATCACCTCTCACAGGATAGTCCACCCTCCGTTAATCACATGTTCGGCTTGATTGGTTCATCTCCAGAAAACCCAACCAAGATGTGGGTGGGCTGCAGATGGTTTTGAGCGCTCAGGCTGCTTGATCCGCCGCCGCCACTGCCTCGGTCAGACCCAAGCGGGTCACTCCGCTCAACAGCGCCTTGACGGATGCGGTGACGATGTTGGTGTCCATGCCCACACCAAAACGCTCGATTCCGCCAGTGGCGGACACCAGCTCAAGAAAAGCGCAGGCCTGGGCCTCCCCCGCGTTGGCGCTGGCGCGGGTGGAACGCTCTTCATAACTGCGCACCTGCACCTGGATACCCGCGCCTTTGAGTGCATGCACCGCTGCGTCAATCGGGCCATTGCCGGTGCCGGTGAGCAGCATGGACTGGCCGTCCAGCTCCACCGCCAGGCGAATGCCTTGCGCGTGGGCTTTGCCGCTGATTGCAGGTTGCTCAAACAACTGGTGCTCGACATAGCGCATGGTTCCCATCTGTGCGTCCAAGTAGGTGCTTTCAAACAGTTTCCAGATGTCTTGTGCGCTCATCTCGCCGCCATGGGTGTCGGTGTAGGCCTGTACCTCGCCAGAGAACTCCACCTGCAAACGCCGCGGCATGACCACACCAAACTCGGCTTCCATCAGATACGCCACGCCACCCTTGCCGGACTGGCTGTTGACGCGGATCACCGAGTCGTAACTGCGGCCCACGTCAGCCGGATCGATCGGCATGTAGGGCACATTCCACAAAGCGTTCGGTCCGGCGGCCTTTTGGGCGGCAAAACCTTTCTTGATGGCATCCTGGTGGGAGCCACTGAACGCGGTGAACACCAGGTCACCCACATACGGGTGGCGTGGGTGAATCGGCAACTGGTTGCAATGCTCCACCGTACGCGCCACGGCGTTGATGTCGGAAAAATCGAGGCCAGGGGCAACGCCCTGGGTGTACATGTTCAAAGCCAGCGTGACGATGTCGACATTGCCGGTGCGCTCGCCGTTGCCAAACAGGCAGCCTTCCACCCGGTCGGCGCCAGCCATCAGGCCCAACTCAGCCGCGGCAACGCCGGTGCCCCGGTCATTGTGCGGGTGCAGGCTGATGATGACACTGTCGCGGCGTGCCAAATGGGTGTGCATCCACTCGATCTGATCCGCATACACATTGGGTGTCGCCATCTCCACCGTGGTGGGCAGGTTCAGGATGACCTTGTTGCTTGGTGTGGCACCCCACTCGGCGGTGACCGCATTGCACACCTCCAGCGCAAAGTCCAGTTCGGTGGCGGTGAAGGTTTCCGGGCTGTACTCCAGCACCCATTCGGTTTGTGGCTGCTCGGCAGCCAATTGTTTGATGAGGCGCACCGCGCTGACGGCCATGTCAAGCACCTCGGCCTTGTTCATGCCAAACACTATGTCTCGGAACGGTTCTGAGGTGGCGTTGTACACATGCACGATGGCCCGGCGCGCCCCTTGGAGCGACGCCATGGTGCGGCGCACCAAGTGTTCCCGCGCCTGGGTCAGCACCTCGATGGTCACATCGTCAGGGATATGTCCGTCGTTGATCAGGGTGCGCACAAAGTCAAACTCGGTTTGAGACGCACTGGGGAAAGCGACCTCAATTTCCTTGAAGCCGACCTGGCACAGGGTGCGAAACATGCGCATCTTGCGCTCTGCGTTCATCGGCTCAAACAGCGACTGGTTGCCATCCCGCAGGTCACTGCTCATCCAGATCGGCGGCTGGGTGATTGAGCGCGTGGGCCATTGGCGATTGGGCAAATCAATGGTCGGAAAAGCGCGGTATTTGGTGGCGGGGTTGGACAACACGGCAAAACTCCTCAGTCAGGGATCAGGAACAATGAGGTAGATCGTAGGCCTGATGCTGGGGAGAATGATTGCGTTTTGACCTTATATGGCCTTAAAAAAGCAATACTATTGCTGAAAAAATAAAAATGTGGCAATTTAAAACCTTATGGTTGACCTGGATCATCACATGGGCTGACCAAACACGGTTTCGGCGTATGACCGGCACTGGTGAAGCAAGGGGGCCACACTTCAACAGCCTGGCCGCCTTACTTTGTCCGAAACGCCGTCGGCAATTGGCCAGACCAGCGCTTGAACGCACGTCGGAAAGCGCGCGCATCTGAATAACCCACAGCCTGCGCTACCTCGGCGATGGTGGTCTGCGAGCTCTGCAGCAAATCACGGGCACGCTCGAACAGGGCGGCGTCGCGCAGCGCACGAAAACCAACCGACTGTTTGTCCAGACGGCGACGCAAAGAGCGCTCGCTGAGGTTCATCTGTCGTGACAGGTCGCTTTGGCTGGGGCGATCTTCGATGCCAAAACGGATGCGGTTGGACAAAGATTCCACCAGATCGTGACGCCCCACCGGTTGCTTGAGCAAAGAGTTGAGCTGCTCGCGTATCAGTCCGCAGGTGATGCGGTCGTAGCCCGCCAAGCGGGCTCCAAGCCAGTGAGACTCCAGCGTCATGCGGTTGCAGCCCGCATCAAAGCGCACCGGGCAGCGAAAGAAGTGTGTGTACACCTCCTTGTGCGCCCCGCCGTCGAATGCCAAGTCCACCCGTACCGGCTTAAATGAGGGACCGACAAGATAACGGCTGACCGACAGCGCAGCTGCAAACGACTCCTCGATCAAAAAGGGTTCGATCGTCAGGTCAAAAATGCGGGGTACCACCTCCAGGTGCATTTCACGTCCATGGTCCTCAAAGAGGTGCCGCATCATTGCACCCGCTTCGGTCTGCCGACTCAGGCCGTAGCTGATGGCCTCACCAAAAGTCTCGCAGGTCAACATGGCCAGGCCGGGCAGACCCCATGACACCGGCGTCTGACGCCCCCCTGCGGCCAGACCCAACGCGGGCTCCCCCAGCAGCTTCTGCGCACGCAGGATCAAGCTGTGCATCTGCAGGTGAGATAGCAGCATCTCGCGATTTTGCAAATCTTGGTAGTTGAAACCCAAGCCACGGCAAAGGCGCTCGGCAGACAGCCCGCGATCTTCTACCAGGCCCAGCAGCGAGCGTGCCGTGTAGGGCACGATATTGGCGACGGCCTGTCCATGGGGTGGTGTGGATGCCTGCAGTGCGCGTTGGCGCTCGGTTGGGTGTTTCATGGTTTGCCAGAAAGGGTGACTGGGACACCTCCATGATGCCCGAAGGCTCAGGTAAGGAAACGGAGAAACCAAAATTCGTCCGAAATAGCCCCCTGCACGGCCAGATTTGTCACTAGCCAGGGTATAGGCAATCCATCTGACTAAACCGTGGCCGAAACAAACACCATGCATGACCCGTTTGGTCCCCATGTTCGACCTAACCAGCCCCTACAGTGCGTCCGCTGGCCAAAACACGTCTTTGGTCCTCCATCAAAACCCACTAGGAAAGCAAAGCACCGTGTTCATTCAACCCAATTACCTCTGGCAAGCCCGCCCAGCTGCGCTGATGGCTGGCATGATGTCCCTGGCTTTTGTCCTGTCCGCCTGCTCACACAGCGACACCGCTGCAGTGGCCGATCCGGTCCGCCCGGCCTATGTGACTGCAGCCCGCAGCGGTTCTGACGCCTCGCAAACTTTTGTGGGAGATGTGCGCGCCGCCCAACGCGCCGAATTGTCGTTTGGAGTGGCCGGTTTGGTCACCAGCGTCACAGCGCAGGTGGGGAATGTGGTGCGCCAGGGGCAAATTTTGGCTAGCCTGGATGACCGACCGCAGCAAGCGCAGCTGGCTGCGGCCAGTGCGGAACTGCAGCGCGCCACTGCGCAACTGGCTGAGGCGCAGCAGCGGGTTGAACGCATGCGCCTGGCACAACAGATGGATGCCGCCAGCTCAACCGAGTGGGGTGCGGTTCAATTGGAGCTGGCCAGTGCGCAGGCGGCTGTGAACGCCGCCCAGGCGCAGCGCCAGCAAGCCGTCTGGGCTGTCGAGCAGGCCCGTCTACGTTCTCCGATCAACGGTGTGGTCTCCCTGCGTAGCCTGGAACCTGGTCAGGCCACCGGCCCTGGTGCACCTGTGCTTGCGGTGGAGGGTGGCGGACGTGAACTCGTGATTCAGGTGCCGGGCAACCTGAACCTCAAACCCGGTCAAGCCATCACCCTGAATGGCCAGGGAGAGACATGGCCGAGCCGGATACTGCGCATCGCCGAACGTCTCGATGCCGGTGGTGTGCGCCAGGTCTGGCTGGCCGTGCCCGAAGCCGCACAGCTTGGCTCGACCTGGTCTGTCGCGCTAAACGGTCTGAAACGTGGTGATGCCCAGGCAGGGGTGCGGGTGCCGTTGCGCGCTGTTCTGCCAGGCAAGACCAGCCAGGTCGGCAGCGCCCTGCGGCTGGCTGCCGACGGGCAAACCCTGGAGCAGGTCACTTTGACCCTGGGTGCGGTGGTGGGTGACTGGATTGAGGTGACACAGGGTCTGCACGCGGGTGAGCAGGTGGTTGTCGCCGGTGCCCTGGCCTTGCGTGCGGGCATGAAGGTCCAGCCGGTTGTGGCCAAACTCTAAGGGTCGCGCCATGACAAGCCTCACTGTCACGGCCTTGCGCCGCCCCCGTTTCACCTTGCTCGCTGCCCTGGCGCTGATCCTGGCTGGCCTGTGGCTGGCGCTGGACTTCCCATCAACCGAAGAACCCTCCATCACAGTGCGCACCGCCACTGTGCTGAGTTTTGTACCTGGCGCCTCGGTGGAGCGCATGGAGCAATTGATAGCGCGCCCGACCGAAGAAAGCGTTCAAGGCATACCCGAAGTCAAACGCATCAAAACCACGGTGCGCCCGGGTTTTGTGTTCACCTATGTGGAGCTGGACCCAACCGTCTCTGCCAGCCAGTTGCCAGCCGTTTGGCAGCGCCTGCGCACGCGCATGAACGACCTGCGCCCGTCCTTGCCCGAGGGAACCTTGGGGCCTTTGGTGGATGACGAATTTGGCAGTGTTGCGGTCCTCACCATGGGTCTGACCGGGCCAGGTTACAGCGCGGGTGAGCTGCGTGAACACGCACGTCGCATGCGTGATGCGCTGCTGCAGCTCAAAGGTGTGGAGCGGGTGTCCCTGCACGGCATCCGCGACGAACAGGTTCAGATCCTGCTGGATGTGCCAGCCCTGGGTGCGCGAGGCATCAGCCCGGGTGTGGTGGCGCAGGCGGTGGCCCGGCGCAATGTGTTTGCACCTGCGGGCGCCATGGATGTGGCTGGCACCGAGATCGCGCTGTCGGTCAGTGGTGATGTGGCCAACCTGGATCAGCTGCGCAACACCCCCATCCCCTTGCCCGGCGGTGGTGTGGTGCCACTTAGCCAGCTTGCCCGGGTGGAGCGTGTGGCCCAGGACCCACCGCTGACTGGTGCTTTTGTCAATGGTGTGCCTGCTGCGGTGATTGCGGTGTCGATGGACGCTGGACTCAATGTCGTCAGTTTTGCCGAACGCCTGCGTGACAAGGTACAAAGTCTGGAGTCCACGCTGCCCGCAGGCATGGCGCTGGTGCCCATCACCGATCAGGCGCAGATCGTCACCAAACAGCTCAAACAAGTGGGCCAGGTGTTCATCGAGACCACCGTCATCGTGATGGCTGTGGTGGTGCTGTTCCTGGGGCTGCGCACCGGCTTGATCGTGGGCGCCATCGTGCCCACCACGGTGCTAGGAGCGCTTGGGCTGATGAAGCTCGCTGGCATTGACCTGCACATCATCTCAATTGGTGCCATCATCATCGCGCTGGGCCTGTTTGTGGACAACGCGATTGTGGTCGCCGAGGACATGGAGCGCCGCCTGAGCCTGGGTGAGTCGCGTGAAACGGCCGCTGCCGAGGCCGGGCGCTCGATGTTTGTGCCGCTGTTGGTGTCCTCACTGGCCATCATCCTGACCTTCATGCCGCTGGTGCTGAGCCAGACCGAGATCGGTGAATACCTGCGCAGCATGGGCATTGTGATGGCGATTGCTCTGTTGTTGTCGCTGCTGCTGGCCATGACGGTCACGCCGTTGCTGTGCCAGCGTTTTGCACGACACCATGTCGAGTTGAGCCGCACCGCCAGGGTGGTGGAGGCGCTCACCAACTGGTACCGTGGCCGGGTGCGCTGGGTGCTGCGCCACAAAGCCCTGTATGTGGGTAGCATGGTCGTTTTGCTGGGGCTGGCCGGTTGGTTGTTCACCCAGGTTCCGTCCGAATTGATGCCCGCTTCCGAGCGCAAGCAGTTGCAAATGTCCATCGAGCTGTCCCCCGACGCCAGCCGCGCCAAAACACTTGCCATGTCCGATGAGATCAGCCGTGCACTCAGTGACAAGCAGGCTTTCCCCGAGCTGGCCAGTCATGCGCTGTACATGGGTGACGGTGGCCCGCGTTTCATCCTGGCATTGAACCCACCCACCCCTGCTGCACACCGAGCCTATGCGGTGTTGACGCTGGCTCCAGGCGCCACCCATGCGGCGGCGATGGAGCGCCTGCGCAGTGGCCTGGCTCAGCGCTTTCCTGATGTGAAGTTCGAACCAAAACGGTTTTCGATGGGGTCTTCTGACGCTGGGCTGGCAGTCGTGCGACTGACCAGCACGGACGGCACCAGCCACCGCGCTGCTGCCGACAAGTTGCTGGCTGCGTTGCAGGCTGAGCCCGGCATGGTGGATGTGAACACTGATGCCGAGCAGGAAATTCGCCAGCTCGACGTGCGGGTGGACCAGGCCCGCGCCTTGGCCGCCCATGTCAGCAGTGCTGACATCGCCAGCAGTCTGAACCTGCTGCTGGCGGGCAGCGTGGTCTCGCAATACCGGGATGGCGATACCGTGTTGCCGGTGCTGTTGCGCGGCCCCGGTGCGCTGCGCACACGCATCGAACAGCTGGCGGCGTTACCGGTTCAGAGAGCCGATGGCAGTGGCAGCGTGCCACTGGGTCAAGTGGCCCAGTTGAGCCTGGTGAGCCAGCCTTCGGTCATCCAGCGCTACAACCTGCAGCGTACGGTGACCGTCAGCGCCAAAAACCCACATCTCACCGCGCAAGGCATTGTGGACCGGGTGCAGCCCGTGCTGGACGAGATCCGCGCCAGCGGCAACGTACAGATCGCTCTGGGTGGCGAGATCGAGGAAAACGCCGACGCCAATGGCACCATCATGGCGCTGCTGCCGGCTTGCGTGATCGCCATGTTCCTGTTGTTTGTGTTGCAGTTTGACAGCCTGCGCAAGAGCCTGATCATTCTGGCCAGCATCCCGTTTGTGAGCATTGGTGCGGCGTTGGCGCTCACCGTCACCGGCACCACGCTGACCTTTGTGGGCACGCTTGGGTTGCTTGCGCTGTCGGGCATCATCGTCAATAACGGTGTGTTGCTGCTCGATGCCATCGAATACGCCCGACACAGCGGCCTGCCCGCTGCACAGGCGATCGAAGAGGCAGCGGCCAAGCGCTTGCGCCCCATCGTCATGACCAGTCTGGTGTGCACCCTGGGTCTGGTGCCGCTAAGCCTGTTTGGTGGTGTGGTCTGGACCAGCCTGGCGGTGGTGATGATGGGCGGTCTGGCGCTGGGCACCCTGATCACGCTGGGTCTGATCCCGGCACTGTATGCCGTCGCCTACCGCGTGTCGGCCAACCAATTGTGAGAAACACCATGTTGAAGAATCCCCCTGACATCGCGGGCAGCGCAGCAACACTGCTGGGCCTGTCAACCCTGCTGGCTGTGCTCACAGGCTGCGCCAATGTGGCGCCAGCCAGCCACTTGCCCGACATCACCCAACGCAGTGGCGTGGCACAGCAATTGACACCGGCGGCAGCGGCAGCCGGATTGCAACTGGGCGTGCCCAGTCGCAGCTGGTGGCAAGACCTAGCTGACCCCCGGCTCAATACGCTGATGGACCTGGCCATGGCAGGTAACCACGAACGTCTGGCCGCGCTGGCCGCCGTCAAGGAAGCCCGTGCGATGGCCGGTGTGGCCGAGCGGGCGAGCCTGCCCCAAGGCAGTCTGAGCGCCCAGGTGCAGCGCCAACGCGCTTCCATCGCAGAAGTGGACCCTTATCAACAGGGGTTGCCACGTCCACCCGAACAGTCGCTGGCCAGTGTGGGACAGATGGTGTCCTGGGAGCTTGACCTGTTTGGCCGCCTTGGCACGGCCAGCGCTGTCGCTGAGCGCCAGGCTGATGCGGCCCGCGCCGAGGCCCATGCAGCCACGGCCTTGCTGCAAGCCGAAGTGGTACGCCAGTATGTGCGACTGCGCCTGCACCAGCAGGAACTCCTGCAACTGGACCAGGAGTTGACCGCCTTGGGCCAACGCCAGACACAGATGCAGGCACGGGTGGCTGCCGGTCTGGCCGGTCAGCGCGAAGCCTTGGCGGTGACAGCTGAGTTGGCGCAACTGCGGGCGCAGCAGGCCCAGACCCAGGCATTGACACACGTCACCGCAGCGGCTCTGGCCACGCTGGCCGGTCGCGCACCGACCCAAACCGATGCGACTTGGCAAGCCCTGCTGGCTGTCGCTGATTTGCCAGCGGTGCCAGGCTCTGCCGGTCTGGTGCAGCCCAATGACCTGCTGGCCAACCGGCCTGACGTGGCCCGGGCTGACGCTTTGTTGCGTGCCAGCATGGGCAACGTGGTATTGGCAGAGCGGGCCCACCTGCCACGGCTGAGCCTCAACCTCAACGTCGGTGCCAACGCCCTGGCGGGCAATCTGGGTAGCGCTGGAGCACTGCGTTATGCCGCCGGGCCGGTGCTGCAATGGGACTGGCTTGACATGGGCCGCATCCAGGCCCAGGCGGCAGCTGCGCAGGCTGGCAGCGAACGTGCCTGGCATGGTCTGGAGCAAACCGTGCTCAAAGCGCTGGAGGACAGCGAGTCCGCGCTGCGTGGCTGGGTGGCCACCCAGCAACAGCTGCAACGCGCACAACAGGCCGAGCAAGCCGCCCGTGCCACGGCCCAATACACTGGTGTGCGAGTCCGCTCCGGGCTGGAGCCCAGCAGCTTGGCGCTGGACCATCAGGTGCAGCAGTTGCGTGCCCAGCGCAACACTTTGACTGCGCAGGCGGTTGCCATCGAGAGTTTTGCCCAGGTGCAGTTGGCACTTGGTGCTTGGCAGCCTGAGGCAGCGGCCATGCAGTGAGCGCTTGTTGACCACGCTGGTCGTCAAAGTCGGCAGTTGTGTAGACCACCCGAGGGGATCTCGCGCGGGCTAAAAATCTCTCGCAAATTGCTTCTGTGCAGTAGCGAGAAGGTGACCTCCGCCCAAGGCAATGGCGGCCCCCAGACAACTGACCAGACAACCTGCAGCCAGATAGAAGGTGGGTTCCGACTCACCAATGATGACCGACCCGATGCCACCCACCGCCGGAAACAGCGCCACCATGTAGCTGCTGGCGGCAGCACCGATGCGTGCCACCAGCTTCAGATAAAACAGCCAGGCAAGGCAGGACGCCACCAATGTCAGGTAGAGCAGGGCACCCACGTAGTGCGCTGAGGTGTCAAATTGCCAGTGTTGCCTTTGAAAAATGCAGAGCGCGGCCAGTACCACCGTGGCCACGCCGAAACCCACGGCGTTGGCGCGCAAGGGGTGGAAGCCTGCGCGTGCATTGCGGGCAGAGCAGGCGTCGCCCACCGATGTCAGCAGCATCCCGAGGACGGCACAACCGAGTCCTTTTAACGCTGTATCGTCCGTCGTATGCCCCAGCATGGGGTACAGCACCAGGCCGACACCGCAGACGCCGATCAGCCCGCCGACCAGTACGGTGAGATGCAAGGGCTGCTTCAGAAACAGCCTCAAGGCCAGCGGTGTGCCGATGGTTTTGAGCGAAAACACCAGCGTGACCAGCGCCGCCGAAATCCAGGCGGTGGCGTAGTACAGCAGCAGGTAACTCAGCGAGAGGTTCAGTACGCCAAAAGCCGCCAGATAGCCCCAGTCTTTGCGCCCGGGTTTGCCGCCGGGTTTCAGGAAGGTGACCAGTGCGATGAAGACTATCGCGGTGAAAGCCAACCGGTACAGCAGAGACTGTTCCAGCGGGACGCTGTGGCCTTGAATCTTGATGGCAATGAAGTTCAAACCCCACGCCAGCAAACACACCAGATACATCACAGCATTCACAACAAATTTCTTCCCGGCCCAACAGGCTCAGCGTGAGCCATCCGTGGACGTTGGCCAACGTTTGAGGCAGGGGCGTTGGCTTGCTCCTATCCCCTGCCAGCCAAAGTATTCAGGTGGCAAGTTCATCGTTTGCAACCTTGTTGTCCACCGGGGATATCGGGGTGTGCTTACGCGGCGTGGGTGGTGCCGGCTACCCGGTGGTGCGGCACCCCATATAAACTATTTGACTGCCGTGGTGGCCGTTGCGTCTTGTGTTTTGCGATCCACAATCGCAGAGCTTCCCATTTGCACAGGCAGGACGTCTGGGTAGCTGTAGCCGTTACCTTTGTTATGGTCAACGATCGCACCAATGCCACCGCCAAAAATAATATTGCCCCACATGCTTCCGGCGGCTCTCGAAATGGCTTTCAACAGCCCGTCCTTCTCGCCATCTTTGGCGCAGACAACGGTCAGGTCTTCAGATGAACGGTGAACGTTGACAAATCCTGGGGACGTTGCTTCCCAAGTTCCCTTGTCATTCTGAAGCTTGCACTTAGCTCCTTCGATGGTTTTTGCATCTTCCCCTTTTGTGGTAAGTGACAGCTGTTGCATTTCGCTTCCCGTGATCGACGCACATCCCGTTGTTAGGACAACAACGGTGCCAAGAATTGCCAATTTAATGTGATGCATTGATTTCCCTGATTAAGATGGTTTGTGAATGCACTTTTGCCTGCGCAGCCATGCAACGCCGCGAAGTGCAATATTGCGCAAATACTCAATTCAAGCGGTCGCTTGAACTACCCCCCTTCTTCCTGTCTGGATGAGAGGAGGCGCAGGCATGATAGGGGGCTTTCTGAGGGCAAAATCCACCGCCAAAGGGATTCTGTGGACTAAAACAGCGTTCTTTGCGGCAAGTCAAAAGTGCTGAGAATTACAACGGACTACTGAGCACAGCGCCTTGCCGTCCATCGGTGATTCTGGTAAATCCGTTCATATATGGGTGGTCATATTGTTTGCAGGATAAATACCTCTATCGCTTTTTAAGTAAGGGCTGATAGCTGCATATTAAATAGCAAATAGACGCTGCTGACTGAGGTTAACAGGGTCGCCCGCAGAGGGCGTGTCTGTCCGTTGGTGACCCCGTGTGTTGGCCACCGTGTGTGTCCTCAATGAAATAACTGGTGCTGCAACAGGTACACCCCGGCGCCTGCCAGATAACCTACCAGGGCTAGGCCGCCGATCTTTTTCAGATACCAGAAGAACTGGATCTTTTCCAACCCCATGGCGGCCACACCAGCGGCTGAGCCAATGATCAGAATCGAGCCGCCGGTGCCTGCGCAATACGCCAAAAATTCCCAGAAAAAGTGGTCCTGCGGGTACTGATCCAGGCTGTACATGCCCATCGAAGCGGCAACCAGCGGCACGTTGTCGACCACGGCACTGGCGATGCCGATGATCATCACAATGATGTCCTGGCGCCCCACAGTCTGATTCAGCCACTGCGCCAGCGAGGTCAGCACGTGGGTGTGTTCCAGCGTGGCCACCGCCAGCAGAATGCCGATGAAAAACACCAGTGAGCCCATGTCGATCTTGCTCAAGGCGTGCACCAGGGTGAAGTGCTGTTTGGCAGCGTCTTCCTTGCGGCGATGCACGATGTCACCCACCACCCACAAAATGCCCAGGCCAAACAAAATGCCGAGGAACGGCGGCAAGTGGGTGATGGTTTTGAAAGCCGGTACCGCCACCAAAATGCCCAGCCCCAGGAAAAACATCAGGTTGCGTTCAAAAAACGTGGTGCGCATTCCGTCAGCAACTTTGACTTTGACGGGTGCTTCTGCCACTCGGCCGCGCAACACATAAGAGACGATGCACAGCGGCACCAGCAGGCTGACCAGAGAGGGCAACAATACCCCTTGGATGATCGCCAGGCTGGTGATCTGGCCACCAATCCACAACATGGTGGTGGTCACGTCACCAATCGGTGACCAGGCGCCACCAGCGTTGGCGGCAATCACAATGATGCCGGCGAAAAACAGGCGGTCATCGCGTTTGGCTAGCAACTTGCGTATCAGTGAAATCATCACGATGGTGGTGGTCAGGTTGTCCAGGATGGAACTCAGAAAAAACGTCACAAAACCCACCAACCACATCAGGGTGGATAACTTGGTAGTTTTGATGCGCGAGGTGATTACCTCAAAACCGTTGTGCGCGTCGACCACCTCCACAATGGTCATCGCACCCATCAGGAAGAACACGATCTGCGCCGTTGACATGAGGGATTCGCCAAGCTGTTCTGCCACCAGATGGTGGTCGCCAACCGACAGGGCATAAATCGTCCACATCAGGCCAGCGCCAACCAGGGCAGAGCCAGATTTGTTGATTTTGAGGGGGTGTTCCAGCGCAATCGCCGCGTAGGCGAGCACAAAAATGGCAATCAGTGCCGGGGCCGCCTGGGCGATGGCTTGGGGTGCGAGAGACATGGTCAACGGTACTCCGCGTGGCGGCCCGACCAGCGCTAACAACCTGCTACACCACAACACGCAATGTAAACACCCGGGCGCATTCTAGATGCACTTGATCGCACAAAAACAAACATGTGTGCGATGTATCAGCGAGCAGTCAAACCAAGGCAGCTTCGCTACCTCGCTTCCCTGCAGCTTCGTGTCACGGGTTGTCACAAACAAAACCGCTTTACCGAGGCCCTCGCCCGAGGGACGAGGTCGCGACCCGTCCTCAAGGGACGGCGTTCAAGGTGTCTCTGGTTGGCTACCTCGACGTACAAAACGGCCTGCACGTGTGCCGCTGGCCCGCCCAGCTTTGGTGTAGCTGGATGCGCCATTGACCCAGACCTGCTCGATACCTTCGCTGAACTGCTGGGGGTGCTCGAAGGTGGCCATATCTCGTACGCGAACTGGATCGAACACCACCACATCCGCATGATGACCCGCCTGCAGCAGGCCGCGTCCACTCAAACGGAAGCGCTGGGCTGACAGGCCGGTCATTTTGTGCACGGCTTCTTCAAGCTGCAGCACGCCTTTGTCACGCCAGTAACTGGCCAGCACGCGGGGAAAGGCGCCCCAGAGCCGCGGGTGCGGGCGTTCGTCATGCGGCAGACCGTCCGATCCGATCATGGTTAACGGGTGTGCAATCACCCGCGCCACGTCGTCTTCACGCATCTGGAAATAGCAGGCACCGCCTGGCTTGAGCCGCAGCGCTGCCTCTTGCTGTGACACGTCCCATTCCCGTGCGATGTCGGCCAGGTAGCGGCCACCCATTTCTGGGTGTGGCTGGCTGCTGGTGATCAGGATGTCGATGATGCCGTCCACCAGATCCTCGCGCAGCACGGTAGAGCCAGCGGTGTAGGGGTACACGTCCATGCCGATCTCCTGGCCCCTGGCCAGGCTCTCGATCAGGGGCAGGGTCTCGCGGGTGCGGCCCCAGTTGGCCGGACCGGCGCATTTATGGTGGGATAAGACCAAGGGTAGACCCGATTGCCGGGCGGTGAGCGCTGCTTCCTGCAGCGCGGGCAAGATGCCCGCCAGCTCGTCGCGGATGTGGGTGGCGTACACGCCGCCGTTGCGCGCGGCCACAGAAGCCACCGCCACCAGCTCGTCCTGGTCGGCTGCATAGGCTTCGCGGTAGAAGATGCCCGATGACAGCCCGAGTGCCCCGGCATCCATGGCCTCCTGCATATCGGCCGCCATGGCGGCGCGTTCGTCGAATGTGGCGGCGCGGCCCAAGTCTGCGATGTGGCGCATGCGCAGGGCGGTGTGGCCCAGCAACGCGGCCACGTTCACGGCAGGCTGTGCGGCATCGACAGCCTGGGCGTATTGCGCCATGCTGCTGTAGCAAAACTGCTGGCTTCCGAGCAGTGAGAGCGGGGCCGGTGGAGCATCCGTCACCACCGGTGCCAGCGAAATGCCGCAGTTGCCAACGATCACCGTGGTGATGCCTTGCGACAGCTTGGGCAACATGGCGGGTGCGTCCAGTACAGCAGCATCGTCGTGGGTGTGCACATCGATGAAACCGGGCGCAATCACCCGGTCGGTGCAGTCGACCTCGGTGAGGTGCTCGACTGCGGCCAGTGTTGCGGGTGAAATCTGCCCCGGTGCAGCCATGGCCACGATGTGCTCGCCTGCCATCAGCAGATCTCCTACCCAGCCCGGACGCAGGGTACCGTCCACGATCAGTCCATTTTTTAGCAATGTTGCATGTGTCATGTCATTCCTCTGCCGCTGTGTTGCCCGTTGAGGCCACCAGTGGCTTGCCTGCGCCGATGCCGAGTGCGCCTGCGTATTCGGCACTGTCAAAGCCATGTTTGTGCAGCAACTGCTTGAACTGCTGCAGGTCTCGTGTGACCACTGGGCCGAGTTTCTGGGCCAGGCGAACCATCAGGATTTCAATCACGACCAGATGAGCCAGGTAGGCCTCGGTGCCCACGCGCATCACCGCGTCTTGGGGAACGGAGACCGCCAGCACCAGGTCGGCCACCTCGGCCAAGGGCGTGCCCGGTTGGGTGAGTGCAACCACCGTGGCGCCCTGGGTGCGGGCGAAACGGGCCGCTTCTACGGTATAGGGCATGCGTCCCACATGCGAGATGACGAATGCCACACCGTCAGGTCCGAGCGTGCTCGCCGATACCAGTTGCTGGTGCGCGTCGAAGATGGCGTTGGCCGTTCGCCCCAGGCGAAAGAGACGGCTTTGTAATTCGTTGGCCATGAACGTGGAGGCAGCCCCCACCGAATAACAGTCGATGCGGCGCGCCTGGGCCAGCCGGTCCGCCACCTGATCGAGCAGATTGGTGTCGATGGCACGACCCAGTTCGGTGAGGGACGATACCGCCGCGTGGATGATCTTGCTGGTGACGTCTTGGGCGCTGTCGTCGGCCTGCACACTGCGGTGCAGGTGGGAGCCGGACACGGCCAAGTCTTGGGCCAGCGCGACCATGAAGTCCCGGACAGAGTCGTGACCAAAGCTGCGGCAAGTGCGCACGATGGTGGGCATGGACACGCCCGCCTGCTGGGCCAATTGCTCGACTGTCGCAACGACGGCGGTGCGCGGGTCATCCAAGACCATGCGCACCACGTTGCGCTGAGCCTTGGGCAGGTCGGG
>Ga0302290_10000100_pt1 | contig 16411 bp, 8 predicted proteins | sample III_Fen_N1_3_FD_194547 | JGI IMG/M metagenome (GOLD analysis project Ga0302290, IMG submission 194547) | Peat permafrost microbial communities from Stordalen Mire near Abisko, Sweden - III_Fen_N1_3 | ecosystem: Environmental > Terrestrial > Soil > Wetlands > Permafrost | place: Sweden: Abisko... | reverse complement strand
TTTGTTGCCATGCAGTACATCGCCAAACGGCTGTACCCGGACGCGTTCAAGGATGTCGACCCGGAGGCCTCGTTCAAGGCCTACCACGCCAAGTACCTGCCGGTGGCCTACTCCGGCACCTGGATGTTGCCGCTCAAACCATGAGTGCGGTGTTGTCGCCCGTTGTGCCGCTGGACGCCGTGAACGCCGAGTTCCGGCGTGGCGCGGCGCGCCGGGCGTTGGTGTTGTTGGTGACGCTGGGTCTGTTGTTGCTGGCTGTGTTGCTCGATGCCGCCACCGGCCCGGCGTTGCTGCCGGTGGGGCAGGTGGCGCGCGCGGTGCTGGGTTACCCCACCGACAGTTCGGTGCAGGCCATTGTCTGGTCGATCCGCCTGCCGGTCGCGTTGACGGCGGTGGCGGTCGGCGCCGCGCTGGGCCTGTCCGGGGCCATCATGCAAACCATTTTGAACAACCCGCTGGCCTCGAGCTACACCCTGGGCATCTCGGCTGGCGCCGGGTTTGGAGCTTCGCTGGTGATTGTGCTGGGGATCAGTCTGCCGGTGCCCGAGGCGTATGCCATTGCCGCCAACGCCATGTTGTTTGCCGGTATCGCCTGCGCCGGGGTGTATTGGATGGGCGGTGCCCGCAACGCCAGCGCTGAAGGCTTGGTGCTGGCGGGCATTGCGCTGCTGTTTTTGTTTCAGGCGCTCTCGAGCTTGTTGCAGATGATTGCCTCTCCGGAGTCTTTGCAGCAGGTGGTGTTCTGGTTGTTTGGCAGTTTGCAAAAGTCCACCTGGCCCAAGCTCTGGGTCATTGTGGCGGTGCTGGCGGTGGCCGCACCGGTGCTGGCGCGGGATGTCTGGGGCCTGACCGCGCTCAAATTGGGCGACGCCCGGGCCAGCGCGCTCGGCGTGAATGTGCGCGCTTTGCGTGTTCGCAGCTTTGTGCTGATCTCGGCCTTGACCGGTGTCGCGGTGGCCTTTGTCGGCACCATCGGTTTTGTCGGCCTGGTGGCGCCGCATGTGGCGCGTTTGTTGATGGGTGAAGACCAGCGCGGTTTCTTGCCGGCCTCCTGTTTGCTCGGGGCACTGCTGCTGTCGCTGGCGTCGGTGGCCAGCAAAACCCTGTCGCCAGGGGCGATTTTTCCGATTGGCGTGGTCACGGCGCTGATTGGTGTGCCGTTTTTCATCGCAATGGTGTTGCGCACCCGCAAGAGTTATTGGTAAGGCCATGAACATTTCGCTTCAATCCCTCAGCGTGTCGTATGGCACACACACGGTGTTGCACCAGGTCAGCTTGAGCGCGCAACCCGGACGCGTGCTGGGCATTGTGGGCCCCAACGGCTCGGGCAAATCCACGCTGGTCAAGGCGGTGGCGGGCCAGATCAAAGCCAGCGGTCAGCTGCTGTTCAACGGCAGCGCGCTGCGGCCTGCCGCCATGGGCTACATGCCGCAAGACCAGCTGAGCCTGGCGGCGCTCAACGTGCTCGAGGTGGTGCTGCTTGGGCGACTGAAGCAGTTGCGTTTGAAGGTGCAGCCCGATGACCTGGACGCGGTGCGTCAGGTATTGCAGCGCCTGGGCATTGAGGCCCTGGCCGGGCGCGACGTGCGTGAACTCAGCGGTGGCCAGCGGCAAATGGTGTTTCTGGCCCAGGCACTGGTGGCCGAACCGCGTGTGCTGCTGCTGGACGAACCCATCAGCGCGCTCGACATTTGTCACCAGTTGGAGGTGTTGGACGTGGTGCGCGACATGACCCGGCAGCTTGGCCTGACAACCTTGCTGGTGTTGCACGACCTCAACGCCGCGGCCCGCTTTTGTGACGATGTGGCCCTGCTGCAAAACGGCCAACTGCTGGCCTGTGGCAGCCCGACCCAGGTGTTGACCGTGGCCCATGTGGCGCAGGCTTTTGGGGTGGAGACCGAAGCCTTGTGCTGCCGCGACGGCACCGGTGTGCTGGTGCCCAAGCGTGCCATCCGGCGCACGGTGAAGACCGAGCGTGCTATTGATCATGTAGCTATGTGTGCAGATTAGAAAAGGGCTAGAGTCGAATTTCATTGCCAATGATTGGAGAACACCATGAACCAACCGCAACCCCTCACCCCGATCCGTCCACTGGCCGCCCGTGAGTCACTGGCGACCGATGAGCTGCGCCTGCCCTGGCGCGTGGTCTCCGGCGTGCTGCGGGTGGACAGCGCGCCCAAAGGGGAGCCCGCGCGTTTTGTCCGCCTGGCGCTGCCCGGTGATGTGGTGGGGGTGGAGCGCTGGGTCGGCAGCAACGACAGCCTGCGCCTGCGCGCGGTGATTGCCGCCCGGCTGACACCGGTGGACGCCAGTGGCGACGCGATGATGCAGATCCTGATGGAAACCGTGGTGGTGGCGCACCAGCGCTGCCGCGAGGTGGTCAGCCTGCGCAGCGGCCCGGCGGCACGGCGCATTCAGGCGCTGCTGCTGATGTTTGCCCAAAGCGGTGTGGCTGAGGGTGTGGATGAGGGCTTGGCCACCCAGAATTTTGCAGTGCCGCATTTGTCTGACCTGAGCGCGATTCTGGACATCGCCCCCGAGACCGCCTCACGCGCCTTCACCAGCATGCGCAGCGGCGACTTTCTGGCCGAGCGCCGCCCGCAAAAGGCACGTCTGCGTAGCCAGGTGCTGAGCGGGTTGGAGGCGGTGGCGGACCTGCCCGCTGTGTTTGTGACGGGCCCGATCACACGCGTGGTGCCGTGAATCGGCGCCTGGGCTGCAACCCTATGACGCCACCAATGGCCTGATTCACAACCTCCAAAGCGATCGTTTGGTCTTTGGCAAACTCAGCTGTCATCTCTCCCGCCACCACAGCCTCGGCACTGCAACCACTGCTGTTGCTCGCCTGTGAGGTGGCCACACCATTGGCACCCATACTGCCTGTGTCCGTTTGCCCGGTGGCCGGGTCGTAGTTCAGGGTTGTAAGCAGAATAGCTGCTGAATTGATAGCTGCTTGCGAATGTGGCCTTTGGGCTGGAGGTCGATTTGATGCATGGATTTGCGCAACGACCATGATCTGCGCAACGAGAAGGAAACGATTCTGAGCACATGCGCTTGGATGGCATGGTGGGTCTGGCAAGGGTGCTGGGGCTGGTTGGCTTGGTGCGCTGCTCTGGCGCAACCCCGTATCTTTGTGCGCGCTCCTGCGGCCAAGCCCGCGCTTGCGGAGACCCCGGCCAGCTACCGCAAACCCGAATGGGTGCTTTCGGAAGTGCTGAGGCTGAAGGTGCATCTAGGTTCACAAGGCTACCGCAAAATCGCCGACACCTTCAACCGCCTGCAGAGCCAGCGCGGCACCAGCATTGGCAAAACTTTCGTTGCCCAATGCCTCAAGACCAACCAGTACGCCCTGGCCTGCCTGCGCCAGGAAATGCGCAAGCGCTTGCCGCGCCCGGTGTCCATCAACGCCGTCTGGGCGATGGACTTGACGTTCTACACCGGTACCATGGGCAGGCAGCAGATGGCGCTGGGCATTCTGGACCATGGCTCGCGCTTGGTCACCTGCCTGAGCACCTTGGCCAACAAGCGCAGCTGGACACTATTGGGGCACCTGTGTTTGGCCATTGGCAGATACGGCAAACCTCGTCGCATCCGCACCGACAACGAAATCATCTTTACCAGCTGGGTATTCACCACCTTCCTGAAGCTGGTGGGCATTCGGCACCAGCGCATCTCCACCTGTGCGCCTTGGTGCAACGGAAGGATGGAACGTTTGTTCGGCACCTTGAAACCGCTGCTACGCCAACTGGTGATTCCGTCCAAGGCGGCATTGCAACGTGCCCTGCAAGAGTTCACGCTGTTCTACAACCATGCGCGACCCCACCAGAACCTGGCGGGGCTGACGCCTGCGGAGGCATGGAACGGGTGGAGCGCGGTGGATTTGGCCCAGACACCAGCCAAGCAGGCTGTGCTAGTGCAGGCGCTGGATGGATTGCTGGTGGGGTACTGCATGCGCAGCTAGCGACACGGGATACGAAGGCAAGCTCATCGATCAAAAGTCACTGTCCGCACAGGGCGGGAGGTGACACGTCGGGATGCGGGGATTTGCTGAAAAAGCAAGCGGGACGGCATTGAAAAAAGTTACGGACTTGCCCGATGAGGAGCAGGAGAAGACACAAATCTCGTGAAAAACGGGGGTGTAAATGCATATCCGGAGCTTGGCGGACATGCGGACAGGACAACACCATTTACACAAAACTTCTTACACGTCCAGCTCAGGGGGTACATCTGGATTTGAGTTATTCAGACCATCCCTAAAAATTCATCAAGAAGTTTTAAGTTCTGCTCAACTCCTTCAGTAGAAGCTTCCAGAGTAAAGCGTCCAGCATTTTTGTAATCCCAAAACTCTCCAGGACTAAAGTAGTGAGGGCCTATTGCCAAAGATGGAATAGCAATAAAAAGACCTCTATCTTGGGTTATTCTATATTCTATTACGTATTTTTTTTCCAAAAGAAATCTCACGAAGTAATCAGCTTCAAGACCGGTGATAGGCTTTGATTTCTCAAATCTATAAACCGTGCGGTTACCATTTTTTTCATAGTAATCGCCAACGGTGTTGAACAGTAAGTCAAAACTTTTTTCATCATTTTTTAATAGCATGATAAACACTTCCCTCTTGGATGATTTTGTAACCATTGTTCGTCAGGTGTTGAAATTCGAGTTTTGTAAAATATCCAGCGGAGGGAGAAGTCGGATCTGCAGTAAACAAAAAACTCTTATTTTGTGCCATTTGTTGATCTAAAAATGTCTTATTGATATTCCACATCTTATCTGCCCCCAATTGTCCTTGAACAGTAGACCAGTCAGACATTGAGAAATAAGTGGCGCCACGAGCCTGCGCCACGGCTTCATACGAGTTGCTACTGCCTGCTATATATTTCCCCAACACAACCTCAGAAGAAGCAGTGTTGTGAGTTGAACTGATTGCAGCTTGATCATATGTTTGTTGTATTAATTCCGGAGAATAACCATCCCGATAAAAATTGTTTAATCTTGCTGCTAAATTTTCTGCCGCCGTTTCCCCATTTGCCCCAGTCGCAATAGACTTTTCTGTCGAAGGTTTCGCAGTCGCTGAAGTCGTTGCCGCATTGGTCTGTCCAGCCTTAGCTGCCACGCCGCTGGCGATCTTGCCTGCGACTGCTTGCACACCGAGCGTGAGAGCTTGTTTGACAGCCTGCTCATTCGCAATGACTTGACGCTGGGCATACGTAGCCTGTTCTTGGGCGTTCATATTGTCGCCCTTGAGGTTGATCCCCATCACTGTCCAGTAATAGTCTCGGTAACTGGCGTTGTTTCTCCAATCGCCGTACACCTCTGGTTTGTAGAACTCCCCGTTTGTGGTGCTGAAGAGGTTTTGGCTTTTCCCTCGTTCGTCGATAAATCCGCTGTTGGTTTTTGTGTTGCTGGCAATGAAAGCTTTGGCAGCGTCATAGGCTTGGGCTTCTTGGGTATTACTGGTGCCGCGCGCGTGCTGACCATTGCTATACGCCATGGCAGCATCCACATCGCTTTCGCCTGCTGCGGTTAGCAACTGCATGGCTTCTAGTTCGGAGACGGGTCTGCCCAGCTCTTTGCTGAGTTGCTCCGCGAAGTCCTTGCTATGTTTTGCGATCCAGTTAATTTCCTGCGGATGCAACTGCCGATTGTTCAAATCCTCATTGAACCCAGCCGCAGCCCCTGCTGTACCACCAACGGCAGCCCCGATACCTGCTGCAATGGCCGCACCCACCACGCTTTTGACACCATCGGGCAGGCCTGCCGTGGCTTGATTGATGGCATCGGCTGACAAGGCAGCAGCGCCCGCACCCGCTGCACCACTGACGCCACCCGTGAGTCCGCCAATGACCGCATGTGCCAGTGAGCGGTAGATGCCACCTTCTTTCCATTGCTCGATGCCATCCTGGTCGTTGTTGGCAATGGCTTCCTTGAGTTTTTGTTCAGCATAGTTCCCCACCGCCTTGGATGCCTGGCTGCCAAACGCAGCCGTAATAGCCACCTGCGCATCCACCGTCTTCTGCACCTTATCCGCATCAAAGATCTTCTTGATACCGGTCTGCGCGTCCCCCGTACGCAGGTCCTGGTTGCCTGCTATGCCCGATATCCCGGCACTGGTGGTGCTCTGTGCGCTGCCACTGGTGGCGCCGACACCGGCACTGCCGGTTGGCTTGGTGCTGGCACTGTTGGTGGCGGCAATATCTTGCTCGGTGGCGCCATTGGCACGCATCGCATCGTTGGCCGCTTGGCTCTGACCCTGGTTGCCCGCCAGGCCGCTGAAGCTGGCACCGATGCTATAGCCGCTGCCCTGGTAGTCGGCGCTGTTGTGCAGGTCGGTGGTGGTGAGGGTGCCACCTGTTTGGAAGTGGTTCACCCCCGCATCCACTGCCGCCTGGGTGCTGGTGATGGCGCCCCCGGTGAGGGTGGTATCACCTTTGACATTCACCTTAAAGCCACCGTCACCCGTTTGTAGGCCGCTTTGTGTGCCCACGCTTTGGTAGTTGCTGTTGATCTGGCTCTTGCCCACGCTGGCACTGACACTGCTGGCGCCATAACACAACGGGGGCAGGCACAGGCTCACACCGGCGCTGCTGCTTTGTTGTTTGCTGTCATAGGTGGCGCTGTCTTGCAGACTCTGGATCACCAGATTGCCACCCACGTTGGCGCTGACGGTGCGAGCGGCTACCGTGGCACCGGCCAGCTGGGTGTCGCCCCCGCTGGTGATGGACACCGCGTTGCCTGCATTGACGCTGGTGTTGCTGTAGGTGGTCTCGGTGCCATCGGCATGACCTTTGGCGCTGTTGGCACTGGCTTGGAAGCTGACGCCACTTTTCGACCCCACGGTGAAGCTCACGCCCACGCTGGCGCCACTGCTGGCGTTGGCGCTGTGCTGCTCGGTGTTGTTCTGGGCGGCCTGCAGGTTCACGGCGTTGTCAGCTTGCAGCTGGACGCTGTCGCCTGCGGTGAGGCTGCTGCCTCGAACCAGAAGGTTGGAATCTTTGCCTGCGCCGGTGGCCACAATACTCACGTTGCCGCTGGCGACAACGCTGCTGCCTGCGGCAGTATCGGTCTGTTCGGTGCTGGTACTGGTGCTTTTGCTGGAGCCCAGGCTGATGGAGATGCCCACGCTAGCGGCTTTGCCGGGGTCTTTCGCCAAGTCGGCGACTGCGTTGTAGGTGTTGTAAGCACTCAGGCCCACACTGGCTGCCGCCAGTGCCTGCATGCGGGCGTCACCCGAGGTGGCTTGGGCGGCACCCGCCATGGTCTGGGCGGTGTTCGCGGCGCCTTGTAAGGCGCTGACCACCGGATTGGACAACGCCAGCGTCAAGCCACTGCTGCTTTGTTTGGTCACCGTCGCGCCCCGGCTGCTTTCGCGCGCTTCGGTGATGGCCACATCTTGGGCCTGGATGCTGATGTTGGCCGTCGCAGCGTTGCCATCGACGCCAGTGGCCAGCACGTCGCTGCCGGTTTGGGTGTAGGTCTGGCCCGCCACCAGGGTGATGCCACCTGAGAGGGCGGCCACCGTGCTGGCCGTTGCTGTGGTGTTTTGCTGCTGGCCGTCGGTGCTGAGCTGCTGCTTGCCGATGCTAAAACCGATGCCGCCGCTGCTCATCAGGCCGGACTTCTTCTCCTCCTTGAAGTCGTTTTGGCTGGCCGTGTTGGTGGCTGCGGTGATGGCCAGGTTGTTGCCCGCCACCAGGGTGGTGCCGGTGTCTGACACGATGTTGCTGCCTTGTACCGCCAGGTCATGCCCGGCCACTGCCACCACGGTGCTGCCGCCCAGGCTGGAGCCTATGGCGCTGTCGCTGGTCTGGCTGTGCGCCTCAGCGCTGCTTTTCTGGGCTATGCCGGTGCTGTGGCTGCCGGTGTGGGTGCTATTGAGCTCGCTGTGCTCGTTCTGCGTGCCAATGAGGATGTCGCCCGCCGCTTGCAAGGCCAGCGTGCCCTGGGTCAGGGTGATGCTGCTGGCCTTCAGGCTGATGTCGCCACCGCTTTGCAGGCTCAGGCTGTCGGCGCCGCTCTGGCCTGCGCTGATGCGTGTGCCTTGCAGGGTTTGTGAGTCCTGGTGCAGGGTGTCTCTGTGGCTGCGCCCACCACCACCGCTGGCTGCAAGGCTGTCGACTTGCAGCCGGTCGGTTGCGGCGCTGAGGTCGATGTTGCCTTTGACAGCCAGGGTGCCGCCACCGAGCAGGTCCATCTGCGTGCCTACGGCTGTGAGGTTGCCGTCGACCTGAGCCAGTGTGCTGCCACCTACGCTGACGCTGCTGGTGGTGTTGTAGGTTCCGGTACTGCTGGCCGCGCCGCTGACGCGGCCCACACGGGTGACTTGTTTGCTGTCGCCGGTCTGTACCGTGCCCAGGTTCCAGTCGCCACCGACCAGCGCGGTCAGGTTGCCACCCACGGCCAGGCGGGCGCCGTTCTGGGTGAAGTCGCCTGCGGTGCGGATCACGGCATCGCCCTGCACATCGATGCTGGCGATGCGCTCCAGCAGGGTCTGGCTGGCCGTGCCGATGGCAGCGCCGCTGATCTGGTAACCCGAGGTGGTGGTGGTGCTGGCCAGCAGCAGGTTGCCGCCGGTGTCCAGCGTGAGGCTGGCGGCTGTAAGTTGGGCGTTGCTGAGGTCTACGTCACCACGGGTGGTGATGTGGGTGAGGCCACCGCTTTGCAGGTTGCCGCCGCGGCTGTCCAGGCTCACACTGTCGAGCACCAGCTGGTTGCTGGCACGGATGGTGCCGCGGTTGACCAGGCCCTGGCTGTCGTAGAGCTCGATGTTGCTTGCGGCGATCAGCGCGCCGCTGGGCAGCAGGTCACCTTCTTGGACATGGGCCAGGTAGAGAACAGGCACCAGCACTTGCTGACCTTGTACGGTGCGTTCTTCCAGCATCACCACGTCAGTGGTCAGGCTGGCCATTTGCGCTTCTGTCAGGGCGATGCCGGGGCGGATGTCGAAGGCCTTGGCGGTGGCCACACCAGCAGCAAGCAGGGCTTGGTACTGGGCCTGCTCGTTTTGGTAGCCATCCAGTTGGGTGCGCCCTGTAAGGGCAAGCACCTGTTCACGCACCAGGCGCTGCTCATAGAAGCCGTCACCCAGGCGTTTTTGTGTGGTGGCCGGGTCCAGGCCGAGCTGGCTCAGGTACCAGTCGCTGGACAGCCAGGTTTGTTGGTTGGTGAATGCCGGGTTGGTTTCCACCAGGTAATTGCTGCCGGGGTTGGGGGTGAGGTGGAACAGGCCGCTGCTGTTGCCGGGCAGGGTGATGTTGTTCAGGACGGTGCCTGCGGTGTTGGCAGTCAGATTACCGCCGCTGGTGCTGGTGGCAATGAGATGGGAGACATTTTGGGGTGAGCTGATGTGCGTTGGCACACTGGTGCCACTGACGCTGCTTTGGCCTAGGTCGAGGGCTTGGGTGGGCGGGGAGGCGGGCGCGCTTGGGTCACCAATGACACTGGCAACACTGGACGGGGTGTGGCCGAGTGCCGTGGGTGTGGCCGCGGAGCCTGTGCTGCCCTGGGCTCCTGCGGCAGCGCCTGCACCGTTGTACAGGGTGGCGCCGTTGCCGCTGAGGGTGCCGCCCAACGCGATGCTGCTGTCATAGCCACCGATCACCGTGTCCAGAGTTTGCGGGCCCCAAGTGTTGTTCCAAAGATAACCTTTGTAGGTGCGGTACTCATAGGTGCCGCTGGAAACCGTGCGCTGCATCAGTGGTGTGGCGCCGCGCCAGGAGTCCTGGTCCACGGTGGCGTTGCCGAGAGCGATGTCGTTGGTGGCGGTCACTTTGCTCCAGTAGTTTTGCAGCAGGCTGGTGTTGAAGGTCAGGCTACTGCCAGCAATGATGCGAGCCTCTGGGCTGATACTTGTCAGGCTATTGCGCTGTGTGTTTTGGGTATACGTGGTGTAGAGGTAGTCGCTGTTCATTGAACCACCGTGGGGCGGTTCAATGTAGCGGCCCCCCAGTACTTGGGGGTTGGCTTGGGTCCACACCACCTGGCCGCTGGTGGGGGTGCCGTAGGCGACAAAAGTGCTATCTACCGTGAGTTCGCGGCGGGTGTTGGTGATCTGGTTGGCCGCCAGTAACAGGTTGGCACCCGATTCGATTTGGGCAGATTGGTTGAAAATGTTTTGCGCGCGGGTAAGGTCGCCGTTGGCATCAACGCCACCGGCCAGGATGACGTTGCCCATGCCGTAGATAAGGGTTGTGGGTGTGGCGTCGGTGGCTGTGGTGTCGTCGCGGTTCTCGATCACGGGCGCCAGCAAGGCCAGGGTGCCTGCACTGTTGGCAGCCCCCAGCAATGCACCGGCACCGGTGTTGCGGATGGCTTGCCCGGCTTGCAGGGTCAGGTTGTCGATGCCCACCACGCTGCCTTGGTTGGTAATGGTGTCGCTGGCTATCAATGTGACATCACTGCCCGCGATCTGGCCTTGGGCGGTATTGCTGACGTTGGCCGCGTCTATGCGCAGATCGCCCAGCAGGTGCAGGGTGCTGGTGTTGGCAAAGTTGCCGGTCAGTGCCAGCGATAGCGCACCGTCGGCCTGCCATTGTGCTGTGCCGGTGTGGGTGTAGTCGCCCAGCAGCTTGGCGGTGACGCTGCCTTGGCTGGCCACGGTACCGTCGAAGCTGAGACTGGCACTGTCGATCAGGACGCTTTGGCTGGCCTGGAGGGTGCCGCCTGTGTTGGTCAAGACCAGGGTTTTGCCAAGGTCGTTGCTGGTGGCGTTGGCTTGGCGGTCTTGGATGCTCAGTGTGTTGGCAGAGCTGAGCAGGCCATGGGCGTTGTTCAGTTGGCCAAACCCGATAACGCTGAGCATATCGTCCGCGCGGATGCTGCCATTCTGGTTGTTGATGTCGTTGGCCTGGATCGTTACGTTCCCGCCTTCGATGCCTTGGGTTGGGCTGCTGGTGTTGCTGTTGTTGATGCTGGCGGCGCTCAATTGGGTGTTGCCATTGGCATGGGCAAAGCCTGCAGCGTTGTTGATGGTGCCGGCGCCGACTGCGATGGTGAGGTCACCCACGGCTTGCAGTTGGCCGCCCGCGCTGTTGTCCAGCGCATTGCCACTGATGGCGAGCGAACCGCCACTGGCGATGGTGCTTCCTGTGTTGGCAATGTTCGCCCCCGAAATGGTGAGGTTACCGCTGGCGGCCAAAAAGCCGCCGTTGTTGGCTATGTCACCCGTGGTCAGGCTGGCATGTCCCTTGGCGAAGATGCCGCTTGTGGTGCCGCTGTGGGTGTTGGTCAGGGTTTGTCCGGATGTGTGAATGACCAGGCTGTCTGTGGCCTGGATCAGGCCCGCGTCGTTGTTGAGCGCTCCGGTATAGAGCGCGACGGTGCCGCTGCCCGCGCTGGCGCTGCCCGTGGCGGCAATGGTGCCACTCTGGTTGTTGAGCGTATTGCCGTGGGTCTGTAACTGCAGGCTCGTGCCTTCGATGGTGCCAGCCTGGTTGTTGACGCTGGCGGCTTGCAGGTTCAAAGCGCCATTGCTGGCGAGGGTGCCATGGCTGTTGTTGAGGGCACCAGCCAGATTGAGGGAGAGGCTGCCGTTGCCTGTTTGAAGGATCGTGCCATCTACGTTGGAGAGTGCATACGCAGCCAGGTTGAGCTGCCTGGCCGAGATGACGGCGGCGTCGGTTGTCAATGTCTGGGTGCTGGTGGCTGCCAGGCTTTGACTGGCCATCAAGGTGGTGCGGCTGGCGTTGATGGCACCACTGGTGGCGGTGAAAGAGAGGTCGGCCGCGCTGGCCCGGCTACCGGAGATGTCCAGGCTGGTGCCACTCAAGGCAACGCTGCCGCCGGCCATGTTCTGCCCCTGTGCGGTCAGGGCACCGGCGGTGGTGACGGCCAGATCACCACTATCGCCCAGTGTGCCATCGGTTTGCAGCCCAGCCGCCAGCAGGCTGGTGGAGGTGCTTGCCAGGTTGGCCGCTGCGATGGTGGTGTTGCCCTGGGCGGCGATGACGCCACCGTTGTTCAACGTACCTGCGGCCACAACACGGGCGTTGGCGCCGGCATAAAACGTGCCGGTGTTGGTTAGGCCTGCGCTGCTGTTGGCGCTCAGGTGGTGACCAGCTTGCAGGCGACCTTGGTTGAGTAGCTCGGCTCCCGCACTTGCGGTGGCGAGCGTCAAGTCTTGTACCGCGGAAATCAAGCCGGTGCCGGTGTTGTGGATCGCGCCGCTGGTGGCGATGGATACGGTTGTGCCGCTGAGGCTGCCACTGTCGTTGTCCAGGCTTTGCGCGGTGATCGATGCCAGGCCGGCGGTTTGCAAGACGCCGCCGCTGTTGTCCAAGTGGCCTGCCAGGTTGAGACGAAAGTCGCCGTTGCCGGTTTGAACGATCTGCCCCCCCACATTGGACAGCGCATGCGCGTCCAGTTGTATCTGCTGGGCGGAGACGGTGGCGCCATCGGTGAGCAGGGTTTGCACGCTGCTGGCGCTGAGTGTCTTGGCTGCCAGCAAGTTGGCCTCGGTGGCGTTGAGGGTGCCTACCGTGGCGCTGAGCGTGAGAGTGGTCGCACTGGTCTGGCTGCCCGCCACATCTATGGCGGTACCGTGCAAGCTGGCACTGCCTGCGGCGAGGTTCTGACCGTGGGCGATCAGGTTTTGGGTCGTGGTGATACTCAGGTTGCCGGTGTCGGCCAGGCTGCCGTCGGACTCCAGACCAGCGGCCCATAGGCTGGTGGCGGTGCTGGAGAGGCTTTGAGCCGTGAGTGTGGTGTCGCCCCGCGCAGCGATCACGCCGCTGTTGTTGACGCTGCCGCTGGCGACCAAGGTCTGGCTACCGCCCGCGTACATGCTGCCGGTGTTCGACAGCGTGAGCACCTGGGTGTCAAGGTTGTTGCCAGCCAACACGGTGCCCGCGCTGTTGCTGATGTCGGTGGCCACCAATGTTGCGCTGCCATGGGTGGCTTGCACCCTGCCACGGGTGTTGATCAGGTTGGCGCCGCCGATGCCAAGGTGTTGGTTGGCGGCGATGGTTCCATCGGTGTTGTCCAGACGGGTGGACGTGTTGAGGCTCGCGCTCTGGTTGGAGGTGATGTTGCCGAGGGTGTTGTTCAGTGCGGTCGTGGACAGTGCCAGGTCCCCGTTGGTGGCGATGGTGCCGCTGGTATTGTCCAGATTGCCACCAAAGTTCAATGCCAGATCGACATTGCCAGTCTGGACCAGTTGCCCGGAAACATTGGACAGATCCCGCGCCCTCAGCACGAGCTGACCAGCTGACAACACGGCGCCATCGGTGCGCAGGGTTTGCGCGGTGCTGGCAATCAGTGTCTGGCTGGCCACCAGGGTGGCGCCGGTGGCATTCACATCACCTGCGCTGGCGCTCAGGCTGAGGTTATGCCCGCTAAGTTGTCCACTCGCGACGTTGACGGATGTACCGGTAATCTGCACATCTGAACCCGCCAGACTTTGACCTGCCAGGGTGGTGGTGCCGGTGGCCGCGATGGCGAGGCTGCCACTGCTGCCGAGGGTGTTGTCTGCGGTCAGCCCCGCTGCCAGTACCGCGCCGCTGGTGTTGCTGATGGCGCTGCTGCTGCTGAGCCGGGTGTCTCCCTGCGCGGCGATCAGCCCGCTGTTGGTGATGTTGCCCGCTGACGTCAGGGCCGTGTTGCCACTGGCATAGACCGTGCCGCTGTTGGTGATGGCGCCGCTGGTCTGGGCCGATAGGTTCTGACTGGCAGACAGGCTGCCAGTGTTGGACAGCCAGCCGTCTGCGCTCAAGACGAGGTCGCCAGCGTTGGCCTGGATCACGCCTGCGTTGCGCACGCCCAGACCCGCCTCGGTGCCCACCAGGGTGATCTTGCCGGCGTACATGCCGCCGATGGCTGCCACATCGAGCGCAAAACTGGGTTTGTTGCCGGTGCCTGTTGTTGCGGTGGTGGTGCTGGCGTCGGCGCTGATGTTGTTGGCCCCCGTGGTCACGCTCAGTTGTTTGGCCCAGATGCCCGCATTGACTTCTATCGCACGCGCCAGGATGGCCGCGCTGTCGGTGTTGCTGGCGTCCAGGCCGTTGCCGGTGATGCGCACGGTGCCGGTCTGCACGCGGTAGCCGTCCAGGTTGCCGCCGTTCACCATCGGTGTGCCCGTGGTCAATGTCGCCCGGCTGGTGTTGATGAAACCGGCACCATCCACCTGGATGCCAGATGGGTTGGCGATGATGACCTCGGCCCGCTGACCGGCGACTTCGATGGCACCACGCAACTGGCTGGGGTTGCTGGAGTTGACTTCGTTAAGGATGACTTTGGCACTGCCGGTGGCCAGCCAGGGGTTGGCTTGTACCCAGCCACCGAGTTGGGTTTGTACATTGGTGCGGCTGTTGTTCAGCACGGCACCGGCACCGGTCACATCAAACTGGTTGTAGGTGTTGCGCGAGACCCCTGCCGCGCTGGGGGTCTGAATGTTGACCAAGGGGATGTTGTTGCCACTGCCGGTGGTGAGCACCGTGGGGCGTTGGTTGGCCGGGGCGCCGGGATCGGAGACGATTTGCGCACGTGCATCTGGCGCGATGGAGATGAGTAGCCAAGCCGATGCCATGGCCACGGCCAGGGGTTGCAAGCGGTGCAAACCAACCGACAGGGCTGCACCAGCCCGGTGAGCCTTGCGGCCCACCGACACACTGCGTCGCTCCCCTGCCTTGCCCTGTGTCCCTGCTGTTTCTGCCACTGCCATCAGGATGCCTCGGGCTGTGTTGAAGACGATGCGGTAGAGCTGCTGGTTCATGGTGGGTCCGGCGGTTAAGTGCACTAGCAACCAAATTTGATAGCTATAAATGCTTTTAAAGGAAGGGGCGGAGGCTGATTTGGTGTGAAACTGTGCGGCGCCACAGGCTCGGCTGATGGAAGAGCCTGCTCAGTCCTTCAGGAGGTCGGGTGCCGCTGCCAGTACTTTTTTTTCGCACCTGGCAAGGGTGGCGTCCATCTCGGATTTCACCCGCGCATAGTTGTCTTGCGCCCATTCGTCTTGCGGCAGGGGTTTGTCGGATTGATCGTTGCAATTCACCATCAGCGAATAAGGGCCGCGGAAAGAAAAGCTCTCCCTTTGCTTGTAGACCACCCAATCAGACTTCAGGCGGTATAGCTGAGACTCTTCGCCTGTGAGGCTTTCGTAGACCAGATTGGTTGCACCGCCTGCAACTAACAAAGGTTTGCTGAATGGTTTGGCGGGTGCTGTCTCACTGGATTTGATGGCGTTGTTGACCTGCACCTGCAGGCGTTGGGCAAATGCATCCGGGCTAGGTATCTGGAGGTTGCTGCGGTCCTCCAGACCGTCGATGACGGCGCCATTCATGTTGTCTTTGCTGCTAGAGGTGAAGCCGGTCCCTCCTGCCAACGCGAAAAGCAGTACACCCAAGGCAACTTTGCCAGCAACCTCCTTTTGCATGCTTTCTGCTTTGACGAGGTGTACCTCAGTCGGCTTTTCCTTTAGGTGACTACCGTCGTGGTAATTCAGTGTGTATTGCGCCTGAAGGGCATCTATGTCGGTCTCTTGCGCGAAAGCCGCGTTATGGGCGAAGCTTCCCATCACGAAGTTGATGGCAACAAACAGGGCGGTGCAGTGGGTTTTGAGCGGTTGCATGGCAATTTTGCGAGTGGTTGAAGTAGCATGGGTTGTGAGCGATTTCTTTCGATTACTACGTTATTTGTAGCTGTAGACACTGGTGAAATAAGCGGCAGAGTCTTGCTTGGAGATGCATGTCAGAGACTCCAGCTCAGACTGAACCCGGCGGTGGTACGCGCCGTCTTGAAGCCCTCGGGGTGCTTCACTGGCTGCCCCACGAACAGCTCATAGCTCAAGCCTTTGGCGCTGCCGCGCACACCCAGCACCGCACCGGTGAGGCGTTTGCCCACCAAGGTATCGCTGCTGGGGCCACCCACTTCGCCATGGTCCAGCCCGATGTAGAGCTCTTGGCCGCTGGCACCCAAGGCCATGCTGAGTTCTTGCCGGATCAGCCAGCCGCGTTCGGCCGATAGGCTGGACTCCCCGTCAAACCCGCGCACGGTGTAGCGCCCGCCGATGGCAAAGCGGTCTTGTGGCGTCAGCGGGGTGTGGTTCCACTGGGCGCGCCAGTTGGCGCTGTAGCGCAACTTGTAGCCCGCCAGATCAAGCGGTGCGTTCAGGTTGACATCGGCCGTGGTTAGCTGGAAGCGGGACGTGCCTTCGCCAAAGGCGTCTTCGGGGGCTGGCAAAGAGCCGAAGGCACCCGTGCCGTGTTTGAAGGCCACACTGCTATCGAGTGTGGTGGCGCCGATGAAGGCCCGATTTGTCAGCGCCGCTTCCCAGCCGCCGACGATGCGGCGCTGTACCTCGACTTCGGTGTCATCAACGTAGTTGTTGGAGGTGCGCTGGAAGGCTTTGACCGATAGCGTGGTTTTGTGTGTCTGGTCGCGGTAAATCAGGCGAGAGAGCTTGATGTCAGCATTGCTGCTG
>Ga0302290_10000094_pt1 | contig 16828 bp, 12 predicted proteins | sample III_Fen_N1_3_FD_194547 | JGI IMG/M metagenome (GOLD analysis project Ga0302290, IMG submission 194547) | Peat permafrost microbial communities from Stordalen Mire near Abisko, Sweden - III_Fen_N1_3 | ecosystem: Environmental > Terrestrial > Soil > Wetlands > Permafrost | place: Sweden: Abisko... | reverse complement strand
TAAGATCCCTGGGAGAGTAGGTCGCCGCCGCATCCCCTACAAAGCAAAACCCTCCGGGATAACTCCCGGAGGGTTTCGTGCGTTTAAACCTTTTCTGAAATCAAATCGACAAGCCGTGTGCGACAACGAACGGCCTGCAGGCTTCTCACGATCGGCATGTGCGAGGGGGGAGGCGAGGATCACCTGAGGCTGTTGCCGAAGGAAGCCGAGACGCGGGGGGGCACTTACCTCGCCCCATAAATCATTTCCATATTATAACTCACAGTAGCTATATTCAAGCCTACGCGCACTGTGTTCAGTACACAGTACATCGAGCGACTGAAGTCCCCAATTGTCATGATGCTGAAATCCCAAGACAATTCCTGCCAAAAGCCAGAGTTATCGAGTAGATATTCTGTCTATGGCGCATTGATCAAAAGAGGCGAATATGAGAAAAATATTGAGTCTGCTCATTTTCCTGGGGGCCATTTCGCTTTGCCAAGCAGGCACAACATGGACCACCGTTGGTTCGGGTTACGGCCTGAATGCCGTGGCGCCAGTGCCCGGTGGTTTTGTGGCGGTGGGATCGGTCATCTGGTACGGCTCCAAGAATACTTGGACGAAAGCCGTGTACCCTGAGGTTAATGGCGCTGTCGTCATCTATGACGCCGTGGCGTTCTATGGCGGTACTGGCATTGCCGTTGCTAAGAGTGGCGAAATCGTATCCAGTGTGGATAGTGGGAAAACCTGGAGCTACCTCCCGTTTTCTATGAACAGGAGTACTGTATCGGATATACAAGCCAGTATCAATGGTTTTTGGATTGCTGTAGATTCTGGGTGGCTATACCATATTCCCAATGACCTGACAACCATGACGACTGACACGCTTGATCTCACGAAAAGATTTTCCAATCTCGTGGTCTCGCCGCAATCCACATGGGCTCTAACCAGTCGTGGATCTCGCTACATTCGCCGCACGAATGGCTCTTGGGCAGATTCGGGGAATGTTCTTGGGGGCAATGCGGATTCACTTGGTGTGTGGTCCGTTGCGCACTTGCCTTCGGGGTATTGGGTTTCGGCAGCATCTGCCACTTGCTTTGGCGTCGTCGGCTGCCACACGATCAAGAGTTTGATTCGCAACTCCAAAGATGGGGAAAGTTGGACGGATACAAGCCACTTATCTGGGATTGGAAATGGGATTACAGGATTCAGTGGCTCCGGAGATTCATTGGTGTGGTTGTTTGGAGGGGGAAAAGCTTTTGGTGGAATAATAAGCGGAGGGATTACACTTCCTGGCCAACCCACAGAGCAACTAGCAGAGATTCGCCCTGGCAAACCTTGCATCACGGTATCTTTGCCGCTTCCATTAACCTATAACGCTATCACAACATCGCTTGACGGATCCGAGGCAGTGATTGCTGGTAACGGTTATCTGCTCAGCAATGCTGCGGATGTACCCTCCAAAATCAAACATCGTTCAAGTCCAACGGGTATTGGCTGGAGTTTGAAGCTGAAAGGGTATCAAATCAGCATTCATGGCCAGGGTGCAGCCCCACAGGGATTGATCCGGCTCGAGCTGGTCAACGCTATGGGCGAACGTCAATCGATTGTCGGGCGAGTTAGCAACGGTGCCATCGACCTGACAATTCCCACTGATTTGAAACATCAAAATTTGATTCTGCGTTCCTGTGACAGCAAGTTCCGGTTCGAGCCAGTGATACTGAAGTGAACAAACAGTGACTCTGGGTGTAACCAGTCAGGCCTTGTCCGGCAGGTCGGAAACATGGAATCTCACTTTCCCAGCCAATCACGCTGACCAATATTTCCACATCGCTACCACTTCCAACCGCAACTATCTGTTGTCTTGGTGGGCCAACTGAGAATTTTTCGATTCATCAGATCGCCGTGATGGTTTGATCACAGCGCTAATGGCATGAGAAACCCTCCGGGATAACTCCCGGAGGGTTTCGTGCGTTTATTCGTTTTTGGAACGATTGCCTAGCCAAGAACCCAAATTGAGGAGGGGGGAGGCGAGGATCACCTGTGGCATCGCCGCAGGTAGCCGAGACGCGGGGGGACACTTACCCCCGTCCAGATAAAGCTACGGGGTCACAAAAAGATTCATGGGGCCGTGGCCCTGTCCGAAGCCCGGTGCCGTTTCCAAGGCCGCATGAACGAACTGGCGGGCCCGTTCGATGGCCGGCAACAGCGCCGTGCCATGGGCAAGGTGCGAGGCGATGGCCGAAGCCAGGACGCATCCGGTGCCGTGGGTGTGGCGGGTGTGGACTCGAAGTCCCGGCAGGATGTGGGTCTTGCCTTGATGACAGAAAACGTCAATTGGGTTCCCGGCCAGATGGCCGCCCTTCACCAATACGGAACACCCCCAGGTGCGGTGGAGTTCGAGAGCTGCCTTCTCGAGCTGCTCCGCGGTCTCGGGACGCCAGCCCAGCAGGAAATCGGTCTCGTCGAGATTGGGCGTGATGAGCGTGGCGTGCTTGAACAGGCGCTCGGCGACGTCGCGGGCATCGTCCAAGGCCAGCAGAGGACGGCCGCTGCTGGAGACCATGACCGGATCGATCACCAATGACAGTTTGTGTCCGGCGATGGCCGAAGCCACGGCCTGGGCGATGGCTAGGCTTCCGATGGCTCCGGTCTTGACGACCTTGACGGGGAAGTCATCCAGGACCGCTTGGACCTGGGCCTCCACGACGGCCGGTGGGATCAGATGGACATCGTGGACGCCACGGCTGTCCTGGACGGTGAGGAGCGTCGCCGCTGCACAGCCGTAGACGCCGTGCTGATGGAAGACCTTGAGATCGGCTTGGAGACCGGCGCCTCCGGAAGGGTCGGAGCCGGCGATGGAGAGCGCGACAGGAATTGTCATTCAGTTTCCTTGCAGGCAGCGCAGCCCGAGTGCGATCAGGCGCCAGGCGCTGCGCAGGCGGATCTCGTCCCGGCTGCCGCTGAGCCGCAGGAGCTCGCTGCGGGTGGTGCCTCGATAGGTGGCGCAGATCCACACGGTGCCCACGGGCTTGGCCTCCGTTCCTCCGTCGGGACCGGCGATCCCGCTGACGGAGAGGCCGAGCTCCGAGCCGAACATCCGGCACACGCCCTGGGACATGGCCTCGACCGTGGCTTCGCTGACGGCTCCGTGCTCCGCGAGGATCTCAGGAGGCACTGCGAGGAATCGCGTCTTCACGTCGTTGGAATAGGCCACCAGCGAGCCGTGAAGGACTGCCGAGACGCCGGGGATCGAGCCCAGGGTTCCTGCGGCGAGACCCGCAGTGCAGGACTCCGCCAAGGACACGGTCTCGCCGCGTTCCTTGAGCACGGACACCAGGGCCTGGGCCGGGTTGAGCCCGAAGGGCTCGACCACGTGTGGGGCCAGGCGCGGCAGCAGCCGTTCGCGGGCCCGCTCCACGCGGGCCTTGGCTTCGACAGGATCCGTCAAATGGCAGGAGAGCTGGATCTCGACGCCCCAGGGACCGGGAAGGGAGCAGAAATCCACGCCCTCGGGCCAGTCCATGCCGCGCATGCGCTCTTCCTGGACGCCTTCGCCCAGGCCGCTGGTGAAGAAGGATACCGTCTGGGGAGGCGCTCCGCCCTGGGTCAGGCGCTCGGCCAGCCCGGCTTCCCAGATGGCCTCGACCTCCGAAGGGACGCCGGGCAGAGAGACGACCACGCCACCGTCGACCTCGAGCCACAGACCCAAGGCCGTGCCTCGCGGATTGTCGAGCGTCTGGGCTCCCTCGGGGATCTCGGTCTGGATGAGCCCGGATTCTGTCAGGGTGCGGCCCACGCGGGCGGCCCAGCGTTCCAGATGTTCCAAGGCATGTTGCGAACGGACGATGGAGCGGCCGAAGGCCTCCGCGACCTCGCGGCGGGTCAGGTCGTCTCGGGTCGGACCGAGTCCTCCCGTCGTGACGAGCAGACGCCCGGGGGCCGCCAGTTCGCGCAACGCGTCGGGCAGCGCGCCGGGGATGTCAGGAATGATGCGCATGCCCTGGACAGGGACTCCAAGCCGCAAGAGCCGGGGGGCCAGGAAGAAGAGGTTGATGTCCCTCCGCCTGCCTTCCAACATCTCGCTTCCGATGATCAGGACATGGGCTTCGGTGAGCATCTCAGTGGACCTTGGCCCCGTCCACCGCCGTGCAGGCAATGGCGCCTCCAGCGGTCAGGACGATGCCTTCGTGGGTCAGTTGGCCAGCCAGAATCTCCAGTGGGCAGGCGTCAAGGTCGTCCAGCTTGATGTTCTGGGCCGTGGCGTAGGTGATGCCCTCGCGGACGGCCTGCGTGCCGGGCTCGCCTAGGGGCGAGAGCAGATGCACGGAGCCGTCGGGATTGTCGGCGGCCAGCACCATGCCCTGGCTCTCCACGCCGCGCAGCTTGGCTGCCTTGAGGTTGGCCACCAATAGCACCTTGCGACCCACGAGGTCGGCAGCGGCGAAGTGCGCCTTGAGTCCGGCGCAGACCTGACGTTTGCCAGCCGTTCCCAGCGAGACCTTCAGCACCCAGAGCTTCTCGGCGGTGGGGTGGTCCTCGCAGGACAAGATCTGTCCGACGCGCAGGTCCACGCGGCCTAGCGGGTGCGAGGCGACGGCGACAGGCGCGGCTGCGGGCTTCTCGGTGCGGGTCTGGAGGCGCGGGAAGAGGGCCGGGCCCTCCTTGAATTCGACATCGTTCCCCAGGATGCCCCAGGCGAGGTCGGAGGTGACGGGAGAGCCGAGCCCCAAGGTGGCCAGGCCCTCCTCGGACTTGGTCGGGATCACTGGCCACAGGAGGGTGAGCAAGAGGCGCAGGGCCTCGGCGCTCACGGAGAGCACTTCGGCAAGTTCCTCCCGCCTGGCAGGATCCTTGGCCAGGTGCCAGGGCTGGGTGTCCTCGAGGTAGCGGTTGATGGACTTGGCGTAGGCGAAGATCTCCTCCAGCGCTACGCTCACGCGGTAGGCGTCCACCAGTTCCCGGACGCGGGACAGGGTGTTCTCCGCCGATTCCTTGAGGAAGACGGCGCGGTCGGAGAGCGACTGCGGCCGTGCGGGAACCTTGCCTGCGAAGGATGTGTGCACCTGCTTGCGGATGCGCGACAGGACGTTGCCCACGTCGTTGGCCAGGTCCGTGTCGACGCGAGACTGCATGGCCTTCTCGGAGAAGGAGCCGTCGGAACCCACCACCATCTCGCGCATCAGGAAGAAGCGGAAGGCGTCCTTGCCGCCCACCGCCTGGAACTTCTCGACCACCTGGAACGGGTCGACCACGTTGCCCAGGGATTTTGACATTTTCTGTCCATCAGCCATCCACCAGCCGTGGGCCAGGATCTGCCTCGGGAGCGGGAGCCCTGCGCCCATCAGCATGGAGGGCCAGTAGACGGCGTGCGTCGTGAGGATGTCCTTGCCGATCAGGTGGACCGAGGCCGGCCACCAAGGCTGTCCATTTTGACGGTTCTTGTCATTCACGCCGCTCACGTAGTTCAGGAGCGCGTCGAACCACACGTAGGTCACGTAGTCCCTGTCGAACGGGAGCTCGATGCCCCAGGTCAGGCGGCGCTTGGGACGCGAGATGCACAGATCCCCCAGTGGCTGGCGCAGGAACCCCAGCACCTCGTTCTTGCGGTAGTCCGGCACGATCCAGTCGGGGTTCTCCTCGATGTGCTTGAGAAGGCGATCCTGGTAGGCCGACATCTTGAAGAAGTAGTTGACCTCTTCCACTTCCTCGACCGGCTCACCCTCGGCGGGGCCGCGCCCTTCGCGAATGTCGTTCTCGCTGTAGAAGCGCTCGTCGCGCACGTTGTAGAGACCCTTGTACGAGTCCTTGTAGATCTCGCCCTTGTCCCACAGCCCCTGCAGAACCTTCTGCACGAAGGCCATGTGGTCAGAATCTGTCGTGCGGATGAAGCGGTCGTTCGAGAGTCCGAGCAGCTCCGCCAGCGCCTTGAAACGGGCCGAAGTCTTGTCGCAATGGGCCTTGGGCTCGAGCCCCGCCTTCTGCGCGGCCTCCTGCACCTTCTGCCCGTGCTCGTCGGTGCCAGTCAGGAAGAAGACCTCCTCACCCCAGAGTTTGTGGTAGCGGCAGAGGGTGTCGCCGAGGACGGACGTGTAGGCGTGGCCGATGTGGGGCACGTCATTGACATAGTAGATGGGCGTGGTCGCGTAGAAGGCCTTGGTCATACCTTCACAAAGGTAGAAGCGCGAGGACGGTTTTGCCGCATCGCTCAGGGCTTGAACTGCACACCGCTGCAGCCCAGGCGCAGCATGGAGGCCAGCCAGGAGGCGGCCACGGTAGCGGCCTCGGCCGGAGGGGTGCCCTCCTCGTGGATGTTCGACAGCACGTTGCGGTGGGCGTCCGTGCAGCCGCTCCTGGGCTCGTAACCCATGTAGAGTGAGAGACTGCTGGCGGTCGAGAGTCCCGGGCGCTCCCCGATGAGGAGGATCACGGCACGGGCCCCGGTGGCCTCTCCTAGGTCGTTGAGGACGCCGACCCGCGCGTTGTGGACGAAGACGGGACCGGCGACGTGTGCGATGCCTTCGCGTTCCAAGGCTTGAAGCAGGGCTGGCAGGAGCGATGCGGATTGGGTCAGGACGGCCTCGGCCGACAGTCCGTCGCCGACCGCGACCAGCACGTCGCATCGGGGAATCCGACGGGACAGTTCCTCCTTGTCCGGTGTGCGCAGCACGCGGCCGGTGGCGGGATTCTGCAGGTACTCCTCGCGACCGGACGAGCAGGTGCGCAGTTCCAGGCTGCAGCCGATGGCGGCGGGGAAGTCCTGGGGGATGGCGGCGTTCACGGCGTCGCAGGCGGCCGCATGGTCGGCGCGGAAGCGCAGGAGCTGGGCGGTCGTGGGACGGGTCCCGGCCCGGCCCACACCAATGCGAGCTGGAGTGAGGCTCGTCAGGGCCGGTGCGGCAAGGCCGCTCACGGACGGCTCGTGACAGATTCTGTCCATGGGATCCTCCTGGCTGCGGGCTGGATGAAGGCCGGGTCGCCGGCCAGTGCGGTGAGGCGGCCCTCGGAGAGGATGCCGACCGATTCCATCCAGGCCTCGAACTCCGCGACCGGACGCCGCCGGTAGACCTGGCGCATGGTGGCGATGTCGTGGAAGCTCGTGGTCTGGTAGCTGAGCATGACGTCGTCGCCCATGGGGATCCCCATGTAGTAGGAACAGCCGGAGGCGGCCAGCAACGTGGCCAGGTTCTCCAGATCGTTCTGGTCGGCATCCATGTGGTTGGTGTGGCACACGTCTACGCCCATCGGCAGGCCGTGGAGCTTGCCCATGAAGTGGTCCTCAAGACCTGCGCGGATCAGCTGACGCCCGTCGTACAGGTATTCCGGGCCGATGAAGCCGACCACCGTGTTGACCAAAAACGGCGAGTAGGTGCGGGCCAGGCCGTAGCAACGCGATTCCAGGGTGAGCTGGTCGATCCCCTCGTGGGCCTCGCTGGAAAGTTCGGAGCCTTGTCCGGTCTCGAAGTAGTGCACGTTGGGGCCGAGGTCGGTGCGGCCGCTGCGCAGCGCCTCGCCCGCTTCCTGCAGGAGCGTGGGCGAGATGCCGAAGGCCTCGCAGCCTTTCTGGGTGCCGGAGATGCTCTGGAACAGGAGGTCGCAGCGTGCACCTCGGCGGATCGCCTCCATCTGGGTACTGGCATGGGCCAGGACGCAGACCTGGGTCGGGACCCGGAGCTGGTCGTGGACGAACTCGCTCACGCGGTCCATCACGCGGCTGACCGAGGCCACCGTGTCGTCGTTGGGATTGATGCCGATCATGGCGTCCCCCGAGGCGTAGGAAAGCCCTTCGCGGACGGATGCCAGGATGCCGTCGGGATCGTCGGTGGGGTGGTTGGGCTGCAGGCGCGACGACAGCGTTCCCGGTCGTCCCACCGTGGTGCGGCAGGTCGCCTGGGGCGACATCCTGGCCGCAGTGGAGATCAGGTCGAGGTTGGACATCAGGCGGGTCACGCCAGCGATGGCTTCGCTGGTGAGGCCCTTCCCAAGACGGGAAAGCTCCGTGCTGTCGGCTTCCAGCAGGCGTTCCCGCAGCTCGCCCAGGCTCCATCCGGAGACTTCGCGCGCGAGGCCTGCATCGAGATGCCCGAGGATGCTGCGGGTCACGAGGTCGCGCTCGGCCGGCACGGCGGGCTGTTCCACAAACGCTCCGACCGGCACGTCCGCCAGCAAGAACTTCGCGGCCATCCGCTCGGATGCGGTACCCGCCGCCAAGCCCGCCAAGCGGTCGCCGCTCTTGGGCTCGCTGGCCTGGGCCATCAGGTCGTAAAGTCCTTTGAATGTGTAGCTGCGTCCCCGCAAGCGCATCGATAGCTTCATGTCGCGACCGTTCCTGGAAAGGAGATTCCCGCAAAGGCTCTTGGCTGCCTTCAGGTGAAGCAAGAGAAGTGCCGTAACGCTGGGGTGCCTGCGGAGGGATATCAGTCATGACGCTTTCTGACAAAACGTGACCAAGGGAAGCGCATTTGTCGAAACGTGTCAAAAGGCTTTGATCTAAGGGGTGCTCCGGAGAGAGTGGCATCGGCGTTGCTTTGGAAGGTTGCGTCATCTCGACCGGCCGGTTTGGCCGGCGATCTGCCGGAGGTGAGGACATGCCGAAGGATTACGAAACGCAAGCCAAGGACCAGGACGCCATCCTGCTGGAAAGCCTAGGATACAAGCAGGAGCTCAAGCGGCGGATGGGAGGGTTCTCCAACTTCGCGATCTCGTTCGCGGTCATCTGCATCCTGGCGGGAGGCATCACGGCCTTCCCGGCGGCCATCGGAGCCGGAGGCGGCCTGTCCGTGGGCCTCGGTTGGCCGGTCGGCGCCTTCTTCGCCCTGATCGTGGCGGCCGGCATGGCTCAGATCGCATCGGCCTATCCGACCGCCGGAGGGCTCTACCACTGGGGATCCATCCTGGGCGGGAAGGGCTGGGGCTGGACCACCGCCTGGTTCAATTTGCTGGGACTGATCTTCGTGGTGGCCTCCATCAACTTCGGCGTCTACGATCCGTTCTTCAAGACCTTCGTGGCTCCCTTGCTGGGGTTGGATCCCGCCAGCTTCGGAACGGCGCACCAGATCGGCTTCATCGCCTTCGTCACCCTTTCCCAGGCGCTTCTCAATGCTCGCGCACCGGGCTTGACCACGAAGCTCACCGACATCTCGGGCAGCCTGATCCTAGTGATCGCCGTGACCTTGGTCGCATCGCTCCTGATCTTCTCGCCGGAACTCCATCCCGAGCGTTTGCTCTCCTTCACCAACATGACCGGCGCCGAAGGCAGCTGGTGGCCGCGCTCCGAGAGCGCCCTGATGGTGTTCCTGTCGGGCCTGCTCCTGACCATCTACACCATCACCGGCTTCGACGCCTCGGCGCACGCCTCCGAAGAGACCCGCGACGCGGCTCGTACCGTGCCCAAGGGGATCCTGTCATCTGTCGTCTGGTCGGGACTGTTCGGATTCGCCATGATCTGCACCTTCCTGATGGCGCTTCCGGACCTGACCGCAAGCGTCAAGTCTGGCTTCGGGTTCTTCGGCACCCTGCTCGCTCCGCTTCCGGTCGCCCTGAAGGTGGCGTTGGGGCTGGGAATCTTCGCGGTCAACTACCTGTGCGGCCTGGCGGCGCTCACGGCCACCTCGCGCATGATGTACGCCTTCGCCCGCGACGGCGGCCTGCCGGCCTCCGGTTTTCTCTCCCGCGTCAATGCCAAGAAGCAGACTCCCGAAGCGGCGACCTGGACCAGCGGGCTGCTGGTGGTGGCCGCCACGCTCTATGGCGACGCGTTCCTGGTGCTGTCCACGGGCTGCGTCGTGCTCCTCTACATCTCCTACATCATGCCCACGGCGGCAGGCATCTTGGCGGAAGGCAAGACCTGGACGGTCAAGGGGCCGTTCGACCTGAAGGGGATGTCCAAGCCCGTCGCGATCCTTGCCGTGGTGGGCGGCATCGTGCTGGCCTTCGTCGGCATCCAGCCGCCCAACCAGAAGGTCCTGTACCTGTGCCTGGGCCTGGTTGCCGTGCTGGGAGTCTTCTGGTGGGGCTTCGGGGTTCGCAAGAGTTTCCGCGGACCTCCGAGCCTGGCGCAGGAAGACAGCGCTGTGGATGCGGTGGAGGAAGGCTTGCCAGCACTTGAGGCCTGAGGGAGGGCTGCCCCTTGTTGCAAGGCAAGGGGCGACCTGCTTGGCGATACTGTTCTGTTCCTGTTCTATGAGATAAGCCCATGGCCCATGGCGCGGTGTCAAGGAAATTCGACTATTTTGTCGTCAACTTCCAGTCTCTGCAAGGGGTGCCATGCTTGATCTAGTACTGTTGCTTTCGTCCTTGCTTGCCGGTCCTCCGGTAGGCCGACCCGCAGCTCCTTCTCCGGAGGAGGCTGCGGCCCTTTCGGCTCTCAAAGGCAAGGTTCGGGGCACCATCGTGTGGTCGAGCTCCCGCGAAGGGAACCACAAGATCTTCGCGATGGACGCCGATGGGTCCGACGCGCGTCGACTGACCAGCGGCAACAAGACCGACTGGTACGCGCGCATCTCCCCCGACGGCAAACACGTCCTGTTCACACGTTCGAAGCTGGATTGGCAGCCGGAGACCGATGCCAATTTTCCCGAGCGTTGGGATACCTGGGTGGTGGGCGTCGACGGCAAGAACGAGAAATTGCTGATCCCGAAGTCCACCTGGGCCAGTTGGGCCGAAGGAGGGCGCAAGGTCGTCTACGCTCGTGGCTCCGACGTGCTGCTGTGCAATGCGGACGGCAGCGGTGAAGAAAAACTCATCGACGGGAGCAAGGAGCTGAAGGGCGGCATCGCCCAGAACCCCCACCTCTCCGACGACGGCAAGCTGGTGGCGATCACGCTTCGCGGCAGCCAGCGGGAAGTGGGCGTGTTCAATCTGTCCAGCCGCAAATGGCAGGCATCGGCCGAAGGCGGTGGCTGCCAGATGAACTTCTTCCCTGGTTCGCACAAGGCCTATCGCGTCAACCCGACCGGCAACGGCGGCACGGAACTGTTCGCTTACGACTTGAACGCGGACGGATCCACGCCGGCCAAGAAGGATCCGAAGTGGATCGATCTGCCAGGACGGCGTTCGCACGAGTACTTCCCTCAGGTGTCGAACGACGGCAAGTGGCTGGTCTGGTGCGCCACGGACCGTGGGCACGACCACGACATCGCCGACTACGAGGTCATGCTGTGGAGGATTGGGACTCCGGCATCCCAGGCGACCCGACTGACCTTCCACAGCGGCAACGACCGCTGGCCCGACTTCCACGCGGAGTGATCGATGAACATGCGTAACCATGCGGTGCTTTTCTCGGGCCTGCTCGCCCTTTCCTTGGCCGGATGCCAAAAGGACAACAAGGCCCCTGCCGCCATGACCTTGCCCGCCAAGGCTCCGGTGGCAGGCAAGGTTGTGGTCGTGGCAACGCTGGAGGCCCTTCCGGGCGCCTTTCCGGCCGATGACCTCTACAACTACGCCTATGTCCTGAAGTACCGGGTGGATTCCGTGGTGCAGGGAACCGTCGGAGCCAAGGAAATCTTCGTCGCCCACTACAAGCCGCGTCTGAATCGCGCCAAGGCCAAGGAAGAGACCCAAGGCAAGGCGGACGGATCCCTGGACCTCTTCCGCGAAGGGGATCGTCACTACCTGGTCCTGAACGGGGTCGACTCGCTCTGGCAGGGGCCGCTTGAGGACAACTATCCCCAGGACAAGAGCCCTCGCTGGTGGGCGTCCTGGGTCGAGCGCATCTGAGCCGAGGATGGTCTTCACCGAAGAGGTCTTCCTTTACTATTTCCTGCCGCTGGTCCTGCTCGGCTACTTCCTGATCCCGGTGCGCAAGGCGTCCGGGAGCGGCTCGTCGCTGGTCTGGCGCAATGCCTGGCTCACCCTGGCCGGGTACGGGTTCTACGCCTGGTTCGAACCCTGGTTCGTGCTTCCCATGATGTGGACCAACGTGTTCGACTACGTGGTCGGTGGTTGGTTGGGGCGTGACGACCTGAAACAGCGGACCCGCAACGGACTGCTGGCCCTTTCGATCTGCATGAACTTGGGACTCCTGGCCGTCTTCAAGTACGCGGTCTTCGCGCAGGTCAACTGGAATGCCGTGCTGCACGCTTTCGGGCATCCGGGCTTCGAGATTTTCCGCATCGCCTTCCCCATCGGAATCTCCTTCTACACCTTCCATTCGATGAGCTACATCATCGATATCTGGCGCGGGGAACGTCCGGTCCGTTCCTTTCCGGACTTCTCCTGTTTCGTCACCCTCTTCCCGCAGCTGGTGGCCGGCCCGATCCTACGTTACCATCTGCTGGCCCCCCAGATGCACGTGCGCGAGCACAAGCTTGACCGCTTCTCCCAAGGCGCGCAGCTGTTCATGGTGGGATTTGCCATGAAGATCCTGCTGGCCAATCCGGTCGGCCGCATCGCCGACGAGGTCTTCGGCATGTCCTCTCCCGGCACCTTGGTGGCCTGGTGGGGAACGGTGGCCTACGCCTTCCAGATCTACTTCGACTTCAACGGCTACTCGGTCATGGCCTTCGGACTGGGCCGCATGTTCGGCTTCGAGCTGATCCGCAACTTCGACGCGCCGTACCGCTCCGAGAGCATCACGGAGTTCTGGCGGCGCTGGCACATCAGCCTTTCCAGTTGGTTGCGGGAATACCTCTACTTCCCGCTGGGCGGAAATCGCAAAGGAGAGCTGCGCACCTACGTGAACCTGGCCTTGGTGATGCTGTTGGGGGGGCTGTGGCACGGCTCGCAGTGGCAGTTCGTGGTGTGGGGTGGCATCCACGGCGGTTGGCTCGCCCTGGAACGCTGGATGGGGAAGACCTCCTTCTACGCGTGGATGCCTCGCATCCTGCGCATCGCCTTGACCATGGTCATCGTGCTGGTGGCCTGGGTCTTCTTTCGCGCAGAGAACATCTCCCATGCCATCCACCACTTGGGCTGCATGTTCGGTGCCGTGCCTGCAGTAGCACAGACGCAGTTGCTCGCGCCGTCGCTTTGGTCACCCTTCCCGGTCCTTCTGATGGGCCTTTGCGCCGTATTGGTCGCCCAGCCGCTCCAATCCTACGAATGGGCCGCGCGACTCTCGTGGCCTAGGCTGGGGATCTCTGCGGTGCTGTTCGCGCTGGCGGTGGCGACCATGTACACGCAGTCCTTCAATCCCTTCCTCTACTTCCAGTTCTGAGAATGGGAGGATCCATGAAACCTCAGGCGCCGCCCGTCCCTTCCGCTCCCGGCAACCGCAAGGTTGCCTGGGCCACGGCCATTCTCTTCCTCGGCTTCTGCGTCGGCGTGCCGCTGGTCCAGGCTGTGCGTGAGGTTGTGGTCCAAAAACGCGCTCCGCTGGTGACGGACCTTTTCCGCAAGTTCCCGAGCAAGGCAAGCCTTCACGGTTGGGATGCGGCGCAGCGCGACAATTCCTGGCTGGCCGAAAGGATCCGCGAGCCGCTGCTGCAGTGGCGCTGGGACCTGTTCCACGATGCCGGAGCGAAGGCCATTCCCGGTGTCGGCGATTGGCTCTTCTACGCTCCGGACGTCCAGTACCTGGCCCGTCCCGATGCCCGGGATGCCCGTTTGTTGCAGGGCGGAAGTTTCGACACCCTCTTCAAGGGTCGACATGTCTTCCTCAACGACCCCAAGGTGGCCATCCTGGATTTCCGGGACCAGCTCCGTGCCCGCGGCATCGAACTGGTGCTGGTGCCGGTGCCGACCAAGGCCAGCATCCATCCGGAATTGCTCAATCCGTCGATCCGCCAGCCTGCGCCGTCGCCCACGTTGAAATTGATCGAGGATCTGCGGGCGAGCCGTCTCACGGTGGTCGACCTGTTCGCTCCGATGCTTGCCGCGCGAGGTCGGGCGCTCTACCTACGCCAAGACACTCACTGGGAACCCGCAGGCCTTGCCGTCGCGGCGCCTGCGATCGCCGGAACCGTCCGTCGGTTCCTTGGGGAGCGCAAAGCGAGTTCGCCTTGGGCGCTCAAGGACACCGCCATCGCGCGCTGGGGAGACATCGCGGAGATGAGCAAGCTTCCCGATCGTCGCAAGATCTGGCAGGAACAGCGTCTGGTTGTCCCTCGCGTGGTCGACGCGACAGGGCACGGTTACCGCGACGCCGACACCGCCCGGATCCTCTGGCTGGGAGACAGCTACTCGCGCATCTACCAGACCGATGCGCCCGGCTCCGCCGGGGTGATCTCCCGCGTGGCCCAGCTGCTGGGCGAGCCGATGAAGTCCATCGTCAACGACGGCGGCGCCAGCACCAAGGTCCGGGAGCAGTTGGCGCGTCGGCCGGAGATGCTCGAAGGCGTGAAGGTCGTGGTGTGGGAGTTCGTCGAGCGCGACATCCGCTTCGGCGACGGTGGCTGGCGACCTGTAGAGATTCCAAAGACACATTGAACGGGAGAGAATCATGAAGAACACGATTGGACAGTTTCTGTCGATAGCTGGCCTCATCGCACTTGCCGCGTGCGGCGACGATACCGTGACGGCTCCGCCGGCGAACGCCTGCACCACGCCGGTCTCGGGCAGCGCGCAGGTGACTGTGACCTCGCCCAACTGCGGCGGCACCTGGAAGGTCGGGGACACCATCGCCTTCGCATGGACCGTCGGCTCGAATTTCGGTACGGCCAAGGTGCAGCTGAAGCTTGCCAACGGGCACAGTGCCTACGCCTACGCCGGTGGCTCCATTGTCGAGACGACCTACAAGTGGGCCGTTCCCGACAGCATCCGCGACGAGGTGGCTGGCGCCAAGGTCTCTACGATCGGAACGGGCTACAAGCTGATCATCAGCGATTACAACGACGGCAAGATCCGTGACACCTCAGACGTGGCGTTCGCGATCGTCGCTAAGTGATTCTATAAACAGCGGGGAATGGCGTCATGAAGATATCCAGGGTTTCCATCCAATGCTGTCAGGTTCTGGGTGGGATGGCGTCGGTTCTCCTCCTCTCGTGCAGCAGCACGGAGGCTCCGCTCGCGGTTCCCGACGCACCGTCCCGCAGCCTAGGCTCGATCGCGATCTCGGCCCAAGGCCGTCTGGTGCGCATGGGCGACGGATCGGCCTTCTCCACGGCCGACGAGAAGCCCATCGGGACGGTGCGGTTCGCACACGACTTCTGGATGGACACGACGGAGGTGACGCAGGGTGAGTTCAGCCGCCTGCTGGGCCGCAATCCGGCCCCCAGCGCCTCGCAAGGCGCCCTTCTCCCGGCGGTGAACGTGTCGTGGTACGATGCCATCCTGTTCTGCAACGCACGTTCCAAGCGGGACGGCCTGGACAGCGTGTACGAGTACGGGTCTGTGACGACGGATTCGGCTGGTTCTGCCTGGTCGATCACGGGTTTGGCCAGCCACTTCGACCGCACGGGCTGGCGTCTTCCCACCGAGGCGGAATGGGAACTGTCGGCTCGCGCTGGCACGATCACGAGCTGGCCCTGGGGCGAGCTTTCCGATTCCTCCAAGGCCGGGGAGAACGCCTGGTACCAGGGCAACGCCTCGGGTCACGCGCACGAGGTGGCCACGCGCTCCGCGAACGCCTGGGGCCTTCATGATTTAACAGGAAATGTCATGGAATGGGTGCACGACTGGAAGGGTCCGCACCCATCGGACACGGTGAGCGAATACGCGGGCCCCGAGGCTCCTGCGGACATCCCCGAGGTTCCTCTGAAGGGCGGCGCCTTCGGGTACGGGCTCTCGTCGCTTCGCCCGTCGAACCGCATGGCGACCTACGCTGCCTACCGCTCCTCCCGCGCCGAGTACGTGGGCTTCCGCTGCGTTCGGGGCGGCTTCCGGGCGGTGTACGGGAGCGCCTCGGGACAGATCCTGTCGGTCCCGAGCGTGCAGCTCCTGGCCACGGACCTCCCGCGCCGCCTGGGCGCGACGACGGCGCGCCTGGTGTTTCTCAATCGTGCGCAGGGCAAGGGGATGCTGAGCTGGGTGGACTTCGGAGAGGCCAGCCCCATGGTGCGCTCGCTTCCCGACAAGGACCCGGTCTTCCATCCTGCGATCTCCCCGGACGGGCAGTGGGTGGCGTGGTCGACGGTGCTGGAGGGCTCGACGCAGACGGGACACGTCAAGGTGCGTCGCCTGTCCAAGGGAGATACGACGGTTCTGGACCTGGGCGAAGGGGCGATCCCTCGCTGGTGGACCAGCGGCAGCGACACCTTCCTGGTGCGCACGAGCTCTGCGATGGACAACACGGGCAGCGCCTGGAAGAGCGGCGCCACGACGGCGCAGGCGTGGTCGGGCGGAAAATTGACAGGATCTGTCATGAATTGGTCCTCGGGGAGCTACCACGACGGCCGGACGGGGAACCTGCTGTACACGGGTTATCGCCGCCTGCGTCAGAAGAATATCGTTTCGGGGACGGATCGGATCCTGTTCACGTATCCTTCGAACGGCAAGTCGATAGGGGACACGTCGCAGGTGTGCAACGTGAGCGCATCTCCCGACACGTCGGGCCGTGCGATGTTCCTGGACTTCGGCTACACGTCCAGCTCCAAGGTGGTTGGCCGCTCGTACGGGATCCACGAGATCGCCTTCGTGTCGGACTCGACAGGCGCGGTGACGCGCACCTACCCGGCTCCCGACGGGGAACGCCAGTGGGAGCACCTGGAGTGGTCGAACCATTCCCGCTGGGCCGTGAGCGCGGCGATCGACGGGACGGGGGCGCAGAAGAATCTGTACGCCTTGGACCTGACTTCGGGCAGTGCGGTGAAGATCGCCGGCGGAGAGGACCTCTGGCAGCCAGGACTGTGGGTCGGCGGGAATCGTACCGAAGGTGCAGGAGCATCTGATTTGGACAGCGCGACAAAGTACACTGAGGGCTGGTCAGGGAATGGCGATTTATCTTCGAAAATGAGGCTTTTTGTATTGAATA
>Ga0302290_10000091_pt1 | contig 17022 bp, 8 predicted proteins | sample III_Fen_N1_3_FD_194547 | JGI IMG/M metagenome (GOLD analysis project Ga0302290, IMG submission 194547) | Peat permafrost microbial communities from Stordalen Mire near Abisko, Sweden - III_Fen_N1_3 | ecosystem: Environmental > Terrestrial > Soil > Wetlands > Permafrost | place: Sweden: Abisko... | reverse complement strand
AAGAGGCGATGGCGGATGTTTGGGTGCTGGCTGTATTCAGAAGCTGGATTCAGCTGGCGGCGGAATGGTTCAGTGCCGTCACCGGTTTACGGATACGGAGAAGCGATGCTCAAGATGACCGCGCTCGTGCGGTTTCTTCCGGGGTGTCGCTGCTCTTTTTGTCGAGGCGGCGTTCGAGTTTTTCGCGGAGATCTTTGGCTGAGGGATGGCCGTAGGTTTCGGCCTGGGTGGCCATGCTGATGGCCGTTTCAAGGGAGGGCGCACCGGGGACGTGATCGCACGTGGTGCCAGCGAGAAAGCAGAGCGCGTCGGTGTAGTTATCCGCAGCAGCCTTGTTCATCAGCTGGAACGCGCGGGCGGTATCTAGCTGGACGTGAGTGCCGTAATAATAGAGCTGACCGAGGCGGTAGCATCCCAAGGGAGAGGAGTAGCTGGCGGAGCGTTCCAGGGTGGCCACTCCTTCTTCTATTTTGCCATCGCCTATTTGTTGCAGACCGAGCCGGGCAAGCGCATCGCCATCACTGGCCTCGAGGGCGCGGGCGTAGTATTTTTTAGCGCGACTATGATCAACCTTCACGCCGATTCCCTGGTCATAGCAGTCGCTCAGACTTGAGCAGCCGAAGCCGATCAGATTGAGACTGTTGCTTTCCGTCATCTGCTGAAGACGTTTCACCGCGGTATTGTAGTCTCTCTTCAGGAGGAGGATCTTGGTACATTTAATGACGGCGCCCTCATCCCCGGTGCGGGCGAGACGGTCCAACCAGAAGTAGGCGCGATCAAGGTCCACGGTGCCAATTGCGCCGGTGAGATAGAAATCGATCAACCGGCGCAGAGCGGGAATATTTCCTTCCAGTGCTGCGAGCCGATAGTGATAGGCGGCCTCTGAAAGAGTGACGGGCACTCCTTGTCCGAATTCGTGCATCCATCCCAGAAAGTAATGATTGTTGGGCATGCCCCATTCCGCGCCTTGTTCGAGGTAACTGTAGGCCTTTCGAAAATCATGATCGGCGAAACGCCCTTCGTAGTAGAGCATGCCCAGATTCGTGGCGGCGGTTGGTTGTTCCAGCCGGGCCGCCGCTTCGTAGTGAGCCAGCATGGCTTTGAGGCAGGCAGTGGATTCATCTGCGTAAACGAGACTCTTGACTAAACGTTCCTGGTAGATGGTCGCGAGATTGTTGTGGGCCCGCGCTTGTTCGGGATCGATTTCCAGACAACGAAGATAAAGTTTCTCCGCTCGATCGAGATCCCGCTCGACACCTTTGCCTTGGTTAAACATGTCGGCGTAGCTGGTGAGTGCTTCAATATCGCCTGCTTCAGAGCCCTTGCGGTAGCACTCCAAGGCAGATTGCATTCTCTCAGCAGGGGAGTCTGAGGGATCGTCCGACCAGCCAAGTTCATGGAAAACCCCGAGTTGAAACCAGGCTGCACCGTTGCCAGCTTTGCTTGCCTTTTTAAACCAGCGTACGGCAGCGTTGAAGTCGGGTTTCGCGTCCCATCCCTGCGCGTACCGCAAGCCGAGGAAGTACTGCGCCTGAGGGTCGGATTTTTCTTTGGCCCAAAGATCTATCAGATTTAGCCGCCCGTCCCAGGTTACCACCGAGCCTGGGCACTGGCCAATGCTACCGAGATAGCAGATGATCTCCTGGTTTTTGAACTTCTTGAAGAGGGTCGCTGCTTTTGCCGGATCTTTTTCCGTGCCGATGCCGTTTTGATAGCAGATGGCGAGATTGGCGACGCCGAGCAGATGCTTGGGTTTGTTGCCGCCACCGACTTTATCGAACCACTTAAAGCCGCCAATAGGATCGGGCTTCCCAAGCTCGCTGCTGTTGAGGAGAAACGCTAGCTGGAGCATGGCCCAAGTATTTCCATTTTCAGCGGCGAGGGTGTACCACTTGGCCGCTTCTGCCGGGTTGTAGTCCTTTGATTTTTTCTTTGTGAAGCTCTGGGCAATGCCGAACTGGGCGGCGCCTTGAAGTTTATCGCCTTCAGAGGCAAGTGCATCCTCGAGGTCGCCTGCGGCGAAGTCGTCCATCATCTTCAACGAAGTGTAGTTGTGGACCATATACAGACCGCTTCTCGCCTTCAATTTGCTGCTAATGGCGAGCATTTCGTTGGCCTTCTTCATATCGCGAGGGGTTCCCTGGCCAAACGCATAGTTAAGCGCGGCCTGGACAGCTGCGGGGAAAAGGCCGGAGCGACCGTCGACGCCGGCCGTGGCGGCGGCGACGAAGTGTTTTTGCGCTTCGTCGGTTTTTTTTGCCGACGAGGCGATGGTGCCGAGGACGAAGTGCGCTGCAGCGATCGCTTCGCCTGACGGATCACGATCGAGGCGGCCGGCGACTTCTTCATTGCTGGCGCTCTCCATTTGCGCGGCCAGGAACTCGGGTGGAGGTGTTGGGCGGGAAAAATCAGCTTCGGGTTCGAGTGCCTTGGTCAGCCATTGAGTCGCCTTTTCGCTGTCTTTGCGCACCCCGACGCCTGAGTAGTAGCATTGGCCGAGGCTGACTTGTGCGAAGGCGTTGCCGCGCTCCGCGGCCAGGCGGTAAAGATTGGCCGCTTTGCGCTTATCCTTGGAAAACCCATAGCCCCCCGTGACGAGGCATTCGGCCAGAAGGGATTGGGCGTGGGAAAATTCGAGGTCGGCGGCAGCCTGCAGCGCGTCGCGCCCCTTCGGAATGTCGGCGGCTTGTTTGCTGCCGAGGAGCTTAATCGCATCCCAATATTTTCCCGCTGCAATATCGTTTTTGTCGGGAGCTGGGCGATCTTTAGTCGCGTCGTCTTTGGAGGTTTCTGCTGTATTTGGCGCCGTTGCTGTCTCGGCGGTGGGAGGCGCAGCATGGAGACAGGGATGGGCGGTAATCAAAGCGACGACGACCAGGATGGAGCGGAGGGGAAGCATGGCGAAAGTGTTTTGGATGAGGAAAACTGGTTCAGGGAGCCTAGTTGGGCTTTGCCTCGGGGGCACTCGAAAAATCCGCCCACACGGCCGCCGTGCGCAGGGCTTCGCGTAACGGTATATCGAGGCGGGGGCGAGGAGCACAAAGATCGCCGTCGAGTTCAACGATTCGCAGGATCACCGCGTCGATGCCTTTCACCAGAGCGGCACGGTCGGTATTAGCGAATTTTAAATGTTCGGCGAAACAGGCGGTCACCGCCGCGTCGTTTTTCTGGTCGAGCAGCGCAATCGATTCGAGTACGACTCCGAATTCGGCGGCTGTGGCAGGCACACCGGAGGCCTGCGCGAATACATTCGCCAGCACATCGGCGTCGCCCGAAGAGCGGTTGAAGTTGATTTGGTCGAGCCAGATCTGCCTAAGGAGGTTTTCTGTGGTTCGGGTGATGAACGCCCCCCGGTCAAGATGGTTGAGGCTTGAGCTGCCGTTGCCGCCAGTCAGCGCGCCGAGGTGGGCGCGGTGCGCGTCGATCGCGGTCTGCACCGCGGCGATCTCGACTGAGCGAACGGGAAACGCACTTGTTCCAGCCAGGACCCGACGTTCGTTGCGATAGCTTTCGAGCTGGGCTTTGTCTGTACTCCATTCGCGTTGCCGGGCCTTCATTTGCAGGATGTGCGTTTTAGCCGTGGTGAGTTTCCCAACAAGTGTCTCCTCGCGGGTCCAGAGCGACCACTCGGGCAGGGTTTTTAGGTTTTCCGCCGTCTTGTTCTGCAGCGCCGCGCGAAGCAGGTCTGTAACTATACACTGGATACCGGAGGCGGCTACGGCGTCCACCGGCGCCGTGATAGGCTCGGCAGGGAGTGCGTGGGGCATGACTTCTTCCCGTTTGAAATCGGGCTGGTCTACGAGGGGTAGCACGATGTCCGACGCGACACCATTGTGCTGCACGGCTTTCCCGTCGGGCAGATAAAAACGCTGCGCGGTCAAGCGCAGCGTGCCCCAGAGTGCCCGGTTGTTGCTCTGGTCGGGCGAGGTTTTGGCGAGGTCGATGTAATTTTGAACCGAGCCTTTGCCGAAGGTGGTTTTGCCGCCGACCACGATTGCCCGGTGGTGAAACTTCATGGCTCCGGTGAAAATTTCAGAGGCCGATGCGCTTCGTTCTGAGGTGAGTATGGCGAGCGGACCGGGATAGAGGTCGGCCGATTCGGTGGCGTTGTGCTCGATTATCTTCCCATCGAGTCCGCGGCTGAGCATCACCAAGCCCCTTGGTATAAAAAGGCCGCTCATCGCAAGAGCTTCGGGCAGTGCGCCGCCCCCGTTGTTGCGGAGATCGAGCACAACACCGTCGAGGCCTTGCTTGCGCATCTGCCCGAGCAGATCCGCAACATCGCGAGTCGCGCTGGGCGCGGTGGGATCGTCCTGGGTCGCATAAAACATCGGCAGGTCGATCCACCCGATGTGCCGGACGCCTGCGATGCCGGGAACCTCGAAAATTGCGCCGCGCGCGCGTTCGGCGATGGAAACGACCAAAGCGCGTTGCAGCGTTGTTTCCAGTCGTTTGTTTTCGTCCGGACGATGGTAGGCGATTCGAAGCTGGGTACCGGGTTTGCCCCTGATGAACGCGATGATCTCCCTCAGCCGTTTACTTTTGGCTTCGATCCACGGGCCGTCGGCCTCGCCGAAGGCATCGACAATGTCGCCAGGCCATAGCTCGGTGGTCAGTTCGGCCGGCCCGCCGGGCAGAAGGGCGGAGACGACGCAGAGTCCATCTTCTTTTTTTAATGCGAGGCCAGCGCCTGCCATGCCACCCGCCATCTCGGCTGCAAACTCTTTGGCGGAATCGGCGGAAAAATATCCGCTGTGGGGATCGAAGGCTCGCAGGAGTCCGTCGAAAAAATATTCACGCACGGCGAGCGCGTCCAATGTTGCAAAATGCCGCCGCAGTTTGGCGTAGCGCTTCGCGACTTCGTTTCCCGCGGCGACCTCAGTCCGGCCAGCGAGTATTTCTGACAACACCTCTTCCTTTAACCGCAATTCCCAGCGCTGATCCGATGAGCCGTCGTTGGTGGCGGTGGCGGACGGTTCGACTGTGAAGACTTCGTCCTTTGAAAAATCGAAACTTTGGTCGAGACGTTTTTCGATCCAAAGCGTACGGTCGGTTACGCGCTTGGAAAACAGATCGAAGAGTTCGAAGGCGGGCTGGAGGTCACCCTTGAGCAAATAGACTGATTTGAGGGTGCGGCCGAATCGTTGCTGGATAAAGGCGATGTCGTCTTTCGTGAGATAACCGCCCTGCGGATCCAGCTCGTTGATGAACCGGGAGAGTATTTCTCGATTTTCGATTTCACGAAAAAAACGCCCTGATTCGTGGTAGTTTTGCACGAGATCGACGACGAGCCGTGCCTCGCGCTCAAGCTGGTGTTTTTCGGTGGAGCTCAGCGATTGGGCGATTGACGGAAGTTGTGGTTCGGCTGCGCAAAAGCTTGCGAAGACGAAAAGGCACAATGCTGGAACGATGTGCAGTTTTCCCATGCGGATTTGTTTGAAAGAACAAGACTGACCGCGAGGGCGTCATCCGGTCAACCGAAGTCCATCGCTCAGGCTGACTGCGCCGCCTGGTCTCGCTCAGTCCAACGGGCACGCGCTTAGGGGCGGCTATACCCTTTCATTCACAGCGCGGCTGAAGCCTCAAAACCTGCTTCGGCTTGGCTGGAATGCGGGAGGATGCTTGCCGGCGAAAATAAAGCCCAATGCCAGATGGAGAGTAACCTATTAGGTTACTCTCCATCCGGACAACATAACCTGCGGTAAGGACGCCCCGCCGTACCTCGGTCTAGGAATTACCATATTCTTGAAAGAGAAATAATACCGGACGTTGCTCACAGTTCTCCGGCAAGGAAGTTTAGGCGGAGCAGCGCCAGGTGGTGTTGGTAGCGGGCTCCGGCGAGATCGGCTTCGGCTTTGCGTAATTCGGCGTCGGAATCGAGCGCGGAACTTTCGAGCACGAGGCCGTTGGTCAGGGACTGGTGCGAGAGCTGGGCGGCGCGTTTGCGATAATCGAGGGCCTGGCTTGCGAGCGAAACCAATTCACCGGCATAAAGCAGATCTTGGTGTGCAAGCCGGATCTCGCGCATGGCGTCCTCGTCCAGGCGGTCGCGGTTCACCTCGGCGGAACGACGGCGGGCGACGGCCTGGGCGATTGCGGCGTCTTTGCGGCCAAAGTCAAAGACGTCCCAGTTGAGGATCAAACCGAAGGAACCGCTACGCCGGGACACCAGAGGGATGCCGTCCTGGGCTAAGCCGGAGGCGAAGAGCGAGAGATCGGGGATGTGGGACTGGCGGGCTGCGCGCACGGCGGCGGCGGCTTTTTCGACCGTGGCGGCGGCAATTTGGCGGTCGGGATTATTTTTGGCTTGGGCCTCCCAAAACGCCAGCGGGTGCTCGGCGCGTGGCGGAAGTTCGCCGGCGAGCTGAAGATTGTCATTGCCGGAGCGGCCGATGAGATCGCCGAGTTGCAGGGAGAGGCGGGCGTATTGTTGCCGGCTGCGGGTCAGATCAGCCTTGGCTTGAATGACGGTGGCGCGGGATCCGAGGACAGATTCGTCGAGCAATTCGCCAACGTGCAGGGCGTTCTCGGCATCGCGCAGGCGACGTTCCTGGAAAGCGAGCCTGGCTTCGTTTTCGACGATGCGCAGTTTTTCGAGCAGGCAGCCGACGAAGAGCTCCTCGACGGCATAACGGATTTGTGCGGTGGTCCGTGCGGCTTCGCGACGGGCTTCATCTTGACCGGCTTTCGCAACGCGTACGCCGCTGTCGATGCGCCAGAGTTGCGAGAGCGGCTGTGTAATCGTCAGATCTCCCACCACCGGAATGCGACTGCCTTTGGCCAGCGACAGGTCGCTGGCGGGGAATTGTCCGATGGAAGACGCGAGCTGGCTGTAGCCCAGCTGGGTGCCGGTCTCTTGAAGCTGCGAAGTGAGCGAGCCACGGCTGATTTTCACCTCGAACGGGTCGATCAGGTAGGCACCGCCGCCGGTGAGGGCAATTTGAGGATAACGCAGCCGGCGGGCGGCGTCAGTGCCGGCGTTGGCCTCCTCGATCTTGAGCTGGCTCAGCTGTGCGCCCTTGCTCTGTTTCACCGCCAGCGCGACCGCATCGTCCAGGGTAAGTGGGGTAGTGGTTGGTTCGGCTCCAAGCAGCGGGGCTGCGAGCAGCAATGAAAGAAGGATGCGTTTCATGATTTGGCCTCCTGCCCGGTGTTTTTAACGACCGGAATGTTTTTCATCACCACGGCATAGAAGGCGGGGATGACGAGCAGCGTCATAACCATCGACCAGAGGATGCCGACGGAGAACACGCTGGCGAGTGGGGCCCAGAGCGGCGAGCCGGAGATGATCATGGGCAGCACGCCGACGGCGGCGGCCATCGAGGTGAGGAAGATCGGGCGGATTCTGCGCAGGCCGGCGTGGATCGCAGCCTCCGTGGCGTTGAGACCCTCTTTGCGGCGCAGCTCGTCGGCGTAATCGACGAGGATGATCGAGTTTCGGATGACGATGCCGACGAGGCTGATCAAACCCACCGAGGCGGTGAAGCCGAGGACGTTGCCGGTCAGGACCAACCCAGCCATAGCGCCAAAGAACGTCAGCGGTATGGAGAGCATGACGAGCAGCGTCTCGCGGGTGTTTTTGAACTGCAGGAGCATCACGAGGAAGATAAGGGCAACGCTCGCGAGGAGTGCCTTAACCATTTTACCGGACGTTTCCTCCTGGCTTTCATTTTCGCCGCCGATTTCGAAACGATATCCGGGAGGAAGTTTGATTTTGGCGATTTCGGTTTGGAGCGGTGCGAGGACCTGTGACGGCAGGGTGTCGAAGGTCGGATTGACCAGCACCGTGAGTGTGCGCACGCCGTTGCGATGCGAAATCTGGGACGGACTCCAGACTGGCTCGGCTTTGGCGACTTCGGCCAGCGGCACAGTCGCCTGACTCAGCGGAGACCGGAGCATCAAGCTGTCGAGCGCGGAATAGTCTTCCCGATGAGCGGGGTCGAGTCGCAGCACGATGGGCACGGGCGCGTCGTGTTCCCAAACCTCCGTGACCGTCAGGCCGGTGAAGCCAGCCATCACCTGTGTCGCGATGACGTGGGTGGCGAGTCCGAGGCGGTTAGCGACTTCGCTGTTCACCTTGAGGTCCACGGCAAAACCGTCGCGAAAATCGTCGCGCACCTGGGTGGCGCCGGGGATGCGCTGGGCGATGGCGCTCACCTGGTCGCCGATTTGGCGGAGAGTGGATAGTTCGGGTCCGACGATGCGAATCTCGACCGGGGCGGAGACGATCTCTCCTTGCTGGAGGCACTGTACGTTGATGCGAACTCCGGGCACGAGATGAGCGAATTTGGCTTCGTATTCGCGTACGAGTTCGTCGGTGTCCTTGGAACTATGGGTGCTGACGAGCAGCATGCCGTAGCTTGGCCGGGGAACTTCCGGTGCAAAGCTGTAATAAACGCGGGGCGCAGCGGTGCCGACGAAGGCGGCGAAGCGCGGGATGCGTTTGTCGGTTTGCAGTATCTTTTCAACTTCATGAACGACGCGATCCGTTGCTTCCAGCCGCGTGCCGATCGGCATGTCGATTTCGACAATAAATTGGGCGCGCTCAGCCGCGGGGAAAAATTTTTGTTTGATCAACGGCGTGAGCAGAACGCCGGCGGGAATCGTCAGAACCGCAACCGTTAACAGGAGCCAAGGATGGTGAACCACCGGCCGGATGATGCGGCCGTAGATTTTGAGCACCGTGTCGAGCACGATGGCCCCGACGCTGCCGTGCTGTTCTTTGAGCCCTTTCTTGATGAAGGTATAGCAGAGCAGGGGGGTGAGCAGCATGGCCACGCCGAAGGAAACCATGAGCGCGATAGCCACGGTGATCGGCAGTGCGACGATGAACTCGCGGGTTGCGCCGGTGAGGAAAAACGCGAGAGGCAGGAAGGCAAAGACGATGGCGATGGTTGCGGTGAAAACCGGGATCGTCAGTTCGTGTGCGCTGCGCCAGGCGGCGTCCCAATGCGAGAAGCCTTCGTCCAGTTTTTCGACATAGTTGTCGGCGATGACGATCGCGTCATCCACAACCATGCCGAGGACCACAATCAGGGCGGCCAGCGATACCTCGTGCAGTTCGATCCCGAGGGAATTGAGCACGCGAAACGTAATCGCGATGGTCACCGGGATGGCCATCGCTGCGATCGAGGCCACATGGAAGGGGAGCAGCAGCATCGTCACGACGACGACGGCGCCGATCGCGATGAAGAACTCCTTAACAAAGTGATTGATGGACTCGGCCACGACGCCCGGCTGATCGTTGATCACGTGGATTTGCACGTCGGCGGGCAGAAGTTTTTGCGTCTCCGCGAGACGTTTCTGAAGCGCCTCGCCAAACTCGACGATGTTGTTGCCGGGCTGCATTTCGACCGAGAGCAGCAGAGCGGAATCGGTCTTGCCGTTTACGCGGATGATCGATTCGGGGTCGGACAACCGTCGCTCCACCGTGGCGACATCGCCGATGCGAACGACGTGGTCGTGGACTGGATCAGAAAAGACGACCTGCTGGCGAACTTCCTCCACGGAGGAGTAGCGGCCGTGCGTATGCAACGGCGCTTCAAGATCGCCGGACTTGATCGTGCCGGTGTAGGGGGTCGCATTTTGCTGCTGAAGCACGGTTGTGACGGTGCCCAGTCCCACGCCATAGCGGGCCATGCGTTGGGAATCAGCTTCGACGTAGATGGATTCCTTGCGCTCGCCGTAACGTTTGATCCGGCCGATGCCGCCCACGGTGCGCATCGCATCCTCGATTTTTTCGGCGTAGCGGCGCAGCTCCGTGTAGTTGCGTTGTGGAGACGTGACGCCGATCAGCAAAGCGACCGACTCGCCGAAGTCGGAGTCGACGCTCGGCCCGATCACTTCGGTGGGCAGCTTGGTTTGTTTGAACTCGAGGAGGCCCAACCGCAGTCGCGACCAGAAACCATTCTTGTCGGTTACCCATTCGTTAATCTCGACGGTGACGACGACGAGACCGTCGCGGGTGAAGGACTTGGTTTTGGTCGGATTGACTTCGGTGAACGAAAACAAATAGGTCTCGAGCGGTCGGGTGACCTGTTGCTCGACTTGAGCGGCGGTGGCTCCGGGGTAAATCATCGCCACGAGGGCCTCATGCACGGAGACGGTCGGGGTGTCTTGCCTCGGCATCTTCAAAAGCGACTCGAGGCCGAGCGCGAGGACTACGAAGCTGAGGACGAAAGCCACCTGCCGGTGGCGCAAGGGCCAGGTAAGCAGGTTCATGGCAGGTTGGAGACTTTGAGTGCTGTGCCCTCGAAAAGGGTGTGCGGCACGTTGCGGATAACCTGATCGCCTGCCTTCAATCCGGAGGCGATCTCGACTTCGGAGGCATCGAGCGAACCAGCTTCAATCACCTGCCGTACGGCGGTGTGCCGAACCGGATCGACGATCCAAACGTACAGGGATCCGTCGGCAAATTTCTGCACCACCTGCGGCGGCAGGGTCAGAACGCTGCGTGCCTGTCCCGTAGAAATATGAGCGATGACGATGTTGCCCGGCCGTAAAGCACGGTCGCTATTCTCGAGCAGGATTTTAACGGTGAACGACCTTGAGAGAGCGTCAGCTTGTGGGAGGACTGCGTCGACCTTGCCGCTGGAGGTTTGTTTTCCCGTAGCGGGCAAAAACACCTCAGCGCCCTGACCGGGCTGGATGCGCCGTGCATCGGCCTCCGCCACGCTGACGTTGGCCCAAACCGAAGCAGGGGAGAGCACGGTGAAAACCGGCGTGCCAGGGCCAACCACGACGCCGGCGGCGATCCCATGCTTAACGACCAGGCCGTCAAACGGTGCGTGCAATTCGGTGTAAGCGAGCTGACGACGGGCGAGTTCGGCAGAAGAGGTCGCCTCGTGGAGTCCCGCTTCGATCTTGTCAAAATCGGTGTCCGTCAGGCTTCCCAATGCGTGCAACTTGGAAAGGCGTTCATAGCGTGCCTTCACTTCGGCGAGCTTTGCCTCGGCGATGGCGAGGCCATGCTGGTAGTCGGCGGGATCGAGCTGCGCGAGCACTTGATCTTTTTTGACCTCGGCGCCGTCAGCGACGTCCACGGAAATCACGCGCCCGGCGACGAGAAAGCCGACCTCGGCTTTGTCCACGGCGTCGATCGCGCCAGAGGCGATGATTTCGTCGGGCAGTGTTTTGCTCGCCACGGTGATCGTCTGGACTGCGGTTTCTGTGGCGGCGGCTTCGTTGGCGCGGCGGCATCCGCTGCAGGCGAGGAGACTTGCGGCCAGAATGGCCGACAGGGTTAAGAACGTTTTCATGAGACGACGCAGTTATGTTATGACTTTCGAAATTGGCTAAGGCGTGGATTTTTGGATCAGGCCAAGCGTTGTGGCTTCGGCGGGGAAAATCTCGTGCCAGATGCGTCGGATGGTCTCGTCGTAATTCCAGTCCTTGCTGAACGGCCGCCAACCGAAACCATCGCAGACACAACCAAAGAGTTGCTCGTGCGTCGAGGGCTTTTCCGCAGCCCAAAGTTTGAGCAGGGCCTCATCGGAATTCATCAGATACAGACCGCGTGTCAGGCCTAGCAGCGCGAGTAGCAGTTTTTCTGGCGTAAGCCCGGTTGGAAGCGTGAGGTCGCCGCTGGAAATGCCGTCGCGTATGATGCCCAGGGCGATCCCGGCGCTGCGCTCCGTCATCGTATCGAGCAAGGCCTTGCGGGCGGGGGAAACCCGACTCGTGAGGCAGAGCACATCGGTCAATTGCTCCGTTCGCCAATAATCGGGATGCAGGCAGTAGACGATGTAGTCAGCTTTGGCGACCGCGAGACCGCGCTCGCGACTGCGGCCTTTGAACAAGGCAGCCCGTTCGAGCAGCCCGTGACGATAGCGCCCGCTTTCCAGGCACAACGCCGCCAAGACGTCTTCCTTCGACGAGAATAGCTGGTAGATCGTGCCCTTGGAGAGTTTGGTCCCGGCCGCGAGTTTTTCCATCGTCAGTCCGTCCAGACCTTTGGCGAGGAACAGGCTCCGGGCTATGCGCAGGCAATCGGTTTCGCGTGATTCGAGCTCACCAGGTTTTATGCGCGGACGTGACATTGGCCCGAGTTAAATGACGAACCGTCATTTAACAATCAAATTTACACTAGGAAATAACCCTAGACGTTTAGCGACGTGCCGTCAGACAAAAGCGACCGCTTCAGGGCCTGATAGCGTGCGGGTTACAGCCCAAAATCTCGGCGCGCCGCTTGGAGCCCGCGTTCGTACGCATTGATGAGCTTGTCCCAGCTGGCGTTGGCTTCGTCGTCGATTACGCGCCGACTGGGGTCGGCGTCGAACCAGGAAATCGTCCTAGCGATACCTTCGCGAAAGCGCGTGGTTGCCTGGAAGTCGGGGACGAAGCTGCGGATTTTCGAGTTGTCGAAAATGGCGGTGTAGGATTTGTCGCCGAGCAGCGAGCCCAGCGTGTCGGGCAGGCACGTCGTGATAAAGTCGGACGCGATGTGTACGAGTTTCGGTTGAGCAACGCCAGCGGCTTGGGCGGTGGCGAGGTAGAATTCGTTCCAGGTTAGCGCTTCGTCGGAGGTGATTTGAAACGCGTGCCCGATTGCCCGGTCCTGGCCCAGGAGCCCAACCAGTCCCTTGGCGAAGTCGCTGTTGTGCGTGATCGTCCAGAGCGTGAGGCCATCTCCCGGCACGATGACCGGCGCGCCGCGTCGCATACGGTCGACCACGGTAAAACTTTTCCACCAGCTGTTGACGGCGAGCGGCACGATCGCGTCGCCATAGGTGAGCGACGGGCGGATGATGACTGCCGGAAACGCTTCGGCGCGAAGGGCACCGAGCAGTCGTTCTTCGCAAGCGATCTTGTTGCGCGAGTACTCCCAAAACGGATTTACCAGCGGCGTGGATTCCGTGATGGGTATTTTCGTCACGGGCTTTTGGTATGCGCTGGCCGAGCTCAGGAAAATATATTGGCCAACCTTGCCGCGGAAAAGCGCGATACGCTGCTCGATGTCCTCGACGGTGAAGGCGATGAAGTCCACGACGGCATCCCAGTGGCGTCTTCCGAGTGCAGCCTGAACGGAGGCGCGGTCGGAAATGTCGGCTGTGAGCTGTTCCGTACCGGGTAAACTGTCGTGCTTGGAGCGGTTAAGCAGTGCCACGCTATAACCGCGTGAAAGGGCCAATTGCGTACAGGCCGTGCTGATGTTTCCGGTGCCGCCGATAAAGAGAACGTTCATATAAATGAGAGGTATTGTTAATATGGAACTCAGAAACTCTGGAAAAGACCAGCCGGACAATGTGGAACTCAGGAACTCTGGAACAAACCAGTCTGAATTTGGGCAGAATTAACAAAATCAGCTGAATGGTACGCCGAATTCCGAAAAGCCTTTCTGCACGTTCCGAAAGAAACAGCCCCCGTTCCTGAGTTCCAGTGTTCCAGATTAAGTGCATCGTCCTCATGTGCCTTAAAACGCGAAGCTTGCCTCCTGAAATCGCCCAACAAACCTGACGCGTCCATGTCACCGCGCGAACTGCCCATCTACGAACTCGAGAACGCTGTTGTATCCAGCCTTCGGGCACAGGGGCGGTTGATCGTGCAGGCGCCAACGGGGTCGGGCAAGTCGACGCAGATTCCGCAGATGCTGCTGGCGCATGGGTTGCTCGGTGCCCGGGGCGAGGTCGTGGTGTTGCAGCCACGCCGGCTGGCCACGCGCATGCTGGCGAAACGCGTGGCCGAGGAAATGAATTTACCGCTGGGCGATGTCGTGGGTTATCAAATACGGCTCGAATCCCGCTTGAGCGAGCGGACGCGCATCCGGTTCGTGACCGAGGGAATCTTGCTCCGGCAGATGTCGTTTGACGCGTCGCTGAGAGGCGTGAGCGCGATCGTGTTCGACGAGTTTCATGAACGGCACCTTTACGGCGATATCTCGCTCGCGCGGGCGTTGCAGATTCAACAAAGCACGCGGCCTGATCTGAAGATCATCGTTATGTCGGCCACGCTCGATGCGGGTGTCTTGCGCAGCTATCTCGCTCCGTGTGAGGTGCTGGTTTCGCAGGGCCGCAGTTTTCCGGTGCGGATCGAATATTTGCCGAAGGCGGTGGATTTCGAACACGAGCCGGTCTGGGATGTGGCGGCGCGCGAGTGTGCTCGCGTAGCGGGTGCGACGAGCGGAGATTTCCTGGTCTTCATGCCGGGGGCTTACGAGATAAGCCGAACCGTTCAGGCGATCCAAGGCGCACGGGAGTTGCGTGATTTCGTGGTTTTCCCGTTGCATGGCGAATTGCCGCCTGAGCAGCAGGACCGCGCTGTTTCGCGTTATGAGACGCGAAAAATTATCGTGTCGACCAACGTCGCCGAGACCTCGCTCACGATCGACGGCGTCACGACAGTGATTGACGGTGGGCTGGCGCGGGTGGCGCGTTACGATGCCCACCGGGGCATCAACACGCTGTTGATCGAAAAGATTTCCGTGGCGTCCTCGGATCAACGTGCCGGGCGCGCCGGACGCACGGCACCAGGTGTGTGTGTGCGGCTATGGACGGAACGCGAGCACGCGCAGCGTCCGTTGCAAGAGCTGCCGGAGGTGAAGCGGCTCGATCTGTCGGAAGTCGTGCTGACGCTGAAGGCCAGCGGCATCGACGATGTCGCGAATTTTCCGTGGTTGGAAAAGCCGGATCCCAAGGGACTGGAGCGCGCGGAAATGTTGTTGGAGGATTTGGGGGCGGTGGCATTCGCGAAATCCCAAAGTTCCAAAGGTTCAAACGCCAAAGATAATGCGGAGCCGTCGCACATTACCGAAACCGGTCGTAAGATGCTACGCTTTCCGGTGCATCCGCGGTACGCGCGCATGCTGCTCGAGGCTGACGTGCGGGGTTGCGTACGTCCAGTTGCGCTCATGGCCGCGCTGACGCAGGGGCGAAACTTTTTGCTGCGCGGCGTGCCGCGTGAGATCGATGAAGCGCGTGAGAACCTGCTTGGTGAGGAGCACGAGTCGGACTTTTTTCTGCTCATGCGGGCGTGGCGTTATGCGGACCAGAACCGCTATTCGCTCGATGCGTGCCGCCGCCTCGGCATTCACGCTCAGGGTGCGCGGCAGGTCGGCCCGTTGTTCGAACAGTTTTTGGAAATCGCCGCGAAGGAAGGGCTCGACGTGGGCGAGCCTCGCGTGGACGGCGAGGCTGTGAGCAAATGCGTGCTCGCTGGTTTTTCCGATCATCTGGCCAAGCGGCTCGACGCCGGCACGCTGCGCTGTGAACTCGTCCACAAGCGCAAAGGCCTGCTCGCCCGCGAGAGCGCAATTCAAAAAACGCCGCTGCTCGTCGCGGCCGAGGTCAGCGAAATCGAGGGCCGCGGCGGCGAGGTAAATGTATTGCTCAGTCTGGCGACGGCAGTGCAGGAATCTTGGCTCAAGGAGTTGTTTCCTGACGACTATTTTGAGGTGGTTGGAGTGGTTTATGACGAGCAGGCGAAGCGTGTTGTCGCACGGCGCGAGCGGCGTTTTCGTGATCTGGTGCTTGAAGCCAAGGCCAGCGCAGAGGACGTGCCTTTCGACGACGCTGCGCGGCTGCTGACAGCGCAGGTGATGGCGGGCAAACTCAAACTCGAAGCGTGGGACGAAACAGTCGAGCAGTGGATCGTGCGCGTGAACCGGCTCGCGGAATGGTTTCCCGAGCTGGAGGTGAATCCGCTGACCGAGGCCGACCGGGCGACGTTGATTGAGCAGATTTGTTATGGAGAACTTGGATACAAAGACATCCGCGACAAACCAGTGATGCCGATCTTGCGCGACTGGTTGACGGCGGAGCAGCTCGCGGTGATCGACGACTATTTACCCGAACGACTCACCATGGCCAATGGCCGGCGGTCGAAGTTAACTTATAACAAGGAAGGACCGCCGATTCTTTCCGCGCGCATCCAGGAGCTCTACGGCGTCGAAGGTAAATTCACGCTCGGTCACGGCCGTGTGCCGGTGAAAATCGAAGTGCTCGCGCCGAACCAGCGACCGATCCAGGTTACCGACGATCTCACGAATTTCTGGCGCGAGGTGTACCCGACAATCAAGCCAGCGTTGTCGCGCCGTTACCCGCGGCACGAGTGGCGGTGATGGCATTTCTCACGCAAACCTAGCAAAAGAACCAAAGGTAGAGACGCCCCGCCGGGTCGTCCGCGAGCGTTGCCCACTACTAACCCACATCCAACCGAACGGCCCGGCGGTCCGTCCCTACCACCCAAACGTCAAAGTTCATTATGCGTTCAAAAGGGAAAAGGATGAGGCTTATGGCGTAGAAACAGGAGGCGCCATTTGGCGCTGGCGAAATGTTCACGACGCTACCCGCGTCAGCACCACGGCTGCGTGACGCGAGATCGGAGGTGTGGGAACGTGCATGATGCCGCCCGGATGCGAGAGCGTAGTGGGCTGGCTGGCTTTGCCTTCGATGGTGTCCCACCATATGACCTGCCAGATTCCGGGTGGTACATCGTCGATCAATAAAGTGCCTTGGGCCGGGGGAGAGGCCTGAGGTGAAAATATGCCGTTGCGGTGCCAGATCCAGACGGCGAGGAAGTCAGTGCTCCGCTGGCCGGTGGCGCCGAGCACGGGGACGTCGAGACCGAGGTCGATCTGCGAAAGGTCGAACCAGCCGGGAGAGCTAGGGTTCTCTACCACGACGGTATGAACGCCGGCGGAAATCGGGACCTGAATTACGTCGGTATAAGGCTTGGGCTTGACGTCTGGTTTCGGCTCTTGGGCCGACCAGGATTTTTCAACGCTCATGGTGCCGTCGATGGATATGCGGATGGCTCCTGCGGCGGTGTTCGAGTCGGTGATATGGAAGGCAAGGGCGGACGACTTCGGAAAATCGAAATGGAAAGTCGTTCGGCCGGAGTAACCTTCGGCGAGGCTATCCTTCGAGCCGACGTAGATGCGCGGAATGCGCGCGAAATCCAGCGAGTCACGTCCGTCCAAAGGCACCCTGATTTCTTGGGGAGGCTGTTTTTGCCACAGCTGGCCGCCGATCAAAGTCAGCGGAACATGCTCGGGACATTCAACCAGAGCCGAAAAGGGCGTGAGGC
>Ga0302290_10000090_pt1 | contig 17054 bp, 9 predicted proteins | sample III_Fen_N1_3_FD_194547 | JGI IMG/M metagenome (GOLD analysis project Ga0302290, IMG submission 194547) | Peat permafrost microbial communities from Stordalen Mire near Abisko, Sweden - III_Fen_N1_3 | ecosystem: Environmental > Terrestrial > Soil > Wetlands > Permafrost | place: Sweden: Abisko... | reverse complement strand
CAGGAGGAGTCCCCAATTCGAATGGGCAAGGGCATAACGGGGATTGAGTTTCAATGCCTGTTTCAGATGTAGCTCTGCCCCAAGCACATCACCAAGTTCCAATAGTTGAAAACCTACACTGTTCTGTGCATCCACAGAATCCTTTGTTAGGTTCCCCGCATAAGACAGAGCATCAATCGCTTTATCTTTCTGTCCTAATCCTTTGTAAGCAAGTCCTAAGTTGTACCAAGCCTCCGGTAAGTTAGGAACTAATGCAATAGCAGCCTCACACCACTTTATTGCTGCTTGAAACTCATTGCGGACATTCGCCGCATGCGCTGCACTAATGTATTGAGAAAGCATTATTTCTGTTTTGGTAAGTTAGTCTAGCCGTGCTTAGTAGGTATCCAATATGTGCATCAAGGCAGCTTCTCCCATATTCCCCAGATCAATTGAACTTATCGATCGCTTCGCAATGAAACACAGCAATTCTCGGCACCAGCCCACTAAAAAGAAATGGCCCCGTAGAGCCATTCCTTACATTTATCACCTCATTGATTACAACAATACTCTTTCGATGCCGCCGTTGTTTGCTGCCTGAACGTATTTCTCCATCCAGTTTTCGCCTAGGATGTGCTTGGCCATTTCCACCACGATGTAGTCGGCTTTCAAGCCGCCGGCATCGTTTTCGAAACGGCTCAGGCCTTGCAGGCAGGAAGGGCAGGAGGTGAGGATTTTGACTTCGCCTTCAAACTCGTCTTTGCGCAGGCTGGCGGCGCCCTTTTCCAGTTCTTCCTGCTTGCGGAAGCGGACCTGGGTGGATACGTCGGGGCGGGACACGGCCAGGGTGCCGGACTCGCCGCAGCAGCGGTCATTGAGTTCCACGCCGCCACCGAGCAGAGTGTTGGCCACCTTGAGGGGGTTGTGCACCTTCATGGGTGTGTGGCAAGGGTCGTGGTACATGTAGCGGGTACCTTGCACGCCTTCCATCTTCATGCCCTTTTCCATCAGGTACTCGTGGATGTCGAGCAGTCGGCAGCCGGGGAAAATCTTCTCGAACTCGTACTTCTGCAACTGATCCATACACGTGCCGCAGGAGACGATGACAGTCTTGATGTCGAGATAGTTCAGCGTATTGGCGACCCGGTGGAACAGCACCCGGTTGTCGGTGGTGATCTTCTGACCTTTGTCCTCTTCGCCTGCCGCCGTCTGGGGGTAGCCGCAGCACAGGTAGCCCGGCGGTAGCACAGTCACCGCACCGGTTTCGTAGAGCATGGCTTGGGTAGCGAGGCCCACTTGTGAGAACAGCCGTTCGGAACCGCAGCCAGGGAAATAGAACACGGCATCGGATTCGTCCGTGGTCTTCTTCGGATCGCGGATGACGGGGATGACCTCGTCGTCCTCGATGTCCAGCATGCCGCGGGAGGTCCGGGTCGGCACGCCCCGGGGCAGGGGCTTGTTGATGAAGTGGATCACCTGGGTTTTCAGGGTGGGCTTGCCCAGGGTAGCCGCAGGCCGCGTAACGGATTCCTGGATCAGGCCCAGGGCCTTGGCCACGGTATGGGCAAAGCGTTGCAGGCGGAAGCCGACAGCGGTAATGCCAATCCGCATGGCCTTGATGGTGGCCGGGTCCTTGATGGTGAGGAAGGCCATGGTCAGGGCCTTGGCCGGAATGAAGTTCTTCTTGCCCTGTTCCCGCAGGAAGTTGCGCATGGCCACGGAGACATCGCCAAAGTCGATGTCTACCGGGCAGGGCTTCAGGCAACGGTGGCAAATGGTGCAGTGGTCCGCCACGTCGTTGAACTCGTCGAAGTGTTGCAGGCTGATGCCGCGCCGGGTTTGCTCTTCGTAGAGAAAGGCTTCCACCAGCAGACCGGTGCCGAGAATCTTGTTGCGGGGCGAGTAAAGCAGGTTGGCCCGGGGCACGTGGGTGGAACAGACGGGCTTGCACTTGCCGCAACGCAGGCAGTTCTTGATGGAATCGGAAATCTTGCCGATCTCCGACTGCTCCATGATCAGGGACTCGACCCCGAGCAGAGCGAAGGACGGCGTGTAGGCGTTGGCCAGATCACCGCCGGGCATGAGCTTGCCCTTGTTGAAGTGGCCGTTGGGATCGACGCGATTCTTGTACTCGCGGAAGGGACGGATTTCTTCCTCGGTGAGGAATTCCAGCTTGGTGATGCCGATGCCATGCTCGCCGGAAATGACGCCGTCCAGACCCTTGGCGATACCCATGATGCGCTCCACCGCCTTGTAGGCGGTTTGCAGCATCTGGTAGTGATCGGAGTTCACCGGGATGTTGGTGTGCACATTGCCGTCGCCGGCGTGCATGTGCAAGGCAACGAAAACGCGACCACGCAGCACGTCCTTGTGCAGGGCGTCGATCTTTTCAATCACCGGGGCGTAGACAACGCCGTCGAAAATCTTGGCGAGGCGGGACCGCAGTTCGGTCTTCCAGGACACTCGAACGGAATAGTCCTGCAGGCGATGAAAAAGGATGGGATTGCTGGCCTTGTTGGTCAGCTCGCCAGCCACCACGCCGTAGGAGGCAAAGCGGGACTCGGCCTCGGCCAGGGGCAGGTCGAGGTTTTCCAGCAGCCATTCCCAACGCAGGCGCACGGCTTCGAGATAGTCCAGGGCTGACTGGCGGCGATCGCCGAGCAGTACGTCCTTATCCAAAGAGGCATCACCGCTGCGCAGGGGCAGGTCACCTTCCAGCAGTTCCTTGAGGCGGTCACAGAGTTCCAGCTTGTTCTGGATCGACAGTTCGATGTTGATGCGCTCGATGCCGTCGCAATAGTCGCCCATGCGCGGCAGGGGTATCACCACGTCCTCGTTCACCTTGAAGGCATTGGTGTGGCGAGAGATGGCAGCGGTGCGGGAACGGTCCAGCCAGAATTTCTTGCGGGTATCCGGGCTGACGGCGATGAAACCTTCGCCGCCCCGGGCATTGGCCATGCGCACCACTTCGGAAGTAGCGGCCATCACCGCATCTTCGTCCTCACCGACGATGTCGCCGATCAACACCATCTTGGGCCGACCATGGCGCTTGGCCTTGGTGGCGTAACCCACGGCCCGCACGTAGCGTTCGTCCAGATGTTCCAGGCCGGCCAGGATGGCGCCGCCGGGACGGGTCTTGAGGTAGTCGGTAATTTCAACAATGGCCGGCACGGACTCCCGCACCTGACCGAAGAATTCGAGGCAGACAGTGCGCGCCACGGGCGGCATCTTGTGCAGGATCCAGACGGCGGAAGTAATGATGCCGTCGCAGCCTTCCTTTTGTACGCCGGGAACGCCGCCGAGGAATTTGTCGGTGACGTCTTTGCCCAGGCCCACCTTGCGGAACAGGCGGCCCGGCAGGCTCAGGGTTTCTTCCTTGATCAAAGTCTTGCCGTCGGCATCGGTGTGGCGCAGACGGAAGGTAACGGTTTCCTGATCGTGGATCTTGCCCAGGTTGTGGTCGATACGCTCCACATCCAGCCAGTTTCCGTCCGGGGTCACCATGCGCCAGGAGGCGAGGTTGTCCAGGGCGGTGCCCCACAGCACGGCCTTCTTGCCGCCGGCATTCATGGCGATGTTGCCGCCGACGCAGGAAGCTTCCGCCGAAGTGGGGTCGCAGGCGAAGACCAGACCCGTTTCTTCGGCCCGGTCCATGACGCGCTTGGTCACCACACCGGCGCCGGTGCGCACAGTGGCGTAGGGCTTGTCCAAGCCGGGCAGGACCTTTTGTTCAACGGTGCCCAGGTCGATCAGCTTTTCGGTATTGATCACCACCGAGCTGGCGGTAAGGGGCACAGCGCCGCCGGTATAGCCGGTGCCGCCGCCCCGGGGAATGATGGTCAGCCCTAGTTCGATGCAGCCCCGCACCAGGGGAGCGATCTCTTCTTCGGTATCGGGACAGAGGACGACGAAGGGATATTCGACGCGCCAGTCAGTGGCGTCGGTGACGTGGGAAACCCGGGACAAACCGTCGAAGCAGATGTTGTCCTTGCGGGTGTGCTTGGCCAGTACCCGCAGCACTTTTTTGCGCAGGGACAGGGTGTCGATGAAATGTTGCTCAAAGCGTTCCACTGCCTTGTTGGCCGCCGCCAACAACAGGGCAACAGCTTCGTTGCCGGCGCGGCGCTTTTCGATTTCGGCCAGACGGTGGCGCAGGGCATCCACCAGGGCATCGCGCCGGGTGGGATTGGCCAGCAGATCGTCTTCCAGATAGGGATTGCGTTGTACAACCCAGATATCGCCCAACACTTCGTACAGCATCCGGGCTGAACGCCCCGTGACCCGTTGCCCGCGCAACTCGGCCAGGGCATCCCAGGCGGGTTTGCCGAGCAGACGGATAACGATCTCCCGATCGGAGAAGGAAGTGTAGTTGTAGGGAATTTCGCGCAGGCGGGCGGTCATGATGGGAAGCCGTAAAGCAAAGAACGCCATTGTAAAAGATCAGCCCAGACTCCGCCGAAGAGAAAGGCCCTGTTCAGGGCAGGACTTTGCCGCTCCTTCGAACTTATTTTGGGCTTGCGGGTCAGACCCAGTTCAAGCCTGTCTGTTGCGGGCAAACCTGCGGAGGCCACCACGCTGGCCGCCTCCCGCCCAGGGAGACCATGTACCCATGAACAGCCGCCCCCAATCCTTTTTTGAAGAAGTCGCCAATAGCGTCAGCCATGGCCTGGGCCTGCTGGCGGCTATGGCGGCAGCCCCGATCGCCATCATCTTTGCCGTGCAACGGGGCAATACCTCTGGCATCGTCGGCGCCAGTGTCTTTGTCGGCACAATGATCCTGCTCTACCTGACTTCCTGCCTGTACCACGCCCTGCCAGAAGGTTGGGCCAAACGGCTCTGGGGCAAGCTGGATCACAGCGCCATTTACCTGTTCATCGCCGGCAGCTATACCCCTTTCGCCCTGGGGGTGCTCCACGGCGCCTGGGGCTGGACTTTGTTCGGTCTGGTCTGGGCCATGGCGGTAACGGGGGTATTGCTCAAGGCCTTCGACCGTCTCAGTCATCCCCTGTTGTCCACCGGCCTTTATTTGCTCATGGGCTGGCTGGTGCTGATTGCCGCCGTGCCCCTGCTGGAAAAGGTGTCTGGCGCCGGCATCGCTTGGTTGGTGGCCGGGGGGCTGGCCTACACCGTCGGCGTGGTGTTTTTCCTGACCGATGCCCGGCTGCGCTTCGGCCACTTCATCTGGCACCTGTTCGTCATGGCTGGCAGCACATGCCACTTTTTTGCCGTGCTCTGGTATTCCGCCTGAGGCCTGAATTGCGGTCTCACGCCTTACTGCCCTGGGCGGGCTCTCCTCAGGCCTGATTGATTTCCCGCTGGCGCAGTTCGCCCCAGGTGAATTCGATATGGCGGCGCATGGCCAGCCGCGCCTCTTCCGGCTTGCGGGTCTTGATTGCCTGCCAAATGGCCAGATGCTGTTCCATCAGGCTAACGGCCATGCTGCCTTCCAGGTCGTGCATCCGGTGGAGATTGAGGGCGATGTGTTCCCGCAGCATGCGGATGATGCCGGCGTGCAAATAGCGAAACATGCTGTTGTGGGAAGCCTCGGCAATGGCCTCGTGGAAGTCGGCATCGGCCCGGGCTTCTTCCTTGCGATCCCCGGCCTTGTAGGCCTTGGTCAGGCGCTTGACCACATCCCCGATATTTTTCAGATCCACCCGGGTCGCCCGTAGGGCGGCAAAGTGGGCGGTCGCACATTCCAGTTCCAGACGGAACTCCAGGGTGTCCCAACGCAGCTCCGGGTGGTCCGCCACCAGCTGCCGCCAGGGGGAAGCCAAGCCCGCTTGCAGCCGGTCGGTGACATAGACGCCGCTGCCATGACGACTGGCCAACATGTCCCGCGCGGCCAGGCGAGAAATGGCCTCCCGGACGGTGGCCCGGGACACATTCATGTCTTCGGCCAGGGTCCGTTCCGCCGGAATTCGGGTGCCCGGGGGCCAACTTCCGTCCAGTAAACGGGTTTCCAGGCGTTTTTGCACCGCATCAACAATGCTGTGATTTCGGCGAATTGTCATGGTCGTGTCTCGTAAACCCTTGCGGCAAGGATGATTCAGATCGAAATAAATAATTGGTCAGACCAGTTTGAGGGGCAGTCTAGATATCTCCATGATTCGCGTCAATTTCCGCCGCTCTTTTCAGATCGAGACGGAAATCAACAAACGGAGACAGCACCATGGAAAACCGCCCCTATCCGGCGGCGCCGAAACAGGTTTATCTGTTCGGCACCTGCCTGATCGACCTTTTCGTGCCCCAAGCCGGCATGGATGCCCTGCGCTTGCTGGAGCAGGTCGGCGTGGCCGTGGACTTCCCCATGGGCCAGAGCTGCTGCGGCCAACCGGCCTATACCAGCGGCAACGAAGAATCCGCCCGCACTGTGGCTGCTGCCCAGATGGCCCTGTTCAAGGAAGACTGGCCCATCGTGGTGCCCTCCGGTTCCTGTGCCGGCATGATGCGCCACCACTGGCCCCACCTGTTTGCCAAAGACCCGGTGCTCGGCCCCCGCGCCCAGGCCCTGGCCGAAAACACCTTCGAACTGACCGAATTCCTGGTGGAAGTGCTGCGGGTGGATTTCTCCCGCTTCCAGGCGCCCCCCATCAAGGTGGCCCTGCACACCTCCTGTTCCGCCCGCCGCGAAATGGGCACCCGTAGCCACGGCCTGGCCCTGCTCCAGGCCCTGCCCGGCGTTGAAATTGTGGAGCAGGCCAACGAGTCCGAGTGCTGCGGCTTCGGCGGCGTGTTCTCCCTCAAGCATCCCGATATTTCCGGCGCCATGGTGGCGGACAAGACCGCAGCCATTGGCGGCACCGGTTGCGATCAACTAGTTTCTGCCGACTGCGGTTGCCTGCTCAACATCGGCCACGCTGCCGAGCACCAGGGCAAGCCGATCAAGACCGAGCATCTGGCCAGCTTTGTGGCTCGCCGCGTTTGTGGAGAACAGGCATGAGCGCCCGCAACAGCATTCTCAAGAAACTCCGCGGCGCCCTGCCCGAAGCCGCCGACACCCAGCCAGCCCCGGCGGTCAGCCAGTATTACGCCAAGACCCTGACGCCCCTTTCCCGCCAGGAACGGGTCGATCAATTGCGCGCGTTGCTGGAGACCTCCCACGCCGATGTGATCGTCGCCACCAGCGAAACCTGGCCCGAAGTGCTGGTCCAGCGTCTGCTGACCCTGGGCGTACAGCGTCTGGCCTTCAACGAGGAAGGGGAGGAATCCCGCCAACTGGCCGCTGCCGTGAAGGGACAACTGAATCTGGTGCCCTTCGACAAACCCATCGAAGACTGGAAGCAGGAACTGTTCGACGCCGTGGACGCCGGCTTCACCGTGGCCAATTCTGCCATTGCCGCCACCGGCACTCTGGTTTTCAAATCCTCGCCACAACTGCCCCGCAGCCTGTCCCTGGTACCGCCGCTGCATGTGGCCCTGGTCCGGGCAGAAACCATCCACGCCCATCTGTTCGCTGCGGCTCTGGATGAAAATTGGACCGCCGCCATGCCCACCAATCTGGTCATGGTGTCCGGCCCCTCCAAGACTTCCGACATCCAACAGACCCTGGCCTACGGTGCCCACGGCCCGAAACAGATGCTGGTGGTGATCGTGCAGGACGGAGGTGCGGCATGAGCGCGACGACAAATCAGCAACCCCTGCACTTCCATCCTTCGGAAGACTTCAAGGCCAGAGCCAAGGCGGCGCTGGACGACGACAAGCTGCGCAAGAATTTCCGCGGCGCCATGGATTTCCTGCGCGGCAAGCGCCTCGCCCAATTCCCCGACGACAACGAATTGCAGCACCTGCGGGACCTGGGCGAAGCCATCCGCAAGCACGCCCTGCGCAATCTGCCCACCCTGCTGGAAAAGCTGGAAAACCAACTCACGGCCAACGGCGTGCAGGTGCACTGGGCAGAAACCGCCGAGGAAGCCAACGCCATCATCCACAGCATTGCCGTGAAACGCAGCGCCAAGCTGGTGATCAAGGGTAAGTCCATGGCCAGCGAGGAAATCGAACTCAACGATTACCTGGGCGAGCGGGGTGTGACCTGCATCGAGTCGGACATGGGCGAATACGTGGTGCAACTGGCCCACGAAAAACCTTCCCACATCGTGATGCCCGCCATCCACAAAACCAAGGGGGACATCGCTGAACTCTTCCACGAAGAAATCCCCGACACGCCCTACACCGAGGACGTGGACGAACTGATCCAGATCGGCCGCAAGACCCTGCGCCAGATGTTTGCCAAGGCCGACATCGGCCTCTCCGGTGTCAACTTCGCCATCGCCGAAACCGGCACCCTGTGGCTGGTGGAAAACGAAGGCAACGGTCGTCTCAGCACCACCATCCCCGACACGCACATCGCCATTATGGGCATCGAGAAGGTGGTGGAAAAGCTGGAGCATGTGATCCCCCTCTCCAGTCTGCTCACCCGTTCCGCCACGGGCCAGGCCATCACCACCTATTTCAATCTGATCTCTGCCCCCCGCCGTGTCGGCGAACTGGACGGCCCCCGGGAAGTGCATCTGGTGCTGCTGGACAACGGTCGTACCCAGGCCTTCGACGACGAAGAGCTGCGCGCCACCCTGCAGTGCATCCGTTGCGGCGCCTGCATGAACCATTGCCCGGTGTACGCCCGTCTCGGCGGCCACGCCTATGGCACGGTGTACCCCGGCCCCATCGGCCAGATCATCTCTCCCCATCTGCTGGGCCTGGAACACACCCGGGATCTGCCCACGGCCTCCAGCCTGTGTGGCGCCTGCGCAGAAGTCTGCCCGGTGCGCATTCCTATTCCGCAGATGCTGATCCGCCTGCGCACCGAAGCCCAGCGCAATCCGGGCGAAGCCGTGGAGCACCGACTCCAGGGCCAGGGTGCCAGCTACACCATGGGCGAACAGCTGGTCTGGCAGTTCTGGACCGGCACCTACGCCCACCCTTCCCTGCACCGGATTTTCCGTTGGCTGGCAACGCGCCTGCGTGCCTTCTCACCGAAAAAACAGATGGGGTGGACGCGCTTCAGAACACCTTTGAAACCGGCGGCCAAGAGTCTTCACGACCTGATGGCCGAACGGTCGAAACGTCAGAACCACTAAGTAGGAACCGCCATGAGTGAATTGATTTCCGCCCTGCGGAAGGCCCTCCCTGCGTCCCAAGTCATTACCGACGAACTGCGTCGGCTGGCCTGGGGCACCGATGCCAGCTTCTATCGCCTGGTACCCCAGGTGGTGGCCGTGGTCGAAAACGAAGCCGAAGTCCTGGCCGTGCTGGCGATTGCCCGCCGCTTCGACATGCATCTGACCTTTCGCGCCGCCGGCACCAGTCTTTCCGGTCAGGCCGTGACCGACGGCATTCTGGTGCTGATCGGCGAAGGTTTCGCCACCTGCGAGATCGCCGCCGACGCCCAGAGCGTGCGCCTCGGCCCCGGCATCATCGGCGGTGAAGTCAATCGTCGCCTTGCCCCTCTCGGCCGCAAGATCGGCCCCGATCCTGCCTCCATCGCCACCTGCAAGATCGGTGGTATCGCTGCCAACAACGCTTCCGGCATGTGCTGCGGCACGGCCCAGAACAGCTACCGCACCCTGCGCGGTCTACGGGCCGTGTTTGCTGACGGCGGCGTGCTGGACACCGAAGACGCAGCCAGTGTTGCCGCCTTCAAGGCCAGTCACGGCAGCCTGCTGGCAGAAGTGGACGTCATCGCCCGCAGCGCCCGGGACAACGCCGATCTGGCGGCCCTGATCAAGCGCAAGTACAAGATCAAGAACACCACGGGCTACAGCCTCAACGCCCTGGTGGATTTCGAAGACCCGGTGGACATCCTGGCCCACCTGATGATCGGCTCCGAAGGCACCCTGGGCTTTCTTTCCCGCATCAGTTATCACACCGTGGTGGATCACGCCCACAAGGCCAGTGCCCTGGTCTTCTTCCCCGACATCGCCTCCGCCTGCGAAGCGGTGATCGAACTGAAGAAGCTGCCGGTTTCCGCCGTGGAAATCCTCGACCGCGCTTCCCTGCGCTCCGTGGAAAACAAGGCCGGCCTGCCCGCCATCATCAAGACCCTGGGGAGCGGCGCGTCTTCTCTGCTGATCGAAGTACGGGAAGAAAATGCCGAGCGCCTGCAAGCCTTGATGGGCACTGTGGTGGCCGCCCTGGCCGCCTTCCCCACGGTGGAAGCACCCCGCTTTTCCACCGACCCTGCCGAATGCGAAGTGTTCTGGAACGTGCGCAAGGGCACCTTCCCCAGCGTCGGCGCCCTGCGCGAAACCGGTACCACCGTCATCATCGAAGACGTGGCCTTCCCGGTGGAGCGTCTGGCGGAAGCCACCCTCGACCTGCAAGCCCTGTTCGTCAAACACCAGTACACCGAGGCCATCATTTTCGGCCACGCCCTGGAAGGCAACCTTCACTTCGTGTTCACCCAAGACTTCGGCAATGACACCGAAGTGGCCCGCTACAGCCGCTTCATGGATGACGTGGCCCACTTGGTCGCTGGCAAGTACGAAGGTTCCCTCAAGGCAGAACACGGCACCGGCCGCAACATGGCGCCCTTCGTCGAGCTGGAATGGGGCCGCGAAGCCACCGATCTCATGCGTCGCATCAAGGCCCTGTTCGACCCCAGAGGCATGCTCAATCCCGGCGTGATCATCAACAACAATCCCCACGCCCACCTGGAAAACCTCAAGCCTTTGCCAGCGGCGGCGGTGGTGGTGGACAAGTGCATCGAATGCGGCTTCTGCGAGCCCCTCTGTCCCTCCCACAAACTGACCCTGTCGCCCCGGCAGCGCATTACCAGTTGGCGCGAGCTGTCCCGTCGCGACCGCGCTGGTGAAGCCGCTGGCAGCGTCGGCGAGGATTACCTCTACATGGGCATGGACACCTGCGCCGCCTGCGGCCTGTGCTCCACCGCCTGCCCGGTAGGCATCGACACCGGCGAATTGATCCGCGACCTTCGCGGCCAGCGCCAAGGCGCTGTTGCCAAGGCCGTGGGCAATTTCTCTGTAGAACATTTCGGTACCCTGGCCGGTCTGGCCCGCACCGCCCTCAAGGCCGGACAAGTGGCAGAAAGCCTGCTCGGCGAAGGCTTCGTCAATCGCGTCAGCGGCGGTTCCTGGCGGCACGACATGCCCCTGGCCTCCCGTCTGCCGTCTGCCCCCGTCGCCAGCAAGGGTGACCCCGTCGTCTACTTCCCCACCTGCGCTGGCCGCGTGCTGGGCGGGAATGAAAGCGGCGAAGCCAGCCTGCCCGACACAGTGCTGACCCTGCTCACCCGGGCCGGCTATGCACCCCGCCTGCCCGCCGATTACGACAATCTCTGCTGCGGTCAGGCCCTGGCCAGCAAGGGCCTCAAGGAAGCCGCCGATGCTTCTTCAACAAAACTCGAAGCGGCTCTGCTCGCGGCTAGCGACAATGGTCGCTTGCCCGTGATCTTCGACGCCAGCCCTTGCGCGGCCCGCATGAAGGAAAAGCTCAAGGACAAGGTGCGCATCCTCGACTTCCCCGAGTTCGCCGAAGCCGCTTTGTTGCCCCGGCTACAGATCGTCAAGCAGCCCGGTGCCGTGGCCCTGCATCTGAATTGCAGCGCCCGTCGTCAGGGCGAAGAAGCCGTGCTGCGCCGCCTTACCGCCGCCTGTGCGGAAGAAGTCATTGTGCCGGCCGAGGTGAAGTGCTGCGGCTTTGGTGGTGATCGCGGCTTTGCCGTGCCCGAGCTCAACGCCCACGCCCTGCGCCACATTCATGAAGCGCTACCCGACAACTGCGGCTGCGGCGTTTCTTCCAACCGCACCTGTGAAGTGGGTCTGACCGCCGAAACCAATCGGCCCTACCGCTCCATTGCCTGGCTGCTGGAAAGCAGCAGCCGTCCCCAGGATTTTTGTTCGTAGTCCCGCAGCACCCATACCACCATAACTCTCAAGGAGACATCACCCATGCAACCCTGGCTGCAAGTCTATGATCCGCTGGGCAACCTCTGGTTGTCCTCGCTGATCGCCGTCCTGCCCATCGCCTTCTTCTTCCTCGCGCTGACCGTCTTGCGTTTGAAGGGGCATGTCGCAAGTACCATCACCGTTGCCATCGCCCTCGGCGTGGCCATCTTCTTCTACAAGATGCCGGTGGAAATGGCCCTCGCTTCTGCGGGCTTCGGCTTCGCCTATGGTCTTTGGCCCATCGCCTGGATCATCATTGCGGCGGTGTTCCTCTACAAGGTGACGGTGAAGACCGGCCAGTTCGAGATCATTCGCGCCTCGGTGGTTTCCATCACCGAAGATCAGCGTCTGCAAATGCTGCTGGTGGGTTTCTCCTTCGGTGCCTTCCTGGAAGGTGCGGCCGGTTTCGGTGCGCCTGTGGCGATTACCGCTGCGCTGCTGGTGGGTCTGGGTTTCAACCCCCTCTACGCTGCCGGTCTGTGCCTGATCGCCAATACGGCCCCCGTTGCTTTCGGCGCCATGGGTATTCCCATCATCGTCGGCGGCCAAGTAACCGGTATCGACCCCTTCAAGATCGGTCAGATGGCCGGTCGTCAATTGCCCCTGCTGTCCGTCATCGTGCCCTTCTGGCTGATCATCATCATGGACGGCGTGCGTGGCGTGAAAGAAACCTGGCCCGCCATTCTGGTGGCCGGCGTCTCCTTCGCCATCACCCAGTTCTTCACCGCCAACTTCATCGGCCCGGAACTGCCCGACATCACTTCCGCCCTGGTCAGCCTGATCTGCTTGGCAACTTTCCTCAAGTTCTGGAAGCCCAAGAACATCTTCCGCTTCGACAAGCAACACCACCCCGAAGCCGGTGAAGACGACAAGCACACCATCGGTCAGATCATCAAGGCCTGGTCACCCTTCGTCATCCTCACCATCATGGTCACCATCTGGAGCATCAAGCCCTTCAAGGCGCTGTTCGCCAAGGCTGGCGCCCTGGAAGGCACGGTCATCAAGTTCTCGGTGCCCATGCTGGACAAGCTGGTGTCCAAGGTTCCCCCCATCGTAACGGTCATCAAGCCCTACGAAGCAATCTACAAGCTGGACCTGCTGTCCGCCACCGGTACCGCCATTTTCATCGCCGCCGTGATTTCCATGCTGGTGCTGAAGATGAAACCCGCTGACGGCATCAAGGCCCTGGGCGAAACCGTGGTAGAACTGAAGCGCCCCATCTACTCCATCGGTATGGTGTTGGCCTTCGCTTTCGTCGCCAACTATTCCGGTCTGTCCGCCACCCTGGCTTTGTTGTTGGCCGGCACCGGCAGCCTGTTCCCCTTCTTCTCACCGTTCCTCGGCTGGATGGGCGTTTTCCTCACTGGTTCCGACACCTCGTCCAATGCGCTGTTCTGCTCTCTGCAGGCCACTACCGCGCAACAGATCGGCGTCAACGACACCCTGCTGGTGGCAGCCAATACCACCGGCGGCGTGACCGGCAAGATGATTTCTCCCCAGTCCATCGCCGTGGCTTGCGCTGCAGTGGGTCTGGTGGGCAAAGAATCCGACCTGTTCCGTTTCACCGTCAAGCACAGCCTCTTGTTCGCCACCATGGTGGGTTTCATCACCTTCCTGCAGGCCTACGTTTTCACCGGCATGCTGGTGCACTAAAGCACGAATGATCTGCCCGGCTCCCTCTAACGGGAGTTGGGCAGGTTTTATAAAAAGAAATATCCGAGAGAGACAGCACCATGAGTCATCAACTTTCCTTGTACGAGTGGTCGGAGAAAACCTTCTGGAACTCCCTGACCAAAAAGTTGTGCAGCTTCCTGCTGCTGTCTCTGCTCACTTTGTTTTACCTCGCGATCTACCTGTATCAAAAAAGCTTTATCGAATCGGCCATCTCCGCAGCTGCCCTTGCGCCGGACACCGCCCAAAAGATTTCTGATTCCCTCAGCACCGGGCTCTACGCCATGATCGGGCTGACGGTAGTCATACTGTTTTGCAGCATTGCCCAGGTTGCCTATCTGCGCCATCTGATCGTGCGCCCGGTGCGCACCATCACTGACATCTTCAATGAAATCGCCCGGGGCGAAGGGGACTTCTCCCGCAACCTGCCCCTGCTGACCTGGGACGAATTCCGCACCCTGGCGGAAAGCTTCAACCATTTTGCCGACAAGATGCGGCAGGTGATCGGCGACGTGCGCCAGGCCAGTTTTTCCATTGCCAGTGAAGCCACCCAGGTCAAGGCCATCGTGGACGAAACCGGAGGCAGCGCCCGGGAACAGGGCGAACTGACGGAGCGGGTGTTCACGGCCAGCACCGAAACCATTCACGCCATCGGCGAAGTCTCCAGCAGTACCCAGATCATTTCCGACTCGACCCACAGCAATCTGGACAGTGCCCGTTCGTCCCTGCAGGAAATGCAGACCATCGCCAGCAAGATCGGTGTAGTGGGTGAAAAGGTGCTGCACTTCAACGCTACGGTGGACGATCTTTCCCAGCGCTCCCAGAGCATCAACCAGATTGCCTCCCTGATCCGCGAGGTGGCCGAGCAGACCAATCTGCTGGCCCTCAATGCCGCCATCGAAGCCGCCCGGGCCGGCGAGGCCGGTCGCGGTTTCGCCGTGGTGGCCGACGAGGTACGCAAGCTGGCGGAACGGGTGGGCACTGCCTCGGCGGAGATCACCGGCAACATCAGTTCCATGCTGGCTTTGGTGAGCACCACCCGGGCTGAAAACGAAGCCATCAATGCCGATGTGCAGGAGACCCGGGATGTGGTGGGTCGCTCCGCCGCCCAGTTCGAGGTGATGGTGGGAGACTTCGAACGGACCAGTGAGCAGTTGCTGCACATTGCCGCCGCCATGGAAGAGTTGTCCGCCACCAATACCCTGGTGCACGACAACGTGACCCAGGTCCACGGCCTCTCGGCCAACGTGGTGCAACGCATGCAGGACTCCGAACAGCGGACGGCGCAACTATCCAATGCCACGGAAGGCGTACTGGAACTGGTTTCCCGTTTCAAGATCGGTGTCGGCAGCTTTGACCAAACGGTGGACGTGGTGCGCACTCTGCGCGACGGCATCCAGGCCGAACTGGAAGCCATGGCCCGCAACGGCGTCAATGTCTTCGACCGCAACTACATCCCCACGGGCAATACCGTGCCGCAAAAGTACAAGGTGTCCTGGGGTGATGAATACACGCGCCGCTGCCAGGGGATTATGGAGAACTGCATGGGCAGCTTTCCTGCGGCCTACGCCGTAGGTGTTAATACGGATGGCTATCTGTCTGCCCACAATCTAAAGTTCTCACGCCCCCTGACCGGCGACAACGCCCAGGATCTGGTGGGCAACCGTTGCTGCCGAAAATTCGAGAACCCCGGTGAACTGAAAGCTGCCCGCAACACCCTGCCCCTGTTGGTACGTACCTACCGGCGCGACACCGGCGAAATTCTCTGCGATCTGGCCATGCCGATCCAGATTAGCGGCCGGCTCTGGGGCAATGTGCGGGTTGGTTGCGAAATGAGTGTGTTGACCAAGTAGCCGATCAAGAATGGATAAGTGTTGAACCGTTTTCTGCCGGGCGGGTTTCGGCCTGCCCGGAGCACTTCTTGCCGACGCGATACCCGATAGGTATAGCAAGTCTCTCAAATTAGCATTGGATCATCAGGTCAGGTATTGCATAGCATGGCGCTCGCAGAGAGCAGCCCTCAAGATAAAAGGAAAGAACCCATGAAGAGCATCCGCAGCATCCTTGTAGCGAACCGCAGTGAAATAGCCATCCGCGTCATGCGGGCTGCCAGCGAACTTGGCATCCGCACCGTGGGTATCTATTCCAACGAGGACCGCTTCGCCCTGCACCGTTTCAAGGCGGACGAAAGCTATCTCGTTGGTGATGGCAAGAAGCCCATCGGCGCCTACCTGGATATTGCCGACATCATCCGCGTTGCCAAGCTGGCCAAGGTGGACGCCATTCACCCGGGCTACGGCTTCCTCTCCGAGAACCCCGATTTCGCCGATGCCTGTGCCGAAGCCGGCATCGCCTTCATTGGCCCCAAACCTAATGTGATGCGGGAACTGGGCAACAAGGTGGCCGCCCGCGCCCTGGCAGAACGGGTCGGCGTGCCCGTGGTCCCCGCCACCGGTGCATTGCCCTACGATGACGAGGAATGCCGCAAGCAGGCTGCAAAGGTGGGCTACCCCATCATGCTCAAAGCCAGTTGGGGCGGTGGTGGCCGCGGTATGCGCGCCATCAACAATGAATCCGAACTGCTGCCCGCCATCGAAGTGGCCCGTCGGGAAGCTGCCGCTGCTTTCGGCAACGACGAGGTCTACCTGGAAAAAATGGTGGTCCGCGCCCGTCACGTCGAAGTTCAGGTCCTGGGCGACGCCCACGGCAATCTGGTGCACCTGTTCGAGCGGGATTGCTCCGTCCAGCGTCGTAACCAGAAGGTGGTCGAGCGGGCTCCGGCACCCTACCTCTCCGACGAGCAACGGCAGTCCCTCTGCGCCTCCGCCCTCAAGCTCGCCGCCGGGGTGAACTACACCCACGCCGGCACCGTCGAATTTTTGATGGATGCCGATTCCGGCAACTTCTACTTCATCGAAGTGAACCCCCGTATCCAGGTGGAACACACCGTCACCGAAGAAGTGACCGGCATGGACATCGTCAAGGCCCAGATCAAGGTCACCGAAGGGGGCAAGATCGGTAGCGACGACTACCTGCCGGCCCAGGCCAACATCCGCCTCTCCGGCCACGCCCTGCAATGCCGGGTCACCACGGAAGACCCGGAGAAGAGCTTCACTCCCGATTACGGCAAACTCACCGCCTACCGCAGCGCTGCCGGCGCCGGCATCCGTCTTGATGCAGGCACGGCCTACACCGGCGCGGTGATCACTCCTTTTTACGATTCCCTGCTGGTGAAGGTCACCGCCCGGGGTCATGATCCCGAGGAAGCCATCCGTCGTATGGACCGCGCCCTGCGGGAATTCCGCATCCGCGGCGTGTCCACCAATCTGGCCTTCCTCGAGAACGTCATCGCCCATCCCCTGTTCAAGAGCGGCGAATGCACCACCCGTTTCATCGACACCACGCCGGAACTGTTCACCTTCAAACCCAAGCGGGACCGGGCCACGCGCCTGCTCAAGTTTGTCGGCGACGTGGTGGTGAACGGCAATCCCGAAATGAAGG